>WUUC01211949.1_pt1 | contig 66653 bp, 47 predicted proteins | sample 6278441 | NCBI WGS metagenome assembly WUUC01 (sample SAMN13675441, study PRJNA597444) | soil metagenome | isolation source: soil | place: USA: Washington | collected 2017-10
ATTCCGAGTACTGGGTGTCTGGCTTTACAAAAGATATCTACCCGGTAAGTTACCCGGTACCTAAACTTGATCATCCGTATTACGATGCGTTATTAACGCCATGGAGAAATGGTGATCAATATATTGTTTATGAATATGAAGGTGAAAGCAAAAAAAGCTTTGATAAAATATTTTTTACCAAATCCGGTTTTAAACATGTTCCTGAGGAAGCAAAAAAGGCAATGGTCAGTTTACCATCTGTAACCTTATCAACTGCATTCTTCGCAAATGGAGCCTTACAGGTAATAGGACCTGAACCGCTTCCCGAAGAGAAAATGATCATATTACAACGCTTTACAAAAGTTTTCGATCAAACCTATACCCGTTTTCTCGATCTGCAAAAGGCAGAAGCACAGGCAAGAGAAGCACAAATCGAGGCATCCTTAGAAAGAGTGAGAAGCAAAGCAATGTCCATGCACAGCTCACAGGATCTGGCAGATACCATTGGTGTATTTTATAATGAGCTGCAAACTTTCAGCATTACGCCAAGGAGATGCGGTGTTGGTTTGTTGAACAAAGAGGACCGCACAGGCGAACTATTTACCTGGAACACTACAGAAGATGGACATAGCCTTGAGCTGGTAGGTATATTGAAAATGGAGGGGCATCCGATATTGAATAATATTTATGAATATTGGCTTTCACAATCAGAGTATCACCCGGTGTTACGAGGAAAAGAAATTCCGGAATACTATCAGGTCATCCGCCCCCAAATGGCTTTTCCGGAATATTCGCATGATGATATGCAGTATGGGTACTTCTTTTTCTTTCCCGAAGGTGGCGTGTACGCATGGACAACAAAAGAAATGCACGAAGACGAATTAAAAATATACCGCCGTTTTACTTCTGTATTAAGTCTTACTTATAAACGATACAAAGATTTGCAACAAGCCGAAGCATTGGCAGTGAAAGCAGAGCAGGATTTGATTTTACTCAAAGAAGAAAAACAACGTACGGAGGAAGCATTAGCTGAATTACAGCTTACCCAAAAACAATTGATACAATCAGAAAAGATGGCTTCGCTTGGAGAATTGACTGCAGGCATTGCACATGAAATTCAAAACCCGTTAAACTTCGTCAATAATTTTTCGGAAGTAAGTACTGAGTTATTGGATGAGATGATAACTGAACTGGGTAACAATAATAAACAAGATGCAATTTTAATTGCTGATGATGTAAAACAGAATCTTCAGAAAATATTGCATCACGGAAAACGTGCAGATGAAATAGTAAAAGGTATGCTGCAACACAGCCGAAACAGTAGTGCCGTAAAAGAACCGACCGACATTAATAAACTCGCTGATGAATATTTGCGATTAGCTTATCATGGATTACGTGCAAAGGATAATTTTTTCGATGCCACGATGAAAACAGAGTTTGATGAAAGTATTGGTAGCATCAACATCATTCCGCAGGACATTGGCCGGGTCATTCTCAATTTAATCACCAATGCTTTTTATGCAGTAACAGAAAAGAAAAAGCAGCAGCCAGATAATTACGAACCAGCAGTGACTCTTATCACTAAAAGACTCGGCTTCTCTTTAGATGATGGCGCCAAACTAGAAATAAGAGTAGTGGACAATGGCAATGGCATTCCTCAACAAGTATTGGATAAAATATTTCAGCCCTTTTTTACCACCAAGCCTACGGGCCAGGGAACAGGATTGGGTTTATCATTGAGTTACGATATTGTAAAAGCACATGGCGGGGAAATAAAAGTTGAAACAAAGGAAAACGAAGGAACGCAATTTATTATACAACTTTCTGCTATTTAAATTGAATTGTTTATCAAGTAATATCATTATCAACCACATGAGATTAATTACATTTAGCATCATCCTTTTCCTTACAACCAGTGTTGTACAGGCGCAGTCGTTTCAAATAGAACGGTTAAAAAAACAAATACGGGAACATCCACAGCAGGATACTTTCCGGGTAAACCGACTCAATGAGATATGTAACACCAACCCCAGGGTATCAACCGAAGAAATGGAAAAATTTTCTGCGGAAGCACTATCGCTTGCCCGTAAATTGAATTATACCAGAGGCGAAGGATATGCCCTGCTGGTCAGTGCAAGAGTAGCGAATTTTAAAGGCAATAAAGAATTAGCAGCAACATTGCTTCAACAAACCGATTCCATTGCAAAACAAACAGGGGACCAGACCTTGTTATGGTGGGTTCTTTTGAGAACCCCCGCTTTGTCCAACCACTACAGGATTCAAGTTTCAGGAGCTTTAAAATCGGAAGTACTTGCGCGGCAACTCAATAATTCTGAATTTATATCAAGGTCGCAGAATTTAGCTTCCTCCATATATTTTGCGCTTGGTGAGTATGCGCTTGCCATGGAGTATGGGATAAAGGCTATGAAAAATGCCGAAGCACTGAACGAACCCAATGTCCTATACGGCGTTTATGACAACATTTCGTCTATCTATTCGTTGATTGGCGAGTACGATAAAGCGAATGTGTACCTTCAGAAGTTACCAGCCTTGATTAAGCAGCTTGGATTGGGCAATGACCCGCTTGCTAACTTATTTAACGCACTGGGTGAAAATGCCCGGTTCGCGAAAAAATTTCCCGAAGCCATTGGTTACTACGAACAGTCGATTGTCGCAACAAGCAATGAGTATTCTATTGCTATTGCAAATAGCAACCTGGCAGATGTGTATGTAAGTATGGACAGCCTGCCCCTCGCCTTTCACTACGCCGCTCTGGCAAAAGCCGGGTTTAAAAATGCAAATAGAACTGATGCTGACTCATGGGTAGAAAGCATCCTGGGCCGTGCCTATTTTAAAAAAAATATGCCAGACAGCGCCTTGTATTATGCAATGTCGGGTTACAAGTCAGCAAACGAAACAGGAATTATGGAAGATTTGCTCAGTACCTCAAAAACGCTGGCTGATGCTTTTGCATTCAAAAATGATTTCAAAAATGCCTATCTCTATTTTAATCGCTATATCAGTGCCAGGGACAGCATTTTAGGTGCAGAAGTAAAAAATAAAACAACCGTGCTGGAGCATAATTATGAAATGGAGAAAAAAGAAGACCAGATTGCTCTGCTAAGTGAACAAAAGAAACGTCAAAAAAACTTTCTTGCAAGCGCCTTAGTTGTGCTCGGGCTGATCCTTATTTCTGTCTTTTTATTGCTGCGCAATAACCGCCAGAAACAAAAAGCAAATAAGCTGTTGCAACAACAAAAATTGGAAATTGACGAAAAAGCAAGTGAGCTTGCGCTTCAAAAAGATAACCTGGAAAAATCATACAACAATGTGGAACTGCTTGGTGAAATCGGCCGCAAGGTTACATCTTCCCTATCGGTTGATAACATCATCGGCACAGTGTATCATAACGTAAATGCACTGATGGATGCTTCCATTTTTGGCATCGGCATTTATCATGATGATACTAAAGCCATTGACTTCCCGGCTACCTATGAAAATGGCAAGGCCCTGCCTGCCTATTCCAACTCCATTCATGATCAAAACAGGTTGGCCGGTTTGTGCTTTATAAGCGGAAAAGAAATTGTGATCAGCGATCTCAGCACCGAGTATGGCAATTACCTGCAAAATATACCAAATCCTATAGAAGGCGGGCAGCCTGCTTCCCTGATCTATTTGCCGCTGAAGGTGAAAGAAAAGATGTTTGGCGTTATAACCGTACAAAGTTTTAGTAAAAATGCTTTTTCCGATTATCATCTTTACATGCTGCGGACTATAGCGATTTATGCAGCTATCGCCTTAGAAAATGCAGAGTCTTATAAAAAGCTAAACCTGACCGTTGACAGCCTGCAGAAAACGCAAACCCAATTAATACAATCAGAGAAAATGGCTTCACTTGGAGAGTTAACCGCAGGCATTGCCCATGAAATTCAAAACCCACTGAATTTTGTCAATAATTTTTCCGAAGTAAACATTGAACTGATAAAAGAATTAAAAACTGAAACAGGAAAAGGTAACGCGGAAGAAATACTTACAATAATAAATGATATTGAATTTAATTCGGGAAAAATAAATCATCATGGCAAACGGGCAGATGCGATTGTCAAGGGAATGCTGCAGCATTCAAGAACCAGCAGTGGGCAAAAAGAACCAACGGATATTAATTCATTAGCCGATGAGTATCTAAGATTAGCTTATCATGGCTTACGGGCAAAGGACAAATCTTTCAATGCTGCTTTGAAAACAGATTTTGATCAAAGCATTGGTAATATCAATATCATTCCCCAGGATATCGGAAGAGTTGTCCTCAATATAATCAACAACGCTTTTTTTGCCGTTGATGAAAAAAAGAAACTTACTTCTGCAGGCACAATTTCAAACGGATATGAACCAACCGTTACAGTCAGTACAGAACGGAACAATGGAAACGTTCAAATAAGAGTGGGTGACAACGGCAATGGCATCTCAGAAAAAGTAGTGGATAAAATCTTTCAGCCCTTCTTCACCACCAAACCAACCGGCCAGGGTACGGGATTAGGTTTGAGTTTGAGTTATGATATTGTAAAGGCGCATGACGGAGAGTTGAAGGTTGTGACGAAGGAAGGCAAAGGGAGTGAGTTTATTATTCAATTACCCATTCATTAAAAAGCCCATGCGAGTTATCTTAAAAATATTTTTATTTCTCTCGTCGCCTTTTTCAGGCATTGCGCAGCAAAACATTCCTGATAGTCTTCGAAGGATATACTACAGTTCAAACGAAGACTCAGTTCTCTACAAGGCCGGTATTCATATGTATGATTATTACGAGGAAGTAAATCGTGATAGTGCTTTTTTTTATGCTGACCAATGTGTCCGGATCAGCCAAAAAAATAGTAAAAAAATAAATGAGGCTCATGTCCTTACCCGCAGGGCTTACCAGGAGCTAAACCTGGGTCGGTATGCGGAATCATTACAAAGTTTATTGGCGTCTTTTGAAATTTGCCAGGCAGAAGGAAATGATGATTCTTATTGGGACGTCGGAACGCTTAGTGTTGAAAAAGAAAAAAAATTATACGCCCTGAATTGTGCGCATCACATTTATGGGATATTGATGCGGGAAACATGGAACAATGACCAGGCGGTCATCCATTTTAAAGAAGCCAAAAGAATCGCTGTCCAGATAAATAGTAATGCCCGATCATTGCTTGCCAGTCTCAACCTGGGCCGTATCTACCTGGAGAAAGGAAACTTTGATTCGGCGCTGCATCATCAAAATGACGCAATGTCCATTATAGACAGCTCCGGGTGGGAAAAATATTTATCGACTATTCTCTACTATACTGGTCGGGCTTATATGGGCAAGGGCGATACGACCCGGGCGTTGCAGGCCTTTTATCAAAGTATTGAATCTGCTATAAAACAAAATAATACAGACGCTCTCACCCGGGGCTGTCACCACCTGGCAAACTATCACCTTACCCGGAAACAAAAAGATTCAAGTGTATATTATGCCGCAAAAAGTGTTGATGTCATGAAGAAATTAGGAGCCGTCACCCAGATTGAATATCATTTAGGAAATGCATACGAAGGCTTGCATGATGCATACCAATTAAACAATCTGTTTGACAGTGCGTATAAATATATAGTTCTTGCCCAGGCTGCGAATGATAGTATCAACCAGCGCAGGATCACGAGCCTGGCCGAATTTCAAAAACTCACTCTCGATGAACAACAACGACTGCAGGCCAGCGAAAGAGATAGGGTTTCGTACCGGAATAAAATAAAAACATCGGTTTTGCTGGCGGGTATTGCAGTCTTGCTGCTGCTGGCTGTCATTTTTTACAGGAATTACCGGCAGAAACAAAAAGCCAAAATAAAAATCGAACAGACCTATGATAACCTGAAGGCTACACAGCAACAGTTGATTCAATCGGAAAAAATGGCCAGTCTTGGCGAACTCACTGCTGGTATAGCACACGAAATTCAAAATCCCTTGAATTTCGTGAATAATTTTTCGGAAGTAAGCCTTGAGTTGATAAAGGAAATGGTTGATGAAGTTGACAAAGGAAATGCGGGGGAAGTAAAAGACATTGCTAATGACCTCGTGCAAAACCTCGAAAAAATAAATCATCATGGCAAACGTGCCGATGCAATCGTAAAAGGAATGCTGCAACATAGCCGGAGCAGTACTGCTACCAGGGAGCCTACCGATATTAATAAACTGGTTGATGAGTACTTGCGGTTAGCCTATCATGGTTTAAGAGCAAAGGACCAATCTTTCAATGCTACTTTAAAAACTGATCTCAATAGCATCATCGGCAATATAAATATCATTCCGCAAGATATTGGGAGAGTGATCTTGAACTTGCTTACCAATGCATTCTATGCAGTAGATGAAAAAAAGAAAGGTGCAGGAAACGAAGCGGGTTACGAACCTACGGTTTCAGTAGGTACAAAAAAAACTGGTGGAAAAGTACAAATTGCTGTGGCGGATAATGGAAAAGGCATTCCACAAAACATCGTTGACAAAATCTTTCAACCCTTCTTCACCACCAAACCAACAGGACACGGCACAGGATTGGGTTTATCATTGAGTTACGATATCGTTAAAGCGCATGGTGGTGAAATAAAAGTGGAAACAAAGGAGGGAGAAGGAACAACATTTATAATCCTAATGCCTGTTGGATGAAAAAAAATCATGTAAATCAGTTAATCCTATAAATCATGGTTCAGACAATTTATTATATTATTAAAGCACATGGCGGGGAAATAAAAGTGGAGACAAAGGAACGGGAGGGAAGCGCCTTCATCATTCAATTACCATAGCATGAATAAACTTATTCCTCAGCTGATCTTCATTGTACTTCTTGCATTAAGCAATCGCCATGCATATTCTCAAAACATTGCTGTTGATTCCTTAAAAAAGATTGTACAACAACAGAAAGAGGATACTAGCAAGGTTAATGCGCTAAACATATTGGCACAGACCCTGGTTAACCAAAATGATTTTTCGGAAGGATACGAGGTCGCCAGCCGGGCATTGAAACTTGCAGAAGAAATTAAGTATACTATTGGAAAAGGGAAGGCTTTGCAATGTATGGGCTCGTGTTTAGAACTACAGGGAAAATATGTAGAGGCAAGAAAGTTATATGCAAATGCCCTGCAGGTATTTATGGAAGATGGCCATAAAAGCGAGGCGGCAGACGTGTATGTCTCTGTTGCCAGTTCTTACAATGGTGAGCAAAATAGCCCCGCAGCGCTGGAAAACATATACAGATCCTTAAAGCTTTACGAAGAAGCTGATAATAAAGAAGGTATTGCCGGAATTTATTTGATGCTCGGATCAAAGCAGATTTCAAACAATGAGTATGACGTAGGAATTAGCAACTTGCAATTGGCATTAAAGGTCTTTGAAAAGATAAACGATCGAACAGTAATAGCGGTAATTAATTCTATACTTGCCGATGGATATTTTAAAACGGGAGAATTTGCACAGGCTTTAGAGTGTGATAGCATTGCACTACAAATTTATGATAGCGTTCACTCGGTATTTAACAAAGGCGGTGTATTTAATAACAGGGCAAGTATTTATGAAGCGCAGGGAGACAAACTTAATGCTGATGGGGAAAAAGAAACCGGAAAAAGGAAATATGGTGATGCACTGCAGGAATATTTGTCTGCAATTGATGTATACAAAAAAACAGACTCAAAGCAGTTTGAGCATTTAACAAACATCGCTGTTGGAAATCTTCATATCAAGCTGCATAACCTGGGGGCGGCAAAATTATACCTTGATAAAAGTGCCGAGTACTTGTTTACGCTTCATCCAGGTGTAACGCAGAATTTCAATTCCTGGTTTGAAAGTCTACACCTTGCTTTGTCTAAGTTTGATAGTGCTACCGGAGATAAAGGAAAAGCTTATGAGCATTATAAATTATACATAGCTTACCGGGACAGCAATGCTACCGAGGAAAAGGCGAAGAAAATGCAGCAATTAAAATTGCAGTATGAGTTCGACAAAAAAGAATCATTGGGTAAAACCGAGCAGGCAAGAAAGGATGCTGAGACAACACGGTCAACAAACTTGCAATATTCGGTAATTGCTATTGTATTGTTGGCAGCGATCTTTTTTTATTGGAGTAGTACTCAAAAGCAAAAAGCAAAACTAAAAATCGAGCAGGCCTATATTGATCTGAAATCAACACAGGCCCAACTCGTCCAATCGGAAAAAATGGCTTCTCTCGGCGAATTGACCGCCGGTATTGCCCATGAAATTCAAAACCCGTTGAACTTTGTTAATAATTTTTCTGAGGTAAATAAAGAGCTACTTGCAGAGATGAATGAAGAGATGGAGAAAGGAAATTATGATGAAGTAAAAACTATTGCAAAAGATGTTACTGAGAATGGAGAAAAAATAAATCATCATGGCAAACGTGCCGATGCTATTGTAAAAGGTATGTTGCAACATAGCCGCAGCAGTAGCGGGCAGAAAGAACTCACAGATATTAATGCCCTTGCTGATGAATATTTACGACTAGCTTATCATGGTTTGCGGGCAAAAGACAAAATGTTTAATGCAGCTATGAAAACAGATTACGATGAAACACTTGGATTAATAAAAGTTATACCGCAGGATATTGGTCGTGTAGTACTCAATCTTATTACCAACGCATTTTATGCCGTATCAGAAAGAAAAAAGCAGCAGCCTGAACTATACGAACCCGTTGTTTCCGTTGGTACAAAAAATTTAGGTGATAGGATTGAGATACATGTAAAAGATAACGGCAACGGTATCCCTCAAAAAGTATTAGATAAAATATTTCAACCGTTCTTTACCACCAAACCTACCGGGCAGGGAACCGGTTTGGGATTGAGCTTGAGTTATGATATTGTGAAAGCACATGGCGGGGAACTGAATGTGGAAACGAAGGAAGGAGAAGGTTCTGTTTTTACTCTTCAAATACCCATCAATTAAATGAAACTAATAAGATTATATTCAAGAGGTTTGTTTTTATTGCTGCTGCCATTTCATGGTGCAGCACAGAACAATCCTTTTTGGCAGGAACCCACCAGGATACAGGTTGATAGTTTAAAGGGAGTATTAGCTGCTACAAAAAATGATACAGTTAATATGTACATCAATAGGCAACTTGGCATGTATTACCAGGAAATTAACAGGCCTGTGGCGTTAGCCTATTACGAAAGCATGCTGATGCAGGCAAAGAAAACAAATCAGCAAATTTGGGAAGCTGAAGCCCTGAGCAGGATCGGTTATGTTTCGTGTTTGATGCAGAATTATTCGGGTGGATTAAAATCATTATTGTTGGCCAAAACAATAGCGTCTGAACCCGGGGCAGAGCAGGGAATATGGGGTCCCGGTCTTCTCTCTAAAAAAAGTGATGCCTATGAAGTCCGCTTGACAGTGCTGGCTGACATTAATCAGCATTGTGGAATTGCACATTTTTTCACGGGGGATTTTTCAAAAGCGTTGGATTATTATCGAAAGGTTAATAAGATAAATGAAATATTGAATGATTATGCCTTGAAGTCTACAGCATATTCAAATATGGGAGAGTGTTATTTAGGGCTTAATCAACTCGATTCAGCCGAATTCGCATTTAATGAATCGATTCATTATGCTGATAAATCAGGACGTAAAAAATACAAAGGTCTAACCTATTGGAATATGGGTAAAGTCTATGAAGTGCGTAATAATTTAGAGAAAGCAAAAATGTACTACCGGTTAGGTATTGAAACCAGTATTGAAGTAGAGAGTCCCGATTTTGAAGGAATGAGCTATCAGGCAATAGCCGACATGTCGCAAAATGCTGGTAACGTTGATTCAGTTTTTTTCTTCTCCCGAAAAGCCTTAAATACTTATCTGGTCATCAACGATACGCTGGGGTTAATAGCGGCGTTTTCATCTCTGTCATATGCTTTTGATGCTTCAGATCAAACAGATAGCGCCTATTATTATCTCAAAAAAAGTATTGCACTTAAAGATGCGTTGAATAAAGAGGGAAGAATTAAGAGTTTTCAGCTGACCGGGTTTAATGAGCAGTTTAAATTGCAGGAATTAGAAGCAGAACAATTGCGGGTAAAAACAAAAATGAGGACTTATTCATTTATTGCAGGAACTACTGTGCTTTTATTAATCAGCGTTATTTTCTATAGGAATTACAGGCGGCAAAGAAAAGATAAGACTATCATTGAAAATGCATACGGCGATTTAAAATCTACGCAGGCGCAACTCATCCAATCCGAAAAAATGGCAAGCCTTGGAGAACTGACTGCCGGTATCGCACATGAAATTCAAAATCCGCTAAATTTCGTCAATAATTTTTCTGAAGTCAGCCGGGAAATTATCGAAGAATTGAAAAATGACCGGGAAAAATTAAGTGCCGCAGAACAAAACGAAATATTCAATGACCTCGATTCAAACCTTGAGAAAATAACCGTCCATGGAAAACGAGCCGATGCTATCGTGAAGGGCATGTTACAACATAGCCGCACCAGCAGTGGGCAGAAGGAGTTGACAGATATTAATGCCCTTTGTGATGAATACATGAGGCTTTCCTTTCATGGCCTGCGGGCGAAAGACAAATCCTTCAATGCAAAGTTTGAAACAGATCTTGACAGGTCCATTCCCCGAATGATGGTAGCCCCCCAGGAAATGGGAAGGGTCATACTGAACCTGATCAACAATGCATTTTATTCAGTCAACCAGCGAAAACAAAATAAGGAACCAGCTTACGAACCTACGGTAACCGTCAGCACAAAAAAAATTAGAGACGAGGTGGAGATCATTGTCCGGGATAATGGAATGGGTATTCCCCAAAAGGTAGTGGACAAAATATTCCAGCCATTTTTTACTACCAAGCCTACCGGGCAAGGAACAGGATTGGGATTGAGTTTGAGCTATGACATTATTACAAAAGAGCATGGTGGCACATTACGGGTGGAAACAAAAGAAGGGAGCGGGGCCAGCATTATCATTCATATACCTTTAGCCACGAGTGAAGACAAAAAAAACAAATAAAATAATCTTTTTCATACAAGCAAAACCATCTTCATCACCTAAATAAACAAAACGCAAAATGAAAGTACTAGTAGTAGACGACGAACTGGACGTAAAGACGTTATTTGAACAGCGCTTTCGCAAAGAGATCCGTGCAAATGAAATTTCATTTGCCTTTGCCCATTCCGGCGAAGATGCGTTGAAGTACCTGAACGCACAACACCAGGAAGCCATCCTGATCCTTTCCGACATCAATATGCCTGGCATGAGCGGTTTACAGTTGCTTGAGCAGATCAAACAAAAATATCATAAGCCACCGCCAGTAGTTATGATGATAACCGCTTATGGAGATGACCAGAATTATAACATGGCTATGAAACTGGGCGCCGATGATTTTTTGACCAAGCCCGTAGACTTTATTGCATTAAAAGAAAAACTCAAAATTGACCGACCATGATCAGGATATTAGTAGCCGATGACGAAACAGACCTGGAATCGCTTATCCGCCAGAAATTTCGCCGCCAGATAAGAGAACAGCGTTATGATTTTGTATTTGCCGTCAATGGCAACGATGCATTGGAGAAAATGCGGCAAAATCCTGACATATCCATCGTATTGAGTGATATCAATATGCCCGAAATGGATGGCCTTACCCTTCTCACCAAATTAAACGAAAGCAATCCCCTTACTAAAACCGTCATGGTATCGGCCTACGGCGATTTTGAGAATATCCGTGCTGCCATGAACCGCGGTGCTTTTGATTTTGTAACAAAACCCGTAAATTTTGATGACCTGGAACTTACCATGGAAAAAACCATCAAATATGTAACCCAGCTCAAAGAAACGCTGCAGGCGATTAAAGAAAACAACATCCTTAAAATGTATGTCGATGCCAACGTACTCCAGTTCATGGGCACCCGTGAGTACGAAACGTCACTTACAGCTAACGAAAATATCGAAGCCAGCGTCGCATTTATCGACATCTGCAGCTTCACCGCCATCAGTGAAAGAGAATCGCCAGATACTGTTGTGCAAATGCTTAACCGGTATTTTGATCTTATTGTAAAGGAGGTAATCGCTCAGGATGGGGTGGTCGATAAATTTATCGGCGACTGTGTAATGGCAGTATTTAAGGGTGAATATCACCTGGACCGGGCCGTAGATGCGTGCCTGGGCATTCGTGACCGCATCAATAACCTGCCGGCTGAACACAATTTCTCCCCTAAGGTTGCTATTGGTATCAATTCCGGAGAAATGATCTCGGGAAATATTGGCTCAGCCACACTAAAACGCCTTGACTTTACAGTGATCGGCGATACTGTCAACACTGCTCAACGGCTGCAAGGTGCAGCCAGTGAAGGTAAAGTGGTGATCAGCGAATACTGTTACCAGAAAATAAAACAATCATTCAACTGCAAGCCTATCGGTATGACCGCGCTGAAAAATAAGGTTGCGGAAGTAATGCTGTACGAAGTATTGGATTGATTTATCATTAAGCCTCGCTTCGTGGTACCGAACTTCGGCAAACACATCACAAACATGAAGAACTAACTTACCAACCTGTCACAAAGATGCCTGCCAGGTTTTCTCTATAATGACGAACAGGTAAACCGTATTTTTATATTGTCGAAAATCAAATTATAAATTAAAAGGCTTCGGTGTAACACCAATATGAATCGTTTGTTTGTTTTAACATTAATTCTACTGGTACCGGTGTTGTTGCGACAAAAGCAAACCTGTGCGCAGCCTCCGAAAAGCACGTCTATACTTTTTAAAAAGCATATACTCGATCCGGGATTTGTTTCAGAGGGAGCTGCGGTTGGCGATGTAAACAACGATGGTAAATGGGATGTGCTTGCCGGAACTTTTTGGTATGAATCTCCTTCCTGGAAAAAGCATCGCATTCATGCCGATACGCTTAATCCTGTTCCCGGATACAGTACCAGTTTTATTAATTTTTCATTGGATGTCAACTCCGACGGCTGGGTCGATCTCATTCGCTTTGATCAGCCGGGTGGCGTTTGCATGTGGTATGAGAATCCAAAAACTAATCCGGGAAACTGGAAGGGCCACCTTATCTTATCCACTGCAGGAATTGAATCGCCTGCGTTTGCCGATGTAGACGGGGATGGCAAAAAGGATATTATTTGTAACGATATTACACTGAAGCAAGTTGTTTGGTTGAAACCTCCTGCAGCAAAACGCGATACAATGTGGCAGCGATTTGTCATCAGCCGCGAGCCTGGCAGGGCTACACATCAATACACACACGGACTTGGCTGGGGCGACGTTAATAAAGACGGCCGCAATGATGTAATAATAAAAAGCGGGTGGTGGGAATCACCGCTGAATGTGGGGGACGCCGATTGGAAGTTTCATGAAGCAGCATTAGGTGAAGATGGTGCCCATATGTTTGCATTCGATGCTGATGGCGATGGCGACCAGGATGTGGTGATCTCTTCTGCGCATCATTACGGTATCTGGTGGCATGAGCAAACAAAAAGCGGTTGGGTGACACATGAAATAAGCCGCCTGTTCTCTCAATCGCATGCGCTTGCATTTAAAGATATCAATGTGGACGGTTACCCGGACCTGGTAAGCGGCAAACGATATCTCGCACATATTTCCGGCGATCCCGGCACACACGATCCCAGTGTTTTGTATTGGTATGAATTTGTTCCGGGAAATAATCCGCAATGGATACCGCACCTCGTTGATGAGAATTCGGGTATTGGTAATAATTTTGAGGTGCAGGATATCAACGGTGACAAACTCCCTGATATCATTGTATCAAATAAAAAGGGCGTATTCTTTTTTGAACAGTTAAGAAAATAAAGAAGCGGTCTCTTTTTTGCAAACGTCGATTAATGTTTTTAATCTGATTGGGAATAAACTCACCTGATCGCATTCACCAACTTTTTTTCAGAAGGAACTTTTAACGGAATACCGCTACTCACAGGCTCGCCAAAATCAGGTGTTCCATCGCTTCGCCAGGTAAAAGGTTGTGCCCTTGGTGAACGCAATGATCCGCATCCCTGGCCAGGTTCGCTATTAGCGTGGTATAATATCCAATACTGCATTCCATCAGGGGATTTAAAAAAAGAATTATGCCCCGGTGCATATACTTTGTTCTTGCGATTTTGTTTGAAAACGGGCTGTAGTGATTTTTCCCATGACGTAGGGTCCATCAAATTTTGACCCGCCGTTGTGGTTAGCATTCCTAAAGCATAAAAGTCGGTCCAGCAGCCGCTGGCGGAATAGATCAAAAATAGTTTGTCTTTATAGTTTAAAATTTGCGGCCCTTCGTTCACATCAACATGCGGTACGTCATTGGGATTATCCAGGTCGCCGTGCATTTCCCAAGCGAGTTCGGGACTTGAAATCTTTACTCTTTCACCTTCTACGGTCCACGGATTTCGCATCCTCGCTATATAAACATTTTGTTGCCCATTGGTATCCCCTTCCCAGCCTGACCAGATCAGGAATAATGTGTCTCTATGTTGATAAACGGAGCCGTCAATGGACCACTTATCACCGGGCGTAGCTAATTTTCCTTTCATTTTCCACTCGCCTTGTAACGGATCGGCAGCGTCATTTTCCAATACCCATAAGCGGTGATCAACATTTTTGCCGCTGTCAGCAGCAAAATAGATATACCATTTACCTTCGAGATAATGAATTTCCGGCGCCCAAATATTTTTCGAGTACGGTCCTTTCAACGGTGGAGTGAAAACGACTTTTTTTTCGGCTGTCTTTAACCGGGCAATCGTTTTCGTTTTCCAGATGGTTATATTTTTGCCGGTTGTATTGGTATAATAATAATAACCGTTTTTATAGATGCACCATGGGTCAGCACCAGCAGGCAGCAAAGGATTAGTAAAAGTTTTTATCTTTTGCGACTGCGCTTCGAAAGAACAAAAGATCAATGCTGCATAAAGAAGTAGCCTGGTTATTTTCATACCTAACATTAAAGCGATCAGCTATTAGTTTATTGAAACTTGTATACTGTACGTGTCTTGTACGTATTGCCTGGTTCTAATATTGTGGAAGGAAAGTTAGGCTGATTCGGTGAATCCGGAAAATGTTGGGTTTCCAGGCAAAAAGCAGTTCGGAAATCATCTTTCCCGCCGCCTTTTATTTTATTTTTTGATTGCATAAAATTGCCACCGTAAAACTGCAGCCCGGGTTCCTGTGTAAACACCTGCATAACGATCCCTGTTTTATCACCCTGTACGTTTGCTGCGCTATTTAAGTCCTGGTTGTTTGCAGTGTTCAACACGAAATTATGATCGTAACCCAGGCCGTTTTTTATTTGAGCATCTTCCGCGTCGACGTTCTTGCCAATTGCAACCGGGGTTCTGAAATCAAACGGGGTGTTGGCAACCGGTTCAATTTTCCCGGTTGGTATAAGTGTTGAATCAACCGGTGTATAATGATCAGCATTGATCATTAAAATATGATCGTTGATTGTTCCGCTTCCTTGTCCATTTAAATTATAAAACGCATGATTGGTAAGATTAGCAACGGTTTTCTTATCGGTAATAGCTTCATAGTCGAGTTTCAATTCATTATCATCGCTCAATCTATAAACGACTTTCACCTGAAGATTGCCGGGGTAACCCTCTTCCATGTCTTTGGATAAATAGGTTAACTCCAATAGGCTGTCGCGTTGCTGTTTTGCATCCCACACCACATATTGAAATCCTTTGTTTCCACCATGCAAATGATTTGTACCATTGTTGGTTTGCAAGATTGTGCTGCTTTCCATCCAAAGTAAACTTGCCTTTGGCGATCCTGTTACCATACCTGCCTATCGTGGCGCCAAAATAAGGCTCACTTGCGGTTTGATATTGTTGTACGCTGTCAAACCCCACCACCACGTCGACAGGTTTACCGTCTTTACCCGGCACAAACAAACTGACGAGCCGTCCGCCGTAGTTCGTTATAGCCGCCGTCATACCTTTTTTATTTTGTAATAGATACAGATCAGTATTTTTTCCATCGATCTGTTGTTAAAAAGCACCTTTTGCCGGTAACAATTCTTTTGATAGTACCGTGCTTGTAGCCATATTATTACCCCGGGATTTATCAGTTGTGTTGTTGCAACTGATTATCGTCAAAATACAGGCAATTAAGAGGCCCGGTTTGAATAGCTTCATCATAACAGTTATTGATGCGTGAATTTAATTAATCCTTACTCCCCCGAGGGCAATTTTACGGGAGCGCCTGTTTTTACAGGTTCTCCAAAATTCGGTGTACCATCGGTATGCCAACTAAATTTTTGCATGCGGATATTTCTTTTTTCTCCACATCCATCACCACTATTTGTATTGGAATGGTAAATGATCCAGTCTTCGGTTCCATCAACCGACTTAAAAAAAGCATTATGACCCGGTCCGAATGCATTGTTTTGCGGATTTTTTGTAAACACCGGTTGTGGGTTTTTTGTCCAATCGGAAATCACCAGCGGGTCACCATTATCTTTTAAGCTGAGCATGCCCAATGCGTAATCATCGGTCCAGCAACCGCTGGCAGAATAGACAAGATATATCTTGCCATTACTATTTTTCAGTATTTGCGGCGCCTCATTTACCGGCCCTCCGTTCACTTCCCACGACAGTTCCGGCCTGGTCAACATAACCGAAGGTGTTTGCAAGGTCCAGGGATCGGCCATTTTGGCGATGTATATATTCTGATTCTGAACAGAGGGATCAGGCCTGCCGCTCCATAAAAAATAAATGCTGCCTTTATATTCAAACACCGATCCGTCAATGGCCCAAAAATCGGTATCACCGGCAAAGATGCGCCCTTTGTCTGTCCATGTGCCGGTGGTGGGATCATCATTGCCGTTTTCCAATACCCAGGTGCGCTGTGTATTATCCGCGCCTGCGCCTGCCGTGTAGTACACATACCATTTATTGTTCAGATAGTGAAGTTCAGGCGCCCATACATTGGAGGAATTCGGTGCGGCAACGGGTGGTGCGAAAATATTTTTACTGGTTATGGTCCCAAGTTTGGATGTTGCCGTCGTTTTCCACAGTTCAATCCTGTTTCCCATTGTCTGTGTGTAGTAATAAAATGCATCCTTTTTGGTGATCCATGGATCTGAGCCGTTTTTTAACGGGTTGACAAATGTTCCTGTCGTTGGTGGCGGCAGGGGAGTGGGTGCATCTTTCTTTTTACAAAAAAGTAAAAGAAAAACGGAAGTAAGTATAATGAATGTTCTTAACTTGTTTTGCAAGATCATATCCGATCAATTAATTACTATCCTGTAAGGCCATTGGGGATTTACTTTTTGTGCCCGTCATTTCCCTGATCAGGTCGATTTCGGCCTGTTTATAGGCAGATCCATCCTTGCGAAAAATATCATGAAACCACAATTCGGGTTCGCCGGTATATTTTTTTTGCCAGCTATCCCATGGATAAATCGTTTGTGACTTACCACTTACCAGGCCCCAGTTAAAGGCTGCTACTTTATATTTTTTTGCAACAGGAAGAGAACCTTCAAAGGTGCTGCTATTTCCCCTTGACATATATTCCGTGCAAATTATAGGGCGGTTGTAGCGTTGCAGCCATTTTATGCGCTTCTCAAACTCTTCGCCGTTATCATAATTATGAAAGGAAATAATATCCGATTGCCCGATCATTAATTTTTCGATTGGTCTTAAGCTATCATCCACCGACCAGTTGCCCGCCCAGATACCCGCAGTAATGGGTTGGGTTGGATTCGCCGAACGTGTCCATGTAAAAACCTTCGCCAACAGGTGATGAACCAATTCTACTTTGTTGTATGGTTCAAATCGCCCATAACTGTTATTGTTCGTATTATCCGGTTCGTTCCAAACATCCCAACCCCATACACGATTGTCTTTGCCAAAATGGGATACGATGTCAATTACATATTTTTTTAATCGTGGGTATTGTGTGGAATCCTTCAACGCATCAGCACCCGGGCTTTGCACCCATCCTGAATTATGTAAAAACGGCGCGGGGCCATGCTGTTTTCCTGTGTGCGGAAATGGATCCCAGCAAGAATCAAATAGTACAAACAGGGGTTTTATTTTATAGCGGTTTGCAATTTTTAAAAAGATTTCGATTCTTCTTTTAAACCCCTGGGGATTTTGCAACCATGCGAGGTCATGTAAGAAAATGCGCATCGTATTCATGCCAATGGAAGCAGCCCATTTTAATTCTCTCGCAATTGTTGCCGTATCAAAGGTTTCCGCCTGCCACATCTCCAATTCATTGATAGCGCTGCTGGGTAAAAAATTGGCGCCTACCATGAAAGGCTGACTGCTATACCAGGTGTTTGCCTTTTCTGTTGTCCATATTTGCTTTGTTATATTATTTTTTTGAGCGACGGCGGATGTCAGTAACAAAGCAAAAAAAACAGGTAAAAAAGTTTTGGGGAATTGCATTTAATCAGTTTTTAAGAAATTAGAATTCGGGCAAAGGCCCCTGCGTACATTATTAAACGAGGACACGGTTAATGAAGATGCTGCAAGTGACAGCATCTTCATTTTATTACCATAATGGGTTTTGTATTAAGTTCGGGTTGATGTCGATTTCACTTTGAGGGATGGGCATATATTTATTTCTTCCCAGAACAAAATTATTAAACTCCGGGTCGCGGGCTTTCAGCTCATTTATTTTTGTTGCATCGTCAAAATATCCCCACCGTGCCAGGTCGTTCCAGCGAAGCGATTCCCCGGTTAGTTCCATGATCCTCTCGTGCATGAGTTGCTGGAGAAAAGCAGGTTGGCTTAAACCAGGCATTGCAACAGATAACGGCCGCAGGCCGGAACGTTCACGAACACGATCCACAAAAGGATAGGCCTCCGCAGTCCGATTAAGCCCGTTCAATGCCTCTGCATACATCAGCAACACATCGGCGAAACGAATAAGGCGAAAATTGATAGGGCTATTAAACACTTCAAACTCGTTGATACGAAAATAATCATCAAGGTATTTATGGTACCAAACCCTGTCTTTGACGTTGGCATCATAATTTTTAGAGGTGAACGATGAACCATATACGCTTGTGAAATCGGGGCCTCTTTCGTCGGTTGAGTCATACAACGCCGTCACTGCCAAACGCGGATCCCTTTCACCCCCCGCCGTTTTTTCTTTTAAAAATTCACCTACTATCCAACGATGCATATTGGCATCATTGAAACCATGACTGGGCGGTCCAAAGAACGGGGCACGGCTTGTTCCTACGTTCGACGTGGGACCATCGTCACCGCCATTTTCAGGACGCATTTTAAACTGAATTTCAAAAACGGATTCCTTATTGTTTTCGGTGGTATGCTTAAAGTTATCCGCAAAGTTTGGTACAAGAGCATACAGCGATTGTCCCGGTCCTGATATCAGCCATTGCAAAGCATCGACGCTTTCCTGATATTCTTTTTGCTGTAAGTGAGCCCTACCCAGTAGTCCGTAAGCAGCACCTTTGGTAGCCCTACCTATTTCATTGCCGGTATAAGATGCAGGAAGTCCCTCTGCCGCTTCAGTAAGGTCTTTTTCGATTTGCGCCCAAATCTGCTCCTGTGGTACCTGCGATGGTTTATCAGATGGTTGCGACGGTTCAAGAACCAGCGGTATGCTACCCCATATCGTCACCAAATTATAATAATACAGTGCCCGTAAAAATTTTGCCTCCGCGAGATATTGTGTTTTCAACGCTTCATCCATTACTATTTCAGGAACTCTTGTCAGCACCTGGTTGGCACGGTACACTCCGCGCCAATGATGCCACCATGTATCGTAGTTTACCTCGAAACTGTATTGCGTAATGTTCAATGCGCCGACACTCCTTAACTCGTTCCAGGGACTGGTTGAATAACCATCATCTGAACGTATATCCATATAAAACGGTGTCCATCGCGACCCGGGCGAACCATTGCGGTAGAAATTTCCATATACGGCATTTAATCCCTCCAGGGCATCTGCGCCGGTTTTCCAGAAATTCGATTCATCAATACGGTTTGGATTTGCAATATCCAGGTCCGTATATTTTTTGCATGCATTAACTGATAAGACCAGTGTTGCTGCAAGGCAATATTTAAATAAGGTGTTCATTGCTATAAGTTGAATAAATTGATAGTATAGTTTAAAATCCAAACCTGACCCCAGCAGAAATGATACGCAGCGCCGGATACTGGCCATTGTCGAGTCCCCGCTCAAAAATATTAACACCAACAATATCCGGATCAAGGCCTTCGTACTTTGTAAATGTTAACAGGTTTTGACCGCTCACGAAAACGCGGCTGTCATCAAAACCGATACGTGTCAACGCTTTTTTGGTGAAGGTGTATGCTATTTCAAGATTGCGGAGACGCAGGTAGCTGCCGTTTTCCAGCCATCGGTCACTTTGCGGCAACACGTTGTATTGAATTCCCTGGTCGGGTGCGCCCATAGCGGCACGAGGCCAATCCGTTCCCGGGGTTTGTGAGGTCCAAAAACCAGCACCCCGGCGGAAATTGGTGTTTTGATCCATGCGATCAACATTATACCGCGGGCGATTATATAATTTATTACCTACTACTGCATACCATTGCATGTTAATGCTGAAATTTTTATATGAAGCGTTTAGCAGCAAACCGCTTTCCCATTTTGCCCAGGGGCTGCCTGCATAATAGCGGTCCTTGTCAAGATCAAGTACACCATCATTGTCTATATCAATGTAACGGATATCACCCGGTTGCGACCATGGTTGCAGTACCTGCCCGGTTTTTCCTTTATGCGCATCTATCTCGGCCTGGGTCTGGAATATCCCTGCAGTTTTCAGTACATACCATTCGCCAATAGCACGACCTATCTGTGTGCGGGCATCGCCGAGCTGGGTGTATTTTGTCGTCGCATTTCCAAAAGCAATTACTTCGTTTCGGATGGTAGTGAAATTCAACGTTGCATCCCAGGTGAAACTGTTACTGCTCTTTGGCCGGTAAGTCAAAGCTAACTCAAAGCCATTATTGCGGAGCGATGCTGCATTAACCGCCGGATTTCCTCCTGCATTGCCAGTAGTAAGGTTGATCGGCAGGTCAACCAAGACGTCTTTTGTTTTTGAAATAAAATAATCAGCAGACAATGTAAAAAGATTGTTCAGGAAGGAAGCTTCTAATCCGAAGTTGCTGGTGTTTTTTCTTTCCCAGCGCAGGTCGCTGTTTGCAAGCTGCGTTACAATAGCTCCCAGTTGTTCGGTTTCATTCGGACCAAAAACGGCCCGGGGAAAAGGGTTGATCTGTGCGTAGTACATCCATGCATTTAGGAATTCAGAATTGCCAAGGGAACCGTAAGATGCACGAAGCTTTAAATCATTGACTGCCGGAACATTCCAGAATTCTTCCCTGGAAATCCGCCAGGCTACAGAAGCAGAAGGAAAGTTTCCCCAACGATTGTTCTCACTGAACTTTGAACTTCCATCACGACGAAATGTAAGGCTTGTTAAATATCTTTCTTTGTAATTATAATTTACCCTTCCGAGAATACCTATAAAATTTGATTTTTCGGTATAGGGATCTTCTGATGTGGGATTCGTTCCAATAGTATTAAATCGCAGGATGGGATGATCGAACCGCTGAAGGCTAAGCCCTGCAACTGCACTCAGCTTGTGATCACCAAAAGTTTCATCGTAGTTGACGGTATGCTCAAATAATGTTGATTCAAATTCGCCCCTGCTCCGGAATGTTGCCGGCTGATTATTATTTGGAGATGGTGTTCCTTGTCGCACCGTGCCCGGGCTGCGGGTGCCTGATCCCTTATCCACTGTTTTTTCCAATCCAAAGTTGAACCGGTAGACCAAGCCGTCGATGATGCGGAAATCGAGGTAAGCATTACCACGGATCTTGAAATTTCTTTGCTCAAACTGGTCTAAGTGCTGGAGCGCCGGAACATTAGCAGTTAATGTGCTGAGGTAGGCATTGTTCAAGCCGATACCCCAACCACCGGGATTCTCCGGGCTTGTGTAGCGACTGCCTTGTAATGCAACTACCGGCGGCATAGTGATCATATCCACAAACGGGTTGACGCCAACACCCGCGTTCGCTATCGGATCTTCTTTTGTCCAGCTAAACAATACATTTTGTCCAATGCTGAAGCGTCCGATTTTGGTATTCGTGTTTACCCTGAAGCTGCTACGGGAAAAACTGTTATCGATCACCGGGCCTTTATTACTGAAATGATTTCCACTAATGTAAAAGTTTACTTTTTTCGCAATGGCTCCGGACAATGAAAGATTATACTCTCCGATGGCGCCGGTACGCAAAAATTCGTCCTGCCAATCGGTATTGATTGCGGGATCGAAGTCGGTAGTGAGTGATGTAGGTACCGCTAAATTGCCAGCCTGGTAAAGGCGTGTAGCCAGGTCACGGTATTCATTCACGTCCATCATGTCATAGCGGTTATGAACAGATTGAACACCCGCTTTGATGCTGCCATTTATCTTTAAAGGTCCTTGCCGGCCTTTCTTGGTAGTAATTATGATCACGCCATTGGCCGCACGGCTTCCGTAAATGGCGGCTGCAGAAGCGTCTTTTAGAATTTGAATTGATTCAACGTCTTGTGGGTTAAAATCGGGAGTGGCATCGCTGTACATTCCATCGATAATATATAAAGGATTATTATTTGCAAAGGTGCCGGCACCGCGTATATCTATCTTGGCTGCGCCTCCGGGTGCACCGGAGTTTCGCACCGTTACTCCCGGTGTTAGCCCCTGGATACTTTCGGCAATCGTGTTGGATGTATTGCGGTTAGCTGTGGCCGGATCAATAACACCAACTGCCCCTGTAAGATCCTTTCGTCTTACGGATTGGTAGCCGATAACAACTACATCCTCCAGCGTACTGTTATCGATCTCCAGCGTTTCGGTGATATCATCTCCGCTTACAGTTATCTCCTTTAATTTATAACCAACAGAACTGATGACAAGTGTGCTGCCTGTTGCAGCGGTGATACTGAAAGATCCATTGGCATCTGCCGCTACGGATGTGTTTGTTCCCTTAACAGTGATTGTTGCGCCTGCAAGCGGTTCGCCGGACGGCGTTTTTAATGTGCCCTTTATTACCTGCTGTGCAAAAGCACCTATGCTAAGCAAAAAAGCTACAGCGGTGTTGATGACCAGTTTACACAGTTGACTTTTCTGTTTCATATTCTACAGTTTTTGTTTTGAAATGCAAACCTATAGTGGATATTATATCATCGCTGCTATGGGCATCATTGCAGTAGCGCAGTGCATGTTCACTGCTACTTGCAAAAGGACAATTCCACTGTGGATTAAAAGACCGCTTGTATATGCCGGTATGATAAGGAAACGATTTTAAGGTAAAATAAGGGGCTGAAGCAGGAATTTTATTACTCCAAGCCGGGGAAGCGCCAGGAAATAGTTTACCTGTTTCTTGTAAAGAAGTAGTAAGCAAAGCAATCGTTTAGCTAGTGAAGTTTAAATAATTATTCCAGATGCCTGCTTTATTTTGTATCAGAAAATCATCAAAAAATCTCTTTCCTTTGGTCGCCGGAAAAAAACGGGCACTGTATCAGCAGGAAATATGTAATTATATTTGTAAGGCCTGCTGTAAACTTTCTTTTCATGGTGAAAAAAATATTCTTGTTAGCGCTGCTATCTTTTTTCGCCATCACCGCAAGAACCCAATCTTATTATTTCCGCCATTACCAGGTAGAACAGGGATTATCTAATAATACTGTTTTTTGCTGTGCCCAGGATAAACGCGGTTTTTTCTGGATGGGCACAAAAGACGGCCTGAACCGTTTTGATGGGTACACATTCAAGGTATTTCGCAATGACCCGGCGGATTCGCTTAGCCTTGGCGATAATTTTATCCGCAGCCTGTATATTGATAATAACAATATATTGTACGCAGGCACAAGAAATGGATTATACCGCTTCAATGCGATGAAGGAAAATTTTACTGCCGTTTATAAAACCGGTGAAGAGGTAAGGGATATAAAAAAAGATATCGATGGTACGCTATGGCTGATCGCCGGACAATCCCTGGTGCGCTATAATGAAGAAAGCAAGACCGTATTCGTTTATGAGCCCGGAGAATATTTTTCGGCTACGTCTGTTTGTATTGACTCCGGCAATAGTGTGTGGGTGTCCACAACCGACGGCCTCTTGCAAAAATATAATAGGTACAACAACACGTTTAACCCATACGATGTGTTCTCGAAATCAAAACCCACATCTCCTAAATGGATTGAAAAAATTTACGCAACTAACCAGCAATCCATTCTTATCGGCACATCCAATTATGGCGTGAAACTTTTTAGTATTACCGATCTCAGTTATAAAGACGTGCTTACCTATAATCCCGATAAGACGGAAATATTTGCCAGGGATTTTGTGCAGGCGTCAGATAGCGAATTTTGGATTGCAACGGAGTCCGGCGTTTTTATTTTTAATACCAATACGGGGAAGGCGGTCAACCTCACGAAGCAATACAATAATCCTTACTCTATTTCAGATAATGCGGTGTACAGCTTATTTAAAGACAAGGAAGGCGGCATCTGGGGGGGTACCTATTTTGGTGGTATTAACTATTACCCGAGGCAATACGTATCATTTGAAAAATTTTTCCCGGGGTATAATTCGTACTCGCTGAGCGGGAACGCCGTCCGCGAAATTTGTGAAGATAAGTATGGTCAACTGTGGATCGGTACAGAGGATGCCGGTCTTAATAAGCTGGATAAAAAAACAGGGTTGTTCAAACAATATAAACCTTCGGGATCGGCCAATGATATTTCTTACCCTAATATTCACGGTTTGTTGGCCAGGGGTGATGAGTTATGGATAGGTACATTTGAGCATGGCCTTGATATTATGAATTTAAAAACGGAAAAAGTTATTAAGCATTTGCCTGGCAATAACAGTGCAGCCTTGCCGAAAAGTAATTTCATTGTAGTTATTTATCAAACCCGAAAAGGCGTTATTTTAATCGGCACCAGGCAGGGTTTATACCAGTTTAATGAATCAAACAATAATTTCGACAACATTTCTCAAATTCCTTTTTATTGTTTTATTCATTCTATTGCGGAAGATAAGGACGGTACCCTGTGGATAGGGACGCTGGGCAATGGCTTATATTATTATAATAGAGACAAAAATAGCAGCGGTAATTTTTTATTCGATCCCGGTAATAAAAGCAGCCTGAACAGCAATTCAGCAACAACCATTTTTGAAGCCGGTAATGGAGATCTTTGGATAGGGACAGAAGGTGGGGGATTGTGCCGCTTTAATCCGAAGGATAGCTCGTTTATAAGTTACACAACAAAGGATGGCTTTCCAAGTAACACCATTTTTAAAATACTGGAAGATAATCAAGCCAACTTATGGATCACTACGTCGAAGGGATTGGTTTCGTTTGCCAGGGCACCGGAAAAGATCAATGTTTATACAACAGCTAACGGGCTTCTGACAAACCAGTTCAACTATAATTCAGGATATAAGGATCCGACAGGCCGGATATATTTTGGGAGTGCAAAAGGTTTGATAAGCTTTGATCCGGGATCGTTTGTTACTAATACATTCATACCACCTGTTTTCATTACCGGTTTATACATTAATGATGTAGAACTCGCTTTAAATAGCAATGAATCTCCTTTAAAAAATTCCATTTCATATACAGAAAAAGTTGAGCTCTCTCATAACCAGGCTTCTTTTAGTATCGATTTTGCCGCGTTAACTTTTACTGCCCCGGAAATGACGGAATACATGTATATCATGGAAGGATTTGACAATGAATGGACATATCTTAAAACCAACCGCAAAGTATATTTTACAAATCTTTCGCCGGGCACTTATACGTTTAAAGTAAAAGCCGCCAATAGCAGTGGCATCTGGACAGAAAGGATCGCCAGCCTTACTATCAGTATCCTTCCACCATTCTGGGCGGGTACCCTGGCTTATCTTTTTTACCTGGTGCTTGGCGCTGCCATCGTCTATTTTCTTTTTCGAAGCTATCATCGGCGGCTAAGCGAAAAAACAAAAAGAAGGCTTGAATTTTTAGAGCATGAAAAAGAAAAGGAGATCTACCAGGCCAAAATAGAATTTTTTACGAACGTTGCGCATGAAATAAAAACGCCGCTAACATTGATCAAGGCGCCGATGGAGCAGATCATTAAGAAATCAACGAACAATAGCGAGATTGAATATGACCTGAAGGTGATGGAAAGGAATACCGAAAGATTAATTGAGCTGACGAGTCAATTACTCGATTTTCGAAAGATCGAAACAAATGGGTTGCGTCTAAATTTTGTAGAAACAAATATTAATGAATTGTTGCAGGAACGGTATAACAGTTTTAAACCCGTTGCCGATCAAAAGAGTATTTCTTTTCCGGTCAGTATGCCTGCTGAAACCATCGTTGCTTTTGTAGACTTTGATTCGGTTCAAAAAATAATGAATAATCTTTTTTACAACGCATTAATGTATTGTAATAAAAAAGCGGAAATTAAGCTCTACCCAATCGCGGCAGGAGATGAAGATTTCCAAATTCAGTTCAGCAATGACGGCTTCCTGATACCGCTGGAAAAAAAGGAAAAAATTTTTGAACCGTTTTACCGACTAAAGCAATCGCAGAATAAGGCCGGCAGCGGAATAGGATTATCACTTACACGGTCGTTGGTTGATCTGCATAAAGGAAGTATCACTTTGATCGAGCCTGGAAATGGCATGAATATTTTTAAATTGCGTATGCCATTGCATCAAGCGGTTAGCAAAACTGAGGAAGATATAACAATAGGAAATAAAGAAGATATATAAAGTACAACTTAGAAAATATGAATGCCGGAAAGTTTGTAATTCTTTTAGTAGACGATAATGAAGAGATCCTTGAGTATTTGACCAATTATCTCCGGGACAAATACAATATCCGGACGGCGACCAATGGGCGGCAGGCGATTGAGGTGTTAGTTAAAGAAACCATTCACCTGGTGATCAGTGATGTGATGATGCCTGTTATGGATGGTTTCGAATTATGTAAACACATTAAATCGAACCTCGAGATCAGCCACATCCCTATAATTCTTCTTACCGCTAAAAATACTTTCCAGTCAAAAATGGAAGGACTTGAATTGGGTGCTGACGCTTACATTGATAAACCGTTTTCACCGGAACACCTGCAGGTACAGGTATCAAACCTGTTAACAAACAGGAACATCATAAAAGAGCACTATGCAAATTCGCCAATGGTTCATATAAGATCAATGGCTTATTCGAAAGCGGATGAAAAATTTCTCGATGAATTGAACAATGTTGTTCATGCGCATATTGACGATGCGGATTTTGACGTGGAACACCTTGCAAAACTTATGAATGTAAGCCGGCCGACATTGTACCGTAAACTAAAAGATATCTCCAATCTTACTCCGAACGAGATAATTAACATAACCCGGTTGAAGAAAGCAGCGGATCTTCTTTCCGAAGGATCTTTGAATATTAACGAGATCGCCGAAAGAGTCGGGTACACGTCTGCTACACATTTCGGAAGAAATTTTCAGAAGCAATTCGGTATAACGCCATCAGAATTTTTTAAGAAAGACTGAATAATAGAGTGTGTAACAGTTATTAAAGAAGAACGGGTTAGATAACCTGATTTTTTTAAACTATTTGCCTGTATCTGTGACCGGCCAGTACGATCATATCAGGGGGCGGTAATGGCTTTTACAATATCGGGGTATACCGCAACACCGGTAGAGCGATCAAAGATGCCCGAACCTTTATCGCCGGTATAACCACTGTCCCAGTAAAAAGGAATTAACCCATGCCCAACGGCCGACCTGGTAATGTATTCCATATAGTATTTCCGGTAACCGGCGTATTCACCATTTGCTACCGTGTTGCCTAAATTTAAACGGGCCATTGCTGCATATTCTCCGAGGATTACTGCATAGCCCTTGTCAATAAATTTTGTTTTCATTTTTTGAAACTGTGCATCGGCATAAACCTCATTGGCCCATGTCTCTGTTTTTACCGGATCGGTCGCATTCTTTCCCCATTGTGTGATAGTGGTATTTTCATTAAGTGTAAAATTATACGGATCGTAGTAATGCACTTCTACCATGAGGCGGTTTACAATTTTATCAACCGGCGTTTTAAAAAAATTGATTGTATGATCAATGTTTGTATTAAATCCCTGCACTACAAGGTGACGATAGGCGTTTCGCCCGCCGGTAGAACGTACGGTGGATACAAAGGTTTGGTTAAAGCTATTTTGAACATTATAGTATTCAATTGTCGGTGTGCCATAGTCGCCTTCTACTATTACCTCATTGGTTCCTGCGAAAAGAAGACGATCATCATACTTGCGGAAACGAATGGCAATTTGCCGCCACATAATTGACAGCCTGTTGTTGACATATTCCTGTTTGGCATAAGTGGGTTGCATCCAGCCGTTGTCCCAGTGCATATTTACCATAGCGTACATGTCATTTTTTAAAACGTAGTTGACAACTTCTTCTACACGGCTCATCCATACCGTATCGATCTTGAATGTTGCTGCATCTGAAAAAGTGCTCCAGGCAACAGGGATCCGCACCGCATTAAATCCGGCGGCTTTGATAGAGTCGATTAGCCGTTGTGTTATTTTAGGATTTCCCCAGGCTGTTTCCCCACCGATGGCTTCCAGCGAGTTTCCAACGTTCCAACCCAATTTCATTTGTTTGGCAAGGTCCACTGAGTTAAGATCCCGCATTCCCGTTTGATCAGGGGCGATGCTATCTGATACTAAGGGTATAACCTGGATTGATTGGCCGGCCTGAATAATTTTTATTTCTTTAATAATATTTCCTGCGGTTATAGAGAGAATAGTAGTCCTTTCATCGGTACTTATATTCGGCTGAACCAGTAAACTGAGCTTTCCAGTGCCATTTGTGGTCGTGGATGTTGCAGAGCACCACCATGATGTGTCGGTATAATTCCACTCCGTATTGCTGGCAACATTTATTTGCTTTGTGCCTCCTGTTGCGGCAAAGTGTTCAGTTGAAGACGAAACTGCCAGTTCGATGCCTGCATCTTTTTTAGAGCAGGAAACCAGGCATGCTCCTGCAATAAGCAAAAAAGAAATTCTAAATACTTTTAAAATCATAAATGATATTTACAAAAGGTTAACTCAGTAATATTTGCAGCGATAGCAGGAAATGACAATGCCATTTACACTCTGTGCGTAAATGGCATTGCTCCTGTTTTTTTATTATCAAGGGATTACATAGTGAAATGCGAACCATTCATCCTTGCTTGCATCATACCCGGTACCAAACCAAACCCCTTTCGTTTTATAATCTGTTGGAAAAGCTTTTATTACTTTCAAGACGTTATTTGTTGGATTCATCCAACTGGAAGCGTTTTGAATAAGTGTGTTGCCCACTAATGTTACCTCGTTGGTAGCTTCATTAATACTGAAGGTGCCAGTAGTAGTTACGCCATTTTGATTGCGGGTATAATTTTGGCCGCCAATATTATCAAAGCGTATCCAAGAGTTGGACGCCGCAGCATCCCAGGTCTCATTCCAACCCCAATTATAGGAAGAAGCATTTGATGTGGTCCAGCCGTTTCCTTTTGCGATCCAATCAACCGGGTTTCCTGCCGCATCCAACTGCCAAAAGCGGCCGGAGTTGGCGCCACCGGTTAACATGGTCAGTAATTCACCCGGTGCAAAAACAGGATTGAATCCTTCATCAGGTTGCGGAGCCGGTGGCGGGGGAGGTGTCCAACTGTCGCTATATGATTTTGAAATATAATTCAGCACCTGGTATTCATCTTTGCTTTTATTTTTAACGGCTAACTGCATGGTATTTTCTGTAAGAGATATTATGCGCCAGTTGGACATTGATGCAACATCTGTAGGAGTATAGGAAACATGCAGCGGCGTAGCATCGGTGGTTGTAAGGGTTAATGAATTTACATCGAGAAAATAAGTTCCTGACTGGCCGCCTACACCAGCTACGCCCATATGATCTGTTGTTAAAAATGGTCCACCCTTTAGACTAAACGTCATGAATCCATAATCGCGTTGTTCTGCCGCCCAGGTATCACTTGTGTAATTAGGCGCATAGGTCCAGCAATTAGGACCAAGTGGATCGGTGCATACCTGGCTCCAAACCACGCTTTGTCCATCAGGTGCCAGCGATCCATAGGCATTATCCATGCCGGCAAAATAAATAGGACTGGTAAAAAATTTCTTATCTCCGTTTGCATTCGCGTCGAATAGCCATGTCTTTTCATTGCCCACACCGCCGGATAGAAGCGTCCACAGCGGATCATTAACATAATTAAGGTTATCGCTTGTGACTTTGATCGTAACTGGTGGCATTTCTACAACTCCCCCTGCGGTCATCGCAGAGTATTTTATAATGTAGTCGCCTGCAAAAGCAAATCGTATCGTATCCTTTTGACGGGTAGATTTACCGGTGCCATAGTCCCACATAGGAACTGTTTCCGGAGTTTGATTGATGAGGATAACAGTGTTGCCCCCTGCATCAATCGCCAGATCCTGTACCACATCGAATTTTATTTCGGAGGTACTGAGCATACGGCCGGGGTCATGATCCTGTTTTTTGCACGCGACAGCGGTTAATAAAACTGCCAGGGCAACCCAGGTAAAAGTTTGTAAATATTTCATACGTTCTTAAGTTTAGAATTCGGTTATGATGATTCAACTGCGATACTGATTTTTTTTTACCACCCGGCATTTTGTTTCAATACGCCGCTTGATAAAGTGATTTGAGTATAGGGAATTTGTTGCAATCCTTTTGTCTCTATGATTTTTGGAGCGGCAATTATTTTGGGAGTGTTTACTCCGCCGTTTTGTAGGGTAGTGCTTTCCGCGATAGCTACAGCGGCTTTATCAACACCCTGGCGAAGAAGATCCCAATACCGTATACCTTCTAAAGCAAATTCAAGTCTTCGTTCCTTCATGATGTTATCCTGGGTTACAGGTAATGCAGCGAAATTATTTTTATACGCTCTTTTGCGCACGTCATCGAAATAGGTCTGTGCAGTAGCAGCACCGAGTTCCGCCGCCATTAATAATACATCGGCGTAGCGCAGGGATACATAGTCCTGGAACTGGCCGATCATAAAGTTGACGCCACCATTGTTAACCGCTTCACTGTTTCCATTTTCATCAGCGGTTGGTGTATATTTTTTATTGTAATAGCCCGTGTATTCGCGTTGATTATTTTTCATCGTAAATTCTATGCCTTCGTCGGCAATAGAAATTATAGAAGCTGCACGCCTGCTATCGGTAGCTGTGTAAGCATTCCAAAGTTTTGGATTAACTGTTCCGCCTCCCCAGCCGTTTCCATACGGAGGTGTCGTTTGCTCACGTAGTCCGAACATAACCAACCAGTGATTTCCATCGGCATTGCCATCGTAGTCGCTCGTGAAAGTATATTTAATAGAAAAGATTGTTTCCTTATTATCTTCTCCAACATAATCATCAACGGAAGCGGCCGGCCACAGGTGTGAAAAATCATCAACTAATCCAAAACCACCATTGTTGATAATGTCTTCGAGGTAACTCGTCGCTTCAGTTTTTGTAACAATACCTGCAAGATCTGGTTTGCCGTAATAGCCGGTATAATACAAGAATACTCTACCGACCAATGCTTGAGCGGCCCATTTTGTTACCCTTCCGTAAGAAGCCGCGGCTTGAGCGGTGTAACTGGTAGCCGGTAAGTTTTGGGCAGCGAACTTAAGGTCTTCGGCAATGAGTTTATATACATCATCAGGGGAAGCTTGTGGAATATTTTCTGTTGTTGGTTCAATAACAAGAGGAATATTTCCCCAAAGTCTTACCATATCGAAATAAAGGTAGGCACGTAGGAATCTCGCCTCCGATTCGTAGGTCTTTCTTAATGTTTCCTGGCCATTCCATACTATCTGGTCCATTTTTCCGAGCAGCATATTGCAACGGTATAAGGCTTTGTAATAGAGAATCCAGTTTGCATTGAACATGTTTTGATCCGAAGGGGAACGGGTTTTGTCAAATTCATCCATCATTTGATAACCAAACCCGTCAGAGTTCCCTGTACCGCCAAACGTATTGTCGGCCATCACTTCAGCCGCTACGGGCAATGCAATGCCATCGGTCCAAACCCGCTGCAATCCGTCATAACAACCAACTAACGCTTTGAAAGCATCTTCGGGTGTTTTATAAAAATTCTGTTCCGTTGCAGTCGTTACATCCTCCGTATCAAGGAAAGATTTTTTGCAAGCTCCGGCGGAAATAAGGAGGAATGCAAGTAGTGATATTTTTATATTTTTCATGATTTTATATTTAAACCTTAGAACTTAATGTTTGCTCCTACCATAATTGTTTTGGGTCTTGGATAATAACCCAGGTCAACACCAGAAGAAAAATCTTCGCCATACCCAATCTCGGGATCCATACCACTGTATTTTGTAAGTGTGAAAGGATTCAGAGCAGCTACGTATAATCTTACTTTGCTCAGGTAGTTCTTTTTTACCATCCGGGAAAAATCATAACCGATAGTGATATTGCTGATCCTGAGAAAATCCCCGTCATGTATATATAATTCTGAGAACTGTGTCCAGTTTCGGTTGTCTTCCGTTACTCTTGGGATTGTATTAGAGGAACCGGGTCCATGCCAGCGATCAAGGATAGCAGCTGAATAGTTTGCTTTTGGATCAGCATGGTTGCGCCATGACTGTACCAATTGGTTTCCGGCAACACCAGAAGCGAGAACGGATATGTCAAAGCCTTTATAATCTGTAGCTAAGCTAAAACCGAAAGTATAATCCGGATTAGGATCTCCGATAAGGGTTCTGTCATCGTTGCTTATAGTGCCATCGCCATTAAGGTCAACATATCTTACGTCACCAGGTTGAGCCGATGGTTGAATGAGATTGCCGTTCTTACTATATGCCGCTAATTCTTCTTCGGTTTGAAAAATTCCGTTTGTTTTTAATCCCCAGAAATAGCCAACAGGAAAGCCATTTTGTGCCCGGTAGAATTCTAACGAATTATTATAAAGCGAATTGGTATTACCATGGATCACATTATCAAGTGTAGGAATATTACCGATCCTGTTTTTATTGTATGCGCCATTTACACTCAGGGAGTAATTGACATCACCAATTCTGTCACGATAACTAATTCCTAATTCAATGCCCGTGTTTCTTACGTCACCACCGTTAATAACAGGTGCATCGGCACCTGCGGTTGCAAGTACCGGCGCTACCAATAACCAGTCCTTTGTATCCTTGATATAATAATCAAAGTTGATGTTCACCTTTCTTTTGATCGTTGCATCAAAACCAATATTTGTTTGTTGCGAGGTTTCCCATTTTATTTCCGGGTTTCCCAGCCTGCTTGGAAAAGCGCCAGGAGTTAGCAATCCTTCCTGGTTGCCAAAAGTATAATTGGTAAAACTGAAACTTATTGGAGTCAGGTATTGATAGCCGGCAACATTTTGATTACCCACCCGGCCCCAGCTGGCACGAAGTTTTAAAAAGTCAAGCCATTGATTATTTTCCAGGAAGCTCTCATTAGACATTACCCAACCTGCCGATACGGAAGGAAAATAACCCCAGCGATGACCGGGAGCAAATTTGGAAGATCCGTCTGCACGGAAAGTAGCATTGAATAAATAAGTTTCTTTGAAATTATATTGCAGCCTTCCGAAGTAAGATAACAATGCATCTTCGTAAGGCGATCCGTTGAGTGTAATATTAGTACCATCGGTATTGGTGGCATTGGTCAGCCAGGCATGTTCCAGGTCAGCAAATACAAGATCCCTGTTTCTTCCAAACATTCCCGAACCTTTCGACTTGATAGAAGATGTACCTGCCAGCACTTCGAAATTGTGATCGTGGTTCAGATCAAAATGGTAGCTGAGCAGGTTATCAAATTGCAGGCTTCTGCCGCGGCCCATCGACTGGCTTACATTGGTATTATCGTTAAACGCATAAATAGAAAGTTTGTAAATAGGAGAGAAAGAACGCCCTTCATTTGTAGTGTAGTTGATACCTACACTTGATCTGAACCGCAATCCTTTAATAGGTTCCACTACCAGGTAAACATCACCGAATAACCGCTGATTAGTATTCTTGTTTTGGTTATTCAACGCCATTAATGCATAGGGGTTTGCTTCTCCATTGTTCCAGGTAGAATTGCTGTTATCAAAGAAATTGCCAGCGGAATCATACATCTGTAAAAAAGGACTTGTACCAAAAGCGCCGCGCAAGGTATTGCCATAAATGCCGCCTACTCCAATGCCATTATTTTTTTGATCCGTGTAGGTAAGGTGCTGACCAAGCTTAATTATGTTGTTATACAAACTATGCTCGGAGTTGATACGAAAATTAAAACGTTCAAAATTGGATAGCCCTTTACCGCCCACAATTCCTGCCTGCCCTGTATAAGATAATGATGTTGAATAAACCGAATTTCCTCCGGATCCCTGTACCCCCAATACATAGTTTTGCGTGGGCGCATCGTTTACAAACATTTCATCAAGCCAATTGGTATTCGTGGGCAGATTCGCGATTTGGTCATTGGTGAAATAGGGTGATTTGCCAGAGTTAATAGCCGCTTCATTCATGATCGTTGCATATTCATGGGCATTCAGCAGCCGTGCTTTTTTAGGTGAATTTTGAATACCATAAAACCCATCTAATGTCACCTGTGGCTTTTGACCTGGCCTCCCGGTTTTTGTAGTGATCAATACAACACCGTTAGCAGCCTGTGACCCATAGATCGCGGCGGAGGCCGCATCTTTCAATACATCTATCGATTCTATGTCGGCCGGGTTTAGATAAGATATATCGCCGGTATTGATACCGTCGACCACATACAGCGGACCAAAATTTCCGATCGTACCCTTGCCGCGAATGATGACATTCATTCCTGAGCCTGGTTGACCTGATGTAGTAGTAATTTGTACGCCGGGTGCTTGTCCCTGCAATGCTTGTAACGCATTGGTGGTACTTTGTTTCTGAATGTCATTCCCTTTTACCTGCAGGTTGGCACCGGTTGTCAGTTTTTTCTTTTGCGTACCATAGCCAATCACTACTACCTCTTCGAGCCTGTTATAATCTTCACTTAACACAACACTGACATCAGCAGAGCCAGCCAGTGGTAATTCCTGTGCGATATACCCGGCAGAAGTGATGACGAGGACATCGCCGGTAGCCGCATCAATCGTAAATCGTCCTTCGTCATTGGTGATTACAGATCGGGTAGTTCCTTTTACTGCAACGGTAGCTCCCGTCACTACAGCTGATGTTTCCCTGGAAGTAATGATACCCGAGATCTTTTCGGTTTGTGCTAAGGCAACAAAGTTTGTCAGCATTATCCCAAGCAGCAGGGATAGTGTTCTTATTGTTTTGGCTCTTTTCATATACAAACATTTATTTTTATGTACAAAATTTTTAGGCTTATAACTTTATTGTAATTTTTTTACCGTGGTATTTCACTTGTTGGTCCGCTTTGGCTTCCAGGTTTAAGCTCTTTGGTTTGTTCGCCGCAATGCGGACAATGCGAAATATTCTGTTAGCAATCATGCCCGGGTACGAACCCTTTCTTTCACCGATTGTAAGTGCTCCTGATCTTTCATCATAAGTGAAAGGAATAGTAGAAAATTTCCCTTTTTCATAGTCATAATCTGTTCCCGCATCTTCATATAAATTGAAAGAGGCATTCTTGCCGGAATACACATACAGTGAAAGGGTATCGGCGGGTTTCTCATCCGTATATTGCAGGTCGGGTCCAAAAGGAATAATGGAACCTTCTTTCACATACACCGGCATAAACTCATAAGGCGCATCAGCCTTTATTTTTTGACCGCCTGCGTATCGTTTTCCGGAATACAAATCATACCAGCCTTGTCCTGTTGGCAAGTACAATTCTTTGCTGCGTTGCTTGTATTCATAAACCGGGTTGATCAACAATGACGGCCCAAGCATAAACTGGTCGCCAATATTTAGTACAGCGGTATCCTTGCCAAAGTCCATTACTAAACCTCTCATGATGGTATAATTATCATGGTACGTCATACCTGCCAACGAATAGAGATAGGGTAATAGACGATAGCGCAGCTTATTATAATAAAGCATGCTTTTATAAGCTGCATGATCGTCAGGGGCAATATTGTAAATTTCCCTGTAGGGATATTGACCATGCACCCGGAACAGTGGAGCAAAAGCGCCAAATTGGTACCAGCGGGTATTCAGTTCCCGCCATTCTTCCAGGTCTTTTTCATTTGGTTTTTCATAACGCCGTTCTACTATAAAACCACCAATATCCATTGTCCAGTAAGGAATCCCTGACAGGGAAAAATTAATGCCTGCTGATACCTGGGCCTTCATGTCAAACCATCTTGAACCAATGTCACCACTCCATATAGTAGCAGCATAGCGTTGGGAGCCGGCAAACCCTGAACGTGTTAAAAGAAACACTCTTTTATTAGGATCAACAGAACGCTGACCTTCATAAATCCCTTTGGCATTTTGCAGGGGATAAGCATTTAAGTTTTCTGCGGCTGATCCTATCGCGGTTGGCGACATCTGTTGTTTTCTTTTTTCCGGCGATACATTGGAGAGGATATCAGGTTCGCTTGCGTCCATCCACCAGGCATCAATTCCTTTGCTGTATATTCTTTTATTGATCAATTCCCAAAAGCCTTTTCTTGCATCGGCATTAAAGGCATCATAAAAAGTAGACACATAGCCTTTGCCGATCCAGTCGCGTTGGCGATCCGCTATATTTCTTTTATACAACCATCCCTTTTTTTCAAACTCATTATAAACAGGAATGCCTTCGTAAAATTTCGGCCATACAGAGATCATCAAACGTGTGTTGTATTTTTTATGAAGCACATCGATCATGCTGTCAGGATTGGGGAAACGGGCAGGGTCAAAATCCTGGCTGCCCCAATCATTTTCTTTCCAGTAGCTCCAGTCGAGTACAATATTATCCAGCGGTATTTTTCGCTTCCTGAATTCAGCAACCGTAGATAAAATTTCCTCCTGGGTTTTATAGCGTTCCCGGCTTTGCCAGAATCCGAGAGCCCATTTGGGAACAATAGTCGCTTTACCGGTAAGTATCCTGTAGCCGGAGATCACTTCATCCATATTTTTACCATAAATGAAATAATAGTCAACCTGCTGCCCGGCTTCTGAAGAAAAACTAAACCTGTTTTGTTCTTTTGGATCAGCCGGCTCCTGCCATTTCAATGAAATGTATGACTCATCGCCTTCAGGGATCCATTCTATCCGCAACCTTGTTTTTTGCGCTGTATTAAAATTAACATCCAATAATGCAGGAGCAGGGTTCCATGCTTTTCTCCACCTGTCAAGCAGCAGCAGGTCATTTAACCAAACTTTTATATAGCCGCCGTATGTGAACCGTAGTTTGTGGATACCTGTAAAATCGCTGGCAACACTTCCTTCCCATACAACCACACCGTTCAACGGTTTAAACTCTTTTGGTAAATAAAGTTTTGAATCATTTAAGAATTCCAGGTTGATAGCTGATTCGGATCTTTCGATCACTACATCTCCGGGATTGTTTTTGTCATTGCTATACGATGCACTCAGCCACCCCTCTTCGTCGTTTTTAGAAAATAATTTAAAACGGGAAAGGGGCTTGAAGGGGCGGATGTCACCGACTTTCGTTAACGAATAATTGTCCCACAGGATACCGTAATTTTTATGAGAGATAAGAAAGGGAACAGCTACTTCGGTATTATTTTGAAACAGATATACCTGCTGTCCTTTATAATTGAATACATCATCCTGGTGTTGTCCAAGTCCATAGTAAGTGTCATCCGCGGATGTTTGGAAAGTCTGTGTAATATGGTAAGAACGTTTTCCGTCGAAAACGACAGGTTGAAGGCTGCGGCCATCGGCTGCTTTTTCGCTTAATATTTTGTTTCCTGTCGAATCAAAAAACACGATAGCACCCGTTTTAAGATTTACTTCAGCTCTGATCGCCTTTGTTTTCAGGCTTACTTTTTCCTTATCAGAAGATACGTCCCACTTCAAACCGGGGTTCCTGGTATAAATGGTAATAAGGCTTGCTGTTGGAGAAATTGTCAACCCCGGCGCCGCCAGCACCCTTATTATATAGTCTGAAACCACTTCGAGTTTGACGGCCCTGGAGACGCCGGTAACCACGGAGTCGGTAAAGACAATAATGCCATCACTGGTTTTTATATAAGAACCGTGGTTGGCGTTTCCGTTCTGGCATACAGATAAAATAAGGAGAATCAAAACAAGCAATCTGGAGATCATACAGCAATTAATTTCTACAGTGAGTGAATCGGATAAAGACAACTAAAAATATCCTTATTGTGCATGGAGAGTGGTACCCATATGTTTACAATTAGGGTATCAAATGTTAAGATGCATTGACTTTTAATGCATTATAATCGTGGGCAAAATGGTTGGGATGAGATAGGTTATTTGACCGTCTTTTTATATCGCCTGGTGTTTGCGGCCGGCCTGGTATTGTGAAGGCGGCATTTTGAATTCTTCTTTAAAATATTTGGAAAAGATCTTGGGATTATTAAAACCCACTTCGTAAGCTATTTCCGATATCGTCATTTGACTTTTTTCTAATAGTTGTGCCCCTCTTTTCAGGCGCATCATACGGATGAACTCCACCGGGGTTTTGCCGGTAAGGGCCAAAAGTTTTTTATAAAGCGCTACCCGGCTCATAAACAGGTCACGGCTGAGGTCCTCCACAGAATAAGCCGTATTTGAAATATTCTTTTCAACTGCCTCAATTGTCTGCTTCATAAACTGCTCGTCAACCGGCGTGATGGTTATTTGACCCGGGTTGATCTCTATTTTCCGCTGAAAATCTTTTTTCAATTGTTTTTTCTGTGCCAAAAGATTTTTGATGCGCACATCGAGTATTTCGAAAGTGAAAGGTTTGGCGATATAGTCATTAATGCCAATGTGATAACCTTCAAGCTGCGTTTCCTCGCTATCCATAGCAGTTAGGAGAATAATAGGAATCTGTGAAGTACGGGGATCATTTTTTATTCTCCGGGAAAGATTAATGCCGGTGAGGTGAGGCATCATGATATCGCTAACAACAAGATCGGGAAGCTGGTCTTTTGTTTTTTGCCAGCCTTCTTTGCCATCCACAGCCTCTATTACTGCATACTTCGCTTTCAGGTTGTCTTTCAGGTAAAACCGAAAGTCTTCATTGTCTTCAACGAGCAGGACGGTCGCTTTTTTAGTTGATTTTTCCTGGCCATTTGTTGCGGCGGGTGCTGCGTTTGTTCCAGTGTCTCCAGGCATAACCGCGCCATTGTGAAGTATTGCCTGGCTGCTTTCTTCAGTAATTTTCTTTACCGGCAGAACAACCGTAAAACATGTCCCTTTTTCAGGTTCGCTGTCAACGTGTACAGAACCTTCATGCAACCTTACAAACTCTTTTGTAATGGCAAGACCTATGCCTGTGCCCTGGTTGACCATGCTGGCCGGAACATCGTTCTGAAAAAACCGTTCAAAGATCCTTTCATGTTTATCAGCCGGAATTCCGATTCCATCATCTTTTACTTTTATTTCAAAAGCCTCAGTATTGTTATAAGTTAATTCAATGCTTACTTTACCGTTATTAGGCGTGTATTTAAAGGCATTGGAAAGAAGGTTAAATAAAATTTTTTCAAGCTTGTCCTTGTCGAAATATGTTTCAAGCTTCGCTGTATTGGATTGAACCGAAAAGTGGATGTTTTTCTGTTCAGCAATATCCGAAAACGAATTGCTGATATCTTTTGTAAACTTAATAATATCGCCCGGGGAAGGATGCAATTTGAATTCCTGCACTTCCATTTTTCTGAAATCAAGCAACTGGTTGATCAGGTGCAAAAGCCGCTTTGCGTTACGGTGAATTAATTGGAGCTGTGTCCTGTGTTCAGGTTCGTGTGTGGTTTTTAAAATTTTATCCAAAGGCGAAAGTATCAGGCTCAGCGGCGTACGGAATTCATGACTTACATTGGTAAAAAATTTTGTTTTCATGGCGTCGATCGCATGCATACGGTCCGCTTCTCTTCGCTGTTGCTCTACTTCAAATCTCATTTTGGCTCTTTCTACCGTAAGCCTTTTTGCAAAAAGTAATATTGCAGCTATTACCAGGATATAGAGAACAAACGCAACTGGCGTCTTCCAGAAAGGCGGTGTAACGATTATTTTTAGTGCTTTTTCTTCGCTCCAAATGCCCTCATTGCTCAGCGCCTTTACCTTAAAATAATACGTTCCGGGGTCCAGGTTTGTATAAGTTGCCTTGCGTTGCTGTCCATCAGTATAGAGCCACTCGCTGTTGAAACCTTCGAGGCGGTAAGCGTACCTGTTCCTGTTGCCTTGCGAAAAATCAAGCGCCGCGAATTCTATCGAAAAAACGTTTTCATTAAAACGTAGTTTTAGTTCCTGAGTTGCAGTGATCGATCTTTCCAGGATAACACGATTATTTATTTTATCTCCCGCTTCCAGGGTTTTGTTAAACACCTGGAAACTGGTAAAAGCAATTACAGGCATTGTTTGCCTGCTATTGATGAAGGAGGGATTGATGATATTCAAACCGTAAGGACCACCAACAATTAGTTCTCCCGAACGTGTTTTCAGCGCCGCATTCTCATTGAACTCCTTTCCCTGCAGGTTGTTAACATCATCGTAATTTTTTATATCAAAATAAATATCATCACTGTTTGGATCTTCTTTGATAATAAGGTTACACAAGCCATTTGGTGTGGTTATCCATAACGTGTGCTTATCATCCTCTGTTATGGTTAGGATAGTGTTATCCGGCAGCCCGTCGGCTTTAGTAAAGCTGCGAAAGCAGTTAGACCGCTCATTATAAAGATTCAAACCTTCCCTTGTCCCCACCCAAATTCTTCCGCTTGCATCTTCAAGTATATCGATCACATTGTAATTGCTTAAACTATTGGGAGTATTCGTGTAACCATAATGTTTAAACTGGTTTGTTCGCTTATTCAGTACATCGATCCCGCCCGCAGTTCCGATCCAAAGATTGCCGCGCCTGTCCTCTATCAAGGCCGCTATGTAATTTGACTGGATGGTGTTGGAGTCGCCGTCGCGGACCTGATAATGTTCGAACTCTTTTGTTTTCCTGTCCAGTTTATTTAAACCTCCGCTTAAAGTTCCTACCCAAAGATCTTTGCGGGAGTCTTCAAATATTTCCCAAACACGATCATCAGAAAGACTGCCAGGCAGTGAATCATTATGACGATAGTGAGCAAAGTTTTTTCCATCAAAATAATTAAGGCCGCCCAGGTAGGTTCCGATCCATAGTTTTTTTTCATAATCGATACATAAGCTGACGATTACATTGTTACTTAAACTGTTTGGATTGGCCGGATCGTGTAAGTATTGCTTAAATTTATTTTTTTTCCTGTCAAAATAAATAAGCCCGCCGCCATTGGTTCCGATCCAGATGTTGCCATGTTCATCTTCAACAAAGCGGTTTACATCATCATACTGCAGGCTGCCCGCATCGGATGTTTTATGTTTATAATGTGCAAACTTGGTGATATTATCATTGATATAGCTAATCCCTTGTTTATAGGTGCCGATCCATATAATGTCATTATTGTCTTTGTACAACGTTGTTACGCTGTTCTGACCCAGGCTTTTATTATTCTCCGCATCGTTTGTTACGTACCGAATAGAAAATTGACGGCTTTTATTGATGATATTGATTCCGCCATGATCAGTGGCCACCCAGATCATTCCATTACGATCCTGTGTAATGCTGTTAACCAGGTTATTGTTTAGCCTTTGGTTGTGGCGATTCTCATTAAAATGAGTTATAGCTCCGGTCTTTGTGTTGATATAAAAAACTCCCCTTGGATCATCTGCCCATATCCAAAGGTCATCTTCATTATCTGTAAAAATTGAATAACCAAAAATTCCTTTGTTCAGCTCCTGGAGTCTATTGATACGGGCAATTATTGTTTGCGAAGAAGGATCAAGTTTTTCTAACAAGCCGTTGCGATGTATCAGCCAAATGAACCCCAAAGAATCTTCGGCAATGTTACTTACATCGTCGGCAGCGGCGGAAGAATTGTCATTTTCTTTATGATGAAAGGCTGTCAGCTTTTGATCATGGCCGTACCGGAACAATCCCAGGGTATCATAAAGGAACCAATAATTGTTTTTACTGTCTTTTTTTATGTTGACGATGTTGCCGGCTGGCAATCCAAGAGATATAAGAAATCGTTCAGATTGCCTGTCAACCTTTTCCGTAACCAGGTCGAACACGGATATATCATTTCGTGAAGCGATCCAGAGTTTATTACCCGGACATTCCCAGATGCTGCTTACATAATTGTCAACAATAGAACTAGTATCCGGCGTATTTCTGAATGTTTTGACTGCATAGCCATCGTACCGGTTCAAACCAGACATGGTGCCGAACCATAAAAAGCCGTTTTTGTCTTTAATTATTGTATTTACCTGGTTATGTGAAAGGCCGTTTGAAACATCGACCCTTGAAAACGTATATTGTTTATCCTGCGCATGCATAACGGTGCAGCACAAAAGTACACTGGCTAACAGCCAGCTTTTTACAAACCTTATATTATACGCAGAAAGCACTGCAGGGATCATTTAAATCAGGAGAATTAATAGTGTCGATTAAATATCTAAGTTACGACAGGAATGGCCGCAACCCAGCGGACTGAATTTTAAACGGGGGATTAAAATAAGAGGCTGAAAATTGCAGGGGAAGAACAGGATTATAAAGAAATCCGAGAATTACTTTTTCATCTGTAGATTTGTTTCCTTTTTCACCATAATTAATCCCGATGCCCTTCCCTAAGAATATTGCTTTTACACTGCTGATCAAGATTAAAGGCCGGTTGCATGAATTTAACTTCCGCAAAAGAGGCGCTTCACAATACGATACAGATACTACGGATGACCGGGGCAATCGCATTTTTTTTAAGATGGAAAGAGAAGAAGAAACCTGGAAAATAGCTGACACGGCTTTACCAGGCTGGCTGATGGAAAGCGAAAATGTGATCGTTGATGCTGCCCGGGTGCCCTTTAAATAATTGATTCCGCGCAAAAGAGGAAAAATCTAAACACGTACTCAATTTTCCGAGTTTGATCCGGGAAAAAATAGATAAATTTCTAAGGTGTCCACAACTTTGACAAGTGAGTATTGTTATAGATATGGAAGCGCTGCCCTTTATTTTGTGGGCGTATAATTCCGTAATGAAAACTGAACAACATGAACTGGATACCATTGAAAGACCAGGCCGGATTGGATGCTATTAAATCGAAATCTGTGGAACAGCCGCAGGTTATTTTCAAACATAGTACCCGCTGCGGTACCAGCAGCATGGTGAAGAACCGTTTGGAAAAATCGACAGTACCTCCTGCAATAGATTTTCATTTTCTTGACCTGGTAACTTACCGGGCCTTATCCAATAAGGTCGCGGAGGAGTTTGGAATAGAACATGAATCGCCGCAAATACTTTTGATAAAAAACGGCCAATGTATTTATGATGAAAGCCATTATGGCATTTTCATCGATGATATCATGGAAAAGGCAAATCTGTAAACAATCTACCAGTTGTTCGCATGTTCCTGGTTCATTCGTTCGGAAACATCAACCGGTCGATTGTGTTGCCAATTGTGATCGTATTTTACAAACCATGATATCCAAAGGCTGCGTGAAAAACGCATCAACCATGGTTGAAGTACGAGGAGAAGAACAGCATTAAACCCGATCCAGTAAAAAAAACGATTATCATTAATTGATAATCCGATGATCGCCCACCAGGCAATAAGAGTCACAACACTAAGCAATACCGTTATTACATAGCTAACATAACTGGTGCCATAATAAAAGCCTACTTCGAGTTCAGACGGTTGCCGGCACACCAGGCAATGTTTATTCATCGCCAGGTTTTTTTTGAGACCAATGCTTACGGGGTTTTGAAATAATTTCCCTTCACGGCAACGGGGACAGCGGCAGGTTAATACCGTTGCTAAATAACCCCTGCTCACTTTCGTTTCTTGCATGTTTGATAATTTTTACCGCGTTTCTTTCGCCCGCAAATCTCGCATTTAATAATGGATTATCAACTGATAAAAGTCAATGTGGTAACTGGTTTCGTATCAGCCCATAAACCCACGTACCGAAAATGGCGCTTAATAAAGCGACGACAATAACAGTAGCGCCTGAACCAATCTGTGCAAACAAAGGCCCGGGGCAAGCGCCTGTGATGGCCCAGCCAAGGCCGAATACAAGGCCGCCATAAATATTTCCTTTGTTTAATTTTTTCTTCGGCAGTTCAATGGGTTCCCCATATATTGTTTTTACTTTATACTTTTTAATGAGCCATATCGAAAGCATTCCTACGGCGATTGCGGAACCGATCACACCATACATGTGAAAGCTTTGAAGCCGGAACATTTCCTGTATGCGAAACCATGAAATAACTTCTGCTTTTATAAGAATAATTCCGAATAACAAGCCGATGACTAAATATTTCAAATTATACCACCAATCATGTTTCAACTCCGATTGATTATAGCTGTCTGCATCCAATGAGCGGACTTCAAAATCAGTATTTTCTACGAGGTAGCGGTGATGTTGTTGCTCTCTTGTTTCCATGTCCGTTATCCCAATTTTAAAATAAATGGAAGAATAAGGTTGGCCATTAAAAAACCACCAACCATAAAGCAAATCGTTGCTACCAGCGATGGCCACTGAAGATTGCTCAGGCCCATGATAGCATGACCGGATGTACAGCCACCGGCATACCTCGTTCCAAAACCAACCAGGAAACCGCCAACAACCATCATCAAAAATCCTTTGATGGTTAGCAGGTTGTTCCAGTTAAACAGCTCAGCCGGAACAAGGCCGTCATAATTATTAATACTGTATTGCTGCAGTTCGGTCATGAGTTTTGGATTTACTTGTACAGGGTCCGGATTTTGCAGCAAAAAAGCGACTACGAGTCCCCCCAATAATATTCCGGTTACAAAAAACAGGTTCCACATTTCTTTTTTCCAGTCGTACTGGAAGAATGGAATCCTGGCGGGAATACAGGCCGCACAAATATGACGCAATGAGGAGGATACGCCAAAAGCTTTGTTGCCCAACAGCAACAGGGCAGGAACTATAAGGCCTATCAGCGGACCGGATACATACCAGGGCCAGGGCTGACTTATCCAATTTATTATATTCATGTTTTCTGTTCTAACGATGTTATGAAAATCAAAGCATGGTTGTGGGACAAACAAAAGCCCGTAACCGGAATTTTACCGGTGTCCCCAGTTGCCCTAAGGCCACCTCTTATGTCCATTAAATTGTGACAACCTGTTATCGGTAATGCGGCGGTGAATACCATTGAGCAATAACCGCTGGCGCAAAGTACATAACAGGTATCGTTGCTATTTACTAGCTGCATGCAATCGTTTATGAAGTCAGCCTTTCAATTCTCCTATAACAAATAGCATTTTCGCGGCTAACTTATGCAAAATTGTATTGCCAGACCCTAAACATTTTATGATTTTCGTCATAAAAAACGACCCAACGTTATCGAAGAAACAATTCTTTGATGATGATATAGATACCCATAATCAGCACGAACCATCCAAATCCTTTTTTTAGCGAGCTACCGGGGATCTTTTCGGCGAGCTTACTGCCAATAAAAATACCTGCAATGGCAAGGACAGTAAACACCAGGAGGATTGTCCAATTGTATTCAAATTGCTTAAGGCTGAAAAGAAAACCAAACAACGAGTTGATCGCAATGATAAGCAGCGAAGTACCTACCGCTATTTTCATGGGTAGCTTGAGAAAAAGTACCAGTGTCGGGATAATAAGAAAACCACCACCTGCACCGAGTAAGCCAGTGATGAGTCCAATAACTAATCCCAGTAAAACAAGCGGTAAAGCTTTATTGTGATGATCACTGCCGGGCGTTTTCTCTGCGTTGTCTTCCTGCCTATGATTTCGTATCATGGTAAAAGCAGCGCCCAGCATCAGCACCGCGAATATTACCATCAGGAACATATCTTTTGAAACGACAATTGTGCCAACAGTAAAAAGCTGATCCGGTATTGCCGGCAACAGGTAATGACGTGTGACGAAGATGGAAAGAATAGAAGGGATACCAAACTCCGTCACGGCTCTGAAGTCGACAATTTTTTTTGAATAAGCTCTTAATCCACCTGCAAGGCTAGTCGCGCCAACAATAAAAAGCGAGCTGGTAGTAGCCAGCAGCGGGTTTATATTCATCAGGTAAACCAACACCGGCACTGTAAGTATGGAACCGCCGCTGCCGACCATTCCAAGGGAAACTCCGATCAATACCGATGCTATGTAACCGAAAATTTCCATATTCATTTTTTAGGTGGAAATATTTTTCAAACGCTTTCATGATGCCGATCAGTTCATTGTTCCAAACCATCTTACAAATTATTGCTGTATTACTTTTTCCATCTGCATGCTCCTGCTGCCTTTGATGAGGAAATAGGTGTCTTCAAAATTTTGTTGCAGCAACCATTCTTTTGCCTGCTCAGCATTTTCCAATTTTATAAACGGGTGATCAAATTTCAAAAAATCACCGCCGACCAGGGCCACACTGCTCCAGCTGCCGCCGTTAATCAGATCAGCAATCAGCTTATGCTCTTCCACGCTTTCTGCACCAAGTTCTGCCATTGCTCCAAGTATCAATACCTTTTTAGCGGCTTGCAGTTTGGCAAAGTTTTCTATCGCAAGTTTCATGCTGCTTGGGTTAGCATTGTATGCATCAAGAATCATTTTATTTGATCCTTTTTCAATCAATTGCGACCGGCTGTTTGCAGGTGTATAGTTTTCGATAGCTGATTTTATTTTTTCTTCAGGTACCTTAAATGTTTTGCCTACCGTTACTGCGGCCAGTACATTTGGTAAATTATAATCACCGATCAGGTGCGTTTGGATAAAGGGATCGTCAAGTCCCTGTGTGATCTCTATCTTAAGGTAGGGGTCGCTTATTTTTACCAGCCCGGTAATATGTGCGTCAGCTTGCGTTCCATATTTTATGATACCGCTGATGCCCTTACTCATTTCACGCAGGTAATCATAATCCCACATGACAAAAGCATAGTAATGAGGCTCGCCACGGAGAAAATCAAATAGTTCGCCTTTGGCTTTTTTTACTCCTTCTAAGTTTCCGAATCCTTCGAGATGAGCTTTGCCAATGTTTGTAATAAGGCCATGTGTTGGTAAAACATAGGTGCAGTAAGAGGCGATTTCGCCGGGATGGTTGGCGCCCATTTCTATAACAGCGATGTCTGCATCGTTTTTTATTTTTAACAGGGTAAGCGGAACGCCAATATGATTATTAAGATTTCCTTCGGTGGTATACGTCCTCCAGGTAGTGGAAAGAACCGCGTGGATCAATTCTTTGGTGGTCGTTTTTCCATTGCTGCCTGTAATAGCAATGAAGGGTATCGTAAACTGCTGCCGGTGATGTTTTGCCAATTGTTGCAATGTTATCAATACATCGTCAACTAAAATGGTCTTACCCGGTATTTCAAATTCCTTTTCCTCGATCACGGCATGAACAGCACCTGTATCAATGGCCTGTTTGGCAAACTGGTTGCCATTGAAGTTGTCACCTTTCAGCGCAAAAAAGATATCACCGGCTTTTAATTTCCTGGTATCGGTTTGCACCGAAGGATAATGCCGGTAAATGTCATAAAGTTGTTCTATCTGCATATCGCAAAAATAGGTTTCAATTTTCTTTCGCCTGACAGAAATAAAAAACCCTCCGCTTAGCGAAGGGTTTTTTCGGTTTATCAAAAATGCGATTATCTTTTTTGTCTTTTTGTAGGAAATTGCTGACCTACTTTGCGTCCATTTCCTTCCGGGCTTCCCATCCGGTCCATAGCGCAACGGAAACCTAATGTACTTAATGCCTGCTCTTCTTCAAGGTAGCGGCGGGTTCCGGGGCTTAACCAATAAGCTCTATCATTCCAACTACCACCTTTGTATACTCTTGATTTATCGCTTACAAGTGTTGTCATTCCGTAACCATAGCTGGCTTGTGAAGCGGTATCACCGTCAAGATAGTTGATAACGTTACCACGCTGGTAGTTACGACGGTTCTTACTTTCTTCGTCAGTTACGGGCACCATTTTCACACGACCCGTAGTATCATTGATCTCAGCTTCACCATCGGCATTCTTATATAATTTCTCATATTTATTACCACGGAAAGGAGCTGGCATATCATCGAAGTCCAATGAAGAAAGTGGCCTGTATACGTCCTGTACCCACTCACTCACATTACCGGCCATGTTATAAAGACCAAAACCATTCGGAAAGAACATATCAACTTCCGCTGTATAAAACGCACGGTCATTCAAACCACCAGCAACACCGGCATTATCACCTGATCCGCGTTTGAAGTTAGCAAGGAATGCACCCTGCCAGCTACCACGGCGTGTATCACGAAGTCCATTTACATTCTGAGACCACGGATAGATTTGTTTATTAGACTGCAACTCTTCACCACGTTTTCCTTCTTTCTTACTAGGCTGTGGATTTTGATCAATAAGGCCGTAAGCAGCATATTCCCACTCGGCTTCAAAAGGAAGGCGATAATTCGGCATTAACAGGCCATCCTCCATTGAAACTTTTGTACGTGGTTGGCCGGTTGGAGTTTGAAGAGGATTCTTTTTAGATGTGGCCGTTTTTCCCGGAGCCGTCTGGTACAGATCAAGCAAGTAAGATTTCGTTGTGAAATTGTTGCTTCCCTGTTGTCCCTGTAAACCTTGTTTATTGATATAGCCTTTGTTCAAAAGGATTCCCTCATTTACCCTGTCACTTCTCCACAGGCAGAAATCAGTGGCCTGTTTCCAGTTAACACCTACTACAGGGTAATTATTAAAACCGGGGTGGCGGAAATAAAATTCCACCAACGGTTCATTATAACTCAATTCGCTTCTCCAAACTAGTGTATCGGGTAATGCACCGTCGAGAATCGGTTGATTGATCGGGTCAGAAGCATCGAACACTTTATTTAGCCAAAAAAGATACTCCCGATAGTGGATATTGGCGACTTCAGTACGATCTATATAAAAAGAAGGAACAGAAACACGACGGGGGATATTATTCCAGTCGCCCATTACGTCCTCGTCGGTTTGTCCCATGGTAAACGTACCACCCTGAACAAATACAAGACCCGGGCCTGTTTGCTGGTCTTTTGCTTTGGCTACCTGGAAACCACCCATGTTCTTGTCATTGTAGTTCCAGCCGGTAACGTCCGACTTATCTTTTTTCTTCTTAAAAAGACCACCGTTTTTGCACGATGCCAGCAGTACCACACAGACTAATAAAATTGCTAAGTTTTTCACTTTCATTGTTTTTTGCATAAACCTACAAATTGGAATAATTTTAACGGACAACGAGATAAAAATATTGTTTGAGCGCAGCATTTTCTATTGAATTGCGAATATAATTACTTTAAAAGCAAGCTTTTTAGTGTAATTACCTTTTTCAAATCGTTTTTTCCCGTATAAGCTAGCCTGGTCAATTTGCCGCGTTTTCGTTAGCCGTTCCATGCCGGCTAAATGCGGAGCTGCGCAAATTCGCCCCTGTAATAAATGACCGCTGTTCGCCGGCTATATCTCGTTAAGGGAAACCAGCGTAAACGTTGTCACCGGGACCAGCTCAAAATATCCCAAAACTTACAGGTTAATACACAGGTATTTACCCTTATCAACCAACGTAATAAAAACTATTCCGAAGGCAATAAACCCTATTAGAAACCGTTCAAGGAAAACCGGGGATAGATCCCGGCTCTCATGTGTGGTGATACGCAGGGTGTTTTAAGAATCGCAAGTTTAATTGCCGGGAAGGGCAGGGAGAAATTGGAAGCTGGTATCATTTTAGCTAATGCAGGAATTCTATAATTTCGCCCTCTTTTTATGTATTCTTTCAAATTTCAATTATAATAATTATTTCTAATGAGACCAATTGTGTTGAAACTAACTGCTGCAATTCTGTTGATGTGTGGAATTTTACCCGTTGCGATCGCTCAAACAGCTGACCGAATTAATGTAGTAACGACTGCTGTTCCTTTTTTAAGAATTTCGCCGGATGCCCGTTCGGGTGGTATGGGTGATATTGGCGTCGCTACTTCGCCGGATGCTTCAAGCGGTTTTTGGAATATCGGTAAAGTTGCCTTTAACGAATCAAATGGTGGTATTGCAGCTACTTATACCCCATGGCTTAAAAATCTTGTTAGCGACGTCTATCTTGCTTCGTTAGCAGGCTATTACAAACTTGATGAAACCTCAGCGTTAAATTTAGGTCTGCGTTATTTCAGCTTAGGAAACATTCAGTTTACTGATGGAACCGGAAATCAACTTGGGTCTGGAAAACCAAGAGAGTTTAGTTTAGATTTCGGGTATTCCCGCAAACTATCCGACAAAGTAGGTTTGGGTATTGCATTGAGGTATATCAATTCTGATTTGGCAGCCGGAGCCGCAGCTTCAGGCACTTCGTACAAAGTAGGAACATCTGTAGCTGGTGACATTGGCTTTTATTTCGACGCAAAGAACGAAGCTGAAGATGGATTCACTTTCGGCGCGGCCCTGACTAATCTGGGTGCGAAAATATCTTACACAGGAAATGCCAATGCAAAGGATTTTATACCAGCTAATCTTGGATTGGGAAGTACCTGGACTAAAAACTTCAACGAAGACAATAAACTTACATTCGGCCTTGATATTAATAAGTTGCTTGTACCAACTCCCCCGGTTGATGCAAACGGAAATTTCCCTGATCAGGCTGCTATAGACGCCTATCGCAATAAAAGTCTTGTTAGTAGCTGGTTTGGTTCGTTTGGCGATGCGCCCGACGGATTTAAGGAAGAGTTGAAAGAGTTCCAGATATCGGCAGGCGCTGAGTTTTGGTATCAAAATCAGTTTGCTTTGCGTGCAGGTTATTTTTATGAGGATAAAACAAAAGGTAATCGCCGCTATTTCACCACCGGCGTTGGTGTAAAATATAATATTTTTGGTCTTAACTTCTCTTATCTTCTTCCTTCAGGAAGCGGCGTTACGCAAAATCCATTATCAAATACGCTTCGGTTCTCAATCTTATTTGACCTGGATGGCGGTGTTGCTGCTGAAGAATAATCCATACTTCAACTCATTTTTACAAAAGCGTCTTTAAAAGGCGCTTTTTTTATGCCGCTTATAATTCCGGTGATCGGCCGTTCTGCTTATTTGAGCGAAAAGCCAGTAACAGGGTGCATTCCAAATTTTCGCTAAGTAAATTGGGAAGATCTATGTGTTTGGTCTATTTGCCCTATGTTTCTATGGTGATTCAACCCTTTTTTACCACAAAACATAGGTTTTCACATAGAGAACATTCATAAGTAAAAAATAGCTGAGCGAAAATTATATATACACAATCTCTAAAAGTTTGAAAGTTAAGTAATCAGTAAAACTGTATAGGCCATTTGTTGCTGCGCCGCCGCAACAAGATGAATTTGGAATAACCCTCCCAATAGCGAGCAACACGTAACAAGTTATATTTGCAACTTAAAAGAAAAACATGGCATACAGGATAGGTCTTGGCGTTGATTTTCACCAATTAAAAGAAGGAAGAGATCTATGGATCGGCGGAATAAAAATTCCACATACAAAAGGAGCGGTAGGCCATAGCGACGCTGATGTACTCTTGCATGCGATCTGCGATGCATTATTGGGAGCACTCGCCCTCGGGGATATAGGTGTTCATTTCCCTGATACGGATAATGCCTATAAAAATATCGATAGCAAAATATTGCTGGAAAAAACGATAGGTCTTATAAAAAATGAAGGCTATTCAGTAGTGAACATTGATACCACGCTGTGTCTGCAAGAGCCAAAGATCAAGCCGTATACAGATCAAATGCGAAAAGCGATAGCAACCATTACCGGAATAACTGAAAAGGACGTTTCGATCAAAGCCACAACGGCAGAACAAATGGGATTCATAGGGAGAGAAGAGGGATTGGTCGCTCATGCTGTGGTGATGTTGAAGAAAGTTGATGGGGTTAAATAATTGATAAGTGACCTTCTGCTGAAATACCAACCCGCAAATTTTGTCAACTTTCCAACGGCCAGCTTTTCAATTGTCACCACTATATTTGCTTAATGAAAGAAATAGAAATAAAGATCATCAATACATCCTCCAATCCATTGCCAGCTTATGCAACGAGCGGTTCTTCGGGTATGGATATACGGGCTAACCTCGAAGCCCCTCAAACTTTACAGCCGTTACAGCGAACATTGATACCGACTGGCATTTTTATTGAAATCCCACAAGGTTATGAAGTGCAGGTGCGTCCGCGTAGCGGATTGGCGATTAAGCAGGGCATTACGTGTTTGAATACACCGGGAACCATCGATGCGGATTACCGCGGAGAAATTAAGGTGATATTAATCAACCTTTCGCAGGACGAGCAAGTCATAGCACATGGAGACCGCATTGCACAAATTATTCTTCAACAAGTAGAGCGGGCTGTATGGCGCCCCGTGGAGGAACTGGAAATTACAGAAAGAAACGCGGGCGGTTTTGGCCATACAGGCAAACAGTAAATAAACAATGATGATCAGAACATTATTATTCCTGGCAATAGCTACTTGTTTAATGGCTTCCTGCAGGTCAACAAGAAAGATACAGACAGCCATTGGAAAAAAGGATTCGGTACAATCAAAGGCCCTACCGGGGCGTGAAGATTCGGCGGCATTCATTCGGGAAACGGTGAATAGGATGCAGGCTGGAAGAATAGACTTCACCACATTTTCCGCCAAAATAAATGTGGATTACCAGGGTACCGATGGGAAAAAATATGATGTCAATGCTAACCTGCGCATGTATAAAGACAGTGCCATCTGGATATCAATTACAGCCATCTTTGGTATCGAGGGATTGAGAGCTTATATAACCAAAGACTCTGTCAGGATTTTAAACAAGCAGGATAAGGTGTATACAGCAAGAAGCGTTTCTTATTTGCAGGAAGTAACAGCTTTGCCACTTGATCTTCATTCACTGCAGGATATCCTCGTCGGCAACCCGGTTTTCGTGGATAGCAATATCATTTCCTATTCCAAAACTCCAAACAATGTTTCATTGTTAAGTATGGGGCATTGGTTTAAAAACTTGCTGACATTAAATGAGTCGGCAAAAATCGAGAACAGCAAACTTGATGATATTGATAAAAACAGGAGCCGGACCTGTAATCTCAGTTACAGTGATTATGATCATAAAAAGGGGGTTAATTTTTCGAAGAAACGCAGGATTACCGTTGCTGAAAAATCCAACCTTGACATTAAGCTTGATTTTAAATCTCATGATTTTAATGAAACGTTAAGTTTTCCTTTTTCAGTGCCTAAAAATTATAAACGAAATTAGATAGATAATTTATTTGCGCTGATGTCGTTATAACTTTCCCGGTTCCGGAACTTTTACTCATCCAAAAATCTGAACATGCGAAAATTTCTTCTTACTCTTCTGTTATTTGCTGGGGCTACTGGCCTTGTTTTGGCGCAAACCGCCGACAAAGCTGAGTTAGAAAGAGAAAGAAAAGAAATACAGGATGAGTTGAAAGAGATCCAGAGCATGTATAATAAAGTAAAGGGTCAAACCAGGCAATCATTGGGTCAGTTGAATATGCTGGCACGCAAGATCACTTTGCAGGAAAGATATATCAGCACGATCAATAAAGAGCTGCGGATGATCGATGATGATCTTTACCGCAGTAACCTTGAGATCTACCGTTTGCAAAAGCAATTGGATACGCTGAAATCTGAATATGCACGTACCATTGTTTACTCGTATAAGAACCGCAGCAGTTTTGATTACGTAAATTTTATTTTCTCGGCAAACAGTTTTAACGACGCCGTTCGCCGCGTTGCTTATTTAAAAAGTTACCGGGCTTACCGCGAAAAGCAGGTGACTACGATTAATGAGACACAGCAACTGATAGCTAAAAGACAGGAACAGCAAATTGGAAGAAAACAGCAAAAGAGTGAAGCGTTGAAAAGCCAGACTGTACAACGTAATGAATTATCAGATCAAAAAAAGGAAAAAGATGTTGTTGTATCAAAGCTAAAATCACAGGGAAGCGATCTGCAGAAACAAATCACCGCGAAAAAGAAACGCGACCGTGATTTAAAGAATGCATTGACCGCTATTGTTAGAAGAGAGATAGAAGCCGCCAAGAAAAAAGAAGCAGACCGGTTAGCTGCAGAAAAGAAAGAAAGAGACAGGATAACCGCCGAGAAAAAGAAAAATGAAGTTGCTGCCAACGCGGCAAATCCAACGGCCACGCCAGTAATCACACCGGATAAGCCCGAAGTCGCGGAAAAAAGGCCGGATAGTTATCTCGAGTTAAATGCGACAGATGTAAAGTTGGGTGCCGATTTTTATAAGAACAAAGGTAAGTTGCCATGGCCCGTGGATAAAAGTGTGGTGCTTATTCCATTTGGCCGGTATAAGGTCGAAGGATTTACAAATATCGTAGATGATAATCCCGGAATCACTATTGGCACGCCGTCAGGCTCGCCGGTAAAATCAGTATTCGATGGCGAGGTAATGGCTATCCACAATTATGGCGAAGCGGCTGCTGTAGTCATCCGCCACGGAAAGTATATTACTACCTATAGTAATCTTTCCAGTGTGAATGTAAGTAAAGGAGCTAAAGTGGGCACAGGGCAGGTAATTGGACGTGCCGGCGATGCTGATGATGGTTCAGGCGGCCAGGTAAATTTCATGCTAATGATAGAAAACAACAATGTTAATCCTGCAAGTTGGTTGCGCCGGTAAGCGATTTTATAGTTTTTGATTTTTAAAATCGAACGGGCTTCATGTACCCATTCTTAGTATAAATAGCAGCTCCAAACGAAAGGTTAGCGTTAGAGCACTGGGAGTAACTCAGGTTAACGACTATAAACCACAAGAAAGCTATAGAAATCGTTCGTATAACTTTTCATACACCGGTATAATATTGCTGATATCGTATTTCTTTGCATGGCTGGCAGCATTTGACTTGAAGACACTTAATACCTCATCTTTTTTCAAAATATCCATCGCGAATTTGCTCATGCTTTTTATATCCCCAATATCTGCCATATAGCCTGTTTGGCCCTGGATCATTATTTCTTTCAGCCCACCGGCGTTTGTCGATACCACCGGTACGCCTGATGCCATCGCTTCCAGCGCCGCCAAACCAAAACTTTCATAATCAGAAGTAAGTAAGAACAGATCAGCAATAGCAAGTATATCTTCCATCTGTTCCTGCTTGCCTACAAAACGTACATCATCACCTACACCCAATGAACGGCTGAGTTCCTCCGCCACCTGGCGTTCCGGTCCATCGCCCACAAACAATAACTTACTGGGCAATTGTTTATGTACTTCATGAAATATTTTTACGACATCCTCAACTCTTTTTATTTTTCGAAAATTGGACGCATGCAATAAGATACGTTCGCCCTCAGGAGCGATGACTTTTTTAAATGCATCAATAGGTTTACGTGTGAAACGTTGTACATCTACAAAGTTGTAAATAACTTCTATTTCTTTTTCGATTGTAAATGTTTTATATGTTTCATCTCTTAAATTTTCGGATACGGCTGTGATAGCATCGCTCTGGTTAATAGAGAAAGCAACAACAGGGGCATACATTTTATCCCTTCCGACCAATGTAATATCGGTGCCGTGCAAGGTAGTAATCACAGGTATCTGTTTTCCTTCTTTTTCAAGGATGCGTTTAGCCATATAGGCGGCAGATGCATGCGGGATAGCATAATGCACATGCAACAGGTCGAGATCGTTATTCTTTATTACGTCCACCATCGTGCTGGCCAGCGCCGTTTCATAAGGGGGGTAATCAAATAATGGATAGGTAGGTACCTGCACTTCGTGGTAAAAGATATTTGGTATGAAGCCGTTTAACCGTACCGGTTGCTGGTAAGTAATAAAATGAACCATATGGCCTTTCTGCGCAAGAGCTTTACCTAATTCTGTGGCCAATACTCCGCTGCCGCCAAATGTCGGGTAGCAAACAATTCCAATTCTCATAAATTATATCTTCTTATATAATGATCCTAAGGTAACAGTTTTGTCGCAGGAAGGTTTACCGCTCAGCGCAATATTTATTTTACCGTTTAACCTTAACTTTAGCAAAATCACCTTTACATGAGAAGCTCAATTGTTTTTTATCTGTTATTGATTACAGGCTCCGCCTCCTGGGCCCAAAAAGAAGATTCGTTGATGATCGATCGGATTGCCGATGAAATGCTGATTAATAGCAAAGCCTATGAAAATCTTCGCTTCCTGACCAAACAGGTAGGTGCCAGGTTGGCCGGATCGCCGGGTATGGTTAAATCGGAAAAATGGGGATTAAAACTAATGGAAGAAAGCCGCGCTGACAGATCGTGGTTGCAGGAGTGTATGGTTCCGCACTGGGTAAGGGGAGGAAAAGATGAGGCAACCTGTCGCTGGATAGAATCGGCCAATGATCCAAAGAAGCCCGATGCCCGCATGATGAAAAAGGTACTGGATATAGTAGCGCTTGGAAATTCGGTGGGCACCGGTGCCAAAGGAATTGATGCGGAAGTAATGGAAGTAGCTTCATTCGATGACCTGGAAGCCAAAAAAGATCAGGTAAAAGGTAAGATCGTTTTTTACAATTATAAATTCAATCCAACTTTTGTTAAAACATTCCTGGCCTACAGTGACGCTGTTAAATATCGTGGCCAAGGCCCGGGAATGGCTGCGAAGTATGGTGCGGTAGCGGTAATTATAAGAAGCATGAGTCACAGTACAGATAACAATCCTCATACCGGTTCAACAAGATATGATTCAATATATGAAAAGATTCCAGCCGTAGCGATTGGGTTGAGAGATGCAGATTGGTTAAGTGAGAATCTTGCAAAAAGAAAAATGAATGTGACGTTAAGCACCCACGGAAAATTTTTGCCGGATGCCATTGGTCATAATGTGATTGGCGAGTTGGTTGGTACAGAATTTCCGGGCGAGATCATAACAATCGGCGGTCACCTTGATAGCTGGGATAATTGTGAAGGTGCACATGATGATGGCGCAGGTTGTGTACAAACGATTGAAATTCTCAGGGCGTTTAAAGCCGTTGGTTACAAACCAAAAAGAACCATACGTTTTGTCTTATTCGCCAATGAAGAAAATGGATTACGAGGTGGAAATAAGTATGCAGAAGAAGCAAAAGCAAAAGCTGAAAAACACATTTTTGCATTGGAAAGCGATGCGGGCGGTTTTACACCGCGTGGATTCGGTTTTACTGTATCCGATGACCAGTATAAAAAATTAATAGCATGGCGGGAACTGGTGGCTCCTTATGGTGCCAGTGAATTTACGAGAGGTGGAGGCGGTGCTGATATTGGTCCTCTGAACAGAACTTTTGGAACACCGGTAGCGGGATTGAATCCCGATAGCCAGCGTTATTTCGATATACATCATGCACGCAATGATGTATTTGAAAGTGTAAATAAAAGGGAGTTGGAATTGGGTGCAGTTAATATGGCGGCGCTGATCTATCTTATTGATCAATATGGGTTATAATTATTTCAGCAGCCGGTCAATTGCCGAAGAAACAAATGCAAAAGGAAATGATTCTACCACCTTTTGCATTTGTCTTTTTATTTGCTCTGTAGAAAGATTGCCAATGCTGCCTTCGTGTGTGTGCTGAATATTGGTATCGTAATTAAAATTGCCGGTTTCGATGTCAAGACCTATTTTTTTATAAGCATCCCTGAATGGCGTTCCCGCATTCACTAATTTATTTACTTCTTCTACACTGAACAGGTACCGGTATTTTTCATCGGCTAATATTTCTTTTTTGACCTCGATGTTGGATAACATCAGTCCGGCCATTTCAATACAATCTGTCAGTGTTTTAAAAGCAGGAAATAAATGTTCTTTTAATAATTGCAAATCGCGGTGATAACCCGAAGGAAGATTGGTTGTCATCAAAGTAATTTCATTGGGTAACGCTTTAATGCGGTTGCAATGGCTGCGGATCAGTTCAAAAACATCCGGGTTTTTTTTATGCGGCATGATACTGCTGCCTGTTGTTAGTTCTGCAGGAAAACTCACAAAGCCGAAATTCTGGTTAAGATATAAACAAGCATCCATGCTAAGTTTCGCTAAAGTATCGGCAACATTCGCTAATGACTGCGCAACAATTCTTTCTGCTTTACCACGCCCCATCTGGGCGTACACAACGTTATAATTCAAATCAGCAAAACCCAATAATTTTGTTGTCATCGTTCTGTTGATCGGAAAAGACGAGCCGTATCCTGCCGCAGATCCTAACGGATTTTTATTAACTACATCGTAAGCCGATTTGATGGTAACCATATCATCCACCAGGCTTTCGGCATAGGCGCCGAACCATAAACCAAATGACGAAGGCATTGCTAATTGCAAGTGCGTATAGCCCGGAAAAAGATGATCTTTGAATTTTTCGCTTTGGGATTGTAACAGATCAAAAAAAGGTTGAATTGTGTTTACCAGTTCTCCCAGCTCATTACGTAAAAATAATTTTACGTCGACAAGTACCTGGTCATTGCGGCTGCGGGCGGAATGGATTTTTTTTCCAACATCTCCCAATTTTTGCGTGAGTAGTAATTCTATTTGAGAGTGAATGTCTTCTACATCGTCCTGCAATTGGAATTCATCTTTTTCTATTTGCTGGTAAATATTTTTTAATTCAATTTGTAGTTGGCCTAATTCGTCTTTTGTCAGCAATCCAACTGATGCTAACATTTCGATATGCGCCATTGAACCCTGGACATCATAAGCAGCCAGGTACATATCCATTTCCCTGTCTTTGCCCACAGTAAAAGTCTCTACTTCTTTGCCCCCATCCCCTAAAGGGGTGTTTTTTTGCCACAACTTCATAATAGTTCGTTTACAAGCTTGATATATGTCTCAATCCCCTCCTTTATTTCATCTATATAAATGTACTCATCTGCCGTATGACTTCTTGCTGAATCTCCCGGTCCCATTTTAAGTGTTGAAAAGGGCATCAATGCTTTATCGGAAGTGGTAGGCGAACCATAATAGCCCTTGCCAAGTTTAATTCCGGCTTTCACCAACGGATGATCCAAAGGAATAGAAGTAGATTTCATCCGGGTGGTACGTGGTTTGAATTTACTTTTCAAATTTTCTTGCAAGGCATTCAGTATCTCATCAAACGTATACAATTCATTTACCCGCACATCAACTACAAACTTACATTGTGAAGGCACTACATTATGCTGTACATTTTCCGTTGCGATCACTGTTGCGGTAAGTCTTGATTCCCCCAGCAATGGACTCACCTTTTCAAACTTATAATTCCGGATCCAGTTTATATCTTCCACCGCCTTATACAACGCATTTTCGCCTTCGTTGCGGGCCGCATGACCTGAACGTCCTTCAGCAGTACAGTCAATCACCATCAGGCCTCTTTCCGCAACGGCCATTTCTAGTCGGGTAGGTTCACCTACAATGCCACAATGGATCTTGCCGAGGTAAGGCAATACTAGCTCGATTCCATTTACACCGCTTATTTCTTCTTCTGCGCTCGCAGCGAATACGACGTTATATTTTACATCCTTCCGGTCGTAAAAGTAAAGAAACGCTGCAAGCAGCGACACTAAACATCCCCCGGCATCATTACTACCAAGACCGAATAATTTTCCATCTTTTTCAACAGGACTAAAAGGATCAAATGTATATCCTTTGTTAGGTTTAACCGTGTCGTGGTGCGAGTTGAGCAAGACGGTTGGTTTGTTGGCGTCATAATATTTATTCAAGGCATACACATTGTTGCCCACCCTGGAATGCGGAATTCCTTTTGTTGCCATGAAGCGACAAAGAATGCCGGCGGTTTCATCTTCTTCCTTGCTAAAAGACGGCGTAGCGATCAGTTCTTTCAGGAGATTGATAGCATCATCCTGTAATATATCCAGTGTGTTACTCATTTACAATTGTTGTTCCGGACGTTCCTGCTATAAGATTATCAAGATCTTCAGCTTTACCAATGATCACTTTTTGTACACCGCTTTTTAAAGCAGCGAAGGCATTATCTAATTTAGGGATCATTCCTGCAGAAATCTTGCCCCCATCCCCTGAAGGGGAGTTGGGAGGTGTCTTTAATTCCTGGTAACACTTCCAGTTTAATTTTTTTATAATAGTTGACTCGTCATTTACATCCAATAAGACACCTGCTTTTTCAAATGAATATATTAAATCTACATCATACAGGTGACTCATTGCCCTTGCTATTTCCTGTGCAATCGTGTCAGCATTTGTATTCAATAGTTGTCCTTGCTGGTCATGGGTAAGTGGAGCAAATACGAGAGTGATATTTTTTTGTAATAGAGTAATGATCAAATCCACATTAATAGCATCAATATCACCAACGAAACCATAGTTAAGGATCGGATGTTGTCGTTTATGTGCCAAAATAACATCCCCATCTGCACCGCAAAGACCCATCGCATTGCAATTGTTCGCCTGGAGTTGTGCTACAATATTTTTATTGATATAACCGGCGTACACCATTGTTACGATTTTCAATGTTTCCGCATCTGTTATTCTTCTTCCATCAACCAATTGTTGTTCGATTCCCAGCTTTTCCGCCAATCGGGTAGCTAATTTTCCGCCACCATGCACCAATATCTTTTTGCATGCCCCCATCCCCTGAAGGGAAGTATTGAAATCTGCAAATTGTTTTAGAAATGAAGAAAGTTTTATTTCATCATCAATAATATTTCCACCAATTTTTATAATGTATAGAGGCTCTTTGCCCCCAACTCCTAAAGGGGGGCCTTGAAGCATTCCTATTGCTTCTGCAATTTTCTCTAACACAGCTTTCTTATTTTTAAAAAGTTCTTCGTTTTTAAATCGTAAAACAGTTAATCCCAATTCTTTTAAATTTGCTTCTCGCTCTGCATCATATTTTTTTACATCTTCGATATCGTGAATTCCTCCATCCAATTCAACGACAAGTTTAATTCCGTGGCAATAAAAATCAACAACATAGTTGGCAATCGGATGTTGCCTTCTGAATTTAAGTTTCCATTCATTAATATGAATATGTTTCCATAATACTTCTTCCGCAGGAGTCATACGGTTTCGTAGTTCTTCTGCTTTCTGAAATATCAGATGACTTGCACCGTAAAACATATTTTCTTTCATACTTATCTTAATAATCGGAGTTTTTCTTAACCCCCCTTCAGGGGATGGGGGCTTAGTATCTCCGAGAGCACAGCCTGTGCGGCCCAAACCCTGTTTGCAGCTTCCTGTGTGACGATGCTGTTTTTCCCATCCAATATTTCATCGCTTAATTCTACGTTCCTCCTTACAGGCAAGCAGTGCATCACTTTCGCGTTGTTCGTCAATTCCAGCTTTTTGTTTGTCAGCATCCACCTCGGATCGCTTTCATAGATCTTCCCATAATCATTAAAAGTGCTCCAGTTCTTCACGTAAACAAAATCTGCGCCCTTCAATGCCTCATCCTGGTTGTGCGTGATAGTAGCACCTTTGGTAAATTCTTCGCTCAGCTCATAGTCTTCCGGATGCGTAATAACGAAGTCAGCCTTGCCCCATGCATTGATCCATTGCGAAAAGCTATTGGCTACGCACTGCGGTAAGGGTTTGACATGTGGCGCCCAGGTAAGTACCACTTTCGGCTTGTTTATAATTGGCGCACTGGCCGTTTGCAGGTTTTCTGTTATTGTAATAATATCGGTTAAAGATTGCAACGGATGAAGTGTGGCGCTTTCCAAACTTACTACGGGGATACCTGCATATTTTATAAATTGTTTTATGTACAGTTCGCTATAATCGTCTTCGCGGTTCTTTAAAGAAGGAAATGTACGGATCGCAAGAATGTCGAAGTATTTTCCGAAAATGGGTGCAGCGTCTTTTACATGCTCTACAGTACTCCCGCTCATAATTGCTTCTTCCTCGAACTCCAGCATCCAGCCTTCATTACCTACGTTAAAAATGATAGGCTCCATCCCGAGGTTTTGTGCAGCGATCTGCGTGCTTAACCTTGTACGCATACTTGGATTCAAAAATAAGCAGCCGATCCGTTTATTGCTACCAAGACTTTTGTCGCTGAATGGGGCGCTTTTATAAGCAAGCGCTTTTTGCACTAACGCCTCAATGTTTTCTACATCTTGAACGGAGATAAAATTTTTCATGCTTAGTTGACAGTAGTTGGAATGGAAACCAGTTTTTCTATTTCTTCTTTTAATGATTCTATGAATTGTTCAGCATCTCTTTTTTTCAATGCCAGTGAAGGAAGTAAACGGATCACGTTAGGTTTGGCTTCACCGGTAAATATCTTCTGTTCCCATAGCAGATTTTTTTTCAGGTCCTTTAATTCTTCAGGAACATCAAAGCCGATCATCAAACCACGCCCACGCACATTGCCTATTTCGGGTATAGCAGTCAATTGATCCCGTAGGTATTTGCCGACCATCACTGCATTGCCCATTAGCTTTTCTTCTTCAATTATCTCCAGTACGGCCAGTGCAGCCGCACAGGCTAAATGATTACCACCGAAAGTAGTACCTAACTGAAAATGTTTGGATTTGATATGCGGTGCTACAATGATACCTGCTACGGGAAAACCATTTCCCATTCCTTTGGCCATGGTATAAATATCTGCGTTCACACCGGCAAAATCATGACTGAAAAACTTTCCCGTTCTTCCATACCCGCATTGTACGCTATCAGCAATGTAAATAGCGCCATATTTATCACAAAGGCTGCGGATCTTTTTCAGGAAGCTTTCGTCTGCTATATTTATTCCGCCAACACCTTGTATACCTTCGATAATAACCGATGATATTTCATTTCCGTTTTGCTGAAAGCATTCTTCCAGTGCGTCTTCATTATTGAAAGGCAGAAAGATAACATTGGCGGTTTCATTAACCGGGGCTACATAATTTTTATTATCAGTTACGCTTACCGCTAAGGAAGTTCTGCCATGAAATGATTTGCTGAAAGCAACAATTCTTTTTCTCCCGTTATGAAACGATGCCAGCTTCAACGCATTTTCGTTGGCTTCGGCACCACTGTTACAGAGAAATAACTGGTAACCTGTTTTTCCGGATATCTTACCCAATTTTTCTGCCAGTTGCTGTTGCAAAGGAATGCGGATCGAATTAGAATAGAAGGCGATCTTTTCCAATTGCTCTTCAATGCGCTTCACCCAATGCGGATGTGTATGGCCAATGCTGATAACTGCATGACCGCCGTACAGATCAAGATACTGCTCTCCTTTGTCATCCCATACATAAGAGCCTTTTGCTTTGACAACAGTAATGTCATTGATGGGATACACGTCGAATAAATTCATTTTATCGATTTTAATTTTGGGCAAAGCGCTAATGACGGCCCTTAAAAATAATTTGCTTTCAAATTCAGTCCTGTCGTTTCATCAAGGCCAAACATCAGGTTCATGTTTTGTACTGCATGCCCGGAGGCGCCTTTTAATAAATTGTCAAGAGCAGAGTGAACGACCAGCTTGCTGCCCGCTTTTTCCAATTGGATGACGGCCTTATTTGTATTGACTACCTGTTTTAAAAATATAGGCTCTTTGCTCACATGCGTAAATGGATGGCCGGCGTAAAAATCTGCATATAGCTTACTCAATTCTTCTATACTTAAATCACAATGCACGGTAGAGCTTACAAAAATTCCTCTTGTAAAATCACCTCGCCATGGAACAAAACTCAGATCAATGGTTGAATCAGCCTGCAATTGTAACAGCGACTCGCCGATTTCACCAAGATGCTGGTGTGTTAGTGTTTTATAGGCCTGGATATTACTTGCTCTCCAGCTAAAATGAGTGGTGGAAGACAAGCCTTGTCCTGCCCCGGTCGACCCGGTAATTCCCGTAGTATAGATATCGTCGAGCAAACCAGCTTTGGCCAAAGGCAAGAGGCCTAATTGGATAGTGGTAGCGAAGCAACCGGGGTTAGCTATATTTTGCGCCAGTTTTATCTCGTCCCTGTTCAGCTCCGGAAAACCATAGACAAAATGACGATTTTCAAACTGCGAATCCTGCATCAAACGAAAATCATTTGCAAGGTCAATGATCCTGATTCTATCGACGATTTTGTTTTCCGTTAAGAATTTTTTAGAGGCACCATGGCCGAGGCACAAAAAAAGGAGATCAATATCATCGCTTAACTGGTCAGTAAAATTCAATTTGGTTTCACCGATCAGGTCCTGGTGAACAGCGTGAACAGCATTACCAGCATTGCTGCGGCTATGAATAAAAGAAACAGAAGTACCCGGATGGTGAATCAATAATCGTATGAGTTCCCCACCCGTATAACCTGCTCCGCCAATAATTCCAACTTTAATTTTGTTAGCCATAATAACATCCATCGTAAAGATATAAATGACGTTTACCGTGTTCCTTCGCTATTTAAATCTGTTTTTATTAAATGATACATCATCGTTTGATTGCCAAATATGCGGCTGAAGCCTCGTACGTCCTCACCTGTAAAACCAGTATTCATTTCCCCGTATTTCCCGAACTTACTGTTCATGAGATCATACTTGCTTTCAATACCAGTGACCTGGAAACGATAGGGGTGAAGTTGCACAAAAACGTCGCCAGTCACCGTCCGCTGCGTATTTTCCAGGAACGTTTCAATATCCCGCATTACGGGGTCCAGTATTTGTCCTTCGTGGAGCCAATTGCCATAAAACTGTGCCAATTGCTCCTTCCAGTTTAGCTGCCATTTTGTTAGTACATGTTTTTCCAATGCGTGATGAGCTTTCAATATGATCATCGGGGCCGCCGCTTCAAAACCTACCCGGCCTTTTATCCCAATAATGGTATCGCCAACATGTATATCCCTTCCAATACCGTAGGGTCCGGCCAATGCCTGTAAATATTGTATCGCTTCGGACGGATGATCGAACGAATATTCATTCACTTTTCTCAATTCGCCTTTTTCAAAATGTAAGACCACTTCCTCGCTGCCATTCTTAGTTACTTGTGTTGGCCAGGCCTCTTCAGGCAATACGCCTTTGCTTGACAACGTTTCCCGTCCGCCGACGCTCGTTCCCCAGAGGCCCTTATTGATAGAATAAGTTGCTTTTGTGAAATTCATTTCAACACCTTTTGCCTTCAGGTATTCAATTTCGGCTTCACGGCTAAGTTTCAGATCCCTGATAGGAGTGATAATCTCTACACCCGGGATCATAATATGAAAGATCATATCAAACCGTACCTGATCGTTGCCCGCTCCGGTACTGCCATGTGCTACCGCATCAGCCTGCAGTTCTTCCGCATGCGTAGCAATATGTAAAGCCTGGCTAAGACGTTCTGCAGAAACACTCAATGGGTAGGTATTATTTTTTAATACGTTGCCATAAACCAGGTATTTGATAATGCTGTCGTAATAACTTTTGACGGCATTGACTGATTTATGCGATGTAACGCCCAATGCATAAGCATGGGCTTCTATTTGTTTTAGTTCGTCTTCAGTAAAGCCGCCTGTGTTAACAATGATGCTGTGTACCTCGTAGCCTTTATCTTCGGTTAAATACTTTACACAATAAGAAGTGTCGAGACCACCACTAAAACCTAAAACAACCTTTTTACCCATCTTAATAAATTATCTGTTTATAAATGAAAGAAATGATGAAACAGTGATTTAAGCTTGCCGCCACCGCCGGTATTACCGGTTTTATCTTTTCTCATAAATGGTCGTAGCAGTTTCCATTGTTTGAAACGAAGTAACCTTTCAAAACCTTTTACATTCTCCTTGAAATACTCTTTTGTTTCTTCTGGTTCATAATGGTCTTTCGGATCAAATAGCATAGCAGTGCACATGCAGTTCTTTCTTTCTTTGCTCATTAATATATCATAGTTCACGCAGCTCTTGCAACCCGCCCAGAAATCCTCATCCTGCGTCAATTCAGAATAGGTCACCGGTTCATAACCGAGATCAGAATTGATTTTCATAACAGCAAGACCGGTAGTAAGACCGAATATTTTCGCTTCTGGATACTTTTGCCTGGAAAGATTGAAAATTTTCTGTTTGATGGATTTAGCGACGCCGCTTTTCCGGTATTCCGGTGAAACAATCAGGCCGCTGTTGGCAACATATTCACCGTGACCCCATGTCTCAATATAGCAAAAGCCAACCCAGGTGCCATCTTTTCTTACAGCGATCACTGCTTTGCCTTCATCGATTTTCATTTCGATGTAACCGGGGCTTCTTTTGGCGATACCGGTTCCCCTGGCTTTTGCAGAGGATTCCATTTCATCTGTAATAATGCTTGAATATTTTTTATCATCGTGGGTAGCTACCCGAATGATGATCTCTTGATTGTCCACGTTAAAGAATTGAATAATGTCGGATGACCAGTCCTGGAATTGTTGCCGGAGAAGTATTCACTGACAGGGGCCGTGGTAAAGGGTTCGTCCTGTCAGCATTCAGGGCGGCGTCGCGGACGGCAGAAAGTAAACAGATCGTAACCCACAGCATACACACCACTTGTAATGGGTGCATGAAATGCCATTTGCTTCGTATGTGTCAAAATATTACTCACGTTTACAAACAAATTGTAAATTGAGGCACAAATGTATAATTTATATT
>WUUC01076472.1_pt1 | contig 66443 bp, 32 predicted proteins | sample 6278441 | NCBI WGS metagenome assembly WUUC01 (sample SAMN13675441, study PRJNA597444) | soil metagenome | isolation source: soil | place: USA: Washington | collected 2017-10
GGCATCTCACGGCCCGGGCATACGAACTGGGCCGGCAAGTCAGGCCGGTACCAAGGAGAGCATGGCCCGCCTCGTACCGGGGCTAGCGATGTCGTTCACCGCGCGGGAAGTTCGGCACGAGTCTCGACGATGATGGCGAGAAGGTCACCGAGGCGGTCGACGCGGTCGAGTACGTCGTCGGCGGTGAAGGTCAGCTGCTCGGGTTGGCGGCAGGCGCGGACCTCGTCCCAGGCCACGGGTGTGGACACGGTAGGGCGGGTACGGCCGCGCAGCGAGTAGGGCGCGATGGTGGTCTTCGCGGGGTTGTTCTGGCTCCAGTCGATGAACACCCTTCCGTGGCGGAGGTTCTTGGCCATCTTCGCGACAACAAGGTCCGGTGTCTGGGCCGCGAGGTGCTCGGCCAGTGCCTTCGCGTAGGCCGATGGGCGCTTCGCGTCGGTGGTGTGGATGCCGGCGTAGAGCTGGAGGCCCTTCGAACCGCTGGTCTTGGCCACCGGGTCGAGCCCATCCGCGACCAGGAGATCGTGGAGCCGTTCGGCGACGCGGCAGCACTCGACCACCGTCGTGTCCGCACCGGGGTCGAGGTCGAACACGAGCCGATCCAGCGTCCGGTGCCCGTTCGAATCGATCGTCCACTGCGGGACATGGAGTTCGAGCGCGGCAAGGTTGGCCGCCCATACCAGCGTCGGCAGGTCGTCGATCAGCACGTAGTCGATGAAGTCGCCGCGCCCGCCCCGCGAGCCGCTGCTGGGCAGCCGCACGGTGTGCACCCAGTCCGGAGCGTGCCGGGGCACGTTCTTCTCGAAGAACTTCTCCCCCTCGACACCGTCCGGGAACCGCACAAACGTCGTCGGTCGGCCAGCGAGGTGTGGCAGCAGAACAGGCGCGATCCGGCTGTAGAAGTTGATGACCTCACCCTTGCTGAACCCGTCCTCGGGGTAGAGCGTCTTGTCCAGGTTGGTCAGCACCAGCCGCCGCTCGCCCACCTGCACGGTGACCCGCTGCTCCGCCACCATGCTGATCCCCTCCTGGCTCGCTCGATCAGGTGTGCGGCCGAGTGTCGGGTCGGGGGCGGTGACCTCGGCAGGATCGCGGTCCTCTCGCAGCCCCCGCCACGCGGCGTGCCGCAGCCGACGATCCGTGCGGGTGAACTGGCGGTAGACCACCTCGCCGACCAGGACCGGCTCGACCCACCGCGCATGCCGGGCATCCTCGCGCGGCGGCGCGGTCGTGAACGGCCACGTGGCACGCTCCAGGTCGACGAGTCGGATGTGCAGCGCGTCCAGCGCCTGCTCGGTGAACCCGGTACCCACATCGCCGACGTACAGCAGGTCGCCGGTGGTCTTGTCGTGCGCGCCGAGCAGCAGCGCGCCAAGGGTGCCGGCACGTCGTCCCTTGCCGGGTACTGGCAGGGCGACATGTCAGAACGTGTCGAATGCATCTACGCAGCCACCATCGAAGTAGGGGGCAGTTGAGCCCATGCGTCCAAGGGGTGGCGCTTCCGACGGTCGCTGACCAGGTCGAGCACTGCGACATCGTGGACTCGTCGGGAGGCGGTCCGTCAGCGTGCGCGTGTTCGGCGTCGGCAAGGGCACACCGGGAGTGACCATCGACAACAGGCATGCCCTGGAACTGCATCGCATCACCCCTCCGCAACCGCACCGCGCCGATCAGCCAATTCACTGGCGCTGACCTGCCGCAGCGGGCAGTACGAAGCGTTGAAGGCGGTCCAGGTCTGGGTACGCGACGCGGCATGTGTCGAGATCCGCGCGGTCGATCAAAGCCGCACCGGCTAGCAAATCCCGTGGACGACGTGACCTGCTGGCACCCTGTCCTGCGCAGCAGCGACGTTCCGAACGTCGATGATCACAACAACTCGTTCGTGGGTCAGTCCGCCAACCGTGCACAACCACTGCACAACCACTGCACAAATTGAGACTATCGGCCGCGAGGGTCGGTTAGCGATTCGGGAACGGTCAGGCTGAAAGAAGTGTTTCGTTCTGCGACGATGGTGGGGAACAGAGTGCGTCGCGCGGGCGCCGAGCCAGACATTCTCGCCAACGTGCTGGAGGAGACCCTGAACAGCGGAGACGAGTGCGTCGAGGTGGAGGCGCGGATCGCGGAGAGTCTGGCGCCGTTGGTGCGGCCTCGGCTGCGCGGCGAGGACGTGGTGCTGCCTGCGCCGTATGTGCGTCGGCATGCTGTAGAGCACGCTGCTGCAGGCGCTGTCCTTGATGATCGATTTCTGAACGAGCAGTTCCTTCCCTTGGTGGATTCTGCACGTCTTCGGCCTCTGATTTCGAGTGCGTCGGTCAGTGAGGAAGCAGGCGCTGTTTTGACGGCGTGGCGTAGGGCCGCTCATGACTGGCGGTGGGACTCGCCAGGGGGAAATGCCGATACGTTGGAGTTCTGGCGTTGCGCTGGTGGACAGGATCCTGGTCGCTGCGGCGACGCTTTGGTTGGTGGGTTGTGGGTCTCCAGGCGGGCGCGTTGTGATGTTGGCGGTGGAGAGATCCTGGGCCGCACCAGCAGCCTGGTCACCTCGGTGGCTGCGCTGGTGCTGCCCGACGGGCGTCCAGTCGCGGTCACCGGTGGTGATGACGGCACGGTGCGGATCTGGAACCTGACCACCTTCACCCCGATCGGCGACCCTCTGCCCGGTCACATCGCCTGGGTCGGCGCGATGGCTGCGCTGGTGCTGCCCGACGGGCGTCCAGTCGCGGTCACCGGTGGTGATAAGGGCATGGTGCGGATGTGGGACCTGACCACCTTCACCCCGGTCGGCGACCCCCTAACCGGCCACACCGACACCGTCCACTCGGTGGCTGCACTGGTGTTACCCGACGGCCGCCGAGTCGCGGTCACCGGCAGCCACGACAACACGGTGCGGGTCTGGGACCTGACCACCCTTGCCCCGATCGGCGACCCTCTGAGAAGACGCACCTATAGCGTCAACGCGGTGGCTGCGCTGGTGCTGCCCGATGGCCGCCTGGTCGCGATCACCGGTAATGAGGACGGCACGGTGCGTGTGTGGGACCTGGCCACCCTCGCTCGGATCGGGGGCACTCTGACCGGCCACACCGCACCGGTGAGGGCAGTGGCTACGTTAGTGCTGCCGGATGGCCGGCCAGTTGCGGTCACCGGCAGCTGGGACGGCACGGTGCGGGTCTGGGACCTGACCACCTTCACCCTGATTGGTGGCCCTCTTACCGGCCACACCGCATCGGTGGAGGAGGTGGCTGCGTTGGTGCTGCCGGACGGACGGCCAGTTGCGGTCACCGGCAGCCACGACGACACGGTGCGGGTCTGGGACCTGACGGCCCTCACCTCGCTCAGCGGTCCGCTGAGCGGCCACAACAGCACGGTGGGCGCGGTGGCCACCTTGGTGCTGCCTGACGGGCGTCCGGTTGCGGTCACCGGCAGTCACGATCGGACGGTGCGGGTGTGGGATCTGCACACTCACGCGCTGATCGGAGACCCTCTGACCGGCCACACGGACAGGGTCAACCCGGTGGCTGCACTGGTGTTACCCGATGGCCGCCGGGTCGCGGTTTCCGGTGGCGATGACCACACGTTGCAGGTGTGGGACTTGACCACCTTCACCCCGATCGGCGATCCCGTGACCGGCCACACCGATTGGGTCAACGCGGTGACCACCTTGGTGCTACCCGACGGGCGTGCGGTCGCGGTCACCGGTAGCCAAGATCGGACGGTGCGGGTGTGGGATTTGCGCACCCGCGCCCCGATCGGCGCCCCCTTGACAGGCCACACCGACACGGTCCACTCAGTGGCTGCACTGGTGTTACCCGACGACCGGCCGGTCGCGGTCACCGGCAGCGCCCACATGGTGCGGATGTGGGACCTGGCCACCCTCACCCCGATCGGCCGCCTCCTGACCGGCCACACCGACACGGTTCAGTCAATGGCTGCGCTGGTAATGCCCGACGGGCGCCCGGTCGCGATTACCGGTAGCCAGGACGGCACGATGCGGAACGGCACCGTGCGGATGTGGGACCTGACCACCCTCACCCCGCTCAGCGACCCTCTGACCGGCCACACCGCTGCGGTCAACGCGGTGGCTGCGCTGGTCCTGCCCGACGGTCGGCCGGTCGCGATCACCGGCGGAGGCTACGAGGACGGCACCGTGCGGATGTGGGACCTGACCACCTTCACCCCGCTCAGCGTCCCCTTGACCGGCCACACCGAAATGGTGACAGCGGTGGCTGCGCTGGTACTGCCCGACGGCCGGCCGGTCGCGATCACCGGCAGCTACGACCACACGGTGCGGGTGTGGGATCTGCTTGAGGGGGTGGAGCTTGGCTATGCGCTGGCGGTGTCCTCGGAGGTCTTGACGCTCGATGTGGTGCCGACGTCCGGTGGCCTGGATGTGGTGATGGCGGGGCCTGGTTTGTTCGCGCATGTTGGCTTGGAGGCTGAGCGATTGTGAGCGCCATCGTGGGGGTGCATGGGATCGCGCAGCAGCAGTTGGGGCGTAAGCAGTTGCTGCGGGCGTGGGGGCCGGCGTTGGAGGACGGGGTGGAGTTGGCCGCGGGACGTTCGGTAACTGGGCTCACGTTCGATTTGGCGTTCTACGGTCATTTGTTCTTGCGGCCTGCCGTCGCGGGGAGGATGGGCTCGAGTGATGGTGCCGCGTTGGCTGATCTTGACCCGGTGGAGGTCGAGGAGTTGTTGGGCGCGGTTGGTGAGGTGTTGACCGAGGAGGAGATCGCGGCTGCGAAGCGGTTGCCGCCGACGATGGGGTATATGCGGGTGCCGCGGCCGTTGCAGGTGATGTTGCGGGGGCTGGATGCGAAGTTCGGTGCTGCGGCGGGTGTGTTGTATGTGGGGACACTGCGGCAGGTGCGTCGTTACCTGCGCGAGGAGGGTTTGCGGCGGGCGGCGGATGAAATCGTGGCACGTGCGGTGGGGCCGGGGTGTCGCGTCCTGGTTGGGCATTCGTTGGGGTCGGTGCTGGCGTTGGAGTTCGTCCGTCGGTCTCCCGAGCATCGGGTGGATCTGTTGCTGACGGTGGGGTCTCCGTTGGGGTTGCGGATGGTGCAGTCACGGCTGGCGGAGCCGCACTTCGGGGCGACCACCGGGCGGGGGATACCGGAGAACGTGGCCGCGTGGGTCAACGTGCGGGATGTGCGTGACCCGATCGCCTGTGCCGGAAATTTGTGCCGGTGGTGGCGCGGGATCGAGGATCGGTGTGTCGACAACGGTGGTGACGCGCACAACGTCGCCCGATACCTGGGCAAGGAACAGACCGGCTCGGCGATTCTGCGAGCCCTGCCGCAGGCGGGGATGAGGCTGGAATGACCCAGCCACGGCAACCTGATGCCGACGTACTGCGCCGTCATTTCGTGGCGATCGCGACAAGTACGTACGACGACGAGCGCTACGCCGAGTTGCCGGTCAAGGATGCGGTCAGGCAGTTGGAAGATTGGCTCAGTGACCGGGAACGGTTGAGCGAGCGGTCATTCGACCCGGCTTTCCCAGAACTCGCCCAGGATCCCGACGAGGACCAGATCCGCGCTGTGTTCCGCAAAACGGCCCGGCCGTGGTCACGTGCCGACGCCGCGGTCGTGTTCGTGACCGGTCACGGTGAGGTGGCCGATCAGAGCCATTGGTTGGTGTTGCGCGAGTCCGAGTACAGCGACCTGCCGGGCACGGGCCTGCGTACCGCCGACCTGATCAGCTGGCTGAAAGGCCGCCACAACGTTGACCACCTGTTGCTGATCGTGGACGCGTGCTTCGCCGGTGCCATCGTCTCCAACACGGTGGACTTCGACGAACACCTGCCACCATCGTGGTTGATCCTGCCCAGCGCCGCGCGGGACGGACAGGCCACCGCGGGCGCGTTGACCACCGCGATCGGCAACGCCGTTGAAAAGCTGCGCGGCGGGCAGGGGCAGAAGTACGGCACGAACCAGCGCTTCTTCCGCGTCAGTGACTTCATCGACACCGTGCGGGAATTCCTGCCCGGACAAGACATCGACCCGCTCTACCGCGGCAACTTCAACGCCGAGCATGTGTGCCTGCCCAACCCGCACTACGCACAGCCGGACACCGTCGCGACTCAACCCCGTCGGCACGATCTCGCGCTGCCCCAGTCCGACCTGGACACCCACTGGGCGCCCCGCGCAAGCGGCACCACCGACGGCCGCTGGCTGTTCACCGGTCGAGCCGACCTGATGCGCGAACTCATCGCCGCCACCCACTACACGCCCCAACCCAATCAGCCGCAGGTCACGCTGGTCGCCGGCCGGGCCGGGTGCGGCAAGTCGGCGGTCCTCGCCCGCCTGGTGACCCTGAGCGACCCCACCTTCGTCCACACCTACGCAGAGCAGATCGCGGACATCCCCGCCGACCTGCTACCCGAGGTCGGCGCCGTCGACGTCGCCGTGCTGGCCACCGGGAAATACCCGCACGAGGTCCTCGGCCAGATCAGCGACGCCATCGGCGCACAACGCCCAGAAGGAACTCGTGGCGACGCCGACCTACAGCTCCGCATCGACGCTTGCAACACCGCCCTGGACACCCGCTGGGACAATGGCACCCCAACGACAGTGGTGGTCGACGCCCTCGACGAGGCCGAGGACCCCCTGGGCATCGCGCGAATGCTCACCCACCTCGCCAGCAGCCCCGGCCTTCACCTGATCATCGGTGTCCGTTCTCCCGGCAGCCCTGACGAACTCTCCGCAACCACCAAACCCACCGAAGTGACCGATCTCAGCGGACCGCTCGCCGACCAGATCGAACGCATGTTCACCGCCCGCCGACTCCGCGTCGACGACGACCACTGGTGGCGCCAGAACGACATCCGCGACTACGCCGCCAGCATCCTGCGCCACACCCCCGGCTCCCCGTACCAGGACACCACCCACGGGGACTTGGCTCTCACGTTGGCCACGGTGATCGCCGACCACGTCGGCCGCAGCTTCCTTGTCGCCCGTCTCGCCGCCACCGCCCTCACCCAAACATCGACTCTCGTCAACTCCGACGACCCAGACTGGCGAGCCTCCCTTCCCGACGGCGTCATTGGCGCACTCCGCGCAGATCTGCACCGCCTACACCCCACCGCCGAGCGACGGCTGGCCACTGTCGAACTGCTCCGCGCCGTCGCTTTCGCCTACGGCCGAGGCCTGCCGTGGGGCGAAATCTGGCCCCTGGTCGCCAACGCCGTCGCCGACCGCTACGGCAAATACGGCGACCGCGACATCGCCGACCTGCTCGCATCCCCCTTCAGCGCCTACCTAATCACCGACCAAGAAGACGACATCACCGTCTACCGACTCTTCCACGACGCCCTGCGCCGCACCCTGCGCACCCGCTGGCGCGAACTCCTCCACAACCCCAACCCCCAATGACCCCCCACCGAAGACGGCTCCGCACAGGCCGCCGCCGGACTCGCCGCCGTCGAGCGCCGAATCGCTGCCGAACGGCCCGTCTCGCGCACCCCAGAACTACAGCTGGATCGGTCCGCACACCGCCCCGTACGATCGCGCCAAGGCCTCGCGTCGGGGTGAGATTGGACTCCACACTGGCGCGGCGTCCGGGTGCGTCAGTCGGTGTCGTCGAGCAGAGACTGGAATCGCCGGCGCAGCTGCCGGAGTCGTCCCTCAAGCCGCCGCCGTTGTCCTCTTCGACAAGAGCGTTGAGTTGGCCACGGTCGCCGACCGTCCGCCTGGTCACCGACGGGCACCGCGTGCTCCGCTTCTACGACAAGAGTGACGGCGGCAGATCACCGACCGGCTAAAGCCGCTGGTCCTACGCGTGTCGAGCACACCGAACACGAGCGACCCGAACGTGTCGGTATGCCGGTCCTCTTCGCAGAAGCGCCAACCACAGACGACGACCTCCTGAGTCTGGATCAAGGGATGTTTGCGCCACTCCAGACTGCGTTGTCCCGGGTGATACCGCGACGCGCGGCGCTTGGCGATGAGACCCTCATAGCCGGCGACCTTGGCCCGGTCCAGCAGATCCGCCGGGGTGAGCCCGTCCGCAGCCAGCGCGGTGTGCGTGAACGAAGGCGCCACCGCGATCCGCTCCGGGTGCGGCAGGTCGAGTTGTTCAAGCAACTCACGCCGCCGGTCGTACGACTCAGTGAGAAGGCTGGTATCGCCCAACAGGAGGAGGTCGAACACGAGGTACCGACCCCGAATGTCGGCGACCGAGAAACCCTGCTGGTACCGGCCGCGACGCTCCTGCATCAACCCGAACTCCGGCTGCCCGACCTCGTTGAGCACCACCACTTCGCCGTCCAGCACCGCAGCCCGGCCCCCGAGAGCATCACCGAACCCACCGGCGAGCACAGCGAACTCCTCGGTGAGATCGTTCCCGTTGCGACTCGTGAACACCATCGTGCCGTCCGGCGCGACCCGGGTCACGATCCGATAACCGTCCCACTTGTACTCGTAGGCGTAGGCCGGGCTGTCCGGCAGCCGGCCACCGTCCGGCGACGCCAGCATCGGCGCGATTGCTGCAGGCAACTGGGACATGTCCCCACGGGGTCCACGGGCCATGTCGCCTCCGCCGCTCCGCGTGGTGCCGGCGCCACGCGAGGCGCGGGCATCACGTCACTGTCCATCTGCGACGCTAACCTGTTCCACCGTCGTCCACCTAGTAACCGCAGCTCAGTCGAGGCATGCGGCCGCTCACAGTGGCCCCCGTGGTGCCGCTCGTGAGCAACGCCGCCCGCCATCGCATCCTCAGCAGCGGACAGTCGCCAGGTGGCGCGAGTCCTGTCACGTGCGCTCCACAGTGGCCTCTGTGGCCTCTGTGGCCACGAATGCGGGGAGGGCAGACAGCCAGTTCGCTAGTTGCCCCTCAATCAGCTGACGACACTCAGGGCAGAGGACACCACCAGGACCTGCCGGGCGCTGATCGCACTTCCCACAGTTTCGCGTCCCTCCCGCCATCGTCCCTTCCGGCATCGCCAGCTCCCCTCCTCCGAACGGGTGAAACACCGGGCACGTCAGCCAGCCTCTGGTCCACGGTGGAAACAGAGCCGTGCTGTCGAGCCCGACAGCGGCCATGCTACCTCGCAGCACCGTACGCTAGTTCGATTCTGGCCGGCTTGTCGCAGATCAGACCGTTCGGAACAAGACCGCTGGCGTGAGGACAGACGACCCAGTGAGCGCCTGCAAAACGTGCTGCCGCGTGACTGTGCTGCCCCGACCTCGGCGCCGACCGACCATCCGGTGATCGATGTGGCTGGAACAATCCGCAGCGTGCCTGAACTCGCCACCTGGCGTGCGCGTGCTGCCGACTCCGACAGCGCCGCTGCGGCTGAGGTGTGGACCGACCCGTCAGCTCCAGCCGAAGTCCTCCGACGTCCCCCCGCAGCGGTGCTGGACTACCTCCTCGGCGATGGATGCCGGCACGGAGTGTTGCCGGCGGTACTGCGCAACCCCGCCCTGCCCAACACCGTGGTAGCCGCGCTGGCGACACGGGCCAAGGGAGAAGCTCGTGCGACGATCGCCCGGCACGCGCTGCGCGACCGCGAGAACCTACCGCGGCTGATCGCGTCCGCCGCGGCGATCACGCCCGCCGAGCTGGCCAAGGCGATCGACGGCCTGCGGTACGGGTGGGAACACCACCACAATCCCGACGCGGCACACGCGACGCTGGCGAAGATCCTGCGCGCCTTCACCACCTCACCTCAGACCCGCTGCCGGGCACTGGCTGCCCAGGCGTTTCCGCTGACGCTGGGCCCACGCCACCGCTACGCCGACGGCGAGGTATCTGCCTCCCGGCTGGTCGCCGATTCCGAGGTGGCGGTGCTGGTGGCGCTGGCCCGCAACTACCACATGCGGAACCTGCCGGAGACCGGTGAGGGCCTGGCGGTCCGGCGCGCCCTGTTGAGCAGCGACCAGCCGCGCGTGCGTGCCGCAGCTCGCCGGGCCGGTGTGCACGTACTCGACAGCCACGTCTCGGCGGCGCTGTCCGCCGCACACGGCCACCCGATCACACCCGATCCCGAGACGACGACGGGCGCTGAACAGACGGACCCGCTCGACGATCCGGCGCCGGCCGTGCGCGTGACCGCGGTAGTCAACGGCATCAACCGCCAGGACGGCACCCGATGGGCACGGGTCCTGGCCGACCCCAGCACCCAGGTGCGCAAAGCAGCCGCCACCCACGGCTACTGCACACCCCAGTTCGTATGGACCGCCCTGGCCACCGACCCCGATCCCGCCGTACGCAAGGCGGTGGCCGCCTCCCGGTGGACGCCGGCCGAGCTGCAACGTCGACTGCTGTCCGACACCGATCCCCAGGTGTCCACTGCTGCCAACACCCGTGATCCGCTTTCTCGTGCGATCCGGGTCCGTCCGTCACTGCCCGCCGACGGGTCGCTCATGCTGCCGGTCAGCTACAGCCACGACCCCCGGATCCGGCTGCTCGACATCACCGCCGCCACCCTGACCCTGGACCAGCAGCAGCGACTCGCAGAAACGGCGCGGCTCAGCCGACCGGAGCGGGCCGAGGCCCGTGACCGCGTGATCCACCGCCTCGGTGCGTCCAAGGCGGCTCGCTGGGTTGTCGACCGATGGGAACGCTGGTGCCAGGTATTCGCCGTCCCGGCGCCGGTCCACGCCCTCAGCTGGGTCGACAACCAGTTGGCCGCCCCGTTCCGTGACCTAGACGGCGCCGACGACCGGGCGATGGGCGCGCTTGCCCTGTTCGACGCCGTTCTCGGCCTGGCCGCAGCACCTGAACGCAATGGCGTGAACACCGACCAAGACTCCGTCGACCAGGACGCCGAGGCGGTGCTGCTGACCGGGCCGTGGGAGCACGTCTGCTTGCCGACCCCGGTCACCGAGGACACGGTCTACGGTCCCCGAACCCCGGCCGCACGCGAGTTCCTCACCACCGCCGCCCGGCTGCCCCGAGCACGCATGGACGCGCTGCTGACCACCCGGATCGACATCGATGACCAGCAGTGGAAAACCGCCAGGAACGAAGCAAAAGAGGCGGTCACCGGCCCCGCGGGCCACCTGTACGCCGCGCACTTCCTGTTCTGGGACACCGTGGCCGTCGCCGAACTGGCCACCTGGGAGCGCCCCACCGATCCACTACTCGCCGACGCGCTGTGGGGCGCCACCACAGTCGCGCTACACGCAGAGGAACTATCGGCCGCCACGATCGCCACCCTGATCCAGCCGTGCACCACCGCCGGACTCACCCTGCCCAGCTGATCGGTCAGGAAGGAAGGGGGACAGACCCGGCGGCACAGCCCCTGTGAGCGCGCCAGGCTAATCTGCCCTGCAGCTGGTCGGCATCCCACCGCTGCTAGACCACAGGCAACTCTACAGCGCGCAAGGCGCTGACCAGGAGCGTTGCATGATTCATGCAACTGCCCTGTCCGAGTTCGTGTCAAGCAACCGTGCAGCGAGCTGGCGAGAGCATGCGGTCAGGTCAGCGTCCGGCCGTGGACTCCGGTGACACGCCAATGACGATCATTGCGCGAAACGCGACCACGATTGTGGTAGCGTTTCGCGCAACATGCCGGAAGGGGTGCCATGACTACCGCGATCTTCGCTTCACCTACTCCACCCGAAGATGAACGTCGCCTTGGTGAGTTCGGCCTCTCGACCGAGCTCTTCCATACCGCACTCCGGCCCGGGGCATCCCGTGCGGCCAACCGCACGTCGATGGCGCTGCGTTCCACCCCCGGTACCGACCTCTACCACGACACTATGGAGCAGCTGCACCTGCTGTTGGCCGACGCTGGTTGGAGCCTGGTCTACGTTGACCACCAGCCGCGCCTGTTGCATCCAGATGGCTTGATTTCCCTCACGATCGCCTCTGGCACGAACGTTGCGAACCCTGACCGTCGCCAGAAGCCACGTACCCGCCGCAAAGGCAAGGCCACCCGCAGTTCGCTGGCGAAGCCGAAGCTGGAGGTGGCGACGACCATGTTCGACGTGCCCACGGTCGACCAGATGGCCGATCTGGAGGCCGCCGCCGAAGCCGCACCACTGTGGCTGCTCGTGCACGAGCGCACCGAACGTGGCATCAAGCTCGAATTCGGTCGTCCAGCGAAAATGACTGACAGCGGAATCGTGACGGCATGGGCCGACAGTATCGTCGTCGGGTTCTTGGATCTTGATGGTGACCTTTCGATCTTCGACGACCCTGGCGATGATGGCGACTACGAAGTCACCATTGAGTCCCGCTGAGCCCACGACCTGTCGCGCATGTTCAATCCTTCTCGTCTCAAGCTGGCACGTCAACGTCTCGCATTGACGTTGACCAAGCTTGCTGACACCAGCGGTGTCTCATTGAGGTCCTTGACCAATTACGAGAACGGCAAGAGTCTTCCCAGCGAAGAGAACCTGATCAAGCTCGCGCAAGCACTGTCCGTTCCTCTCGGCTTCTTTGAGCGCGAGTCGACCGAGCCTGTTCCCATTGAAGCTGCCAGCTTCCGCAAGCTCAGCAAGACCACCTCAACCAGGCGTGACGCAGTGCTTGCCAGCGCAAGTCTTGCTGTCGAGTTCTTCAGTGTCATCGAGTCAAAGTTCAAGTTGCCTGGACCTGCCGTCCCATCCTTGGACAAGTTCTCGCCTGAGCAGGCGGCCGAGCTCGTACGCCGTCGCTGGAATCTAGGCGATCGACCGATCTCGAACATGATCCACCTACTTGAGTCCAAAGGTGTGAGGGTCGCAGCACTGCGACATGAATTTGTCGACATTGATGCATTCTGTTTCGTGCGCGACAGTGTTCCGTACGTATTCCTAAACACGTCCAGATCCGCAGAGCGACAGCGCTTCGATGCAGCTCACGAACTGGGGCACCTCGTGCTACACAGCGAGCATGACATGGAGCCCAGCACCTCAAAGGAACGAGAGGCCGAGGCCAATCATTTCGCCGCTAGCTTTTTGATGCCACGCAGCGCAATCCTTACACAATCGATGCGCAGTGCGAGCCTTGAGCGAATCTTGGCGGCCCGCTCATTCTGGAAGGTCTCCGCGATGGCCATGACTCACCGACTGCATGAGCTTCACCTTCTCAGCGATTGGCAGTATCGAGCCATCTGTGTGACCCTGTCCGATCAAGGATATCGGAGTTCGGAGCCTGGTGGCATAGTCCCGGAGACCTCACAATTGCTCCGCAAGGTCATGTTCGGCTCTGTCGATAAGGTCAGCCTACGCGAGGCGGCAAATGATCTCGCACTTTACCAGGATGACGTTCGGAGTTTCATTCGTGATCTTGTGCCGGTAGCCGCGTGAATGGAATACTCTGAACCGCCGCTGGGTTTCTCTCTCGACTCTCGCAGGAAACAGCAGCCCTGATGATCTTGGCGGATCCGCTAACTGTCCGCCAAGATCATTGAGACTCCGCCAAACAAGCTGAGACGCTACAGCCATCACTGTAGGGTCTCGCCGCGCTTGACATGTTGATCGTCCGTGACCTGCGGGTTCGGAGTTGTCTCACTTGGATGTCACTAAAGATCGGTCTCAATTTCGTGGCATTTCTTCGGCGGGCAGCGTGCGTGACGGGCGCATCGACCGGGCACGGTCGTTTCAAGATCAGTTAGATGAGTTTGAGGATTTTGAAGGGTCGGTGCATGTCCCGGCTTGCTGAGCGGGTTGCTTCGGTGATGTCGCGTCGACCGGTCAGGTGGTGCGCGCCGATGGCGAGGTTGCGTAGCGCGGCCATTACCCGGGGTCCGGATCTGGTGTGGACGGTGGAGTTGTCCTCGCGGTAGACGGTGTCGCGTAGCCAGTGCAGCGACTCGATTCCCCAGTGCTGGCGGACCAGGGTGGCGAGGCGTTGGGGGGTGCCGGGTTGGGTGGACAGGTTGGTCACGCCCAGCGCTGCGACCGCGGACAGTGGGGTGCCATATGGGTCGCAGGTATAGCGTTCGATCAACCAGACTTGGTTGACGTGTGGGAATGGTAGGTCCGTGGGTGCGGGCAGCACCTGGATGGTGCGGATGGTGATCCGTCCGTGGCCGGTGTCGACGTTGCGGGCGGCGATGGGGATCTCGGGCCAGGGCAACGCGTCGAGCGCGGCGAACAGCTTCGGTTGGTTCTGCTTGACCGTGAACAGGAACCCCGCCCCGCGCTCGTGCAGATAGTCGGCATGGGCGCGTTGTGTGTGCAGCGCATCCGCTGTGATCACTGCCCGCGTCAGGTCGACCCCAGCGTCGACGAGCTTGTCGAGCAGCGGGGCGAACATCGGGATCTCGTTGGACTTCACGCCGACTTCGACCTGACCCAGGACCAGGGAATCCTGGTGTGTCGCGGCCGCGAGCAGATGCACCTGGTTGCCCTTCGAGTCGGTGGCGCCGCGCACGGTCTTGCCGTCCACCGCGATCGCGACCAGCCTCACCGAGTCCCTCTGGGCTTCATCCGCTTGGTCATCTGCTTGGTCATCGCCGCCGGGCCCGAGCACGGCGGCTTGCTGGGCCAGCCAGGTGCCGATCACCTCGTCCACCGCCGCGGCGTCGGCGCCGGTGACCACCCGCCAGATAGTCGCCTTCGACGGAGGCTGGGCACGCCGCTCATAGAGTTGGGTCAACAGTTCGGCCGGGACATCGGCGACCCAGCCAGCGATCGCGGTGAACGAACCCATACCGGCCACGACCCCGGCCGCGCACAGCGCGAGGACCACCGCGACCGGGTGAACCCGCCCCTGGTCGCAGCGGCCGTCGGAGACCTGCGCGAACCGTTGCAGCAGGTCAGAACACATCATCGCCGGAGCGGGGAGATCATCGGCAATAGCCAGGCACGACACGGCCGCACCAAGCGCAGCGAAACCCGACTCGGCAATGGCAGGATGAACCAGCAACGGAGCTCCGGTGGCGAGACGTCTGTGAGAGGACTCCTCGTGCTACCGGAGCTCCGTCGCCCACCCGAACGCGACACGCCGAGATCACCAACCCGGCAAGTCAGCACTCACCCCGCATAGCAGCCACCCACCAGCGCCGTCGATCTTGAAACGACCGTGTCCTGCGACCGGACGCCCATCACACTCTGTGCAGGTTTCAGCGCGTTGCCCCACGCGCGTGCCCCAGTTGGCTGTAGTGGAAGAAGCCGAGGTGTTGTCGTCACGCTGCTCGTCCAGGTACTCCGGGTGGAGTCGAACGGGGTCGCTGAGGCGGGTCCCACCGCGCCGGGTGAGCAGGGGCGCTACAGGAGAACGGCACGAACAAACACTTGCGCGGATCCAGGGTGACCGAAGCGGCGCGTTCGATCCTGTGGAGGAGAGGGCGTGCTTTGCGGAGGAACGCCAGCGCACCTCCGTAGGCCGAGTTCATGCACCACCACAGGCCCGTATTCGGCTGCGAGGTCCGCGAGGACGTCGAGCGGGGTCGGTCGCCGGATGTCCCCAGCGGCTGGTAGCCGTGGTCAGCCACGTCCCCCTCGCCTAGCTTCCGGACCCATCCTAGACGTAGGTGAGCTCGCCGCGTAGCGGCTGCGTTCAGCGAAACGATGGTTGAAGCATGACCTGCGTCAGCGTCTACGTGAATGAGGCTTCGGACCCCAAGCACACCAATGGTACGCCTGGATCTGGGGGCGTTCGCCGGGAGGTGAACTGTTACCCAGCAACTCACGACAACGGGTGACCTTGGTGGCTGTGGTTGTGATGAGACGCCATACTGGGCAAATCGCCTGGCATGAGTAATTGACTAGTCCGTGCCCGAAGGGCCTGGCACATTGGGGTGGAAAGCGAACGCATGGCACGTGTGGTTGGGGTACATGGGATCGGCAAGCAACTGCTGGGTGAGGGAACCCTGCTAAATCAGTGGTTTCCGGCGGTGCGAGACGGTCTGCGCAGAGCCAGTGCCAGTACCGTGCTGACGGAGAGTGACATGGTGATGGCGTTCTACGGCGATCTGTTTCGTCCGGTGGGACAGTTCCTTGCCGTCGGCGATCCGCGATTCACCGCTGATGACGTCGAGGATGGCCTCGAGCAGGATCTCCTGCTGAGTTGGTGGCGTGTGGCGTCCGAGGTCGATCCGGGGGTTGTGCCACCGGGTGCGGACACATTGATCAGAACCCCGCGGTCAGTACAGGCAGCATTGCGGGCCTTGGCCGGGTCGCGGTTCTTCGCGGGCATAACTACACGAGCCATGGTGTTCGATCTGAAGCAGGTCCACCTATACCTCCTCGACCGAGATGTGAAGGCACACGTACGGGCACGGGTGCTTGACGCGATTCGAGATGACACGCGAGTGGTAGTCGCCCACTCCCTGGGCTCGGTCGTGGCGTACGAGGCTTTGTGTGCCTTGCCCGGTCATCAAGTGCGAGCACTGGTCACCCTTGGCTCTCCATTGGGTATCCGCAACCTCGTTTTCGATCGGTTAGAGCCGAAGCCGACCGGCGTCGGTCGGTTTGCTCGCGGAGTATGGCCTGGAGGCTCAGATCTGCGGTGGACGAACCTCGTTGACGACGGAGACGTTGTGGCGCTGGTTAAGGACCTGCGCCTGGCGTTCGGCGAACACCTTCAGGCCGCGCGTGTGCACAATGGTTCTCATGCGCATGACGCAACGGCCTATCTCACCGATGCGTTGTGTGGGCGAGCGATCGCGGCAGGACTAGCGTGAACACCAACAATATCAAGGATGGCCTGGCACCACGACGATTCCTTATCGCTACCGCGATATCTCGCTACTGGAAATATCCGGCATGGAATCGTGAAGGGTTGACTGAAGCCCGTGAGCGAATTATTAACCTATTTACTAGTCGGCTGGGGTATCGACATCATACTTCTCTTGAACTAGATCCTACGCGGCTCCAGCTAACCGACCATCTGCGCGCGTTCTGCATGTCCGGCGATCGTCGTGAGGATGATCTACTCGCGGTATACCTATCCGGGCACGGTGAAGTACTCGATGACGGCAACGAACATGTCCTGCTTACCGCTGACACCGACCCCGAGGACCTCCCATACACCGCGCTGTCCACAGCCGAACTGGCTCAGACGATGTTGCGGGGCACCAGGCTCCGACGACTATTGCTGATCCTGGACACCTGCTACTCGGGTCAGGGTGGCAACGAACTTGCCGCAGGTGCCTTGGATCGCATCACCCGGCAGTGGCGTTCGACCGCAGGCTCAGGCGTGTTAGTTGTGTCTTCAACCCAACCGTACGAGCAGGCTGAAACCGGAGTATTTCCCCGGTTATTCGAAGATGCCGTCGAAAATCTGGCGACAGCTGGATATGGTCCAGACATCCTATCGATGTCGGCCGTGGTACAGCAGATGAACAGGCATCCCGAGCGGCCGGGGCACCAGCAGATCACCCTCTCTTTGGTAGGATTGACCGGTGAGCCACCAGCCTTCTTGATCAATCCTCGACATAATTCGGAGCTAGCCGAGGTAGATCTGGCAATTCAGCAAGCCGCAGAGTTTGACGAGCAGGCACAACGACGCGACGTCGAATTCACTACTCGATTGCTCGTGCGTGCTATGGGTTATCATGGTGACGGTGTTCGAAACTGGTGGTTCTGCGGTCGTCGCGACGCACTTCGTGCAATTGTTAGCTGGCTACATCGTCCGGCAAGCGACACGTCCTCGGCCTGCGGTGTTGTCACAGCCGGCCCCGGTTCGGGCAAGACTGCCGTACTTGGACTAATCGCAGCCTTGACCCATCCAGAACGCCGTCGCACGGTCCCGATCGATGCACTCGGTCTCGACCCACAACTCGTGCCTGATGCTGAGTCTGTCGACGTCGCAATCTACGCCCAGAATCTCACCGACGACGCAGTGCTGGACGCCATGGCCGCCGCAGTAGGTATTCAGGTCGGGACTCCAGGCGAGCTCCTCCAGGCCGTCGAACGACAGCGGCGTGCCCGACCGTTCACTGCACTAATCGATGCCCTAGACGAGGCCCACACGCCCGACACTTTGTGCTCACGAGTGCTTAGGCCGCTGATCGATCATGCACGAGGCCGCGTACGCCTCTTACTCGGCACTCGGCCGTATCTCCTCGATCGTCTTGGCATCAATGTAAGCGCTAATGACTTCCGTAGCATTGTCATCAACCTAGACGACCCGCGCTATGCGGATCCAGAAGCACTGCGCGCGTACACCATGCGCAATCTCCTGGAGGCCAGCCCTAACTCCCCATACCGCGGCGACCTCAGTGGACTGCGTGAGGTCGGTCAGGCGGTAGCGGAGGCAGCCGACACGTCGTTCCTCGTCGCCCGAATCACCGCCGGGACGTTAGCAGCGACTGGCAGCGTTGTGCCTGATCCTTCCGATCGCGAGTGGCGTAACACCTTGCCGCGGCTACCGGCGGATGCCATGCGAAAAGACCTCACCACTCGTCTCGGTGTTAACGCAGCACGGGCAGCGGACCTCCTTCGACCGCTAGCCTTCACAGAAGGCCAAGGTCTCCCTTGGGAAGACATCTGGGCACCGTTGGCTTCAGCGCTCTCAGGCTGCACATACACCGACGATGACCTCCTTTGGCTGCGACGTGTAGCTGGTTCTTATGTTGTGGAAGCTATCGAGTTCGGCCGATCGGCCTACCGCCTCTATCACCAGGCACTCGCCGAATATCTCCGCGAAGATAGTGACGTCCATGCCATCCATCAGACCTTCGCTGATGTGCTCAAAGATCGAGTTCCCTATCGAATCGACGGAAAGCGCGATTGGTCACGCGCGCACCCTTATATCCTCAGTTATCTGTCGGCTCATGCCGTCGCTGCAGGCCGTATCGACGAGTTAGTGACGGCCGGAGAATACCTAGTTCATGCCGAACCTGACACACTATTGCCTGCTCTCAGGTACGTGACCACCGAGCAGGGGCGACTAACAGCCGCGATCTATCGCACTGATGTCGTTCACTATCATCGCCATGCATATCAAACTCGACGACAGCTCCTTGCCCTCGATGCTGCACGGTGGGGGCATATGCCTCTGGCGAATGAATTCATTGCTGGCGACACCACCGCGTTCCCACTGACTCTCGCGCCCCGATGGGCCACTGGCGGATTGACCAGTCCATTGCTGCATATGACCTTCGCCTGTTGGAAAAGCGGCGTGGCGATCGCTAGTATCGAAGGTCGAACCGCAGTGATCTTCCGTGGTGACGATCGAATTGTACAGGTACGAGATCCAATTGATGGCACATGCGCGCGCACGCTAGGCCATCAAAATGATCGACTGTTTGGAATAGCAGTCTGCGATGTGAAAGGTGACCCCACCGTAGTCTTCAGTGGTGACGAAGACACCGTGCAGACCTGGTCTCTCCGTGACGGTAACCGCCGTCACGTCATGGTCGGCCATACAGGCACTGTAAACGATATAGCGGTCGGTCGAATAGATGAGAGATATATTGCAGTCTCGTGCAGCGACGACACCACAGTGCGAGTGTGGAATCTGGTCGATGGAACATGCGTGCACACCCTTGCCGGACACGCCGACTACGTGCATGCTGTCGCTGTCGGCGAGATCAAGAACCGTCCGATTGCCGTCACGGGTAGTAGCGACGCAACCGTCCGAGTATGGGATGTTGCGGATGGAACCTGTCTGCACACCCTCACTGGACACAAGTCGTCCGTATTCGCTGTGGCCATCGGTGAAATCGACGGCTGCGCGATAGCCGTCACGGGTGGATACAACGACCAGGTGCGCGTGTGGAACCTTAGTGAAGGTGTATTCCAACACACCATCCCCGTCCAAGTGGACGTAACCGCCGTGACCATCAGCCAACTCGATGGCCGAACGGTCGCCGTCTTTGGGGATGCAAACGGCACGGTTAGCATCTGGGACATATCCAATCGAACCTGCCTTCATCGACTCACTGGCCACGATACCGAAGTCTCCGCAGTATCGATCGACCTGTCGACAGACGTTCCGATAATTGTTTCTAGCAGTGAAGACAGCACTGTACGTACATGGACTTTAGACACCGACGTCACGTCGTCCGTCGTTCCGACTGGCCATAGCGATTGGGTAACAAGCATCACGCCCATTAGTGTTAACGGCCGCTCGATCGCCGTGTCCACAAGCAAAGATGTGCGCGTGTGGGATTTGGAAAGCGGAACCTGCCTCCACGCTTTGGATGGCGATGAAGGTGAGATAAGGGCAATTGCAGTGGGTACATGGGACGAAATATTCGTCGCTTTCTCGGCAAGCCTCCATTCTATGCGGGCATGGAATGTTCTCTCGGGTGAGTGTCTACATACATTCTCCAGCGACGAGGACGAGGAGTATGGAGTTTCGCACGTTGCCTTAGGAAATCTGGAAGGCCGTCCTGTAGCTATCGCCCGCTCCTGGGCTCCGCGTAGCACGGTAAAGTTCTGGGACCTATCAAACTACAATTGTTTGCACTCCACGACAGACGACTTCTGCAAGATTCTTGATCAAGCGCAAGCAATAGCCGTCGATCCGGGGACGGGGCGACCGATAGTACTGGCCAGAAATGTTCATGACGGACTGCTGAGCGTATGGGACATTTTCGACGAAACCCATCTGGTGACTCTTCCAGGCAGCTCAGGCTCTTTGTCGTCGTACAGTGTGGCCGTCGGCGAACTGCGTGGCCGGATGGTCATGGCATCAGCCGGATATGCTGGAGTCCGAGTATGGGACCTTATGGAGGGTGCCTGCTTAGCGAGCCTACCCTCCACGGGTCATGCGTCCCAACTTGCTATCGGCGAAATAAGCGGACATCAAGTGGTCGTAATTGGGCACCATAGCGATGAGATACGCATTTGGGACCTCGCAGAAAATGAGGCCGCTAACCCTCCATTTCACCTTCCTTGTTCCATTAGCGCTTTGGCGGTGTCAGATGACGGAGTTTTGATCGCATTCGATCGAGAATTAACTTTGTTGACGCCCTCAAATCTCGGAATTCAGATGCGATAGCTTCGGGATACCGAGTTCGTCGCTTACTGCAACTTCGGCCCGGCGAAGTACTGCATGCAGCTGGACCAGCGCCCTTCGGGCGTCGCTGACCTTGATGACTCTTACAGACGTAAACATCCGCTCATGTCGCTGGGCGGTCGCGCTCCGACACCTGACGACCTCCCTAGACGGGGCGCAAGGAGTACCTGATATCGTCCTTTCCGGTCGGCTGTTCCCGCTGCTGGTCGGCAGTTCTACGGGTGACGTGTCATCTCTTGGTACGTTCCCTGATCGACAAGACGGCGAGGCCCAGTAGAACGGGAGATCGCCGCCTGCGTCGTCGTCGGCATTGACACCGGACTCCTCGGAGTCCAATTGTCATCCCCTGCCTGTACGTCTACATGGCCGGCGCGGTGGAACAGACGGTGCGGCGCCTGGCGGCCAGCGTCGCACCCCGGCGCCCTGCTCCTCGTCGGTCACCGCCCGACAGACCCGACCACCGGCAACGCGAACGCCGCGGCCGGACAGGTGCAGATCACCGTCGACACCGCCGTCCCGCCCTCAACCCAAGCGAATGGGAGATCCTCTTCGCCGAGGACCGCCCACGAGCTGCGGCCGGGACCGATGTCGACGTGGTGGTACACGCGCGACGGCTCCCGTAACCCCACCGCGACGCCCTCAGGAGAGACCCATCCACGGCGATCAAACACGCCACGCGCGAGCGGCCGCGCATGGACTGGAGCCGCTGGTTCCCAGACACGCTAACCACCGCATCCCCGCGCCAGCCCCGTCGGCCCGGCGCATGACCTGTGACTAACGTGCCTCACCAGCGAGCACGCCTCCAACCAGTTAAAACGTCGAAAAGCCCCAGATAACCAGCGCCGTCGACGACCACCCCGGCGTGCGCAAGGCGGTCGCCGCGTCCCGCCACGCCCCCGCCGAGCTGCGACGGCTGCTGCTGTCCGACCCCGACCCGGCCGTGGCTACCGCAGCCGGGGCGCGCGACGCGCTGGCCGCGCCCGTGCGGGTGCGCCCGACCCTGCCCGCCGACACCGAACTCGCGCTGCCGGCCAGCCACAGCCGCGACCCCGACATCCGGCTGCTCGACCTCACCGTCGCCACACTGACCGTCGACCGGCAGCGCCGCCTGGCCGAAGCCGCCGCCGGCCTGGACCCCGACGCCCGCGCCGCCGCCCGCGACCGGGCCCTGCGCCATCTCGGCCACGGCGAACACGCCCGGTGGATGGCCGAGCGCTGGACCCGCTGGACCGACCTGTTCGCCCTGCCCGCCCCGACCCCGGGCCCGGCCTGGATCGCCGACCAGCTCGCCGCCCCGTTCACCGCCATGCCCGGCGCCGACGACCGCGTCGCCGGCGCCCTGGCCCTGTTCGACACGGTCCTCGGCTTGGCCGCCACCCCCGACACCGACCAAGGCCACGCCGACCGCACCCTGCTCACCACCGCCTGGAAACGGACGTGCCTGCCGGCCGAGCACACCTGCGACACCGTCTACGGCCCCACACCCCCGAACTACGCCGCCGCCTGACCGACCTGGCCCGCCGCCCGCGTACGGTCGCCGACGCCCTGCTCACCGCACGCCTGGACGTCGACCCGGGGCAGTGGGCGCACGCCAAGGCCGAAGCCGTCGACCTCGCACCCGGCCCGCACCAGCACGTCTACGCCGGACATCACCTGTTCTGGGACTGCGTGATCGTGGCCGAACTGGCCACCGGCGAACACCCCACCGACCCGCTGCTAGCCGACGCGATCTGGGGTGCCGCCGCCACCATCGCCTGGGCCGACCGCATGCCACCGGGAGTCGTCGACGTCCTGACGCGCCCGTGGACGACCGCAGGACTGCCAGCCCTCACCCGGCGGTGAGCGCCATGCCAGGTCGGGGCGGAGGCAGTCGCGGGCAGCTGCCGCGTCGAGACCACCTCTCGACGGCAACCAGGTCATGATCGCGGCCGTCCACCGACGGTTCGGCCCTCGCGTGCCACGACGTCGGGGACGTGGCCCGGCACTCAATACCCTCACCGCGCCCCGGTACAGCGTCACCATCGGCATCTACGAGGCACAGCCCGCGCCTGGGATCGATCTTCGCTGTAGCAGCCACCCGGCGCAGTGCCTCCGGCATGGCTGCCGCTGGAGACCTTCACCGGTGGGTCGGGTAGCTATTGTGGATTGCGCATGTGGCATCTCATTCGTCTCTCCGTTTACCAGCCGTCTCACCATCAACGTGTCGAACGTGTTGTGCATCAGGATTTAGCTGGCTAGTCACTCCTGCGTTTTCTGATGCCTCCTGAGGTTCCTGCTGCCCCTATTCACCGCGTGGGACCGATGGTCCTTGTGGGAATTGCCCGTGCGGTGCTGGCCACCTACCCATCGGCGCGGGAAGGGGTTACATTGGTTCGTGGGGAAGTCTCGCAAGGGGGAAGACTGTGGCACTGTGTGGCGGGCCTGTGTTCTGAGATTCGCAGTCCGCGTTGGACCTCGGGTTGTTTTGATGCACGGTTCACGATGACGCCGCTGAGAATGTTGGTGGCGCCGCGGCTCGCTGCGTAGTTGACAGAAGGTCGCAGACAGTCTGTGCGTGCCAATTGGGGATCTGGATCGCGAGCACGGGGTCAAATTCGCAGTGGCCATTCATCGGGGGGATTGCATTGAGTGACGACCTACCACGTGTGTATTTGACGGGAACTGACATACGTCAGTGGGTAGAGCCCATCGTGTTGTGGTCGCAATGGTGGGCGCGGCGCCGACAGCAACTCGAACTGGAAGGGCGGCTGGCTGAGGCGGACGGCGAGCACGCCTCTCGCCTGGACGATGCCCGCGCGGAGCCGGCGGTGCGACCGATGACCGGGGCGGAGCAGCAGGAGTGGTACGGCCGGATACCGGCCGGGTTGCGGTCGCAGCGTGAGGAGTCGTTCACGGTATGGACCGCGCAGGTGGGCCGGGGTTGGGGTGTGGAGGCCAACACCTGGGACACCGAGACAGGCACGCCGACCTCGACACTGCTGGTGTACTGCCGCGACGACGAGGACGCGCTCGACCTGTGCCGGCATTTGCGCGAGCACCACACGCCGGACGATCTCATCCACCTGCAACAGATGGCCGCCGACGCGGTTCGCGAACCTGCCCCGACGGAGGCGTCGGGATCGCCGGAGGCCACGTCTGGGTCTGGTCGGCACCGCGCTCCGCTGGTGTTGAGCGAGGATGCCTGGGAAGCGGCCCTCCGTGCTCAGTTGCCTCCGCGCCTGGCGGACAGGATCATCGTCAAGGATCCCGCACATCCGCACCACACCGCGTGGCGCGAACTGTGCGCGTTGGCCAACGAAGAGGTAGGGCGGGTCGGGGCGGACCCCGCGGCGCTCGCCCGGCTCGTGCGGACGGTGCCGACCTGGTCGGAGAACGTGCGCAAACCACCAGCGCTGGCCCACTGGGCGCTCACGGAAATGCGGTCCTCGCCCAACTACGAGCAGGCCGTCCGGCCCCAGTCAGCCGCCGGTCCTGATCCGACTGCCCCGTCGTCGTCGACCGCTGCGGATCAACCGTCAGTGGTGGACGGTGAGGTAGTGCCGAACCGGCTGCGGCTGGACCAGGTCTCCAGTCCGCGGCAGGCGATGCGCTGGGCCGACGGACTGGAGGTCACCAACCCGCAGCACCGCCTGGAGGCCAAAACCGGACTGGGCCGGTGGGGCTCCGAGGTGGATGCGATGTTGGCCCGCAAGTTCCCGGGGCTGATGCGGGCGACGGACGCGGCAGCTCAGCGGCAGCGGGACCGCGAGGAGCGCCGTGAGGAGCAGGCCACGGTCCCTGTGCCGGACGAGGTCACGCCCGCCGAGGTCATCCACGATCCGGAGCGGATGGCGAGGCTGCTGGGGGAGGTCGACCGGCTCGACGTCAGCAGGAGCGGGGACCGGCTCCACGCGTTCGCGATGTTCGGGCACGTGTCGTCCCCGGAGGTGGACCTGGCGCTGGCCCGCAAGTTCGGTGGCGACGACCGGTTCGCGCAGAAGTTGGTGGCGCACTACCCGGGTGGGCTGACCGAGATCGAAGAGGCGGCGGCGTGGCGTGGCCGCGCGGACGCCAACGAGCAGCGCGGCGCCGCGCACATGGCGGTGCCGGACGACCCAGACACTCCGCCGCGTGAAGACGTGCTCGCACGGGCCACCGCGACCGGCGACCAGCAGACCGCCGCCGCGCAACGGGGTGCCGCGGCCGCAGTCACAGGCGCACCACCGGTGCTGCGACCGGCGGAGCCGAGCCGCGGACGAAGCCGCTAGAGACCCACTGCTGTACGACAACAATCGGGGGGAAGATCATCATGGCAGACACTGCCGAGGCTGCGGTCGCCACCGCACCACCACCACCGGGAGTCGAGGGCACCGCCGCTCGCCCCGCCCCAGAACCGCCTCGTGCGTCACGGGTGCGCGGCACCGCCGTGCGACCAGAAGCCGCGCCGAGCCCGGAGCCGACACCGGAGCCATCGCGCACGTCGCGCGTTCGAGGCACCGCGGTCCGTCCCGACCCCGCGACAGCGGCGGAGCCCCGGCGCGCGTCGCGGGTACGCGGCACTGCCGTGCGGCCGGCTCCCGCACCCGAGAATCGGGAGTCCACATCAGACACACGGAGTGCTTCGTCCGATCCGGCGCCAGGTTCGTCGCCGGACGCCGGCCCGGATCCGACGGTCGGGTCCATGTCGGGCTCGCTCGACACCGACATCGAGGCGGGGATCGGGCTCTACCGCGCGAACCCGCACCTGCTGACCGAGCACGCGCTGTTGGGCAGTCTGATCCACGCGCCGGACGGGCTCAACGACATGGCGAAGTTCCTTGTCGGTGACGACTTCTCCTCACGCGAGTTGAGTGCGGTGTACCTCACGGTGCGTGGGCTCGTCCAGGCCCGTGAGCTGACCGAGGTGTCCACGCTGGAGGATCGGACCGAGCAGCGGTGGGCCTGCGCCGGCAACAAGATGCGGGTACTGGATGCGCTGGTCAATCAGCGGTTCACCACGACCCCATTGGCGGATCCGGAAGGGCTCATCCTCCAACTGGCGGATGCGGCACCGGCCGAAACGGTCCCGTACCGCGGCGTGTACGACCCGTCCGCGCAGATGCGGATGGCACGGGACGTACTCGCCGACGCGATCCGGCGGAAGGTGAGCGAGATGGGGGTGCGCATGCAGCGGCGCACCCCGATGCTGCGACCGTTGTCCACCGCTGGCCGCCAAGAACTCGCGGCGCTGTCGCTGCACAGCAACCTGGAATCCGCACAGGTCAACCTCGACCGGATGACCATGCGGTGGTCACATGCGGTGGACCGCGCCGGAACGAACATCGGTGCGCAGGCGGCCACCGAGGTCGCGGCCGCGGCGGCGACCGCGCGGCGACCGGCTCGTCCGGGTCCGATCGCCGCGTTCCGGCTGCGTCGGGCCGAACGGCATCTGATCCATCTCGCGCTGCACACCGGACATCACCTCGACGGCGACATTCGGCCGGAGTACTTCACTGTCCCTGAGCACCGCAACACCTGGCGGTTGCTGATGGAGATCCGTGATCGTGGTGAACCGGTCAATCGTGTGTCCCTGTACAACGAAACGAACCGGACTCCCGATATCGGGCCGGTAATGTCACATGAGGACACCTTCAACAAGATGCGTGTCGCCCCGGACAGTCGCCCGCACCGGATCGCTGGCTCGTTGCGCACGGTGGTCAACGCCGCGCTGCATCGGGCGGCCAAGGACGCTGGGGCGGCGGTGAGCACCGTGGCCACCAACCGCGCGGTTCCCGTCGAGGGTCTATTGGACTTCGCCGACCAGCGAGTCCACGCGTTGATGGGGCGGGCCACCACCGCCAGCGCGGCGCATCAGAAGATCGCTGACCAGCACGAAGCAGGATGGAGTCACACACGATGACCGCCGATCGCCTTCCGGTTCCGGACGCGCCACTCGAGACGATTTCGGTTGACCAGATGGAGTCCTACATCGCGGCCGGGCGCGCGGAGCGGTGGACACAGCCGATCGGTGAGCTGGAACCGGTCGCCGCGTTACTGGACGGCGCCTGGGAACAGCACGACGACGAGGGCAACCGCATCTGGGTGCTGCGCTCCGGAACCTGGTACGTGGTGTGGGACGACGCGGAGTCCAAGGACGTCTACGAGTTGGCGCCGCCCCAACTCGCCGCCGTCCTCACCGACTTTCTCGCCCGGTTGCGCACCGCCAACGATCAGGTCGCCCAGACCGACGCCCAGCACGGTGTCCAGACCGGTGCCCCGTCCGCCGTCGACGACGAGGTGGTGCCGACACAGCGGAGCCCAGAACCGTGACCGCACCGCGTGTCGAGTCCGGTCTCGACGTACCGCCTCCTGGCGCGACTGCCGGTACCGCAGTGGGTACGTCGGGCCGGGCCGGCGGTGCTACATGGCTGGCTGAACGTGCCGTGCTTGCCGTGTTGCTGTACCGGCCGGAACGCGTTGCTGATCTGGAGCTGTGGCTGCGGGCCGGTGACTTCGCCGACCCGCAGCACGCCGCCGTCTACACCACCATCGCCGGCCTGCGCGTTGCAGGTGAGCTACACCCGATCAACGCGGGGGCGAGTCTCCGCGACCCCGCCGCCAGGTCGGCGATCCTCGACAACGTCCTCGCCGTCCAGGAAGCACTGCACACCGGCCGGTTCACCGACACGCCGCTCCCGCATGCTGGAGTACGTGAACTCCTAGGCGCCGCACCGACCGACGGGCCGGACCTTCATGTCCGCTATGGACAGATGGTGTTGGAAAGCTCCGCCCGGCGTCGTCTGCAGGACTGGGCCGTGTATTTCGTCCAGCCCGTCAGAGCGCCGCAGTACGGCAACGACACCAGGGAGTTCTCGCCGATCCACGATGGGTTGGTCAACGACGTCGCTGACCTTGAGCAACGTAGCGCCCAGTCGACCGTCTCGCGTGATGTCGCGGCGTTCGCTGATCTGGATGAGATGGACACGCCGACACTGGGTGGGCCGCTGGTAGTTCCGGCGGCTGCCCCAGCGCACAAACTGGTGGAGCGGGCGGAACGAGACGTCCTGACCGCGGTGCTCTCCGACGCCACGAGCCAACACCACCAGCTCCTCGACCGGCTTGAACCAGGCGATTTCACCGCCTCGGACCGACACGCCGCGACCTGGCGGGCCATCCAGGCAGTGACGCATCGGGGTGAGGCGGTCAACGCCATCACCGTCGCATGGGAAGCCGAACGCCTTCCCACCGAACACGGCCCCGCGTTATCCGCTGAAGAACTCGTTGACCTCGCTGCCGCACCAGCTCCCGACAGCCTGCGCCGTCAAACCGCAACCATCGTCCGTGCATCCCTGTACCACCGACTTCAGCACGCCGGAGACCACCTCGACCGCACCGCCCGAGACCGCTCCCGCAGCGTGGACCAGATACTCAACGAGGCGCAGGGAGTCGCCGAGGACCTTCGTGACCAGGCATCTCGCCTGGTCGGCGAGCATGTGAGCCTCGCGACCGCCCACCGGATCACCCAGCAACTCGACGGTTCGACGGCGACCAGGCAGCGCTGAAACCTCGCACCGACCTAGGATCTTCTGCGGCTCCGGGGTGCCAAGCGCGGCTCAGCAAGGTATCCGACCAGGCTCGGTTGCATGTCAGACACTAGTTAGTAGACACGCTCCACCATGAGGACGCATGCGCGTGACATTCTGGGCCACGATCGAGCAATGCCTGGGAGGGCTCCGGGCCTCCGGATCGGAGTTGTTGATCATTGCGGATCACCGACGGTGTCCAGCCGGTCCTGGACTGGCATGAGATACCTACGAGGCACGCGTGAGCGCAGGCCGGAGAGAACCCACCAACGCAGGGCGACCAAGGCCGGTGGTAGGAAGACCCGATGGGCCCTAAAGTGCTCCACCAGCTCGCGGTATCTCGCCTTCAGGAAATCTTTTCCGAAGTGCGCCCACCGGAGCTTCTCGTGATGGCCGATGTGGCCGTAGACCATCGTCCTCGTTTCCAACGCGACATCGCCATCGTCACGAAATTCCGAATCGGTCTGGAGTTGCAGGCGATCGCGCCAGAGCTGATCAAACTCGCGGTCGAGGTCGTGAGTCCATCAAGTAGACGTCGGGACTGGATCGAGAAGCGGTGCGAGTACGCCAGAATAGGAATACCCAACTATGTTCTGGTTGAGCTGCCCCGGGGAGCAAGGGCCTTGTGTCTACTATCATAAGTTGACAGCTGGTCAGTATAGTTTAGCCGCCAAAGCTTGCGCCGGCCAACTCATTCGAATAGATGACCCTGTGGCGGTCGAGTTTGATCCATCCACCCTTGTCGTCTGACTCGTGCGATTGTGACGACAACAGGCTCGCTTCCGGTGCGCTACGCTCGTGGCTCGTGTGTCTAGCGATACGTGATCTGTAGGCGACCGCTGTTCGGCTGCCGGGCGATAAGCCCATCAGCTGTGGAGTGGGGATCACTGGAGGGAGTCGTCGTTGTCGTCGACCGACAGCATCGAGCAACTGCGGGCTGAACTGGAACGACTGTCTGGCGCGGCCCGCATGGGACCTCTCACCCGACTCGGCCAGGCTCTCGCCGCCCGCTATTGGCAGAGCGGCCCGAACTCGCCCACCGGACCTGCGGACTTGAACGCCGCGATCAAGGCATTGAACGAAGCCTACGGGTACTTGTTGGTGGACGACGACGATTTACGTCCTCTCGTCGCTGGCCAACTCGGCTTGCTCCTCGCCCTCCGGCACGTGACACATACGCATGACGAACAGGACCGTAACACCGCGATCCACAGGTTGAACGATGCCCTCGTCTCGCCCAACCTGACCGCAGGCAACAGGTCTATGTATCGGATCATGCTCGGCCAACTCTATCTCAGCGGGATCCTCACAGCCTTGCAGTCAACGGACTCGGCAATGAGTCTGTTAACGGGCAACATCAAGTCAAGCCTCAGGTCACGCCTTCTCGCTGATGCCGACCTAGCAGTCGACAGCTTTCGCGCGGTCCTCATGGAGGACTCAACTACCGGCGAGATCAAGAGTGCTACTGAGACCTTCCTCGAATTTGCGGAGATCACGCGAGCGATGGTCGAGGGCGACGACCTCGGACCCAATTTCGCACGACTTATGGACGCAATGCAGAAGATGCAAACCCTGCAAGCACGCATGAGCAGTGTCACACCATTACATGAACAGGCTCCGCACGATTTCTTCACAGCACTCGAAAAGGCTCGCACATTCGTTCAACCCTACAGCGATCTTGCCGCCGTAGCGATATCCGAATTTACCGACAGCGAGTTTCGCTTCTTCGCACAGGGACCCCGTCACAAGTACAGAGAGATGCTGCAAATGGCTTCCAATATGAACCTGACGGAACCTTCTGTGGCGCAGATCTCTGTTTACCTGGACTCTAACGATCAACATGTAGTTGACGGCGTGCTCGCAGCGCTTCACGACCTGTTCGACTCCGAAGATCTCACGATCGAGTTAGCAGGCGACCCCAAGATCTCCTCGTGGTGGGGGCGATTCACCGTACGCACCAAAACGACCGCGAAACAAGAAGGCGTCACGCAGAGGCTGGCAAAGATTGAGCACGCCGTTGAAGTTGTGGGACTTCGACAGCCAATGGCGATCGAGAACGCCAAACAGGCCGAAGCGATATCGGCACTAGTGACGGCAATCGAGAAGATTGACAATGCCGTCATTCTGGCCGGATCAGTTGCGTTGATCAAATACACCGACATGAACAACTGTCAGAATCTGTTCACCAAGACGCTGTCCGTGGCGGAAGTTCGAGCATTTGAACAGAACCAGCATCTGTTGGCCAACCCGCAAGCGGCATTGGACCACCTTCACCTGCTGGCCAACGCCTCTGCCGAACCCGCGACCCCGAGCGACTGGCCTGCCCATCCTTCGCCCCTCGACGTTGTCCTCGACACACACGACTGCGGCCACGAGCCCGGCGCTCTTCCAGACCTCGGTGACCTCGAACAGCCGCCAAAGCCGCCAAAGCCGCCAGCAGAGCTACCACGAGAACCCAACCAACCGGGCGGCCTCGACAACATTTAGTGGACACCTCCCCAACTCCCCAGCTCTTCCTGTATCCAACGTTCTAGTGTCTTCTCGCTCCTGGCATAGAGTTGAGTTAATCACTTGGCTGATGCTGGCGCCTTCTTCACTACACCACCCGCCCCATCCGGACCATATGCGTCGCTGTTGTAGACCATGCCGCCGATTACGAGGTCGTCGCCGATCACTTCTGCGAGGAAGTCGAACGGTGGCGTGTTCCTGATCTGTTCCGTCGCGTACGCGACGAGGTCACTGTCCTTGATCTCGTTGGAAATAGGAAGGGTCGCGGTGTTCACATTCCAGCCGAGGCCGGTCTGTTCTCGCTCTGTGTCCAGTTCTTCGAGACTGATCGAGGCGCGTGATGCACGTAAGACGCGCACACTGTCTTTGTCGATGGTGCCGCCGTCCCAGGTGGCGTAGTACACCACGTCAATCGTTTCCTGGTGGTTCCCTGCCATCTCGGCAACAAGACGGTGCGCTTCTGTCGCGTCGATGTCGACGAATTCCCATCCGAACAGGTCATGTCTGACCAAGTGAAGAGCGCCGTCTGCGGCAATGGCGGTGCGGGCCGCGGCGGCGGTGACCGTGACGTGCACCGCCCATCCGTCCGCTGTTGGTCGCGCAAAACCATAGCGGCCAATCTGTGACAGGAGCGCCTGGGCGTCTTCGGCGCAGTCGGGCCAGAAGACGTACGGGTGTCCGGTGATGTCGGTGACCGTGATCGGGTTGAGCAGATGGGACCGGTTGTCGGCGGCGTCGAAGTTGAGCCCGACGCCCCAGTCATCTTCTTCGCCGGTCCGGACGTACAGGTCGAAGTCCACGCCCTGGTGCGGAACAGGGTTGCTGACATGCAGTTCCCACCCACCCCAGTGCACTGGGTCCCATTCGGGCGGGAGCAGGACCTTGTGCGTGCGTCCGGTGTCCTGGTTGGTCTCAAGCGGTTGTGGCTGCGGCTGACGTGGCTGACTCATGGTGTGCTCCTGTGTCGGTTTCGGATACGCGGCGCAGAATGTGCCGCGCGTCCAGATGGCGGCTTGCTCGTTCGTGATCCGATGCGATGCCTCTGAATTGGTTGGCGTAGCCGGGTTCGTTGTGTCTGCCGGTTTAGTGCCGACCTCGCCGTGTCGAGTCCGGACGCTGTGCGGAGGGATGCTGCGCAGCGGCTGTTCGTGGACGCTCGTGCCGTTCGGCGGGTCGCTGCATAGGTTGCCCTGTCGTGAATGTCGCCGAGTTCTCCTCGACCATCACCAGGCCGACCTGCAGCTTGGCCAGTTGGGTGAGTCCCTGTGGGCTGTCGAGCAGCGCCAGCGTCGCGGCGAGCGTTTCCGGAATCAGCTCCTTCTGGATGCCGGCTGCGTCGACGACGGCGATGGCGCCGAGGGACTTCTCGGGGCGGAAGGTGATCCGCAGGCCGGCGAAGCTGATCACCCCGGCATGTCCGTTGAACTGGCGGACGCCGTCTTGGTGCAGGCCCATGATCCACGGCACGTTCTCCCGCGACACCGGGCGGCCGTCGACTCGAACCACGCGGTCAGCGGCCAAGGTCGCCAACTCCAACGCGGTGCTGAAAAAGTCCGCCAGGTCCCGCGTCTTCTCCAACAGGCGCTGGCGATAGTCCGGCTCCCCGTGGGATGGCTCGAGACCTCCCAATGTTGTTGGGGGATCGTCGCGGGCGACGCGGTCGCGTTCGGCCCGCAACGCGGCGTCGAAGTTCGTGCCTGCCTCGGCGAGTTCGCCGGGGGCGAGCGGCTGGTTCGGGCGCCCAAGCGCCACCTCCAGGCTGGTGAGCAGTTGTAGTTCGGGCCAGGGTGGCTGGGGTTCGAGGTACTGCTTGCCCACCGGGTCGGCCAGGTGCTCCTCCAGGGACCACGGGCCGCGCAGCTCGGCCAGCGCGTCCTGGATCAGCAGGTACCTGTTCTGTGCCAGGTCCTCGTCCATAGCGCCCGCCAGACGCAATTGGTGGGCGATCAACTGGTCGCCGCGGCCGAACAGGGCGAGCCTGCTCCAGTAGGCCAGGTGCGCGGCGGCGTCGTCGAATTCGTCGGGGTGGCGAATGACCTCGCCGTCCGGCCCGACCTCGGGATCGGCACGAGCGATTTCGCGATTGAGGATCCGGTGTACGCGCCGGAGCGTGTCCACACTGGCGTACAGGTCGGCGGGGGCAACATCGGCTTCCTGCAACACCCACAGTTCGTGGATGAGGGTCTGCGTCGCCAGAAACTGCCGGGCATCCTCGACGGCGGCAGGGTCATCGGCTGGCGGCGGCGGTTCCTCCGTACCATGTATCTCGGCCAGCATGCTGCTCATCGCGAGCCCCTGCTGTCGACCAGCCAACGCCCACCGACGGTTGATCTCCTCAAGCACCTCCACAGCATGGGATGCGTCCGGGCCGCGCAGCAGCTCGACCGTCAGATCCGGCATGGGTGTCGTCCGCAGGTCCGGTCCCACCTCGCCTATCATCGATTTCCCCCAACTTTGTTGTATCGTGGCGCATGCTGGATAGATCAGCTATTGACGAGCGATCGTCGGTCTATAACCGGCCCCGGATCGATTTGCATTCGATCGTGATCGGGACTGGGTGATTAGTGGGATTCCTCATCGGTTTGTGTCCTCTGGATCTCATCGGTTCTGCGTTTCTCCCCCGGGGTTTTGGGGCCATGTGGTGGAGTCCGTGAAGGTGGCGGCGTCTGGCGGTCGGACACCGCTGTCGCGGCGGCGCGTGGTCACCGGCCGCGGGCTGACCCCGGAGGCCGGTTCGCTGCCGCGTGGCGACTTCCTGCGGTACCCGGCGATTCCAGGAGTTGCTGACGCGACGTATCGAGTGCGCCAGCATTGCCCGTGACCATGCCGGTCGTCTGGGTCATCGTCTGTCTGGCTGCGGCCGAGCCCGTCGCGGAGTTGCGGCCGAAGCGGGCAGCGATTTCGCGGGCGACACCGGCATGGGTGGTCGGGAGCCGTGCGGCGATCGCCGGGTCGCGTTCGTGCGATGCGGCGACCTGTCGAAGGAGCTGGTTACGATTGCTCGTCTCGCTGGCCGGGGCGTTCATCGCGCGTATCAGGGCTGTGGTGTTCTCGTACAACTCCGCCGCGGCCGGCAGCAGTGACTCCTGATTGGGTGTGCGCGGACTTTGGGGGATTTCGGCAGTAGGGACCAGGAACCGCACGACCTCGACGCGGTCCGGCGACAGCTGTCGCAGCAGGCCGGGGCTTCTGGAGGATGCGACGGCGATTCGAGCGGCGAGTCGCTCTCGGTAGTCGGCTCGGCCCGAGGCTGTGGGACCGGCCAAGTGGGGGACGGCGCGTACTGCGCTGTACTGGTCAACGAGAACGGCCAGCTCTCGCGCCGCGACGTCCTGCCTCCAAGGATCGTCATAACTCTGGTCAGCTGGCTGCAGTGAGAAGGGCAAGGGGATTTGTGCGCGCCGGGACACCGATCGCGTGAGGTACTCAAGTTGATCGGCCAAGTCGAGTACGTCAAGCTTCGAGAGCCCTCCTGCGCGGCGGAACAGTTCGTCGATGCTGTCGCCATCGCCGACGACCAAGCCGGGCAGCTCATCGATAAGCGCGTCAAGATCCGGCTGCGACAAACCCGCGACACGCTCGAAAAACTCCCCGATCGCGTCGCGGCCGGCCTGCCCAAAGCCCTCCTCCAGCAGTTCCACCCGACCACGCAATTGCTTGGCGCTGGCAACAAGGCGGGAGCAAAATCCTTCTGCGTAGCCCTGCTGACCCAGAGATTCCGCAGGTGTTACCTGGGTAACCACCGCGCCAAGATCGGTCATGTCGGTGATCTGTGACTGGCGCTGCGCGATCATGCGATCGACCAGAGCAACGGCATGCTCGACGGCAATGTCGAAGTAATGGTCGAACATTCTGTCGGAAATCTGCTCGACATAATCGTCGTATCCGTGATCGGTGATCTTCCATAGCGAATCAGGCGGCTCGACAACCGCCTCTCCCGTGTACCCGCGTACATTCTGCTCTTCGTTAGGGTTCGTCATTGTTTCAACCTTCCTCAAACGGCGGAATTGTTGGTCACGCGTGTCGCGCCGAAATAGTCGCCATTTAGCCGAACTTGTGTTTCGCGTACTTTCTTGCCGGTTTCCGGCGCTTCGATCATCATGCCGTTTCCCGCGTAGAGCGCGACGTGATGGATCGTGCCAGGACTGTTGCCCCAGAAAAGCAGGTCGCCGGGTTGTAGCTGGTCGGTCGACACGGGGTTGTGTTTGGTGGCCTGGTATTGCTCTCTGGAGGTGCGCGGCAGGGTGATGGTGCCGCCGCTGCCGTGGTGGATGGCGTACCGGACAAGGGATGAGCAGTCGAAGCCTTCGACGCCAGCGCCCGATCCATGGCCCACACTCGGGCCATTGAGCGTCCCGCCACCCCATGAGTAGTCGGTGCCGATCCACCGTCGGGCTGCCGCGAGCACACCGTTGCTGCCGCCGCTGTTCTCCCCGTTGTTCGCGGTGAACGCTTTGCCGTACTTGGTGTTCGCGAGGTCCCGGATCTTGCGAACGTAATTCGTGGTCTCCAGAAACGGTGGGATGCCGTTGTAGTCCTGCACGTTGCCGGGACCCGCGTTGTAGGCGGCCAGCGCGAGATCGACGAGTTCACCGTTCAGTTCGGGATGCTGTTTGACGAACGCCACCAGGTGGCACATGTACGCGGCCTGGGATCGGATCGCGTCGGCGGGGTTGCGGGGATCTGCCCGGCCGTCGCCATCCCCGTCCTGACCCCACTCTGCCCAGGTGTCCGGGATGAACTGAGCCGGCCCGTCCGCACCGGACTCGTCGTTGTGCGCGTTGAGGTCCCAACCCGATTCCGTCTCCAGCTGGGCGGCTAGGAGAGGTGCGGTGATCTCGGGACAGGTCTGCGACGCTGCCAGCAGCGGGCCGCGCGCCCACTCGGGGACGGCGTCGCCGACCAGGTTCTGGCTGCCTCGGACGAACTGGCGGTCGACGCCTTCGTCGCTGTCCAGCACCGCGCCGATGCCGGCGAACAGGACGACGATGAGCACGATGATCAGCAGGAACGGTGCGGTGATGAGTCCCGCGACGAGCGCGGCTTTGCTTCTCATCGTCCTGCCCCGCTGGTGCTGGACGAGTCCGAGAAGGACAGATCGGTGACCTTCCAGCCATCAGGCCCGCGACGCAGGGTGCAGTAGGCCACCGTGTCGGACAGTTGCCGGCGCCAGTTGTCCGCGCCCACGGCGACGCGGGTGGCGTGCACCCCGGCAGCAGCCTCATCACCGCGAACCGGTGGTGGGTCGTCGCCGACCGGTTGGGTCGAGACGTGCACGCGGGCCCGGTGCGCGACCAGCACCGGCCAGTCGGGATCCTTGCCGTGGCCCTGCAGGAGTGCGGCCAACTCGGGAACACCGTAGGCGCGGGCGGCGCGTACCCGGGCGTCGGCGGGTCCGCGGTCGGTGGTGGTGTCCACGCTCAGCGCGGCGACGACGAACCGCGTGCACACCTGCTGGATGTCCGGCGGCACAGCCGTGGGCGCCGGATCCACCGAGCCTGGTGCCGCGGTTGGTGTGGTGGCGGTGGTAGTCGGACCGAGGGATGAGCAGCCCGCTATCACCAGGATCGTGACGGCAACGACAAACGCGGTGACGGCCGCGGGCACGGACGTCGGTGGCTGCCCTCGACTCTGGTCGCGGGCATAGGTGTCCCCCATGATCGTGTTCCCCCCTGTGAGCTGGTTTCCCCCTGCGCTGCGTTCGATCCCCGCTAGGTCCCGACGCTGTAGCGCGCGAGCCGGGCAGTCAGGTCCGGCGTGACAAACAGGCCCTGGGCGCGACGCGGACGGACCTCGGGGTGTGCCAGGACGGACTCGACCCAGCTAGCGACCTGTACTGGTAGCGGCACGGCGCTCACGCCGAACGAGATCGCTGGTGTGGGGCGGGCGCCGCGTGTTTGGCAGGACCAGCCGCTCAGTTCGTCCCACCGCAGCAGCACTGCGGTCTGCTCACCGGCGGTGGCGAGTTCGAGGTCGGCGTGCCAGACGGCCACGCCACCCACCAGCGCGACGGTGGCGGACAGCCCGCGCAAGGTCAGCGCTTCCTTCACGGCGAAGACGTAGCCGAGATGAGGTGGATCGTTGTCCGAGTTGTACGACGTTCCGCCGCCGTTCTCGTGTGAGGTCGGATGTCCGTTCGTGTCAGTGGTGGTCATCGTCCGTTTCTCCCCCTGGTTGTTCCCACTGTTGTTCCTGCGGTCTCCAGTCCCCATCCGCCGGCCGGGTGTGCTCGGTGGCCTGGAGTCATTCCCGCCGTCATGGCGGGCTCGTCGTGTGCGCGTGGTCGCGCGGGCGTCGCAACTGGACGGTGGCCGTCCAGCGGCCCATTCCCTGTCCCGCCCGAGGGTCGGGCGGAGGTCCCGTTGGTAGTCCCGTTGTGGGTTGGTGCCGGCGCCCGGTTGACCGGGTTGACCACCTGGTCCCCGGAGGTGGCGCCATCGGGGGTGGTGAGGTGGTGTTGCCAGCCCAGCTCGCGCATCAGCTGGTCGAAGACGGGCGTGTGACTGGGCTCCGGTCGTGGTTCGGCCGGTCGGGACGCGACGGCCCGCTGCGTGCTGTCCTCGCTGTCTGGGGTGGTGGGTTTCCAGCCCAGCTCGCGTACCAAGGTGTCGAAGACCGGGGTCATGCTGGGGGGCAGCGGTGGTGACGGGTGCGTTGCTGGGATCGCGGCGACGCGCCGAGGCCCTGGCGGATTCGCCCCAGACCGTTGGGTGGCCGATTGGTGCTGGTCCGGCGGTCGCGGTATCGCACGCGCTCCGGCGGTGACCGCTGGCGCGCGTTCGTGGACGGGCGCGGCCGTGCCGCTGACGGTGGCGTCGATGAGGCCGATCTTGTGTGCCAGGTCCACCACGCGGGCCAGTGGCTCTTGGTTGCCGTCGATCCGGATGACGCGGTTGGCGTCGTCCACGGCTGATGACGTGTCGTAGGCGGTGACGACCGCGTAGCCGGCGCGGCTGGCCTGGTCGACCAGACGGACCCACTGCGCGGTCGCGCTGTCTTGGTCCGGCCCCACCGGGACCATGCCGGACGTTGTGCCGTTGTTTCGGTTCAGCTGGGTTGTGTCGCTGGCCAGCGCGGGCTCATCTGATGCGGTGGAGTGGCCGTACGGCTGACCGGGTGCTGGCTTCTGTGGTGGTTCGTCGGCGGGGTGCCGGGGTCGCGGAGGGTCGGGGTCGACGGTGGGCCACCGGATATTCCCGGTCGGGGACGTGGTGGGCCTGCGTCCAGGAGCGGAGTCGGTCCGTGCCGGTGCGGCGGTGGCCGGCGCCCTGTTCGTGCGCGGTGGCTCGGAGCGCAGATCGACCGACGGGGTTGGGCTGTCGTTGTCCTGGTCCGTCACCGGGCGCTCGACCGGGACGCCATCCCGGCCGGTCTTCTCGCGGGTCGTGGCCCGGGACTCCGTGTTGGTGCGGATTTCGCGGTCGTCGCCGCGTGGCGTCATGGTTGTCCCGACGGGACCGTTGGGGGCGTCGTGACCGGTGCCGGTCGGCTGGCTGGCGGCGGGCGCGGGCGGCGCACTGTCAGCGGATGGCGTCGCCGTCGATGCCGTGTCGGGTTCACCCGCGTTGTCCTGGCCGGCCGACGCACGGTCACCGGCGGGTGCGGTGCTGGCAGTGTCGGTCGCCCGCGTGGTGCTGACTCCGGAGGCCGGCGGCGTGGTGCCGCTGGGGGTGAGACGGGCGAGTATGTGGTGGGCGATAGCGCGCAGGTGATCCGTGAGCGGGATGGCGCCGCCTGTGATCGGGGTGGTGAATCCGGCCTGGTCGATCTTGTCGGCGAGCTTGGTCAGCCGGGCGGCTACCTGTTCGGCCTCGCCGCGGTGCCCGACGTTGAGCACGGTGTGGGCCAGGTCTCCGGCGTCTTCGGCCGGGCCACGCAGGATGCGGTGCACGTAGGTGAAGGCAAGGCGTGCGGGTTCGTCGAGGAGCAGCGCGCCGCTGTGGCGGCGCATGGCTAGCTGGTCAACAAGCGGTTCGGTGGCCGGGTCGTCGGCGGGTACCAGGGTGATGCCGTCGATGGCGTCTCGCCGTGGGGACTGTCCCTCCCGGCGTGGCGTGGTTTCCGGCCCACGGCTGGAGCGGCGGGGACGTGGCGCTGGTGGCTGTGCCTCACGCGCTGCTGCTACCGGGGACGCGGCTGGGGCGACGGGAACCCGCGCGTCCACTGCCGGGATGCTCGCTGCGGCAGCGGTGGACCTGGTGGGGCCGCGGAGTGCCACGATCTGCTCGGTGAGGTCGGTGAGCTGGTCGACCAGCTCGGTCAGGGAGTCGGAGCCGATCACGATGCGCCGCTCGTCGTGGAGCACGAGCGCGGTGTCGGGTTGATCGTGGACGGTGTAGCCGTAGGTGTCGGCGAGTGCGCAGAGCTGGTTCCAGCGCTCCAGCAGAGGGAACGTCTCGGCGGCTGGGAGGATCTCGTGCCCGGTCGGGTTGAGCCAGGCGTCGGGGGCCACCGGAGTCGTCAACGTGGTGGTGCTGTCAGCCACCGTGCCGTGCAGGATCACCCGGCCTTCGATGTCGGCGCGGATGGCATGGACGGTGCGGAGTTGGCGTGTGCGTGGATCGCGGATGGTGCGCCCCACAGCGTGGCCGATCGTGCTGGGGTCGCCCTCGATCAGTCGGTCGGCGAACGCCATGACCTCGGTGTCGGTCGCCTGGCCGTGGTGAGCCCGCCACGCGATCGCCACCAGCGTCTGCGTGTGTGGGTCGTTGTCGGTGGCGCGGGCGATCTTGCGCAGCAGGTCCTGTGCGGTGAACGGGTCGGTGGTGGTGATGAAGGCGTCGAGCTGGTGTGGCCAGCCCACACGGCTTCCAGCCAGCCGTGTCCGCAGACCGACGACGGCCGGCGACAACGCGACCGCCGCCGCAGATGGCGACGACGATGGCGATCGTGCGGACGATGTCGCGGGCGAGGGCGACGCGGCTCCCTCGTTGTCGACGACAGCGGATGGTTCGGGAGCCGGTGTGTCGGATAGCTCGCTGTGCTGCGCAAGCGCCGGATTCGGGTCGGTGGTCTCCGATGAGTTGCCGCGCGGTGGTCCCTGCGGCGCCGTAACCTCTGCCCCGGGCACCCCGGATCTGCCCGAACGGGGGTCTGGATCTGCCGGGATGGCGTCAGGTTGTTGGTGCTCCGCCGATGTGGGTTCGGGTGCGGTCGCAGGGCGATCAACATCGGGTGCCGGTACGTCGGTTCGAGTCGTGTCGGTGACCGCCTCGTCTGAAGCACGGTCGCCCGCTTCTGTTCGTTCGCGGATGAGTTCCCGAACAGCGTCATACACGTGATCGCGTCCAGGACCATCGGCGAAATAGCGGGCCATGGCTTCCGAGTCCTGCACGGGCTTGTTCCCCGCGAGGATCGCGAGCGCGTCCACATGTCGCGCTAACTCGAGGGTCTGGGTCGTGGTGGGCGCAAGCCACGGCTCGGGAAGCAGGTACCGACCCTCGCTGTCTGGGTGAACGAGCCGGGGCTGGTCGTCCGGGTTCTCGTCCCACGGGTCGTCATAGATGGCCAGCACGTCATCGCGCCACTCGTAGCGGATCTGGTTCCCGCCGTACTGTGCTTCGGAATAGAGTCCGATCCATTCGGCGACCGATCGGCGAAAACGAACACCCACTGTGGGGAATCGGCCGGTCGGCATGTGGTCATCAACGGTGGAAAGCGGCCCGGGTTCGGTGAGCACACCGGGGAACGCCGGCCCGTAAGCGAATTTCACCAGCACCTCCCCAGCGGGAAGAGGCACCACCTCGCCCGTGGCATTCGCGGACTCCACCAGCAGCGGAGGGACATAGTCCTGGTCAATGCCCCCGCCGTTGGCCATGGCATGGGACGCCTCGGCGAGGTTCCCGCTGCCCGACGCTGCGCCTTCGGGCACCACCGGTGCAGGCGGCCGGGAACCGCGGGTCTTCGGCTCGTCCGTAGCGCTGATCACCGAAGCCGGATCGGGACCTGAGACGTCGCGCGGAGTGACGGTCGATGGCGAAGGTTGGGTGGCGGGTGCAATGAGGCCAGAGGTCTCGGTATCGGGTTCCGACAGGTCGAACAGCGATTCCTGACGGGACAGTAGGTTGGGGCGGCTCGGCACGACGAACTCGCCGTGCACGGCCATCCGGTCCACGACGCCGTACAGCTGGGTGACGATCTCGGTGGTGCCGGTTTGTTGGAGGAGCGTGGCGAGTGGATCGTCACCGTTGGTTCGCCGGTAAAGTTCCTGAGCCACCGCCGCCAGGTTGATCGCGGTGGGCAGACCGTGCCCAGCGGCGATCGCGACGCGGGCCCGGTGATCGGGGTCGAGGTGCTCGCCCCAGGCCACGCCATAAACCACGTCCCGCACGATCTCGATCACCGGCAGCGTGAGGCGCGCGTCCACGATCGGGATGCCGGCCCAGAGCGCCTGCATCGCGCCTTCCCGGTCCGCCTGCTTGATCAACCGGGTGGCCGTCTCGATCGTCGTGGGGTCGACGCGGTCGAGCATGTGCGCGGCGCGACTGGCGGCGACGGCGAACAGACCATCCTCACCGTGGGGGGTGCCCTCGGTGCTGCCGTCCGCCGTAGCGAGGTCGACGGTGCCTGCTGCTGTCGTGGCTGGCGAGTTCGGTACCGGTGTGTGGCCCGCCTCGGCTCGGCCCTCTGGCGGTTCGGCCGGCGCGGACGGGCGGGAGTGGTGGTGCGACACCGCGTCGGCGATGGGCGTGGTGCCGGGGATCGGATCCGGGTGCGCCCGAAAGCCCTTCAGCGCGGCGACGACCGCAGAGGTGTCGCGGTCGAGCGTGTCGAGTCGGGGCAGGTGCACGATGACGCCCGCGCCAGCGGTGTCGGTCAGCGTGTCCGGATCGAGCGCGACATCCAGTCCCAGGCCGTAGTCGGTGGCGACCGGCCAGAGCCGCCGAGTGGCCTCGCGTACCTGGGCGAGTGACTGGGTCGCGATGTGCAGTCGGTGGCCGATGCCGATGTCATCGATCAGGCTGGTGAGCGGTAGCCAGCCGGACTGCCGGCCGTTGTGGTAGTCCCGCAGAATCGACGTGACGTCGGCCCTGGTGTGGACGCCCACTTGGCGCGTGATCGTATCTGCGTCGCCAGGAGCCGGCGGTGCCACGGTGGCCTGCACCTGCGGAACAACCGGCTCCCGTCCCGACGCTGGTGACGACGCCGCACCGCCCGCGGACCGCAGTTGGTCCGAAGGAGAGCGTGATGCGGTGTTGGCGCTTGGTGGGAGGGTGTCGCTCGCCTCGCGTGCGGAACGGTTCAGCTGCCGATCGTCCGCGGTGCGGGAGCGATCCGGTCGTGCGCGATCATCAACAGCGGGGCGCCGGCCAGCCGGCGCCGGACGGGTCTGATCGCCGTAGCCGGCGGCGGCCAGCGCCTGGGCGGCGGCGCGGAAGTCGCCGGCGTGGTCGAGCAGCCCGTAGGTGCGCCACTTGGACAGTGCCTGCTCGCTGGGCAGCGCGGTGGAGGTGCTGAACACCCACAGGTAGTCCCCGCGATCGCCGCCGGTGACGGCCGAGACACCGTGATTCTTGCCGGGGCGGCGCCAGAAGGTGCGGGCGCTGTCACCACCGACAGCGACCCAGCCGTGCGACTCAAGCACCTGGTGCCAGCTCGCCCGCAGATTGAAATCCTCACCCGGCCGCAACCCCTCATCCTGCGCGCGTCGTGGTGCGGGTTCGGGAATGGGGGGCGGTGCCGGGACCTGGTCCAGGTCGCGGGCCGCCATGTGCAGAGCGTCCCGCTCGGCAGCCGTGATGGTGAGGATCGTCCACGGTTTACCGCTGAGCGTCTCCCACGGGCGGCCGCTGTCATGCACCGGACCATGCGAGGGCGCGACCACTACAAAGCCGCCTTCGCCGCGGGTCTCGATCAGCACCCGCCGCGCTCGCCTCCCAGACTTGCGGAACTCCCGCTGTTCGTCGTCGGTGAGTTCGTCGTCGCGCGCTTCGCGTTGGGCCAGTCTCGTGTTGCGATCCGCGCCCCCCTGAACTCGGTACAGCACATGGATTCCCCCGGAGGGAGACATCTCCTGATAGCCGCTTGTCACCCAGCCCCAGAGGTTCGGGTGGCCCAGGTCGTTCAGCCGAGAACGCAGCTGCTCGACTAGGCCCTCATTGATGGCGCGGCCTTCGAATTCCAGCATTTCGAGATCGCCGGAGACCGCGCCGGTGACGATCCCCACTCCGGGATGTCCATTCTGGAACCAGGTGGCGACCTCCTCGCGGGTGGCGCGCTGCTGCTGATACGGCGCCCACTGATGCGGCAGCGGCCGTTTTGACCCGTCGGTTTCGACGCGCAGCACGCTGCACCCGAAGTCCCACCACGCGAGCGCAGCCGCAGCCATGTCATTACCCGGGTCGCCGCCCGGGTTGTCGGCCGTGCCTGTGTCGACGGTGTCCTCGGTCTGCCCGCTTCCCGTGCCCGTGTCGGGGGAACCGACTGGCCGTGCCGGGACGGCAGCCTCGTCGACCGGAGACGCGTTCGTGTCGGTGGCCGGATCCGGCCCGGATGGAGTCACCGATGCCGTGGCGTCGCGGTCCGGTACGGCATCGCTGGACGAGCCGGAAGCAGCCGGCCTGCTGCCAGCAATCAAGTCCGTCTGCTCGACGGGCAACGGGCTGGTCTCCGGCCTGGCTATGTCGATCGGGTCTGGGGCACGGACAGCAGCCGGCTCGGCGATGGTGTGCAGGCCGAGTTGCTGTTCCCGCTCCCGGATGGCCGGAACCATCGCCTCCCGCGCCGTCCGCAACTCCTCGGCGCTCGGGCGCAGGGCTGGGTCGAGCCAGGGCAGCACGGCGTCGACCGGGACGTCCTGGCTCGCGCGGGGTGCACCGGTCACGCTGGTCACATCCCGCTCGATCACCACGCTGAGCCGGTTGACGGCGTGGGGAGTCACCTCGACGACCACGCCGCGCACTGTGCGGGTCGGCCCCGGTCCGACGAGCGGCACGCTCTCGGCTTCCGGGTCGGGTTCGGCAATCTCGATGTACTGGCCGATGCTGTTCAACGGCAGTGTCGGGTCGCCCTCAACCAATCGCTCCAGCGCCTGCTGGGCACGGCCAACGTCGAACTGCTCACCCCGCTTGCGGGGTCGTCCTACGGCGGCGGTGAGCGCTCGCCGATAGATCTCGGGCTCGGCGGCGGCGAGTTGCCGCTGAGCGTCGGCCATATACAGGCCCTTGTTGGCGCGACCGGACACCACCACCTGCACCGTGCGGCGCAGATCCTTGTCGCGGTGCCGGTCACCGAGCACGTACTTGATCACATCGTCGCGGGTGGACACCGCGACCCGCGGCAGCGGCGGCGCCAGCGGCACCGACGTCCCGTCGTCGAACACCCAGCCAGCCGCGTCGTCCCCGTCGACGTCCCGGTCGACGTGCCCGTTGACGTCTTCGTTGGCGCCGTCGGCGGCACTGCCGGCCGGTCGGGCAACCAGCCGCCAGTCCGCGTTGTCCGCGTGCGCACTGGTGGCATCGGCGGCGAACGTGAACGCCTCGACGCGCCATAGTCCGGGCAGCCGTGCGGGTCGCGCCAGCCCGCGCAGCCCGGCCTGCTCGGCCAAGTCGCGCACGTACTGCGCCGACTCGGTCTCGACCTCGTGCCACGCGTCCGAGTCCCAGGGACCGTGCCGGATGAACAACCGGGTCAACACCCGATCTTCCGGGGTGATGCTCACCGCGACCGACACGTCGCGGCGGCGCCAGTGCTCGGTATAGGTACCGACGTCCTCGACCGGCTGTACCTCGACCAGATCCCAGTGGTGGGCCCGGAACAGCTCCGAAACACCGGTCAAGCCCTCAATGAGCGGGTACCCCTCCGCCGCGTACCGCTCATCAATGGTCAGACCGTCACTGTCCACGCTGGATGGTCCGTCAGTGTCGGCCGTATCGGTGGGGTCGACGGTGTCGGTTGCGTCGTTACCGCCCCGACCCATCGGGTCGTCGTTCCTGTGGTCTAAGGCACTGATCGCCGCGTCGGAATCAGGCTCGACCCCATCCAACGGAGCGCTCGGGCCGGTCAGGACCGTGGGACGACCGGTTTGGTCTTCGTGGCGTGCCTGCTCCGAGGCCGGCTGGACATCGGAGTCGGTGTGACTACCCGTGGTCCGGTCGCCGACTGGACCCGGGGATGGCTCGACCACTGGCTGATCGGCGGGCGTAGGGGTCTGAAGCGCGGTGGGCGACAGTTCGGGCTCGGCTTCGACCAGGGCTTCGTCCACGGCTTGGTCTGCGCCGCCGACACGCAACGACGCGTGCGCCTGCTGCGATCCCGGTGCGGCCGGGGATGACGGGTAATCGAGGATCCAGCTCAGCGAGCCGAGTTCGAGTGTCTTCTTGGCGCGGGTGACGGTGACATAGGACAGGCGTAGTTCCTCGGCTCCGGGCAGCACGGTGTTGCCGTCGTCGTCCACTGTCGGGCCGCGGAAGTCACCGGCGATGCGGACCGCGTCCCACTCGCGGCCTTTGGCCTTGTGGACGGTGGACACCACGAGCTGCGGGCCGGTGTCGGGGTTGGGGTCGGTTTCGGAGACCAACGCGTCGGCCATGTCGATCAGTGCGTGGGCACCGTGCCGGTCGACGAGCCGGACGAACGGTTGCAGGTGCTTGACAGCCTGTTCTTCGGAAGCAGCCTCGCGCACCTCCGACCAGTCAGCGAACCCGGACAGTTCCGGATGGCGCGTACGACGTCCGCGCTGGAGCGCGAGCGCCGCCTTGGCGATGTCGCGGATGGCGTCCCCGCCGCCGACCAGCGCGACCCGGTGGCCGGCTTCGTGCGCCTCGAAGACCGCGGTGACCGCGCCCGCGTTGGTGCGGCACAGCACGGCGTCTGGCTGCGGCACCGGTTCAAGGCGGGTGTCGAGTGCCGGGTTGCCTTCCAGCCGCATGCTCGCCTTGAGCAGGGCGAGGAACCGGTTGCCGAGATCGGCGATGGCCGGGCCGAACCGCCACGACTGGGTCAGCGGCAACCGCACGTCGACCGGCCAGGACCGCAACGCGTCCTTCGCGCCACGGAAGCCGTAGATGGACTGGTAGGAGTCGCCGACCACGATGATCTGCGTGGCGCGGTGACCGTCGCGGGCGGCGCGGTGGTCGAGGATGACCTGCTTCTGGACGTCGTTGATGTCCTGGGCCTCGTCGAAGAAGATCACGTCGGCGGTGAAGCGTGGCTTGGTCAGCGCCCAGATCTTGAGGTAGTCATCGTGGGTGAACACGATCCGCCCGGTCGGGGACAGAATGTCCGTCCACACCTGGTTGGCGTGACCGAGCACCATCCGCGCCAGGGCCTGATTCTCAGCAATTCCCGCTGGCAGATGTGCCGGTCCGATGTTGTCGGCGGCACTGTTCCGGAACTGCGCCACGGTAGCCATCGCCAGCCGCGCCAGGGCCTCCGGCGAAAACTCCGTTACACCGTCCCGGAACGGCGCGGTGATGCCCAGGACGGGCGCGATGTCTTTGGGTAGACGGACGCCCTTGTCCAGCTTGTCGAGCAATGCCCCGTGCGGCCCGCCCTGCAGCGCCTGCTTCGCGAAGGAGTGCATCGTGTTGGCGTCGACGTGGCTAGGAAAGGACGCCTGTGCCTCGTCGGCGATGGACCGGTTGAACGCGATGTAGACGATGCGCAGATCCGGCAAGGCGTGCGCCAGCATGCGGAGCGTGGTTGTCTTGCCGGTGCCCGCTAACGCGAACACCGCCACGTCGTGGCCCGCGGCCACCGCGTCCTTGATCTCCTGCTGCTGCGGTGTCGGCGGATGGGACGGTGCCGCTGAAGCGGCCTGTGCTTGAGCGTCCAGTTCCGTCAGCAGGTCGCGAATGGCCTGCGCTGCCGTGTCGCGGCCTGAGGCGCGGCCTTTGTACCGCCACACCGGTTTCTGCCACCAGAAGCTGTTGCTCTTGAGCGTGGCGCGGATGCTGTCGGGATCCCTGCCGCGATCGGTACCGGAGACGGTCAAGTCCGTGGGCGAGAGGTTGACCTGGATCCGTTGGGACCACACGCCAGGCTCCGCCGGTGGGTCAGGTTCAGGTGTGGTGGCTGGTGCGGGGCGTGAATCGGTCGGTGTCGGACCGGTGGCCCCCGACGGAGGCGTGTCGACCCCGCCTGCAGGTTCCCTTGCGGCTCCTCGTGTTTCGGAGGTTGGAGCCGGTGTCGCGGAGTGTCCTGAGTGCCCGCTCGTGTCGGTGACGGCTTGCGCCGCGTTGTCGAGGGTGGCTGTCTGCCCCGGAGCTGTGGTGTCGTGTAATTCAGTGCGGAGGGCGGCGACCTGGTGAACGAGGTTGAACGCGTTGGTGCCCACGGGCTGGGCGGCGTCGACGATGACCAGTTTGGCCGCATGGTCCACCTCGATCTGGTGGTCGCGGTACTTGCGCCGACCATCGGCGTGTCGTGATTCGACGCGATACCCCAGCTCGCCGAACGCGGCGGTGGCCTGTTGGACCCACCACTGACTCACCACTTGATGTTCCGGCTGGGTCGCGGAGTAGGAGATGCCTGTCCGTGGGTCGGTGTGGGTCAATGGGGCGAACCGCACCCATGCGGTCGGTTTGTGCCCACCCGCCGCAGCCGTTTCCGCGAGTGCCAGGTGGGCCTCGGCGACCGCCGCCTCGAACACCTCCGCCCCGCGCTCCCGCGACACCTCCACCGCGGAAAAGGGTTCGATGCCGATGGTTGGTTCCGCTGGCGCGGTATCGGTTTCGTGCGGGCTCGTGGGGACCGGTTCAGTCTGGTGTGGTTCGGTGCGGATCTGACGGTTAGCGGCGGTGTCCGGCGCCTCGGAGGCGGCGGTCCGCTCCGCATGTTCCGCCGGGCCCGCAACCGGGTTCGGTGTGGACTGGTCGGGCGCGGTCGGTGACGCCGGTGTCGGGGTTCGCTTCTGGACGTCGTGGACGCGGGCGCGGGCCCGTGCCAACCGGGCGGCGTCGGCTGGGTTCGCCAGTTCAGCCTGATCGAGCAGATCCAGGGCCTGCTCGAACCTGCCTGCGCGGTGGGCCGACAGCGCTTCACGCCGGAGGTCGTCGCCGGCCTGTTTCTGCGCGGCGAGTTCGGCCTTGGTGCGCGCCTGGATCCGCTTGTGGTCAGGATGGCCGGCGAGTACCTCGGGGTGGTCACGGACGTAGGTGTTGATCCAGTCCCATTCCTGCCATGACCCGTCGAGATGGCCCGGGGCGGTGAGGTAGCGCCCGACGTCCCCGGCCCAGGCATAGCCCGAGGCGTGGTCGTGGATCTCCCGCACGATCTGGGCTTCACGCTCCGGCGTAAGGGGCGGTGGTCCTGCTAGGTCCTCCGCGCGGCGGAGTTCGTTCTCCGCCTCCGTGCGGTCCTCACCGGCCAGGCTGACCGCCTTGGTGAGGAGATAGCGGATCATCGATTGCTGTGGGGTTGGCTGTTCGGGCACGAGGTGCGGGGTCAGGTACGCCACGCGGCGAGCCCAGTCCTCCACACCGGTGACGGCCGCGACCAGCTCGGGCTCGACCGCGCTGCGGTAGCGCGCCAGATACTCGCCAGCGTGCTCGGCGGGCATCGGTCGTCCGGCACCGTCGAAGACTTCTGTTGCGCCGACGGGCCAGGACAGGACCGGCGGTGTCGGCGCGGCCGGCTCGTGCACGGTGACGAATGCCGCGTCCGCGACGCGCACGACGCGGACGTGGAGATCGTGCGCGGCGGCGATCGCGCGCAGCCCGCGCAGCGTCGGCGCACCGGATGCCGTTTCGCCCACGGCACCGACCACCACATCGGGTGTCGTGTCGGGTGTCGTGTCGGAGACGGCGGTGGTCGGCGTGGCGTCGCGGGTCCGCTGGGAGGCCTGCTGTGTGGGCTCCCCGGCCAGGCTGGGGGGAGCTGCGTCCGATCCGGTGCGGGGTGTGTCGCTCACCGGCGGCGTGTGTTCCTGGCTTGTCGCTGCGGGGGCGATCGGCGTGTGTTCCGGATCGGGTCGTGTTGTCCCGGTGTTCGTGGTTGGGCGTGTCCTCGTTCTGGGCTTCTTCTCGGTCGCGGTCTCGACGGCAGGGGCGAGGTCGAACAGGCTGGCCTGTTCGGCGCGGATCCGCGGCAGGGCGGGCTTGGTGAACTGCCAGTGGGTGGCGAGGTAGCCGGCCACGGTCTCCAGCTGGTCGGCGATGGCGGCGACCGGCGGTTCGGACAGGAGTCGGGCGAGATCATCGCCGGTCTCGGCGCGGGTCCGCCAGGCGGTGGCCAAGGCGACCAGCGCACCAGCGAGTTGTGCGGGGTCGTGGTCGGCCCAGGTGATCATGCGGCGGGCCACGCGCTCCAGATTCCAGCCGGGTTCGGGCCACAGCAGCTGGTACAGAACGTCCCACGCCTCCCGCACCCCCCGCCGCCCCACCGGACGGCGGCCATCCACCGCCCACGACAGGTGCAGCAGCGCCTCGTCGCGCGCACCCTGCTGCAGTGCCGCCGCCGCGCGCTGGACGCGATCAGGGTCGGCGGCGTCCAGGTCAGCGAGCATGGGTTGCGCGACATCGGTCGCGGTCGAGGCGGCCATGCGCGTGTGCTCGGCATCCTCACGGTGTGCCGTGCCGTTGGTGATCTTGTCGAGAAGCTGGTCGACCGGGGTGGTTTTCTCCCCCGCGTACCGTGCGCGCGGCTCGGTGGGCACCATCTCCGGTACCTCGACCGGGACGTCCGGTTCGTGGCGGGGCCGGTCGGTGAGTCGGGCGGCGACGCCGTCGGCGACCGCGCGCCACAGCTCCGGAGCGGAGACCTCCCGTCCCGGAAGCGGGGTGGTGTAGCCGGCGGCCTCGACGACGTCAGCCAGGTCCCGCAACTCGGTGACAGTGGGCCACCACCGCAGCAGCGAGTGCGAGGTGCCGTAGCAGGCCCGTTCAGCGAGTTCGTCCGCAGACAAGTCGGACTCGTCCAGGACCTCGATCGCCAGTTTCAGCGGCAACTGGGTGTCATGCCGCTCCCCGGTGACACGCTGACTGTGCCGTGCCCGGTCGAGTTGGCGAACCAGCGCAGGCGCAGCCGGATGGTCGGCGGGCAGCAGCCGGACCCCGGCCGCCCCGGTCTGCACCTGGAACGCGGCCAGCGTGGTGGCCAGCGCGTCCGTCCGCCGCGCCAGCAAGTCGGCCACCCCGGCTACGCGGTCGGCGAGCCCGTCGAGCCCGCCGGCCGCGCGCAGGATCGTGGTGGACTGGCGCAGACTGCGGATCCAGTGCGGCCACTCCACCGGCGGCCGCAACTCCACCGAACGCGGGATCACCGACTCGGCCGTGCCGTCGTGCCGTCCGATGGTGCGGAGTACCCAGCCGACGCCGGACCCTTGCGGGTTGACGACGTACAGGTCGATGGCCCCGGCTGCAATCCGGTACCGGTCCGCGACCGCCCGCTCCGGGTTCGGGTCGTGCGGCAGCCGCGCCACGGATTCCCGCACATACCCCACGACCGGGTGCTCCGCAGTCACCCCGTGGGCGTCCACGACCTCGCCGGCGGCAGGTGCGGATTCCGTGGCCGCGTCCACCGAATCCGTCCCAGCGCCGAGCACTGGGCTAGTCGCCGTGTCGGGCACGGTGGTGGTCGTTGCGTCGAGGTCGGTGATAAGCCGGTCTGTGCCGCGGTGGATGAGGTGCAAGGGGCGGTCGGGGGGCGGGTTCAGGACCGTGGTGTTCGGGTCCCAACGGGTGCGTGGGTCCGCCCGGACGACCAGCGGCTCACCGTCTGATGTGGTGCCTCGCAGCACCACGTGCCCGGACAGGTCGACCTGGCGTTCGGTGATCTCACCTGCTATCTCGCCGATCCGCACCTGCAGCCGCACACGGTCCTGCCCGAACACGGACGAGTCACCGCTCCTGCTCCGCCGGAGAACCTCGCCCGCCTGGTCAACGCTGATCAGCCCGAGCTGCAGTTGCCGCAGAACGGCGGCCTCGGCCGCGGAATGGCCCCAGAGGACGCGGTTCTGGCGCGCCAGAGCGTCCGCGGCACCCTCTGCGGGCGTAGCGGACCTCACCAGCCAGTACGGCAACCCGGTGATGGCGGTGATCTCCTGCGACGTCATCGGCGCATACGGCGGCTGGGTGATCGCAGTGATCACCGATCGCGGCGGAAAGTTCTCCGGCCGTTCGATCTGATACAGGTCAGCCACGGTGTTCGCTATATGGCCCAGCACGTCCACCACCGCTACGGCATCAGTCGCGGCCAGGTACCGGCCGATCTCGTCGGTGTCGCTGATCCGGTCGAGCAGCGCGGTGGCATAGCCGGCGATGCCACCGACCACGTCAGCCACGTCCTCCTCGGTGACACCCTCGGCGCGGAACTGGTCACGCAGGCCGTCGGGCACCGCGCTCGCCGCGCCCTCCTCGGCGAGGACGGCACGAACAGCGCGCAGCATGTGCTCATCGGCCGGGGACCCGGCATCGGGCAGCGTCGCAACCAGCACCTGCCTGCGTGCGGCCAACGCGTCAGGCCGGATGCCATGGATCAGGAACTCGCCAGCGAAATCGGTCCATGCCTGCGTCAGGACCGGGTCCGGGACCTGGCTGGCGAGGTACCCGATCCGTGCCCGCGTCCGGTCCATCGCCCCGGCGACCCGCCCGGTGACCGCCGCGTGTTGGCTGGTTTCCTCGGCGGTGGGCTGCACGCTCCGCCGCCAGTCCTGCAGGGTCCGAATGGTCTGTTCGGGGAGGTCATGAAGATCCAGTCGGAGGGTGAACCCACGCTGGACAAGGGCTTGTCCGGCTTTGGTGAGGCGATCGTCGATCCGGCGGTGGAAGTCGCGGAGTTTGGTGCCCTGCCGGTTCTGCTGGCGGGTTTTCGGCAGGTACCAGGCGCCGGTCTCGCCGTGGGGGCCGGTGATGCGGTGGCTGTGCTTCCAGCCGGCTCGCTGTTGCTTGAGCAGTGGGCCGAGGTCATCCGTTTGGTCGGTGCCCAGGAGCAGTACGCCGTGCTCCTCGGAGAAGTGCAGCGTCAGTACCCGCTCGCCCGCGATCTCGGCACGGCTCTCGCCGGGTGTCGGAGCATCTGCCACGCCGTCTGACGGCGCGGGCGGGTCGGGTTGCGGGACGCCCGCCACGCGCGATTCCGGGTCTGCCCGGTTTTCCCGGTCCGCTCCGGCCGTGCTGTGGGTTCTGTCTGCTGCTTCGGCTGGTGATGGTGGGAGTGCGGCGAGGTCATGGGTGGGTTCGAGTACCGCCAGGACGTGGCGGCGTGCGGCGTCGGCGTGTGCGCCCGCGCTGGCGATGGCGTGCACGATCGCGTCGCGAATCCGCGCGCCGCCGTGCTCGTGGTAGAGCCAGTCAGGGTCGATGGGGACCGTTGCGCCGTCGGCGGCACCGGCCGTGGTCAGCACCGCCCGAACGCCCTCACTGACGCCCTCGGTGCTCCCGTCGTAATCGCCGTCGTAATCGTTGTCGGTGGTGCGGTTGAAGGCGATGGTGATGGATCGGAAGGTGATGTGGTTGGACAGCACCACAATCTCGGTGCCGGCGAGCACGTCGGCGGGGCTGACGCCGCGGCGTGCGGCGAGCGCGAACCCCTGGAGAGCCCGCTCGATCTGTCCGTCGCTCAGTTGGGTGGAGACGCCCGGCCCGGGAATGCGGTAGCCGTGTTCGTGCGGGGGGCAGGTGGCGGCGGCGCGGGCCAGGATGTCGAGTTGGGACGCTCGGGCCAGCAGGGTGGCGGTTTGCTCGGTGCCGGCGCCGGGGCGCCGGTGGGCGCGTTGGGCGTGTTCGCTGAGTTCGTGGCGGTGGGCGCGCACCTGGTCGACGAGGCCGCCGAGGCTGCGCATTTCGACGGGCAGCGGAAGATCCGGATCAGTGAGTACTTGACGGGTGGCGGTGTTCCACTGCCCCGAGATGCCGACTCCGCGGGCCCGGCGATAGGCAACGCTGGCCGCCGCGAGTTCGGCCAGCATCTCCTCGCGCACGGCGTGTAGCGCCTCCCGCAGCTCACCGCTGATCGCCTGCTCGTCGATCTCACGCTCGTCGATCCCACGAGGACGGTCGTCGGTGTCGCGTGGAGCGGCGTCGCGGTCGGTGTGTGGCGCGGCGGGACGCTGGATGGGGAGGTGGCGAGCGATTTCCCGAACCACGTTGGTGTAGTGCTCGCCGGCGACGCGTGCCGCTGTGGCGATCGCGTCGAGGAGCTGGTCACGAATCGTGGTGCGTTCGGTGCTGGTGGAATCGGGCAGCGGCACCCAGTACGGGCCCGGAGAGTTACGGGCTGCCTCGATGGCCGCCTCGAGTCGAGCCGGCGAGGCCAGCAAGGTGATCTGGATACCACCGTAGGACAACGGGGTCTCGTCACGATTCGCCCGACGGGAGAAGTCAACATCGTGGGTGAGCGCGGTGCCGTGCGGGCTCAGGATCGTCGTGGCCGGTTGCTCGTCGGCGGCACGGGCCACTGCCCGCATCGCGGCGACGGTGTGCAGTTGGTCAGCCACCCATTGGGCCGCTCGACCGCGTACACCCCCGGCGACGAGCGCACGCAGGAGATCACGCCGGTCGGTACGCATCGACGACCCGGCGGACGGATCTGTGGAGGATGGTGTGGCGAGGACGGTGTCGGCGACCTCTGCGGCGGCGGAGCGGTTGTGCCGCTCTCGCACATCGGCCACGTGGCGTGCGAGGGCCACCAGTTCGTCGGCGAGCTGCCATCCGGCGTCGGTGCGCACACTGCGCTCGTCGTGATCGACGCCGCCCAGACCGACCTCGTCCGCGCGGACGTGTCGGTAGCCGGCGAACCGGAGCTCCTCGCTGAGCTCCCACCACTGGCCGGTGATGTCGGTGGTGGCCAGGGTGTCGAGTACCGCCCTGGCCTCGGCAGCACCGACCTCGTCAATCCCGTCAACCTCGTCGGCGCTGTCGGCACGGTCGGTTGGTTCGTCCGGTGCGTCACCATCGCGGGCTGGCTCGGTCGGCGTGCCGTGTCGCGGGCGCGGTATCGACGGGGCGTTCACGGGTTCGGCCGGCACGGCGGCGGGAGCTGGTGGCGCAGGCTGCGATGTGTCGCCTGGTGCGGGCAGAGGCCTGACCGGAGGGGTTGTCGTGGCCGGTGTGGGTGGCGGGGGTTGTTGGGCTGGTTGGTTGGTCGGCTTCAACACGGTGGCGGGTGTCGGGCGGTCGGGCAGGGTGTGGATCGGTTGTGCGGGCTCGGCGGCGAGGGCGGTGAGGGCGGCGAGGTAGGTCTCGTGGGCGTCGCGGAGTTGGTCGGTGTGGGTGAGGATGTCGTCGAGGAGCGCGACGATCCGGTTGTCTCGCTCGGTGAGCCAGTCGGTCGGGATCGGGTTCCGGTAGGCGGTGCCGACGACGGCGACCAGCCCGGTGAGGTCGGTCGGGTATGCGGGGTTGGTGGGGAGGACCTCGAACCAGATGTCGACGCCGCGCCAGACCAGCGGGCGGCGGTAGTCGTCGGTGTTCTTGGCGACCCGCACCAGGTATGCCGCTGCCTCCTCCACGCTGGTGGCGATGGTCTGTCCGCCGACGGCGCTGGTCAGCAGCGGGGTGGCGGGATCGGCTTGGTCGGGGATCGCGCGGAGATCCTCCACGTCCTGGCTGGCTGCGGCGATGAGGAACGGCAGCAGGGCGCGCGGCAGGGTGTAGGCGGTGACGTGGCGCTGGAGGTGGTCCAGGAGTTCGGTCGCGGTCGCCCACCGCTCCTGAGGTGTCCAGGGTTCACCGATCACGAAGGCGCGGTCGGGTGTGCGTCGGCTGAGTCGATAGGTCCACACCGTGCCGGTCGACGACCCGGCAGGATCTGACGCAAGGGCGGCGGGGTTGGCTGTGGGATCGATGGTGTGGCGGGTGATGAGGATGTCCACGCCGCTGGCGTGGGTGCCCGTCCAGGTACGGCTGGCGTGGTCGGGAGCGCGGGTTTCCGACAACGCGGTGGTGTCGGGCAACACGATCGTCGCCCCCGGCTCCCGACGCGCTGCGACCGGCTCCCGCGGTCGGTCCACACTCGACACTCCTGCGTCGGCGCCGTCGGACGGGATGAGCCGGCCCCGGTTCGGGGATGCTGGGGCTGGCTTACCTGCGTTGGCTCCCGTCAGCGAGGTGGCGGGCGGCAGGTGGGTGTCATCCGCGGGTGACGCCGAGGGCTCACCGGGTGCGGGGGCGAGTCGGGGCCGTGGTGGCACCTCGATGACCGTTCCAGGCGCGCTGGTCGCGGTGAGGACCTCGACCAACTGGCGGCGGCGGGCGGGATCGAAGTAGGCATCCCGGGCGAGTTGCAGGATGTGTTGGTTCGCACCGGCTCCTTGGTTGTGGCCTCCGGATTCGGAGTCCACCTGTGCTTTCACCGATTCCAGCTCGGTCTTGAGGCGCTCGACCTCGGTGCGGGCGGCTTCGAGTTCGACCAACTGCGGGAACGGTTTGCCGACTTGGCGTCGGCCGGCCTCCAGACGGTCACGCAGTTCCGCGGTGTTGGCGCGCAGGTCGCTGGCCTGGTCAGCGCATATGGTCAGGAACTTGTCGAGTGCCTGCCGGATCCGGAAGTGCTGGCCTTTGTTGAGGTAGGTCAGGTTGAGTTCGAGCCGGTGCTGGTCGACCGTGGAGCGCAGCCCGTTCGGCCGCACCAGCGCGTACAGGGTGTCCTTGCGCCATCCGGTGGCGCGGACTTCGAAGGTCAGGCCCATCGACTGCCACCGCAACACGTCGGTGGACTTGCCGACCGGCTCGACCCCGCGCTGCACCTCGGCGGCGCTGCGTCGGGCTTTGGCGTCGTTGCGTGCGGTCACCGCCTGCTGCGCGACGCCGACGAGCACGGTGTCGAGGTCATCCTCGGGGATCGGGCCGGCGGCCGGGTCGCCGCTGCCGGTGAAGAATCCGCGCTGGTCGTCCTCGCAGGCCCCGAGGGCAGCGGTGATGGCGTCCAGGGCGCGGATGGTGGCGTCGTTGGTGCTGGCGGTCTTCTGGTAGCGGGTGATCTCGGTGTCCAGGCGCCGCTGGGTGCGGGTGTGTGCGGCGGCGAGGTCCTGGAGTGCTTTGAGTTGCTGTTCGGCCTTGGCCAGGTCCATCAGCTGTTCGTTGCCCGCGGCGAGCGCTTTGACTTCGGCGTAGTTCATGGTGACGGTGCCGACGTCCTCGATCTCCCGCAGGCCGGGGTCGAGCTTGCTGCCCAGCAGCTGGCCGATGAACCCGGCCTTGTATTCCAGCTTCCCCCACATGAAGGAGTCGAAGGTTCCCTCGCTGACATAGGTGGTGATCTCGACGGTGCGCGGCCAGTTCTCCGGCACCGCCTCGCCGCGTTCTTCCATCTGGGCGATGAGGTCGGCCAGCGCGCGCATGCGGTTGCCGGGCCGCTCGCCGCGGCCCTCGCGCTGCTCGATGTCCGATGGCCGCCAGGGGGCGTCGACGTGGTGCATACGCACCATCCGGTCCTGCACGTTGACGCCCACGCCGCCCTTCTCGGTGGAGGCGATGAGCACGGACACCTCGCCGGTGCGGCACGCGGCGAACAGCTGCGCGCGCTGCTGGTCGGACTTGGCGTCATGGATGAACCGGATGCGCTCGCGCGGGATGCCTTCGGCCACGAGGCCGTCGCGGATCTTGGCATAGACGTGCACCGGATTCCGGCCCGTCGCGCTGGTGGTTTTCTTCTTGTTCTTGTCGCCGGGGGTCCCCAGGTCACAGAACGCCAGTTGGAACCCGCCGCGCTGCCCGGTCACCGCGTCCGCCTCGTGCTTGGCATCAGCGGGGAACTGCAGATCGCGAGTCGCGCGGTAGGTGGCGACGATGTTGTCGATCGCCTGGTCGAACTTCACCGCGGCCGGGTCGAACAACTCCACCAACGCGGGGTCGATCGCGCCTTTGCGGCCGTCGGTGGCAACCTTGAGGATGTTGTCCTCGCCCGGGCGCGGCGGCTTGCCCTTCACCGCTTCCGCCCGGGCCGCCAACTCGGCGATGTAGGCCTCTTGCACGCGGGAACGCGGGACGACCTCGGTTGCTCGGGTGGTCGGAGGCAGCAGCAAACCGAGCTGTTTTTTGCTGCGGATGTCAGCGCGCTCGGTGAGCAGCATCAGCAGCTCGTAGACGTTCTTGAACCGGTTGGGCCGCCGCTTGGTGCGCGGGGTCTGCCCGTCAGGGGAGATCTCCAGGACCTCCTCGAACAGCACACACCACCGCGCCCACGCGTCCGGGCTGCTCATGCCGAGTTCCTCGAGCCGCTCGGGCATCATGTAATGCAGCACCACGTAGAGTTCGAGCATCGAGTTGGACACCGGAGTGCCGGAGAAGAAGGTGGCGACCCGGTCGCGCTGGGTACGCAGCCAGCTCAGCTTCATGTCCAGATCGGTGGCCCGCTTCGACGCGGACATGGAGAACCCTTCGGTGTGGCAGGGCACCTGCAAGTTCTTGAAGTAGTGGAACTCGTCCACCAGCAGGTAGTCCACACCCAACTGTTCGAAGTAGATGCCCTCGTCGCTGGCGTGCTCCAGCAGGTACTCGGCGCGGGCCTCCAACGCGGAGATGAGCTTCTCCACCTGCTTGACCCGCCGGTCGGACGGGCCGGTTTCGTTGTCCTCGGCGTCCACCGATCCCATCGAGGCGTTCAGCGACGCGCGATAGGAGGCGGCCAGCTCGGCCAGGTAGTCCGCCTGGAACTGCTCGTGCATCGAGATCTTGGTGAACGCCGGATGGGTGATGATCACCGCGTCGTAGTCGCCGGTCGCGCACCGCTTGGCCCACAGGGCGCGGCTGCGCCAGTCGGACATGCTGTGCTCGTCCGCGACGAGCAGATTCGCCGCCGGGACGCGTTGCTTGATCTCGCGGGCGATGTCTTCCAGCGTGGCCTTCAAGACCACGATCATCGGTTTGTTCGCCAACCCGAGCTGCCGCAGTTTGACCGCGGTCATCGCCATGATCGTGGTCTTGCCGCCGCCCACGGCGTGCCCGCACAACGCGGTCTTGTTCGAGATCGCCCGGAAAACCATGTCGCGTTGCGACGCGTAGGGCACGAAATCAGCAGCCATCCCCGGCACCGTCAGATGAGAGCCGTCGTAGTCGCGGAGCACGGTGGCGTTGAAGGAGCGGTTGTACTTCTCCGCCAACCGGTCGGCCCGCTCGGGGTCCTCCCACAACCACTCGCTGAACCGGGTCGCGATCTGCTTCTGCTTCGCCTTCGCCTGCGCGGTCGCATCGCGATCGACGATGGTCTCCTTCTTGCCCTTCTCCTTGATCGTTTTAGTGACTTCGGCGACGCTGCCGTTGAGTTCCAGCTCGATCAGGGAGTAGGCGTCCTTAGCGTCGGTACCCCACTCGTGCGACGCCTCCGGCCGCGACCGGTCGGCCTTGTTGGCCAATGTGAGGCTCCAGGTCGAGGTCAACGGCTCGCGCTGCACGGCGACCTGGCCGCGGGGGCGGAGCAGTTCCCGAATGAACTGGGCGACATCGGTTTCCGGGATCCACGCCGCACCGAGCTGGCCGTAGATCTCTCCTGGCCCGAGGTCGCGGGGCTGGCGGGCGTGCAGGGCATCGACGTTGCGGGTGAACCGCTGCGGATCCTGCTCGGCAGCCGCCAGTGCCCGGTCGAGTTTCATCCGCACGTCGCCGGAGAGGTACTCGCCGCGCTCGGTCCACTCCCGTGTGGCCGGATCGAAGTAAGCCAGCTCGCCCAGGGCCTCGGGAACCTGCTCGACGGTGACGTCCAGCAACGCGGCGATGGTGGGCAGGTCGAGCTTGTTGTGCGCGTCCAGACACAGCGCGATCGCGTCAGCCGCGGAATCCGCGCGAGTGATCCGTTGGGCCGCCTTGTTGACCCGCGTGGTGAAGATCTTGTGCTTGCGGGCGACCTGGTTGTCGGCGTCCCAGTCCTCCAGCGCGAGCAGGTCGAAGTAGTTCGGATCGGTACGGAACCGCACCGTGACCGGCTCGGTGCCCTCACCGACAGCGTGCAGGGCGTCCTGCATGATCGGTGGGCGGCGTTTGGTAATGGTCGGCAACCCGGTCTCCTCGTCGGGCTTGCCAGAGCTGATCTTGACGCGGTTCAGGAAGCCGTACCGCGCCTGGTAGGCGTCGTACAGGGTGTTCAGCCGCTCACGCATCGGCTCCAGCTCGCCGTCCACGCGCGTCACCTGCTGCTGGGCCACATCACGTTCAGCGCCAGCCTGCTGCTGCTCCTCAGGCACCTGTCGTGCCGTGGCCGCCGCCCGTTGCGCCGACGCCAGGATGGCGGCCCGCACCAGCGGCCCCGGGGTGACGAGCTGGCCGTCACGGGTGCCGGTGAGGGTGGTCAGTGCGGTGAGGTGCGCGGCGTGGGCGTTGATCAACTGACGGTGCGCCACCGCGAGCCGCTGCTCGGCGCGTTGAGCGATGCGTTCCTGCTCCAGCGCACGCAGTTCGTGCTCCTGCACCGCGACGGCCGCATCACGCAGCTCAATGAGCGCACTCAGCTCGCCGAGTTGCTTACCCGACAGATCGAAGTACTCGTACTTATCGGCGGTCCCGTCCTCAGCGCTGGCGCTACCCGTGTCAGCGTCGGCGAGGTCGCCATCGTCGGCGTGCTCGGAGTTCAGCTCGTCCGTGCCGGCGCCGTCGGTGTTCGCGTCCGCCGTGTCGGTCTGGACGTTGGTTGGGGCGTTGGTTGGGGCGTCGGCTTTGCGCGTGCGGCGCGTCTGCACCGCAGCGAGTTGACCGTCCACCACGACCATGGCCCGTCCATCGACGATGTGGAACGAGCCCTCCGGACGGCCCTCGGCATCAGACAGCGCCGTAGTGCCGGCGTTGATCACCTGGATCGGGGCGTCCACATGCCACAACCGGAATGGTTGATCGGGACGCTCCGCGGTCACCGCGGCCACCGCCTGCGCCATGCCCTGCTGCCAGGTCGGCACAGTCTCGGTCGGGGTGAACTCCACGGAGAGGGTGTGGCCGTAGCGGTGGCCATGCTGGGCGCGCATCGTGCCCACCACGAGCTCAGGTCGCGTCAACAGCAGGCGATTGACCGGGGTTTCGAGTTGGGGAACTTCCTGGGTGTCCAGCCAGGTGCGGTCGTGGGTGCGGACGTCCTCGTCGCCGCGACGACGGCGCAGCACCAGGATGTCCGCGGTGACCTTCGTGCCACCCGGTTGCCACACAGTGCTGGGCAAGCGGATCGCGTCGAGCAGATCAGTCTGAGCGAACAGGTGTTGTCGCGCTGAGGGGTCCTTGGCGTCCAGGGTGTAGCGGCTGGTGATCAGCACGGCGATCCCGCCCGGACGCAACGTCTGGATGGAGCGCCACAGGCAGTAGTTGTGCAAGCTGGCACGCACCGGCTCGGGCGCACCCGGGTCGTAGACCAGGTGATCGGCGAACGGCACGTTGCCCAGCACCGCGTCGACCGACGCGACCGGCAACGGCGCCTTCTGGATCGGCGCGGTGAGGATCCGCGCATCCGGGTGCAACGCGGCCGCGATCGCCGCCGTGGTGGGATCCCGTTCCACCCCCACCCACCGCACGTCATCGCGGATCTCGGCGGGCGTGTGTTCCATGAACACACCCGCGCCGCACCCGGGTTCAAGGATACGACCGCCCTCGAATCCCAGGCCCTGCAGGATCTGCCAACACGCGCGGGTGATCTCCGGCGGCGTGTAGAACGCGCTGTAGGTCGCCTTCCGCGCCTCAATCTGGTCCGCCGGTGGCAGCAGCCACTCGATACGGTCACCGATCTCGGCCCACGAGCCTTTCCGCCCCGGCTCGAACGCGTTGGCCAGCGAACCCCACCCGGCCCAACCCAGCAGCGCCACACGATCGGCGTCGCTGGCTGGTTCTCCTGACTCTCGCAGCCGCTCCAGCGTCTCCAGTGCCGTCAGGCTGGCTCGTGCCCGCCCCACCGCACCAATCGCCGGGGCCTGGCCGCCAGTCCGGCTGTCATCGACCGCGGTCATCGCTGACCACCCCGACCAGCCCGCAGATGCGCTGCCGCCTCAGCTGACGTATCAACAGAAGCGGACGACCGCCCACACAGGTAATGCGAACACGGTCCTGTCCTTCGAATACTGGGCACATCCCCCAACGTGCGCAGCCCAAACACAATGATCGTCCCCCTCGATCATCAAATGGTGTCTTCCCCCGAAAGCGCCGACACCAGACGCGAACTATCTCCGCCTACCTCATGGCGTAGGCACGCAACACCGCCTCAAGATCCGCTGTCTCGAACGGGCCGTCTTCCCGACTTGGCACGGCCTCGGGATGCGTCAGGCTGATCAACATCCAGTCGGCCACCGCAGTCGGCTGCGGCACAGCGGACACCCCGAAATGGACAGCGCCCCGCGATTGCGACTCACCCGCGTAACGCACCTGCCAGGTCCACCCCTGGCGTTGATCCCAGTAGAGCCGGACCACACCCTCGGCGTCCCGCCACGACGTGTGCATCGGGTCGACCTCGGCAACCACCATCTCCGCACGCAACACATCGCCGGCACCGACCACCACATCAGAGACCTGAATGCCGCGCTCGGTCAACTCATCGACCACGACGCGGACATAGGCGTCGTGGGCGGCGGAAGCCATCAGACCGATCTCCCTTCTCGCTTCTGTGTCAGACATTGCTATCCCCCAAACAACTTCGGTCCTATGGCGGCAGCGCTTCGCTGCTGCGGCGCGTGGCTCTGCACGGAGCTCTGTCACAACGGACGTCCTATTCCCACAGTACCTGGTTGTGGCGCTATCGAGGACGCCTCGCATGTGGTTTCCCGAACGAAGTCGGCGTTCTCTTCCAACGCGTCCTGGCCAGGTCCTCCAGTCCTGTGCTGACGCTAGTGATCCCAGGCCTTCTGCCTGTAGTGATTGATCGATGGATCGTTCGTCACGGTCGCCATTGCGGTCCCCGATGTCGTCACGGGTGCCATTGTCGACCGCGATCCTTCCGGTGTCGGTCATTTCATCCCCCCGGTGGTGTCGCCAGCCACCCCGTCATCCAGGACTCCAGCGATAGTGGTGAATGCGCCCGTCGACACCGCGGCCGCCGCGTCGGCGTCTGCGCTGTCGGTAAGATCGAGCGCGGTGTGACCCAGGGGGCTGGCGGTGTCGGTGTGCCGCTGCGGGGAGCAGGCGTAGAACGGCCCGTACGGGCTGGTCAGTGTGGCCAGATGCGGGTCGAGATGGTCGCGCAGGTACGCGGACAACCAGCTAATATTGTCCTCTTTGGACAGTTCGTCGAAGACCAGGTACAGGGCGGTGAATCGTTCGATGGCGTCGTGGTGCAGCCACCACTGGCGGCACCACCGAACACCGCCGCCTTCCCCGGTCGCGGTGACCCGCCGCACGAGCGGGGTGATGTGCTCGTCCACCCACGCGTACAGCACATCCAACGCGGGACGTTCCTGCGTACCCTCCTCGGCGACCGCGTGCCCAGGCGGTGAAGCGGTCGCGGGTGTGGACGCCGAGGCGGGTGGTGCAGGCGGGAAGCCGTCGAGCGCGGCGTCGCGTTGCTGCATCGCGGCGGTGAAGGTGGCCGCGGTTTCGCCGCTGCGTTCGTCGAGTTCGGTGACGATGTCCTCGATCTCGTCCAGCCCGACCACGGCGCGGTTCGCGGCACTGGCGGCCAGCCGGACCTGCTCCGCGATCGAGAACTGGTCCGCTTGGAGCGCGTCGATCCTCCTGGCCAGCTGCTCGTGTCGACTGTGCAGATCGGAGTGCAGATCGGCGACGGTGCTCACGACGGACGCGAGGATTTCGGCGTAGTCCTCGACCAGGACAATGAATACGTCCACGAGGATCGGAACGGTCGTGACATCTTCGACGAGATTCGTGACTCGCTGCTCCACCTCGGCGATCTGCGCAGTCAGCTCCTCGAACGCGGTCATCGCCGACCGCCGTTCCCCGCAACGTGATCAGCACCGTTCCTAGCGCCGTTGTCGAAGCGGCGTTCCGCGAGCAGTGCCGCCGCGACCGGGTTATTGGGTCCGAGGTAGGCGATCGCCGCCTGTTGGATCTGGTGGGTGGCTTGACCGGAGTAGTTGCTGATCTCGGCCTTGTCGTCGTCCGGTTCGGCGTACCAGGGTTTGAGGGTGAGCAGTCCGGGTCGCCGGCCGCTGGTGTAGAGCAGGGCGTGGGTGCGGGGCATAGCGGCGATGTCGGCGGCGGTGTAGATCCGTTCGGTGCGCAGCGATCGGGAGTGTGAGTGTCCGGAGCCGGAGGCGTACGAGGTGGAGGTTTCTTCGATCTTGTGATCTCCCACCAATCGAGACAGGTCTTCGGCGAAGTCTGGATCGGCTACACCGGCGCCGACGGTTTTGATGGTGGCCGCGCTCCACAGGGAGTCGAATCCGTCTTTGCCCCAGACGCTTCTGCCTTGCTCGCGGGACTGCAGGACGGTGGTCACCATCAAGCCTTGGGAGCCGAACCAGGAGTACCAGGCCGGCAGCTCGGGCAGCCGGACGATGTTGGCCGCTTCGTCCAGCTGCACCGTCATCGGTGGGTCGAGTCGGCCGCCGCGCGCTGCCGCGGCTTGGCTCGCGACATAGAACAGCTCGCCGACGATCGCGGCCACCAGGGGCCGGCCGGTGCCCTGTCCTTCCCGGGTCAGCAGGTACAGGGTCGGATGGTTGTCGCCAGGGCGGGTGATCAGCGACCAGAGATCCAACTCCGCGATCGTACCTGGATCGTCGGGCGGCTGCTCCCACGTGGACGGTGGGGTGACCCAGCGCAGGAGTGGTTCGGAGTCCAGGCATGCGATCGCGGTCGCGACTCCTTCGTAGATGCCGCCCCTGGTCTCCGGCGCCAACTCCAGCGTGGCCCGCAACGCGGCCGCCTGGGTCAGGTAGCCGGCCTGTTCCAGGTAGAAGGCGGGTTCTTCGGATCGGGTGGCCACCCACAAGGCGACATCCCGCAACGTCCGTGCCGGGGTCGCGCACGCCGCCCCGAGCAAGATCTGCCGAAGCGTTTTCGCCGCCGCCGGCGTGAAGAACGGATCGGCCCTGCCACCGGAACCTGGGTCGTCGCCTACTTCGCGCATGAAGTAGGCGGCGAGTCGTGCGGCGGACTCGACATCGTGCACATAGGACAGCAGGTTGATCCAGAATCGCTGCGACTGATAGGTGATCCTGTTGGGATCAAAGAGATAAGTGGGGCCCACTTTCGCGCGTATACCTGCGGTCAAGGCCCATACATCGCCCTTGTTACTGGTGGCGACCACGGTTCCGGGCGCGGCGAGGATCTCGGGCACGACTTTCGCGCTGGTTTTGTTGGAGCGTGGGCCACAGATGACCAGTTCGACGTCTTCGTGGCTTTTGTAGACGGTGTGGCCACCGATCTCGCCCAGCGCAGCACCGATCTGCCGTGGAGTCAGGTCGCGGGCGCGGGCGCCGGCCAGTGAGGCTCGCAGGCCTTTGGCGCGTTCGGCCATGGCGGACTGCTGGAGGTCGGTGAAGTTCTTAGCGTCGACCAGCGCGCTACGCCCGTCACGGGGCTGCCGCCGACGCGCCACGACCCACAGGGTGACGAGCGCGGCGAGCAACACCATCCCCTGCACGGTCAGCGCGAGGTAGAACATCAACGGCGAACCGTCGGGGCCGAGCACCGCGGCCAGCCCACGGTGGGCCAGCACACCGGGCAACCGGCCCACCGAGGGCACGCGATGCCCTGCCGCGGCGGCGAGTTGAGCCGCCGTCCACAACGCCCCAGCGGCGATGAACAGGAGCGCGACGACGCCGACGATCACCCAGGGCATCGTCGGATTCGCGCCGCCCGCGTGCCGCCGGTCGTTCGGCGAGGAGGGGATCATGCCGACCTCCCTGCCCGGCCCTCGAACAGGGGTGCGTCGAATGCGCGGTCGGTGTTGTAGAGCTGCGCTTCGCGGGCGGATAGCGTCATCCGCACCGGCAACCCGGCACGCTGCCCCGCCTTGAGCAGATACAGTCCGCGGCCGGGATGGCGTTGCCCGCGGACCCAGGTGCCGGCCGACTGCCACGACGACAGCAGTTCGGCCTCCCGCGACGACAACGTGACGGTCAGGTTCCGCACCTCGCTCGTCGGGAGGCCGCCGTAGACGTGGATGGCGCAGCGCGCCGCGATTCCCCGTGCTTTGGCGCGGTCCTCTTCGGACGGCAATGCCTCGAGGTCGTCCATCGAGTGCGTGCTGTACAGGCTGGCGACGCCTTTGTGGCGGTTCAGGCGGGTCATGCGGTCGGCGCGCTCGACCAAGCCGGACCCGGTGCGTAGCGCTCGCCAGGTTTCGTCTTGGACCCACAGCAGGTTGCGGCCGTGGCCGGCTTGGCGGGCTTCGATCATGCCCGCGCCCCAGGCCCAGGAGCAGAGCATCGCCGCCGCGACCACCTCGTCGGTCTCCTCATCGAGATCGGAGATGTCCAACGAGGTCGCTGCTGCGGACGGGTCGAGGCGCGCGGTGGAGCGGCGATCGAACAACCCGCGCAACGGGCCATCCACCAGAATGTCCAATGCGGACAGCACTTCGCGTAGCAGTTCGTAGTAGCGGGTTGAGTTCTCCTGCACGCGTGCCGCACGTTGGAGTGCCACGGGTGCGGCGTCGAGTACGGCGCGGACGTCCGGGATGGTGGGTTGCCCGTCGGGTGCGGCGTCGGTGGCGAGATCCAGCGCGCGGGACAGCAGGTTGCGCTCGGTCGGCGTGGGCGTACGGCCCAACTCCAGCAGCAGCAGCCCTTCCAGCAACGCGGTCTGTCGGGCGCGGATGGACTCCCGCAGCGCGTCCCGCGCTCGTCCGCTCACGGTGGTGGCCAGCAACGCGGCCAGCGGCCCCGGATCCAACGGGTTGATCGCGTCGTGCCCGCGACCGACCTTGATCACCGTCCCGTTGAGACGGCGAATCAGGTCGCTGTACTCACCCTTGATATCCGCTGGAACAAAAAACCCCCACCCGAACGCACAGAGCCCGATCCCCAAACGCTTGGCGAACGCCGATTTGCCCACGCCTGGCTGTGCTTGAACCCAGAGACCCGTGTTGGTGACGAGTCCTTCGCGAAGCCAATCACCTGGGTGCAGACCGACCGGCTCGTGCGTGTGCAGGTCGTGTCCAATCGGGACACCCCGCACCCGGCTGCCGGAGCCGCCGACGAACGGGTACAGACCGGCGAGCTGGGTGGTGGTGGCTTGCCAGAGCGTGACCGCCCCGACGTGGTGGTCGCGGCCTCCGCCGGGTACCGCCCATCCTCGTGCGGGCGGTACCGGCAGTGCCCGTAGATCCGCCAGCGGGTCGACGGCCGCGTCCTGCGGGTCGGTGCTGGGCGCTGGCGGCGTGCGGACGGCAGAGCGCCGTGCGAGTCGGCCGCGTTGGCGTGATGTTGGTTGGTCGGTGACGGTGGCGTCGTGCCGGCCGCGCCGCGTGGTGGTGGCACGGTTTTGTCGTCGCGGCATCGCGATCATCCCCCCGAGTGATCGAATGCGATTTATGTGCTTGTTTGGTGTGCGCTCAGCGCGGAGTCAGCTCGCGCGGTCCGGACTTCCGCCCCCTTCGTTTCGGCGGCTGACAGGTCCGTCAGACAAACGATCAGTCGCTTGTGGACGCTTCCGTGGGCGTCTCCGTGGCGGCTGGGTGGGCGGTAGGACGGTGCGTGTCGGGCGCCGGTCTCGACGCGGCAGCCGGGTGTTCATCCGGGACCTCATCGCGCCCACCGCCCGCGCTTGGCCAACTCAGGTGGGTAGATCCCCACCCCCAAGCTCGCGG
>WUUC01240354.1_pt1 | contig 66325 bp, 49 predicted proteins | sample 6278441 | NCBI WGS metagenome assembly WUUC01 (sample SAMN13675441, study PRJNA597444) | soil metagenome | isolation source: soil | place: USA: Washington | collected 2017-10
ATTTAATCCAATAATATAGAATGGGACTTTTTAACTGGTTTACACAAGAAATAGCAATGGACCTGGGTACCGCTAATACCCTGATCATACATAATGATGAAGTAGTGGTGAATGAACCAAGTATCGTAGCCCTGAACAGAAATAATCCCAAAGAAGTGCTGGCGGTAGGAAAAAGAGCCCTGATGATGCATGAAAAAACGCATGAAAGCATCCGCACAGTACGACCCTTAAAAGATGGTGTAATAGCTGATTTCAATGCCGCGGAATTGATGATCCGTGAACTGATAAAACTGGTGTATCCGAAAAAGCCATTATTTCCGCCAAGCTGGAGAATGATGATCTGCATTCCTTCATCGATCACTGAGGTTGAAAAACGTGCTGTCAGGGACAGTGCCGAACAAGCAGGGGCTAAAGAAGTTTACCTTTTACATGAACCAATGGCAGCCGCATTGGGTATTGGCATCGATGTAGAAGAACCAGTAGGTAACATGATCATCGATATTGGTGGTGGAACGACAGGTATTACGGTGATAGCATTGGCAGGGATTGTTTGCGACCAGTCCATTCGTATTGCGGGAGATGAATTTACCGCAGATATCATGGAAGCGCTTCGCCGCTACCATAGCTTACTCATCGGTGAACGAACGGCCGAACAGATCAAAATACAAGTAGGATCTGCGATGAAAGATCTTGACAATCCCCCGGATGATATTCCTGTTAATGGACGTGACCTTGTAACGGGAATTCCCAAGCAGATCATGGTAAGCTACCAGGAAATTGCAGAAGCATTAGATAAAAGTATTTTCAAAATTGAAGAGGCCATTTTAAAAGCTTTGGAACAAACACCGCCTGAATTAGCTGGTGATATCTATCGCCGCGGACTGTATCTTACCGGCGGTGGTGCTTTGTTAAGAGGTCTTGACAAAAGATTAAGCCAAAAAATAAAACTTCCCGTTCACGTAGCCGATGATCCGCTGAAAAGTGTGGTTCGTGGTACAGGTATTGCTTTGAAACATTATGACAGGTATCCATTTGTAATGAGATAGGACCCCAACCCCTAAAGGAGTTTTATGGAAAATATAATCGTATTTTAAGATTTTCACTTGGGAACAATTCTAAAGTTTATTGACCTCTTTTTTAATAATGACCATTGCTAAAAGCCCCTTGAGGGGTCGGGGTTTATGCGTAATATATTCCTTTTCATCCGCCGTTTTTTTACCGTTATTGTTTTCCTGGTTTTACAGGCGGTGGCGTTGTGGTTCCTGTTTACCTACAATAAATTTCATAAGGCCAAAGGACTTGGCGTGGCAAACGAAGCGACCGGTTGGTTCAATTCAAAATATAATACGCTGGAGGATTTCTTTAAGATGAAGGAAGAAAACAGGCGGCTATTACAAATGAATGATTCTCTCATCAACCTGCTCTCCTCCAATTTCACAAAAAGCGATACGGCCGTAACGATCATAACCGATTCGATACCGTATGATACGCTGGGCAACTTCAGGCATTATGCATGGAGGGAAGCACAGGTAATGTATAATACCGTGAACTCAAATAAAAACTACGCTCAACTGAATCGCGGTTCTAACCAGGGTATAAAAGATAATATGGGCGTGTTTAGTTCAGATGGTGGCCTCGTGGGGCAAGTAGTGAATGTCAGTCCCAATTTCTGCCAGGTGATGAGTCTTTTGCACGTACAGAACAAAGTAAATGTGCTGGTTAAAAAAACAAAAAACTCCGGTACACTATCCTGGGATGGCCAGGACCCGCGTTTTCTAACACTGAGCAGTATTCCAAAAAGTGATTCACTGGTAAAAGGGGATACGATAGTTACGGGAAACTATTCATTAAGTTTTCCACCCGGCCATTTAGTTGGAACAGTTGCAGAGATAATTCCGGACCCTTCTACCAATTTTTATGTACTTAGAATTCGTCCCGCCACTAATTTCCAGGACCTGCAACAGGTATTGATCGTAGAAAATATACAGGAAGCCGAACAACGGGAATTGATCAGCGATACAAAAAAGAAAATTGAGGACCCTAAAAAAAGTAACCGGTGAGTGACTTTGTACGAAATATTATCCGGTTCGCTATATTCATTATCGTGCAGGTATATGTGCTGAATAAAATTCCGCACCTGCACCAGTTTATTGCACCTTCGCTGTACTATCTTTTTTTATTATGGTTGCCCTTCAGCATTTCCCGCATCGGTCTGTTAATCGTTGGTTTTTTAACAGGTATGGCGCTTGATTTTTTTACCATGACGCCGGGCCTGCACGCCGCTGCTTGTGTGGTGGTTGCTTACCTGAGGCCTTTTATTATTAACATCCTGACACCAAAGGATCCTTCCGAATTTAACTACCGCGAACCATCGCCAAGAGCCATGGGGTGGACACCTTATCTTGTATACGTTTTAATCTTAACCATTTTTCATCATGGTTATTTAACATTGCTTGAATGGCTTTCTTTCGGGACGTTCCTCCAATTTCTTATTAAAGTAATTGCAACTACAGCTATCAGCATGCTGCTGATCATCACAACTGAATTATTATTTCCAAGAAGAATGAAATTCCGTACCAATACGGCGTAGTTCGACGGCTATGGACTGATATTGCATCTTAGAAAATTTTCTTAAAAGAAAAATATAGTGCGGCAAACATTTGGAAACAGCAGTTTGTAGTTCTTACTTTGTATTTGCATTATTTCTCTCTCTTTTTATTTGTACTCGCACCATGTCTGTGTTTAACCAATCAAGAAGCCGTATCATTCGCCTGATTTTCCTGGTTTCATTTATTGTGATTATAGCCCAGTTATTCAACTTGCAGGTTGTATCCGGTAAGTACAGTAAACTTGCTATGGATAATGCCGTTTTTCCAAAGATTGTTTATCCTGAACGCGGTATTATTTATGATCGCAAGGGGAAAGCTATTTTAAACAATGCCATCATGTTTGACCTGATGGTCACTCCCGCCGAGGTAAAAAACTTCGACACTACTTCTTTTTGCCGCCTGATGGAAATTGATACCGCAGAATTCAATAAAAGAATTCGTGAAGCAGCATTCAAAAATACTGCCGTTCGCCCGTCGGCATTCCAGGCGCTTCTTAAGCCACAGATGCAGGCAAGGTTTGAGGAGAATAGCTGGCGGTTTCCAGGTTTTGCACTGGTCGAGCGTCCTATACGGGTGTATCCTTACAACGTAGCTGCGCAAATGCTTGGTTATATCAACGAGGTTTCCCCTAATGATATAGAACGTTCCGGCGATTTTTATCGCATGGGTGATTATATGGGGAAGAACGGGCTTGAAGCCACTTATGAAAAAGTACTGATGGGGCAGCGTGGCGTACAACACTTGATAAAAGATAATCATAACCGCCTGGTAGGAAGTTATGAAAATGGAATTTTTGATACGGCCGCTACCGCCGGCCGCGGTTTGCGAACTTACCTTGATATAGAATTGCAGGAAATGGCGGAGAAAATGATGACGGATAAAGTGGGTGCTGTTGTTGCTATTGATCCTAAAACAGGCGGAATATTAGCCATGGCTTCCGGCCCTGTATTCAACCCAAACGATCTGACGGGTCCTGACAAAAATAAAAACTATTCGGGCCTCGTATTGGATGTAGCAGGGCCATTATTAAACAGGGCGATACAAGGCCGTTATGAGCCGGGTTCCACCTTCAAGCCGCTTGGTGCTTTAGTGGCACTGGATGAAGGGTTGATTACTCCTTCCTTTGGCTATCCCTGTTTTGGCAGGTATACGGCCTGCGGAAGCGGAAAGCCCGCCTGTACTCACGCAGGTGGCGGACATGCCGCAAATTTGCGTTTAGCGATTGCTAATTCCTGTAACTCTTATTTCACTCATATATATCGTATGGCAGCTGATAATTCAAAATATGGTGGGGTAAGAAACGGTTATATGAAATGGAAGGAATACCTGAATGCATTTGGATTAGGAACGAGATTAGGCGTCGACCTGCCCAGCGAGGACAGGGGTTTTATACCAGACACTTCTGTTTATAATAAAGAATATCGCGGTAGCTGGAGTTCCTGTACCAATCTTACATTAGGTATCGGGCAGGATAAAATGGGTGCTACCCCACTTCAGTTGGCCAATGCCATGTGCATTATTGCGAACAGGGGTTATTATTATACGCCTCATTTTGTCAGGCAGATTGATGGCGAAACGGATGAAGACTCCACATTGATGAGCAAGTATCGTGTAAAGCATGAAGTGCTCACACATATTTCTGATGAAGCGTTTAATGCAGTAATGGACGGAATGGAAGATGTGGTTGTGTATGGTACAGCGAGAAGAGCCGCTATTCCAAACATCAGCGTTTGCGCTAAAACGGGTACTGCGGAAAAATATGCTTTTCTTGATGGTAAGCGCATCAAACTGGATGATAATGCAATGTTCGTTGCCTTTGCACCTAAAGAGAATCCAAAAATTGCCATAGCCGTCGTTGTAGAGAATGCCGGCTATGGCGGTACCTGGGGTGGCCCAATCGCCAGGATACTGATGGAAAAATATTTGAATGATACCATATCCAAAGCAAGCCAGGCGGAGTATGAAATTTATTCGAAGACCAATAAAATGCCGAAGCACTTAAAGCGATTGCAATACAGGACCGATTCTATCCGTGCCCGTGAATGGTTTGAAATGACGAAGGACAGCAGTTATATAAAAAAATATATAGGAATTGCACCGGTAAAAAAACCATCGAAGAAAGGAGAAATACCGGGCACAGGGGAACAGCCTGTTTTACTGGCGGTGCTACCAGATGAAAAACTATTGTACAAACAACAACCCTACCCTGTTACCGTTTCATGAGCCAAAATAATCCCGCTATATCAAAAGGAATTGACTGGAGCCTTGTGTGGATATACCTGCTGCTTGTAGCTGTTGGTATCATGGCTATTTTTGGGACCACGTATACAGAAGGTGATCCCATACTTCAAACCTTCCTCGCTTTCAAAACTGATTACAGCAAACAGTTTTATTTTTTTATAGTTGCTACTGTAATAGGTTTGCTCATACTCCTTACCGATAGTAAATTCTTTCCGGCTACTGCCAATATCTGGTATGTAGCAGGCCTCGTCCTGTTATTACTTGTGTTTCCTTTTCACTCAAAGGTCAAAGGAACAGAGTCGATTATCCGGCTCGGTGGTTTCCAGTTTCAGCCTGCCGAGTTTTGTAAAATATGTGTTGCTTTAGCGCTTGCAAAATATTTGTCAAGGCCAGAGACGGATTTTACGAAAACAAGATCACAGTTGATTGCGGCAGGGATTGCCCTGCTTCCCGCGGCATTGACAATTATGCAAAAAGAAACCGGGCTGGCGCTTGTATTCTTTGCTTTTTTTCTTGTTATGTACCGTGAAGGGTTGCCATCCGCCGTCTTGATCATTGGCTTCGCAGTGGCAGCATTAATAGTATCAACATTGCTATTGGAAAAAAATACACTTGCCGCAATATTGACAGGTATCGCTTTGCTGTTTGTTTATCTTTTAAGAAGACAGGTAAAAAGGGATAAATCGGTTCTTTTAAAAATTGCTCTTCTTTGGTTTTTATGCGTGGGGATACAACGATTTGGTGTACCATTTATATTCAAAAACCTATTGGCAAAGCACCAGGTAGAAAGAGTTTATAGTACGATAGGGCGGGATGTTCCTTCTGAATATATGAAAGGCGAAGCGCCGGCCACAGGAAAAAAAGTAGTTAACACTGCCGACTATAATGTAAAGCAATCGAAAATCGCAATTGGCAGCGGCGGCATCGTTGGAAAGGGGTTATTAAAAGGCACCCAAACAAGGTATGGATTTGTGCCGGAGCAGCGAACCGATTTTATCTTTGATACGATCGGCGAAGGTTTTGGTTTTGTGGGCAGTTTTGTACTAATAAGTATCTACCTGCTCTTGTTATTCCGCATCATCGCGATAGCGGAGCGCCAGCGAAGCGTATTCAGTCGTTGTTATGCCTATGGTGTCGCAGCAGTATTTTTTTTCCATATCGGAATAAATCTGGCTATGACCATAGGCCTTGCTCCTGTAATAGGTATTCCTCTTCCGTTTATTAGTTATGGAGGTACATCGTTGCTCACCTTTACTATTCTTCTGTTTATATTGATACGATTAGATGCCGACAGGCAAATGGTCTTACGCTAGCGGGGGATGAGGACAGTACGTTAAATGCTACATTTGCAAAAATTCTTGCAAATCTATCTTTAAATCTAAATTCCGTGATGGAGGACGCACACGCATGCAGATCATACCACTTTCCGAGGGCAGTTTTACCATTGACGCGACCAAACTCTTTGTTCCTTTTGATCAGCAAACCGAAGATTTGCAGACGAGGCCCGCTGGTAGCTTATTGGTAGAAATACAACCTTTCATTGTTATAACAAGCAAAGACATATTGTTGCTGGACACGGGGCTTGGTTTTTCAGACAGCGATGGTAAAATGCAGATCCATAAAAATCTGGCGGAAGCTGGCATCAATCCTTCTGAGATCACAAAAGTATTGATGAGTCATTTGCATAAAGATCATGCAGGAGGCGTATCGGAGGATAGAGACCGGAACCAGCTTTGTTTCCCCGGCGCCACCTATTATATACAAAACAGGGAATTAGATTTTGCAATTGATAAAGGATTACCATCGTTTATTCCCGATGAGTTGAATGCATTAAAAAATGCTGACCAGGTGGTCTGGTTAAAAGAGGACGAGGGAATGATCGATGATTATATCCAGTATAAGGTTACCGGGGCTCACTCGCCAATGCACCAAATATTCTGGATAAAAGAAAAGGAGGAGACCGTTTTTTTTGGTGCGGATGATGCACCACAATTGCACCAAATGAAACATCGGTTTGTTGCCAAATACGATTTTGATGGCAAGAAGGCGATGGAGCTACGAAAAGATTGGTGGGGAACGGGGGAAAAAGAAAAATGGACTTTCTTATTTTATCATGATGTAAAAAATCCTGTATTTAAATTCTAACTCAAACAGCCATGACAGAGCTGGCCTAGTTCAACCTATGAAAACACCAGCGACAGCGTGTATAATCAGCTATTCATGGTCCACCAGGCTAATTTATTCTGCCACGTTTTGCAGGCCGGTTGCCCTGCCGGTCCTTTCGTAAGTCCCGCAGTTCCCTGATAAAATTTTCCTGCTGGGTGAAAACATTATTACCCCTTTTTTCACCAATGATCTCCCGAAACTGTGTTCTGTAACGAAGCCGCAGATCAACGATCTTTTGTTGAAGTATCAACTTATCACCACGGTTGCCTTTTATAGTTTGCCGCCATTCTTTAAAATATTGCAGAAAGACGGGACTAAATTTTTTTGCTTCATCGTTTGACAGGCTGAGCCGTTTTTGAATGTATTCATTCATTTTGTCGCGGATCTTTTCGTTGCCGTCGTTGTCCTCATCGTCCTGCGCAAAGAGGCATGAACCGGTAACAAAAAACAAACTTAGTATAAGTAAAAATCGCTTCATCGTTAATTCAATATTAGATCGTCGTCCGTTCCTGTTTCGGTTAATTGTGTATCGTTTAAAAACTCCTGTATCTCTTTGTCAGATACGTCCTTTAACAAATTACTTATCTCTTGTTTTGGTTCTAATTTTACTATATCTGTCGTTTCTGCACTAGCCAATTCCACAAACTTATTAATGTCATCAGTACTCACTTTTTTCAAGCTCCTTTCCACCCAGGCGTATGATTTTTCATCCGGGTTTATATTGTCGTTTTTATTATTGAGTGCAAAAAATCCAACTGTCGCCACGAAGGCAATTATTGCGGCAGCTGCTGCATAGCGGACCCATTTGCGGCTGGCCATAGAAACAACCTTTGTTTCCGGATTGGCTTCTCCTGTATTTGCGAGCGGCAGCAAGTTGTCAAAATATCCAACAGGTATTGTATAGGTCTGTTTGTTTTTGAGACTTGTTAAAAGGAGTGACAGACTTTCTAATTCTTCCGGTGCTGATTGTTCTGTATTACTTGAAGCTATTTGTTCCAACTTTGTCCCAAGCCTTTCAAAATATCCAGCCGGAACTGAATGAGGCATTTTTTTCGATAAGCTGCCCAGCAGTGGTGAAAGAGTCTCTAATTCATCCTTTACCGAATCAGCCTCCATTGCTTTTACCCTTTTTAGCATTTCATCGGCCAGGTTGTCGAAATAGCTTGGAGGCGCCTGGTAAACATTGCGGTAGCCCTCAGGGGCCAAAACGCTTTGAAGCTCAGTTAGTTCTTGAATTATGTTGTGCCGCTGTTTCATTATCGGTATTGAGACGTTTTTTCGCTCTTTAAGTTTAATGATTTTTGATATAATCTTCAATTTTTTTCACAGCGTGGTGATAACTAGCCTTTAAAGCGCCTTCACTGGTATCAAGCACCCGGCTCATTTCTTCGTAAGGCATTTCATCGTAATAACGTAGTTGAAACACAATTCTCTGCTTTTCAGGCAATTGCTGAATGCCTAATTGCAGTTTCCATTCCAGTTTGTTGCCGTCAAAATTTTCGTCGGCCTTTATTTTATTGGCTAATCCGCTTTCTTCATCACCGCTCAGGCTTACCGACATTCTTTTCTTTTGTTGTTCTAAAAAGGTCAGGCATTCGTTAGTAGCGATCCGGTAAAGCCAGGTATATAGCTGGCTGTCTTCCCTGAAATTTTCAAGGCCTTTCCAAACACGTATAAATACATTTTGCAATACATCGTTTGCATCATCATGGTCTACTACCATCCGGCGGATATGCCAGTAGAGTTTTTCCTGATATTTTTTAATGATGGCTGTATACGCCTTTTCTTTCGTGGCCGGATTACGAAATTGCATTAACAGCTCTGTATCTGGTGTTGCAGTTAGCGACATGTTGTACTTAGGTTTGAAGGATATAAGATCCGTTTAATCAGCAAATCTATAAAAATAAAAAGCAGGTTCGATTTTTTGAAGAACCGGCCTGAAAATACTGCCTATTTTCGTGGTTATTTGCAAAAGGTTTTTGAAAACAATACCAATCCCAGAACGAAAGGTGTAATATCAGAATGAGAATCACGATTGCTTAAACCGGTCGTAACAGAACCAAATATTTGCAGACCAATTTTTTGACTTTTTGTAAGAAACCTTTTGGTGTTAGTACCGGGGTAATTCACATCATTATAGCAGCAAATAAAAGAAGCCTCGGGCTTTAGCGTACTGGTTAACGCCAATATTACTTTTATAAAAAGATATCAATTGGGTGTCAATGAGAACGTGGCGTTTGCATTTGGCACCGTTTATTTTCTTGTCATCACTTTTTCCGCCGCCGCTACAATATCCGGGATATCCAACCCATATTTCTTTAGCAGATCAGTTGGTTTGCCGCTTTCACCAAACGTATCTTTTGTACCAACGTATTCAATAGGTATCGGGAGGTTTTTGGCTGCGCACTGGGCGATTGCATCTCCCAATCCGCCGATGATATTATGTTCTTCGGCTGTAACCGCACATTTTGTTTTGCGGATAGAGTTCAGTACAGCGGCTTCATCCAGCGGTTTTATTGTATGTATGTTGATCACTTCAACACTGATCCCTTTTTCCTGCAGAATAGCGCCAGCTTGTATCGCATTCCATACCATATGGCCGCAAGCGAAAATGCTGACATCCGCACCTTCTGAAAAAATTTGAGCCTTACCTATTTTAAAATCTTCTTCTTTGGTAAAAATGGGCCATACAGGACGACCAAACCGTAAGTACACTGGTCCCTGGTATTCAGCAATAGCCATCGTAGCCGCTTTTGTCTGGGCATAATCGCAGGGAACAATAACCGTCATACCCGGTAACATTTTCATCAGCCCTATATCTTCGAGTATCTGGTGCGTTGCACCATCTTCACCGAGTGTAAGACCGGCATGTGACGCACAGATTTTTACATTTTTACCGCTGTAGGCTACTGATTGGCGGATCTGGTCATAAACCCGGCCGGTAGAAAAGTTGGCAAACGTAGTCGTATAAGGAATTTTTCCGCCGATGGTCAGGCCCGCTCCGATGCTGATCATGTTGGCTTCTGCTATACCACATTGTATAAAACGTTCCGGAAATTCTTTGATGAACTGGTTAAGTTTTAACGAACCTGCAAGGTCCGCAGTAAGGGCAACAATATTGGAGTTTTTTCGTGCTGCCTCCACTATTCCATCTCCAAAACCGCTGCGGGTATCTTTATTACCGGTTGACTGTATCTCTTTTAATGACATATGCTGAAAAATTGGAGTGGCAAAAGTAAGGGAATAGTTGAAAGGTTTAGACGTTTACAAGTTGATAAGTTCGGCGAAAACTGATTACAGCAGCAACCAAACCTGTAAGCAAATCAACTGTCAAACTTCTGATTAATTCAGCTCCATGGGTTTTCCACTGAAGATCGTGTCATCGGCTTTCAGTCGCTGTTCCCACTGCCAGGCAGTAAGCATCATTTCATCCAATGAAAATTTAGGGTTCCATCCTAGTTTTGTTTTGGCAAGATCGTTATTCGCATAAATAGCGATCACATCTCCACCGCGGCGCGGTCCTATTTCATAGTTTAGTTTTATACCGCTGACGCTTTCAAAAGACTTTATTGCTTCAAGCACAGTCACGCCGTTGCCCGTTCCGAGATTAAATACTTCGCATAATACATCGCTTTCACCTGTTTCCAGGTATTGAATGGCCAGGGTATGTGCGTGAGATATATCACTAACATGAATAAAATCACGAATGCAGGAGCCGTCGCGGGTATCATAATCATTGCCGTATACCATCATTTTTGGCAGTATGCCGATAGCGGTTTGAGTAATGGCAGGAACAAGATTTTGTGGTCGACCGATAGGCATTTCACCAATATGGATAGAAGGATGTGCGCCCACCGGATTGAAGTAGCGAAGTAAGATACAGTGGGTGCCGGAACTTTTAGCAAACTCATTGATGATCTGCTCTCCCATCTGCTTGGTATAGCCATAGGTTGATTCAGCGGCTTTGGGTGGCGTTTCCTCTGTAACCGGTATTTGGTCGGGATTGCCGTATACTGTACACGAAGAAGAAAATACAAAGTAGGGAGTCTTGAATTCCTGAACGCACTTGAGAATATTGATGAGGGAATTCAGGTTGTTTTCAAAATACAATAGCGGTTTTTCTACTGACTCTCCCACGGCTTTATAGGCGGCAAAGTGAATGATACCTGCTATGTCTTCATTTTCCTGGAAAATGGCAAAGGTGTCGTCGAAATTGCACAAGTCGACCTTATAGTTTTTTACTTTTTTGCCGGTGATTTTTTCAACTCCTTCAAGCATCGCGGGATTCGACCGGCTGTTATTATCAACGGATATTACATCAAATCCATTTTCTATCAGGTCCACAATGGTATGAGAACCGATATAGCCTGAGCCGCCTGTTACAAGTATTGTAGCCATAAAATAAGGGTATCTTTTCCTGCACGCAAAGGTGGGGAATATCAATCAATCCATAAAGAGAAAAAAATCCCGGGGATTAGATAAATAACTGAACGATAAAGTAGACCAGTGCGGCTAAGGCGCCACTGACAGGAATAGTTAAGACCCACGCCCAGAGAAGATTTACGGTAACCCCCCAGCGTACGGCTGACAAGCGTTTAGTGGCGCCAACACCAATTATAGAACCCGTAATGGTATGCGTAGTACTTACGGGGATCTTCAGTGCTTCGGTAACAAATAAAGTAATAGCGCCTGCGGTTTCTGCTGCTACCCCTTCGAAAGGAGTTACCTTGGTAATACGGGTACCCATCGTTTTTATAATCTTCCAACCGCCGCTCATGGTACCAGCAGCAATTGCGGCATAACAGGCAAGAGGTACCCAAACCGGCATTTGGCTGAAATCGCTGATGCCCCCACTGGCTATCAGGGCGGCCGTAATAATGCCCATTACTTTTTGTGCATCGTTACCACCATGGCCAATACTGAATGCGGCTGAAGAAACCAATTGCAGGCGTTTGAACCAGGAGTTAGCGCGGTTAGCATTAAGGTTACTGAGAAAAAAAGTAAAGCTGGCCATTACTACCAGGATAAATGCCAGCAGAATCCACTTAAAGTTTTTGGAATGAAAGATCACCTGCGCCAGGTAAGACTCGTAATCGGTTCCTTTCGATATAACCGCCCGATCGGTTTCAAGGCTCAAGTATAAAAAAATACCTACACATAATAATACAACAAATGAGATCACCTTTGGAGCCGGGCCTTTTGAGAAAGAATGAATGAACCAGATTGAAATTATAAAAGCCATGATCATTCCCACTAAAGGAGCGATTAATATAAAGGCAGCGGTTTTAAGAACCACCGCTGAATTAACCGCACCAAAGCCGGCACTAGCCACCGCGGCGCCGGCAAATCCCCCGATCAACGTATGCGAAGATGAAGAAGGAATTCCAAACCACCAGGTCAGCAGGTTCCAACCGATAGCGGCTATTAAACCTGAAAAAATTACCACCATCATTTCTCCACCGGATATTTCTTCCGGCCTCACTGTCTTGGCTACTGTATCGGCTACTCCATGATCTTTAAAAATAAAGAAAGCCACAAAATTAAAAACCGCTGCCCAAATCACCGCCTGGAACGGAGTGAGTACTTTAGTAGAAACAACTGTGGCAATGGAATTAGCAGCATCATGGAAGCCGTTGATATAATCAAAGATGAGTGCTAAAGCTATGATAACGATGAGGAATGTGGTCATAAGAGTAATCTGCTAATTTAAAAGTGTGGAGTGGATTTGGCAACAGTTATGAAGTCGCATTTTCACTTCACTACCCTTCTATTTGATATTAGGAGTATTTAATAATTATAGACTCAATCACATTGCTGGCGTCCTCGCATTTATCCGTCACGATTTCCATTACCTGGTAGATCTCTCTTTTCTTAATTACTTCTTTTGCATCGGGCTCAGTGGCAAATAATTTTTCAATACTCATGTCAAAAATATCGTCGGCCTGGTTTTCAATACTATTGATCTTAACCAGTGCCTCAGTAATGTTGCGCATGTTTTTCATGTCCCGCAATTCTGCAACGGCAATCCGCACCTGGAAAGCACCCTGCTCAATGAGTTCTGCCATTTTTTGCATGCCCATATCATTGGGATTTACCCGGTAAAAATTTATTTTTTTTGCGGAGGCATAAATATAATCGGCAATGTCATCCAGCGAGGTAGCGAGGTAGTGAATATCTTCCCGGTCGAAAGGGGTTATAAAATTGCGCCCCAGTTCTGTAAATACGTTGTGTGTCAGTTCGTCATTAGCATGTTCAAGGTCTTCGACCCGGCTTATTAAAGAAGCTCTTTTATCAAAATCAGTTTCTGCTACTATCTGTTTTAAAATGCTCGCCATAGAATAGCCGTTGTCAGCCATTTTTTCAAACAACTCAAAAAATATCTTGTTCTTGGGCGTGAATAATTTCAGGAAAGAACTTAGTCCCATATTATTTTTTTTATTCCCGGTAATGCCGGGCGGTTTGCAAAATTACCGGCTTACTTATTGTTAGACAGCCTTACAGGCAGAGTTAATGATTATTTAATATAGAGATAATAATTGGATAACAATGAGGTAACAATCGTTTTATATTCTAGTGTTGTACCTTGCGCCCATTTTCACACGAAAGTGATCAATTTTCATCAATGGCAAAGAAATCGTTACAGGTGTTTTTTATAGGGGCAGTTACAGTGCTGGTTTCCATCAGCGGTTTTTCGCAACGGTATCTTTCCGACTTCGACTCTCTTTTATTTGTAAAGGATACGCTACGGCCGGTATTAAAGCGATTTGAAAACTTAAGGATCACCGGATACATTCAGCCACAATTCCAGGTAGCCGAAACCAAGGGAACCCAATCATATAACGGCGGGGATTTTTCGGAACATTCCGACAACAGGTTCATGCTGCGCAGAGCCCGGGTAAAAATTGATTATTTCCTGGCTTCTCCTGATAGTTTGCCAAAAGCTTTGTTTACGTTCCAGGTCGACGCTACCGAAAGAGGAGTAGCACTCCGGGATATGTTTGTAAAACTCTACGAAATAAAAAAACATCATTTTTCCATAACCGCCGGCATGTTTGCCCGTCCTTTTGGCTATGAAGTGAACCTGTCATCTACTTACCGTGAAGCACCCGAAAGAGGGCGAATGTCGCAAATCCTTATGCCATCGGAGAGAGACCTCGGAGCGATGATTACTTACGAGCCTTTGGCCAGGCATGCGAAAAATAAAACAATTAAGATCGACGCAGGCGTTTTCAACGGCCAGGGTTTATCGGGTCGGGCAGATTTCGATAGTTATAAAGATATTATCAGCAGGATGACCGTTAAGCCGGTAAAAAAAGGCAACTTGAGCTTAAGCGGTGGTCTGTCTGTTTTATATGGCGGCTGGCGAAATGGAACCAGGTATCTATATGATATGAGTTCACTTCCGAATGGTGATAAATATTTTGCGATCGATTCTACTCCTTCCAACTTAGGTAATAAAGCACCACGGCATTACTATGGTGCTGATATACAAGCGGTATACAATCACGCATGGGGCGAATCAGAATTACGAGCCGAATTTTGGAAAGGAAAGCAACCCGGCAACGCCACTACTACGGTGAATCCCGGTGACACACCTTCTTTGAATGGCGTTCCCTTGCCTACCTATAAACGTAATTTTGATGGGGCTTTCCTTCTTTTTCTGCAAAACATTATCAATAAAAAAAACCAGCTTATCCTGAAATATGATTGGTATGACCCTAATAGCGAAGTGACAAAAGAAGAAATCGGCAAGCCTGGCACCAATCTCACTGCCGCCGATATAAAATATGCTACCCTGGGCTTTGGCTTCCTACGGCATATCAACGAAAATATACGAGTCGTACTCTATTATGATTGGGTAACAAATGAAACTACCCGGCTCGCAGGGTACACGGGAGACCTGAACGATAATATTTTTACAACCCGTGTACATTTTAATTTTTAAAGTATCCAGGTTTTTTTTCCTGTCCATTGCAAGACCCCTGGTTTATACAGCTGGTAACATTCCCGTAACAGTGTCATCATAATTCCTTAACAGGCAGGTAACATGCCAGTAACCTTACGGGCTCACTTTTGCAGCAAATTACTGCACAATGAATGTAAGGTTTCTGTTAACTCTCATGTTTGCCATATTCGTGTCGTTGGCTGCTGCACAAATCAACCTCGATGGAAAAGTTATCAATGCAAAGAATGAACCCGTGGCAGGTGTTTCGGTAAAAGTATTGGAAACAGGTTTTGGTACAAGCACTGATCTCGAAGGACGATACACACTATCACTTTCCAAAGACAAAAAATATACGATTGAATTTTCTGCTATTGGCTACCAGTCAAAACTCGTAAGTGATGTGGAACCCGGTAGTGATTTGCACGTCGTTTTTGAGATAGAAGCAAAAGATCTGCAAGGGGTAATAGTAAAAAGTAAAACAGTTTCTGCACGAAGAGAAACTACCGCTTCTTTAATTGCTTTTCAAAAAAATACAAACACGGTTGCTTCCGTAATATCAGCGGAAGCCATTCGCCGCTCTCCTGATAAAAACACCGGTGAAGTGCTGAAGCGCATACCCGGCGCCAGTCTTTCAGAAGATAAATATTTGGTGGTACGGGGACTTAGTGATCGCTACAACCAGGCCATGTTAAATGGTATTCAACTCTCCAGTACCGAACCAGATCGTAAAACATTTTCTTTTGACATTTTTCCTTCGGCCATGATTGATAACATTATTATCAATAAAGCATTTGTTCCTGAATTAAGCGGTGAGTGGGCTGGTGGTCTTGTACAGGTAAATACAAAAGACATTCCTGCTGCTTCTTTTTTTGATATTCAGCTAGGAACCGGGTTCAATAGTCAAACCGCCGGGAAAGATTTTTATACCTATAAAGGCGGAAAGCTTGATTTCCTGGGTGTCGATGATGGCGCAAGAGCTTTACCGGCTGGTATTCCCGCCAAGTATGCATTTAATAATTTACCAGGTGCGGCTAAAACAGACTGGGCCAAAAAGTTTGGCAACGATTGGGGAATTACTAATGGTAGTGCAAACCCTGATCTTTCATTTCAACTGAGCGGTGGTTTCAATTCAAAGATCGGTTGTAAAAAATTCGGTGGTACACTTGCATTAACATACAGCAATACCACTAGAAACCTCGATTTCCAAAACAACATATTTACATTAGACCGGATACAGAAAACCGCTGATTCGAGTTTTGCCTATCATAATAACAGGTACAGCAGAAACGTACTGGTTGGTGCACTGGCCAATTTCGCTTTGCAGCTAAACAATAACAATAAGATTTCGTTGAAGAATATCATTAATGTAAATGCTACCGATTATGTGACATTGAGAACAGGAAATGATTATGAGTTCAGGTCATCGGGTGCACCGGTAATGGCCCGCGAATTAGGTTTTAAATCAAATACCTTTTACAATAGCCAGTTAGCGGGTGAACACAATCTGCCATCTGTAAAATCGAAAGTAAAATGGTATGGTAGTTTCTCCATACTGGATCAATACATACCCAAACAACGGCGTTTACAATATAACCAATCTGAGAACGGCGAATACCTGGCTCTCATTTCAGAAACGTCTTCTCAAAAGTCTGGTAACTATTTCTATTCTACACTGTCTGATTATATCTATTCTGCCGGTGGCGACTGGACGTATAATTTTAAATGGTTAGGCAATAACCAAAATATTAAAGCAGGTTACCTGTTCCAGGTAAAAGACAGGTTGTATAATTCACGTCCGTTCTCTATTACGCTTTCATCCAGTGCGGGCGAAGATTTTAAGAAGCTTACTGCTGACGAAATTTTTGCTCCTCGAAATTTTGGAGTAAATGGTTTTGGATTCCAGGAATATGCTGAATCGAGATTCCGTTACATGGCCAATTCAATTTTGAATGCCGGCTTTTTGCAATTTGATAATCAATTTACCAATTGGTTGCGGGTAGTTTGGGGCGCAAGGATCGAAGATTTCGACCAGGTGGTTGGTAGCACAAAAAAGAGTGACCCGCGCCATGTACATACCCGGGTTACAGATGTATTGCCCGCGGTAAATGTTACGTTTAAACTAAACACCAAAACCAATCTTCGTTTATCGGGATCGCAAACTGTTATCCGTCCTGAGTTCAGGGAAGTTTCAGATTTTGCCTTTTATGATTTTGAATTAGGTGCAACAGTGATCGGCAACCGAAATCTTGAACGCACCAAAGTTACCAATCTTGATCTCCGCTATGAACTTTATCCCCGGGCAGGTGAACTATTTTCTGCAGGAATTTTTTACAAAAAATTTGATTCACCCATTGAACAATATTTTAATCAATCCGGTGCCGGGTCTTCAAGTTCTTTCAATTTCATTAATGCCGACGAAGCTACTTCGTATGGTGCTGAACTTGAGTTTCGTAAAAAACTTGATTTTGCAAATGCCTTGAAAAATTTCACTTTCCAGGCAAATCTTGCGTATATAAAAAGCGAAGTAAAAAGCCAGAAAGAAAACCTCGACAGACCGATGCAGGGACAGTCTCCTTATGTAATCAATGCCTCGCTGCAATATGACATTGAGCCATTGGGGTTAAACACAACTGTTTTATTTAATCAAATTGGCCGCCGTATTTTATATGTAGGCAACGACCAGGTGCCCGAAATATGGGAAAACCCAAGACCACTTCTTGATATCCAGGTTGCAAAAAAATTGATAAATAACAAAGCTGAAATAAAATTAAATGTGTCAAATATCCTGAATAAAAGAGCTTATTTCTATCATGACCTTGATGATAATAAAAAATTCGACAGATCAAATACCAGGAACTCTGATGCCATGGCTATCAGCCGTAATTACGGTGCCAACTTCAGTATTTCTTTCAACTATAAATTAAAATAACGCAATAAACCATAAAAAATATATGAAGAAGTTAATCCTCTTAATTGTAATCGGCGGAATATTCATCAGCTCCTGCCGTAAAATTGAAGTAGATGGCGAATCTACCACCAAACCAGGCGGCGATAACGAAACCGAAGTGATACTGGAAGGAAAAATAACTGCAGACATGAAGCTGACAGCAGATAAGAAATATATTTTAAGAAAGAATGTTTTGATAACAAATGGCGCTACATTGACGGTAGAACCTGGTACTATGATATATGGTGAAACATCCAGTAAAGGGTATCTCGTGGTGACCCGCGGTGCAAAGATCAATGCAGAAGGTACGGCAGACAAGCCAATCGTGTTTACATCACAAGCCGACCAGTTTAACCAGGCTAAATCCGGGGATTGGGGTGGCATTGTTATCCTTGGTAAAGCGGCAGCCAATTCGTCCTTTAACGGCCAGGCAGGCGTTGGAGAAATTGAAGGCGGTGTAAACGACGGTGAAGGAAACGGTCTATATGGCGGTGGCGCCACTCCTGACAACAACGATAACTCAGGTGTGTTGAAGTACGTTCGTATTGAATATGCTGGTTATGCCTTTTTACCTGATAAGGAATTAAACAGTTTGACTTTGGGGGCTGTTGGCAAAGGAACAAAGATTGAATATGTACAGGTTTCTTATGCCTTGGATGATGCGATCGAATGTTTCGGCGGCAATGTGGATCTCAAACATATTGTTATCAACAAAACGTTGGATGATGACCTTGATACAGATAACGGTTACAGTGGCAAAGTACAGTTTGTGATCATACAACGTGACTCTGCACGTGCCGATATTTCCAAATCAGAATCTTTTGAAAGCGATAATGACGCGAACGGCTCGGTATTGACACCTCAAACAAGTGCGGTATATAGCAACATCACTGTTTTGGGACCCCGTGCTACAGCCGCTAATGTTGGCAACTCATTGTTCCTGGCCGGCGCACAGATCCGTCGTAACTCGGGCATCTCCATTTTCAACTCTGTATTTGTCGGATGGCCAAAAGGGCTTTTGATCGATGATAGTAAAGGCACCGCTACAAGTGCTAATGTAGTTGCTGATAAGATCGCCGTTAAAAATGTGACATTAGCCGGTTGCGAAAAACCGTTGGACTATTCAAAAGGCGGAACGGATTGGGGTTTAGCAGCTGTAACAGCCTGGTTCAATACCGCTGCATGCAAAAACGCGATATTAATTGCCCAGGCGGATGTAAAACTGAAAGATCCGTTTAACTATAAAGCACCTGATTTTACACCGGAAGCGGACTCCCCTTTAGCTGCTGCAGGTGCTGCCGATTTTGTGGATACAAAGCTTATTGGTTTTGAGCAGGTTAATTTTCGCGGCGCAGTAGCAGCCAGCGGCACGGAAGCTAACTGGTGGAAAGGATGGACAAGTTTTAAATAACCTTTTTGAAGATTTAGAAGACCAGCAACTTTCATCGTTTGAAAGTTGCTTTTTTTTGCCGGCAACTATTTAAAGTTAACCTGTACTTAATCATGTAGTGATACTGGGTTAACACATCCATTGCATCTTTGCACCAGTTCTTATCTCCACGTCGTTAGGGTTGCCGGTGGGTTTAGCAGTTACCATCGCATGCAATTTCTCATGTAGTTTGCCACCCCGGAAGGCAAATGCCGGGGTGGTTTTTTATTTTGGTAAACGAGTGATAAAGCAAGCTTTTTTCGTTTCATTGTATATGATGGTTAAAAAGTAGGTTTTGCAGATAAAATCCCTGGTGAGCTGCTCATCAAACAACATGACCGGGTCGCCATTTCCTCGCTGTTGAGATTTTTACTGATAAGTCAATCCCGGCCCGGTCAATCGCCCCAAGCATCGAATACCGTTTTCTTCACCTGAAAGCACATTCTTTAATTTGAAGGAAGTGTAGCAGGGAAACTTTTCTACGTTATTGCCAGGGACACGAAACGAATTGCGCTGGATGGAACGTACGACTCTTAATCCGGAACTAAAATGGGGACTTTACAACACCGCTGATAAATGGTCGCAGAATTGCAGGCACTAACGAAACCCCTCTGTGACACAATATTTATCAATGTTTCAGGTATTAATAGTTGAAGATAATGTAGAGCTTTTGGAAATGGTGGCGCTGGTGCTGAAGTCAAATGGAATGGAAGTGGACCAATTGCAAAACGGTGATCTTTTGTTTCAGCGGCTGAACGAAGCAGTTCCTGACCTCATTCTGATGGATATTTATTTAGGTTACGCCGATGGTCGGCAACTCTGCAGGGCTTTAAAGAAAGACAACAAATGGAAAACAATACCGGTGATCCTCTATTCCGCGGGTAATATTTCACACAGTTCCATAAGAGAATCGGGCGCCGACGCTTTTATAAGCAAGCCTTTTGATGTCTGGCAATTAGTCCATTTGATACAACAAAAGGCCAGCAGATCTGCCATCGGATAAACGAAGAGTCTTCTGCATCACACTCGATCACTTTTTTTTCGCCCTTTTTTTGTCCTTATCACCACTAAAAAGCTTTTTCAAAAAGCCTTTTTCTTCTTTAGGGTTTTCTGTTACTGAAGAAATGGAGATCTTGTTTTCTATGGAGGATGACAGCGCTTCGATAAACGCATTGCGAAGAACATCAAGGATGGTATACCATACGCTTGCTTTGATATCGTTGGTACTGCCTTCAAAAGGTATTCTTGTAGCAATCTGGTCTTTTTTTGGATTCTTGAGTATTTTCCCGGCTGCCCCGACGATATTCTCCCATAATTTATTAAAGAATGGATCATTTTTATCCTGGGGGCCCACTACGTCAAGATCTTTTATTACAGGTTTTGCATAACCCTTGTAGTAGCCTTTTTTAGCTGCCATCTCAGCATATAATTCAAATTCGCCTTTGTTTACATCGACGTCGCTGTAGGCTTTTATAAAGTCATTTAGTTGAACAAGTTTAGTGTTTTCCAGTTTGGCATTCAGATCAAAAGTGGCTTTATCAGTGAGTGGATTGGTTTTGAGTGAAAGATTAAAGGTTCCTCCATACACTTTTGCATCCGCCTTTATAGTAGCAGGTAATAAAACGTCTTTGTCATAAGTATTCCGGAGATTATGCGCTATTACATTCACGTCCTTCATACCAATATTTACATCCGGTGAAACTGAAATGTCTTTATACCGCAACTCACCACCTTTAATTTCGACGCGGTTTATTTTCAACGGCATCAGGTCATTTAGAACCCGTTTAAAATCGGCTGTATCTTTTTGCACCTGTGAAGGTTCTACCTTATCCTGCGTAAAGGCAACCTTCGGATGCAGGATAACTGCTTCCCCGACCAGGGCTCCCTGGAACAAAGCCCGCCATTCTACCGAAAGATCAATGATGCTTGCAGAAATAAAAGGTACCTGCTTTTTTTGCTTGTCAATTTTATGAATGTACAGGTCTTTTATTTTGTAGGCGCCGCGGTATAACGCGAGGTCCACATCCCTTACGTGTCCATAATAGCCATCCATAGAAGCCAGCGTCTTATTTACGTATCGCAACACGAAATATGGAAGGATAAGTCGTATAATAAGTAATACAAGGATGATTATACCCAATATGCGCATTACTTTCATTCCCCTGGCACTTAAATTAAGTTTCATATAGAAAGCATTTTAAGAGGGAGCTCCGAAGATAGTTTGCAATAATAATCCCATAATATGACAAGCTAAACTGTCAACAACACCCGCTGGGGGCTGTAGGAACAAAAAAAAAGGGATAGATAGAAATCTTTCCCCGGTTTTAAAATCCAATATCCTATGAAAATCTGTTGAAATATAAACAAGCTGTGAGCCAAATAGCAATAATCTCCACCTAACCACTTTATAGATTTCACAAAAAACTAATCTTTTTAAAACGGGGAATTATTGTAGAACTATCTCCCCAACAATCCATTTTTTATTAGAAGGGGATTTCAACAGGCATGCCTAATCTTTTCTTCTTTCCAAAGTAAAGCCAATAGTAGTGCCCACATCTTCACGGCTTCGTACATGGATCGTTTGTCCATGCGCCTCTACAATATGTTTGCAAATGGCAAGGCCTAGGCCGCTGCCTGTTACATCAATGCTTCTGCCGGTATCGGTACGGTAAAAACGTTCAAATATCCGTGATAAATACTTTTCGGGAATGCCGATACCATCATCGCTCACTTCTATAAGAATATGTTTACCATCGGTGTCGTACATGCTGGCGGTAATGGTGCCGTTCTGCTTCCCATATTTGATCGAGTTCTCTACAAGATTCAATAATACCTGTCTTATCTTTTCCTTATCGGCGAACACCATCAAGGGCGATTCGCAGCCTTTTTTGATAGAACACCGGATATTTTTTTGTTCTGCCATGATGGATATACTCTCAAACGCTTCCTTTACCAAGTCCTGGATGATGAAATGCTGCTTTAACAAGTGCAGTTCTCCCCGTTCCAGCCTGGAGATCTCGTCCAGGTCATTGAGCAGGTTGGTGAGCCGTTCGATATTGCTGGCGGCTTTTTCCAAAAACTTTATATTGACCGCCGGGTTTTCCAATGCGCCATGTAGTAAAGTATCAACATACCCCTGGATCGCAAACACAGGTGTCTTGAATTCATGCGAAAGGTTCTGTAAAAATTCTTTACGAAATCGTTCATTCGTTTGCAGCAACTCTATCTCTTGTTTTCTTTCACTGGCCCATGCTTCTACATCCTCTCTTACTTCATCAACACTTTTTTTAGGTAAAATATATTTATAATACGTTTCCTCTCTTTTTGTGGCTTTCGTTTGGTAAATGAATTTATAGATCAGTTTTAGTTTACGGTAAATGAATCGCTCCAGTACAAAAGAGATAAGCATATAGCTGCCAGCAAGAATAATCACAAAGCAAACAAGAGCGATGATCCAATCCTTTTCAACATACCATAATAATAAGCCGATAGGAGTGGCCAGTGCCAATGCCGTAAAGGCGGAAAGTTGCCGTGGTGAAACGTTTTTAATGGAAAACATGTATGCAAGTTACAGGATACTATGGCGGGCAGGAATAAGTTATAATTAGAAGGGGGTGCATTCGGAATTTGCGTTCAGCTTTCTTGACTCATGGTTGTTTCTCTATGTAAAAAGCTATGTTTTCTACCTGACTATGCAGGAAAAAGAGTTAATCTACAAATAGAACATAGGAACATAGACCAAACACATAGATCTTCCAATTTACTTAGCGAGAATTTGGAATGCGCCCTATTTAGAAGCAAGCCAGCTATTACCAGAGTCCGGCTGTTCTCTATAATTGAAACTTATAACCCACCCCTTTTACAGTCGTGATGCAATCGATACCTAGTTTCTGACGGATCTTCCGAATATGCACATCGATGGTTCTATCGCCGACGATTACATCATTGCCCCATACCTGGTTCAATATTTCGTTTCGCAGAAAAACCCGCCCGGGTTTTTGAGCCAGCAAATACAACAACTCAAATTCTTTCTTGGCCAGGATGATATCTTGCTTATCTACCTGTATCATGAAACGTTCTGGATCTATTACCAGGTTCCCGATCTCAAGGATCTTGTTTTCAGCTTTATTCAACCTTCGAAACAGGGCGTTCACCCGGCTTAAAAATACTTTTGGGCTGATAGGCTTGCTTACATAGTCATCCGCTCCCGTCTCCAGGCCCTTGATTTGTGTGCTTTCGTCATTAACCGCGGTGAGAAAAATGATCAATGTTTCCTTAAAAGCAGGTTGCGCACGTAAGAGCTGGCAAACTTCCACCCCTGTTTTTTTGGGCATCATAACATCGAGAACGATCAGGTCGGGCAGGGTGCGGCGGGCTTTTTCAAGCGCTTCATCGCCATCCTTAGCAGTAATTACTTCATAACCTTCACCCAGCAAATTGTATTTTAAAATCTCTAATATATCCGGTTCGTCGTCGGCTATCAACACTTTTCGCGACTTATTCTCCATGCCTTTAATTTTCGCAAACCTACTTGGATTTTGCAGTTCAGGGAAATTTGAAGCGTGTGGTAACACAGACTTAATGATAACTTAATGCATATCATTGACGCAAATCTCAAACCGTATCGTCAAGCCAACCTTATCCCGTAAAAACCGTCCTATAAATATATTGGCAAGTAATTAGATAGTGAATATCAGCTTTCCGTATTAATTTTACAGACTCTTATGACTAAACTGACAAAAGGCATTTTCTTACTTACAGTGTTCCAGGCTTTTTCTTTTTGCCTCCCGGCACAGATGAATTTTGGTACCGATACACATTTGATTAAAAAGTTTGAACCCGAATTTCGCCGGCTGATCAATCATGAAGCAATAGACAAGGAACAGAATAATTTATTATCCGCCGACGGCAAAGCAGATACGAAGTTTGTAGTATCTACAAATGATGAGATAAATATAATGCTTACCGAGGTGCTGGTCAGCACGGTAGACGACTTCCAGGTAAAAATAGAAACGGATTCATTGCTTGATCACCGGTTGAAAGTGAATTACCTGACAGGAGTTTCCAATACCCTCCGTTATATACGTATGAACTGGCGTAGTAAAAAAGTGAACATCCTTAACCTCCCCGTTATTCTTGCTGCGTATGAAAAAAGTATTGCAGAGGATCATGCAGGAAAAAGTATTGAACCCGTTTTGCAGCCGTTGCCATATGATGTTGGAACTGCAGTATTAGCCTCAGGTATTTTTGACAGGAACGCAGGCTTTAAATCGGCGAAAGACCTGATGATATTGAAATATTGCCTGCTTCGTCCTTCAGAAACGTTTTTAACCCTGAAAGACAATCCGGATGTGCCGTTTGCCGATAGCCTTATAAAAATAGTGGCAAGAAAATACCCGGGACAGTTATATGACTATGCACAGGCAGCCAATAAACTCGGTTACAGGATCCGCAATATTAATGATGATGATTTTGTAAAAGCCGTCGTACGAATGTCCAGGAGCAAGAGCGGGCAGCAGTATTTTCCTTTCCTGGATAATGTTGTTAAAGGAAAGATCTCGCTCGAACAAATAGATGCCGCGGAAAACGATTCTGTACAATACTATAAGCTGTTGGTTAAAACCCAACTGGATTATATGGACCGGGCATTAAATAAAGACACCGCAATTGCATTCAGGGAACTGACAGCGAAGCTGGAGAAAAAGGCGAAAGATGTATTTGTAACGACTATTAATGGCTTGCATAATGAGCCGGACGCTGTAAGGTATAGATGCCTGCAACCCTTGAGTGCAGAAGAACTTTATTATTTAGCTGTATTAACAGACGGCCTTATTTATACATCCAGCTACACCAACGGTGTATACCCGCTGATGATGAAAAAGATTGGTAACCGTGGCGATTCCTTATTGGTCAGTATACGCTTCGATCACTATCGCAAATTTATTAGCCAGGCGGCGGCATATAACACACTCGGTAATTTTCTTTCCACTTTTCCGAGCCACGAAGATGCAACCAACCTGATGAAAGCATTTGTAGGTAACCTGGAAAAATCACCAGGCCTTGAGGACGGAGTGGACGTGGCGGATTCTTATGCAAGTATTATTGAGACCAATAAAAAACTGGCTGAAGAAGTGTTGAGCCTTGTCCAGGAAAATTATCACCGTAACATTAATGAGAACAATCAAAAAGGTATTGTTATTTATAATATTCTTAATAAGCTTTTTCTTTCTGCTGATTCTACAAAGAATATCGATCTCACCAAAGAACTCGGTATACCGCCGGTGTATAATGTTCCTTTTTCTTCTTTAACGGATGACAAAGGTGAAGTCATCGCACAGGTATTCTTTTATGGCGACAAAGATGGTCAATCAATTTTTACGGGTTTTCAAAATATGTTTGGCGGCGGTAATTGGGCAATTGACCGCAGTAATCCTCAATGGATTGTTATCAAGTCGATTAAAGGAAAACCTGTCTCTATTTATGCCAACCGTCCTTTGCCGGAAGAAACCGGGGAAGATGACCAGGCCCAGCAGGCGTTGAAAGATTATCTTATTAAAAACAAATTTCTGCCAACAGTAACTATACATCGCGGGCACAGTTATTTCGCTAACTCCACTATTGCCTATATGGCGCCATCGTCACGTATTGTATTCATGGGGTCATGCGGGGGCTTTCACCTGATCGATTCCATTTTGCATAAATCCACCGACGCACATATTATTGCTTCAAAGCAAATCGGTAAGACAGCGATCAACAAACCGTTTTTCCAGTTGTTAACTGAAAAACTGAGAAATGGTAATGGAATCGACTGGATCCCTTTCTGGAAGGAGTTCAAATCGAAAACTTCTGTTGAAGGATTCGAAGATTATATTCCGCCATATAAAAACCTCGGCGCCATCTTTATCAAAGCTTACCGCAAGGCATTGAAAGATGAAGAATAACCGGCGTTGCAAAGCCGGTGCCATAACATTCCATACTTGTGCGTGGAGTTTGTACCATTATTTGTCTTTAACCTCCTTTTCTCTTTTTATCTCTTAGTTTTGCCCTTTTTATAATTACGCAACTTGTCAGAAGCTTCGCCAAAAAAATTTGATCTTGATGTTCTGCGCAGGGTATTCGGTTATGCCGCTCCCTATAAGAAAAAATTTTACCTGTCAGTTGTACTTGCCATTCTTCTCGCGTTTATCACCCCGGTTCGTCCATTACTGATACAGTTAACCGTAAATAAATATATTGTCGAATCGGTCGCTTACATGGTGATCAATATTACCCTGATCCAGATCGGGTTAATACTTGTGGAGACAGCCATGCGATTTTTATTTTCTTTTACTACGGCATGGCTCGGACAATCCGTGGTAAAGGATATGCGGGTCGCCGTATATAAAAAAATTCTTGGACTTAACCTTTCGCAATTTGATAAAACACCGATTGGCACGCTTACCACAAGAACGATTAATGATATTGAATCGATCAATGATATTTTTGCCGAAGGCCTGGTGCCTATCATTGCGGATCTGCTGTCTATAGTTTGCGTATTGGCCTACATGTTTTGGGTAGATTGGCAACTTACCTTTGTCGCGTTGATCCCTTTTCCCATAATCATCATTGCAACCTATTACTTCAAAGAAAGCATCAATCATTCGTTTTTTAAAGTAAGAAATGCTGTTGCCAGCCTGAATGCTTTCGTGCAGGAGCATTTGACTGGCATGCAGATAGTCCAGGCTTTTGCATCGGAAGAGCGTGAGTTTGATAAGTTTAAAAAGATAAACAGGCAACACAGGAACGCAAATATCAAAGCGATTTTTGCCTACTCCGTTTTCTTTCCCATCGTTGAGATCGTACTTGCATTATCGATCGGACTGGTGGTTTGGTGGACAGCAAAAGAGGCACTGTCTTTACAGGAAAGCCAGCAGGGTACTGTTATCGCTTTTATTCTTTGTTTAAACCTGTTGTTTCGCCCATTGCGTGTATTGGCTGATAAATTCAACGTGCTGCAAATGGGCGTGGTGGCAAGCGAGCGGGTATTCAAAGTGCTGGACAATGATGATTTTATTTCCCGATCCCAATCATCAGCGTATAAGCCCGATGATGCACTAAAAGGAAAGGTGGAGTTTGACAAAGTATCGTTTGCTTATAGTGGCGAAGATTATGTGTTAAAGGACATCAGCTTCACTATTGAACCAGGCGAAACTATAGCCATCGTTGGCCATACAGGAAGCGGTAAAACGACAATCATCAGTTTATTGAATCGCTTGTACCATATACAAATGGGGGCTGTTCGTATCGATAATGTGAATATTGAAAATTATGACCTTGACTTTTTGAGGAAGAATATTGGCGTTGTACTACAGGATGTATTTTTATTTTCCGGATCGGTCATGGATAACATCACATTGCGGAACAGCGAGATTTCAAAAGAGAAGGTAATAGAAGCCGCGGGGCTGATCGATATGCATGATTTCATTATGCGCTTGCCGGGTGGATACGATTATAATGTAATGGAACGTGGAGCGACACTCTCTATGGGGCAGCGACAATTATTATCGTTTATCAGAGCTTTGCTTTACAACCCATCGATTCTTATTCTGGACGAGGCCACGTCTTCCGTTGACACAGAAAGCGAGCAGCTTATCCAGCATGCCATCGATACTTTGATAAAAGGAAGAACCGCCATTGTCATTGCTCACCGGCTTTCTACTATCCGAAAAGCCAATAAGATCATTGTACTTGACAAAGGGGAGATTAGGGAAACAGGCAGCCATGAGGAGCTACTGCGGGCTGGGGGATTCTATAGCAAATTGCATGAGATGCAATTCGAAAAGCACCGGATTACATAATGTTTTGGTGAGCTTGCGATAAATCGAAGTAGCATTATCCTGCCAAAAGTGGGTATTTGGCAAGTCCGGAAATGGGCATGGGAGAGTCCTTTTCTCTGTATAAATGATCTTTTAGTCAATAAAAAAGTAATGGAACCGCCCAAGGGTCAATCGGACATGTTGGCGCTTAAAAACATCAACAAATGCCTTGATGAAAAAGCCAAAGAGTAATTTCTGTATTTCAAGGTTTTTCACTAACCCGCCCTTATCTTTGCGCCAAATTTCAGAACAGTATGCCTTTCCGACCTTTCAAATCCTTATTGGTAGCGGCTTTCAGTCTGTTATTTGGTGTTTTTTCTAATCCGGTCATGGCCGGTGATGGCGGGACTGAAGAGGCTAAATTTGATCCGGGAAAGGTAATGCTCGACCATATTGCAGATGCTCACGAGTTCCACTTTTTTACCTTAAAAAAGAAAAATGGCGAAGATTTTCATGCCACGATTCCTTTGCCCGTAATGTTATACTCTCCGCAGAGAGGTTTTAACTTTTTTATGTCTTCTAAATTTCATCATGGAAACGATGCCTATAAGGGCTATAAATTGGAAGGACATGATATTATTGCGGTCAACCAGGATGGGTTCCTGGATGAAACCGTTAAAGTTTATGATTTTTCGCTGACCAAGAATGTTGTTCAAATGTTTCTCGCCCTGTTGATCCTGTTCCTTATTCTTACCAGCGTTGCAAAGAAGTACAAAACCGGCCAGGGTGTAACATCAGCGCCAAAAGGCTTACAGAACGCAATTGAACCGGTCATCATGTTTGTAAGAGACGATGTAGCCAAACCGAATCTTGGCCATAGCTATAAAAAATATTTGCCTTACCTGCTAACTGTTTTCTTTTTCATATTAATCAATAACCTGTTTGGATTGATACCTGGCAGTGCAAACGTAACCGGCAATATCGCTTTTACGGCAGTAATGGGTTTGATCTCCCTGGTGGTGATACTGTTTAGCACGAATAAACATTTCTGGAGTCACGTTTTCTGGTTTCCTGGTGTGCCGGTGCCGGTTAAAATATTAATGCTGCCTGTCGAGCTAATGGGCGTCTTTACAAAACCTTTCGCGTTGATCATCAGGTTGTTCGCCAATATGACCGCCGGCCATATTATTATCCTCAGTTTTGTCAGCCTGATCTTCATTTTTGCTGAAATGGCTAAAACAGCGGGAATAGCATTCGCGCCGGTGTCCATTGCATTTGCGGTATTTATTTATGTAATTGAGATATTGGTAGCTTTTATCCAGGCTTATATATTCACCAATCTCACAGCGGTTTTTATTAGCCAGGCAATAGGCGATCATCATTTTGAAGAAGACGTACATCATTGATAGAATAAGTTTTTTTTTAATTATAAAATCAGAATCATGGATTTAATGAACATTCTGTTGGAAGTGACCGGAAGTTGGTCTCACTTTGGTGGTGCCATCGGTGCTGGTCTTGCTGCAATTGGAGCAGGTATCGGTATTGGCCAGATCGGTAAAGGTGCTACTGAGGCTATCGCCCGTCAGCCGGAAGCTGCAAACGACATCCGTGGTGCTATGATTCTTACAGCCGCCTTCGTTGAAGGTGTGGCACTGTTCGCAGTAATTGCGGGCTTGCTGGCTGTACTATCGTAATGCCCAAATCAGTACTGTACCTAAAGCACAGGGCGGAAGGTACAGTTGCTTTTAAAAATTAATATTAAGAGATATAATATTTTTTCTATGAGTTTATTAACTCCGCATCTTGGGTTTTTTATCTGGACATTAGTGGCCTTCATTGTCGTGCTTTTTCTGTTGAAAAAGTTTGCCTGGAAACCCATATTAAAGTCATTGAATGAAAGGGAAACCAATATCGCTAACTCAATTTCTGCTGCAGAAAGAGTAAAAGCTGAAATGGCCCAAATGAAGAGTGAGAACGAAGCTTTACTGGCTAAAGCCCGCGAAGAAAGAGGGCAAATGCTGAAAGAAGCAAGAGAAACAAAGGACAGGATCATCAACGAGGCAAAAGACCAGGCAAAAATTGAGGCTTCAAAGATCATAGCAGAAACGCAGGCCGCTATCAATACACAAAAAATGGCTGCCATAACCGAAGTAAAAAACCAGGTAGGAAAATTGGTGATCGAAGTCAGCGAAAAAGTGTTGAGAAAAGAATTAGGAAGCCGGGAAGCGCAGGAAGCGCATATCAGGGGACTGGTTGAAGAAGTTAAATTAAATTAATAGATAAACCTGACAAACGTGAACCTGTGGAAATGGTTTGGTAGCCGTGCAATTCATTTTTCACATTTTCATATTCATATTTCAAAAACATTCAAATGCCGAATCCGCGTTTAGCATTGCGTTATGCAAAATCATTACTTGATCTCGCTGTAGAAAAAGGGCAGCTTGAACAGGTGTTTGCCGACATGCAGGTACTGCAGCAAATATGCAAAGGCAACCGTGATTTTGTAAACCTGCTGAACAGCCCTGTTATTAATAGCGATACTAAACGAAAGATCGTCGAAGCAGTTACAGCAGGCAAAATAAGTGTATTGACGTCGTCCTTTAATTCATTGCTGGTAAGCAAAGGCCGGGAAAACATTTTACCGGAGATCGTTACTGCTTTTATCAATCAATACAAAGCACATAACAATATTCACACGGTAAGATTGACAACCGCTGTTCCGGTAACCGACGGAGTAAGGAAGGCTATCCTGGACCAGGTAAAGACAGCAAGCGGGTTTGATAAGATCGAACTGGATGAAAAAGTAGATGAGCGTATCATCGGCGGCTTTGTGTTGCAATTAGGAGATAAACTGGTAGATGCAAGCATTGCCTATGATCTGAAAGAAATAGCCAAGCAGTTCGACAATAACGACTTTATTTATAATATCAGATAAAAAGTGTTGGGTGCGTGATGTTGGAATTAAGATAATAAAGGAGGGCGAGTAGGCAGGGAAACAAAAAATATAAACAACAATAAACGTTTCTTGATATGGCAGATATAAAACCGGACGAAATAAGTGCGATACTGCGACAGCAGTTGAGCAATTTTAACGCAAGCGCAGATCTTGAAGAAGTGGGTACTGTCCTGCAGATTGGTGATGGTATTGCCCGTATATATGGTTTGGGCAATGTTCGTTATGGCGAACTGGTCGAGTTTGAAAATGGCGTTCGTGCCATTGCGCTCAACCTTGAGGAAGACAATGTAGGTGCGGTATTAATGGGCGATAGCGGCGATATAAAAGAAGGCGCAAAAGTGCGTCGTACCGGCAAGATCGCTTCCATTAAAGTGGGAGAAGGAATGTCAGGCCGCGTGGTAAACACATTGGGTCAGCCAATCGATGGTAAAGGCCCCTTAACAGGCGAACTTTACGAGATGCCCCTGGAAAGAAAAGCACCGGGTGTGATTTTCCGTGAGCCGGTAAAAGAGCCGCTGCAAACAGGTATAAAAGCAATCGATGCAATGATCCCTATAGGCCGAGGTCAGCGTGAGTTGATCATCGGTGACCGCCAGACTGGTAAAACAGCGATTGCGGTAGATACAATTATTAATCAAAAAGAGTTTTTCAAAGCTGGCAAGCCTGTTTATTGTATTTATGTAGCTATTGGTCAGAAAGCTTCTACGATTGCCGGGGTAATGCAGACGCTCGTGGATGCGGGAGCAATGGAATACACGACGATCGTTGCGGCTTCTGCTTCTGACCCAGCTCCGTTGCAATTTTATGCTCCATTCGCCGGAGCTGCGATTGGAGAGTTTTTCCGTGATACCGGTCGTCCTGCCCTCATCATTTATGATGATCTTTCAAAGCAGGCCGTAGCCTACCGCGAGGTTTCTTTGTTATTGCGTCGCCCACCAGGCCGTGAAGCTTATCCTGGTGATGTATTCTACCTGCACAGTCGTTTATTGGAGAGAGCTGCGAAGGTGATCAGTGATGACAACGTCGCCAGGAATATGAATGATGTACCTGACAGCATCAGACATTTAATAAAGGGAGGCGGTTCACTAACAGCATTGCCGATCATTGAAACACAGGCTGGCGACGTATCAGCCTATATTCCTACAAACGTGATCTCTATTACCGACGGACAGATATTCCTGGAAACAACTCTCTTTCTTTCCGGTATTCGTCCTGCTATCAACGTAGGTATTTCGGTGAGCCGTGTAGGTGGCAATGCCCAGATCAAATCAATGAAAAAAGTTGCCGGTACTTTAAAACTAGACCAGGCACTTTACCGCGAAATGGAAGCATTCTCCAAATTCGGTGGTGACCTTGATGCGGCAACTAAATCAATCATTGATAAAGGAGCCCGTAATGTTGAAATTTTGAAGCAACCACAGTATGCGCCATTTGCTGTAGAAAGACAAGTGGCCATTATTTATCTCGGTACAAACGGCCTGATTAGAAATGTGGCAGTTAAAAAAGTAAAGGAGTTTGAAGAACATTTCCTCATGGAAATGGACAACAAATTTCCAGATGTATTGGTAGAATTTAAGAAAGGAAATCTGCCGGAGAATGGTTTGAAGAAAATGGTTGAATTAGCGAACGAACTAATGCCTCAATATAAGAGCTGACAATAAAATGTACTATGAAGTATAAGCGGATGGCAATAGCCATCCGCTTTTTTTGGCGATCTCCCAAAAATAATAAGTGTTTCCATGTAATAAAGTGGAAGAATTGCCGTTTTTAAACACTCTCACCTGAAATACTATAAGTGTAACTTATTGTGTTACAATCCTAATAGTATTAATACTACAGAAAATACGGTATTTCTTACGAAAAAGTTCGCGGAAAACTTGCAAGTGAAATTTCCTGATATTATGTTTGTTGCTGAATCGAAATACCCTTAGAAGACAAACGTAAATCCGACCTTGTAACAAGCCCCCGCAGAATTCCATACTGCGCCTGTTTCAAATTTTCCCAGTCGTTTTTCATTGTACAAAAAGGGTTGGCTCACCAGAGCATGTTCAATCTTATACCTGAAATGAAAACGATGAAAACGTACCAAAATCTAACCGCTTATCAGCAATCGACCCGTGCTGGTTTTTCTACAGCTGCGAGGCTGATTCTTCCAGTTGTTTTTCTATTCTGCTTTGTTATGTTGTCGTCAACAGTCACCGCGCAGTTGGGGGTGTATGAGTTTACAGGTGCAGGTACATGTCCTCATCAAAATACAGCAGTCGCTGGTCAGCCGTCGAATGCCGTATTCAGTAATTTCTCTACTGTTGGTGCAACCTGCAACGGGTCAACCGACCAGTATGCATTTGAGGATCTGAACGAAAACAGTAGTATTAATTTAGGTGAATATCATCAGTTCGCAGTGACCGCAGATCCGGGGCATGCTTTGAACCTGGCTTCTTTATCATTTACCCATCGTGTAAGTGAGAATGGAAGTGGTAGCGGGTCAGGACGAACAGCCTGGGTACTTCGCTCAAGCATCAATAATTATGCAACCAATACTGCTACCGGTTCAGCGAATGAAACATATCAAACACCTATCATCGCATTGCCGCCTGCAAATTTTTCTGGTATCAGCACCGTCACATTCCGTTTCTATATTTTTGAAATAAAAGAAGACGAAACTTTATGGACCATTGACGATGTAACGCTGAATGGCTCAGTGATCAAAGTGCCGGCCGATCCCACCGACCCTACTTCTGATTCTCCGCAATGTGCAACCCCCGGTGTAATACTTACGGCCAATGGCATCCCGCCCACCGGCGAAACATGGTATTGGCAAGCAACATCTAATGGTACAAGTACCGCTAATTCCGGACCGACCTATACCGCTATTTCATCAGGCACCTACTATTTAAGGTCACAGGACAATACAACACTTACCTGGAGCATCGGAGCAGGTAGCGTAACAGTGGCGGCGATTCCCGATGTGAGCATACCTGTTTTTTCATCAGGCACCACTTCTACCCGCTGCCGGTCAGCAGCAACCGTTACTTACACGGCGTCGGCTTCTTATAATACATCACTCGGTTACACCCTCGATGCTACAAGTATTGCTGATGGAGTAACGATTAACTCATTTACAGGTGCTGTTACTTATCCTGGTGGATGGGAAGGCGTGTCCGTCATTACTGCAACTGCTACAGGTTGTAATGGCCCGCAGATTTCAACACATACTGCTACCACCAACGGACCCGTAGCGGTGCCAGTTTTTGCGTCGGGAGCAAGTTCGATTCGATGCCTTGGAGCGTCGACAATAAATTATACGGCGACTGCAACGAATTCTTCGTCAATTACCTATAGCATTGATCTCCTAAGCGGCCTTAGTGGCAATACAATAAATTCCGCGACCGGTACGGTCAACTTTTCTGCGTTATGGGTAGGTAATTCGGTCATTACTGCAACTGCAACGGGTTGTGGGGGTTCAAGAACCGCGACACATACTGTAACGGTTAACTCGGCGGTCGGCACCCCATTGTTTTTAGCGGGAACAAATTCCAGCCGCTGCCAGGGTGCAGCGACGGTTACTTATACTGCCAGCGCAGCGAACACTTCCGGTATTACCTACTCACTCGATGCGGTAAGTACAACAGCGGGTAATAGTATCAACGTAGCTAATGGCGCTGTTACTTACACTGCTGCATGGAGCGGTATTTCAATAATTACTGCCAGTGCTACAGGCTGTAGCGGACCGAAAACTGCAAATCATACGGTAACTATTAATCCTCCGGTGACCACACCTGTATTTACATTGGGAGCAACGTCCATTCGCTGCCAGGGTACCGGTTTAGTAACTTATGTTGCTTCTGCAATAAGCACCACTGGTATCACTTATAGCCTGAATGCTGCTGCTATTGCGGGCGGCAATTCGATCAATGCGTCAACAGGTGTGTTATCTTATTCATCAGCATGGACAGGTGCTACTATCATTACTGCTACCGCAACAGGATGTAATGGGCCAACATCTGCAACTCATACAGTTTCCATTACGCCCTATGTAGGTGTGCCGGTTTTTACAGCAGGAGTCAATTCGATGCGTTGCCAAACAGCAGCCACTATTACTTATGGTGCGACGGCATCCAATGCAACTACTGTTACCTACTCACTCGATGCGGCAAGTATTGCTGCCGGCAATAACATTAATACAAACAGTGGTGCGGTAACTTTTACTGCAGGCTGGAGTGGTAACTCAACAATTACTGCAACCGCCACTGGTTGTAATGGTCCAAGAATATCGACACATACGGTTACCAGTACGCCAATAGTAGGTGTCCCGGTTTTTGTAGCAGGCGTGGTTTCGACACGTACACAAAGTGCAGAAACTATAACCTATGCTGCTTCTGCATCTAATAGTACCGGTATTATTTATAGCCTGGACCCGGCAAGCTTAGCGGGAGGCAATACTATTAATGCAGCAACTGGCGAAGTGACCTACTCAGCCACCTGGTCAGGTTCGTCAATAATTACTGCTGCTGCGTCAGGTTGTGCTGGTCCAGTGACAACGATGCACACCGTTACTATCAACGCAACGTCGGTAGTAAAACAACTATATCTTTCGGATCCTTCACAGTCGCTTGACCGCATAGACCCTGTTAACACGGGCGATCTGACTACAGCCAATACAACGATACTCAGTACAGCCGGTACTACTTCTACCATCTTTACGATGGCCCCGGTTCTTTGTGATGTTTTGACAATAAAAGCCGGCGTTATTACTGTCAGAAATTACGTTACTATGTCTTCAGGAATGATGCCTGCCAATCCTAATGTTACGGCAACATTGCGATACGGAGCTATAACGATCATTACACTTACAAATCCGACGTTCACCAGTGGAATAAATCTTTTAACGTGGACCGCAACACTTGCGGCTGACGTAACAATTCCTGCGGGCCAGGCGATTACACTTCGTATCACGACTGCGCAGCCTGCTGTTAATTTCAGAATAGACTTTGACAGCCAGACAAAACCTTCAAGGATTGATCTGCCGGTATCTACTTTTATTAGTATTACCTCATTAAATGTTTACAATGCAGCTTACCCCGCCGGATTAGTTGTAACAACAGGCCTGGGTGGTTCTACAAAATATATCCGTACTACCGTTACAGATCCTTTTGGTTCTGCCGATATCACTGGCATGAATATTAAGATAACTCCAACGGGGAGTACAGTTGCGGCTACCTCTGTTGCTACTGCGGGATGCACACGTACCTATGAATATGTATGGAGTATACCAGCATCACCTGCTACTTACGCTATTTCGGCTACGGCGAAGGAGGGGTATGAGAATACAGTAACCAATATCAGTGATATTAACTTTAATGTTTGTAATACCTGCGCTCCTGCAGCGCTTAACGACAGCGCATCAGGCGCGGGTGGTACACCTGTTGTTATCGATGTTCTTGCGAATGACAACGATCCCAACAATAATATTAATAATGCCTCTTTGGCTATTACAATACAACCAAAGAACGGTTCGGCATATATTGCCAATAATATGATCGTTTACCTGCCAAATGGTGCTTTCCAGGGCATGGATACCATCACTTACCAGGTCTGCGACCTTAGTTCTCCCACACCGCTTTGCACAACAGCGCAAATATTTTTGACCATCGATCCGTTGATAATAGATATATGTGGAGATGCTGCCAAGACCCATACGTATTACATCCCTTACCCCGAAGATCAATCTTACATAGCGCTTCAGAATTCTGCCAGTGTTAATATTCCGAGTAATAACATCCGTACAATAATCAGTGTTAAAGTACCGTATCCCGGAATGAAAATAGTTTGGGACGAATGGGAAGACGGTTATGAAGCGAATGCCTCTAATCCAACGCAATCCACTACCAAAGTTTGGGGCGATGGAAATCCATTTAATGGTATAGCACCGGGGTATGGAAGTGATATTATCCCTGCGGGTGGCAGCATTTTATTGGATAATACCATGAATGCAAATCCAAGAAACCCGGGTACCATTTATTATGATGGAAAAGATAAAATTGTTTCTAGTGGACAAATAGCCGTTACACAGGTTTCCGCGGAACCCTCTATTATATCTGTCCAATCTATTAAAACAAATGTTACATCTACTTACGATTTTGGTCAATCGTTCACCATTCCTTTAGGTGAAGATTTTCCAAGCCGCGATTTCAGGTATACCGCATTATTTATCCGGGCATCTGAAAATAATACAGTTATCAATATCGATAAAAATAACGACGGAACCTTCGAGACAACAACAACATTAAATGAAGGCGGATCTTACTTACTTGATGGCGGAGTGCTAACCGGTGCTACCGTCGCCAGTAACAAACCAGTTGGAGTAGAGTTGAACGCAGGAGGCGTGGACAACTATTCTATCCGGAATGCGCCGATCTATCCCGCTACCTGGTATTCTAACACGTACTATACGCCGGTACCCACATCGGATAATGCAGGAGATAATCCAAAGGATACTTCGGTGGTTATGTTTTATAATAGCTTAAACCGGGCTATCAATATCAATTGGTATTCCGGTGCGCCTGCCAGCGGCGTGATCGCCGTACCGGCGAAATCGGCTGTTCGTTTTCCCTTAGCTTATTCTACCACTTCAGCTTATAAATTCGTGAACCTTGGTGGCGAATCATTTACTGCCATTGAAATGGTTGGCTCGTATACTCCCGGCGGTGGCGGAAGCAGCGGTTCTGCTTATGACTGGTCTTTCAACCTGATCTCCGAAGCACGTTTAACAGATTATACTACTGTTGCGTGGGCTCCCGGTGGCCTTGATCTCGGCGGCGGTGCTGGCCCTGATGTAAACGGTAATCCAATATGGGTAACCCCAACAGCGAATACAACAGTTTATGTAAAGTACGATGGTAATATCAGCGGAACCGGTGGGTTAGTCAGCCCTTGTGGCTTGAGATATGATGTAGCGTATAATGTCAATGCTCTTAATTATATAAAAATAAAAGACGACACGGATAATGACCAGAGCGGTATTGCTATCTATACCTGTAATGGTGCAAAGATAGCTGCCGTGTATGGAGAAGATCCGAGAGGATCAACAGCGGGTGCGAGCTCTTATTGGGATGTTGGTTCCACCATACAGCCGTTCTGCAAACAGAAGATCGTAATCGCTACCGATGATTTCGCAACTACATTAGTTAGTCAGCCAGTTACAATATCTGTACTAAATAATGATTTTGGGTTTTTGGCCGAGATCGATCCGGCTACTGTATCAACACTGGGATTACAACAGCCCTTGCACGGTACAGTTACCGTCAATGAAAATGGAACTATTCTTTATATTCCCAATTTCGGATTTTCAGGTGTCGACACCTTTGAATACCGGGTTTGTTCTACTCCTTCGCCGATCGTATGTGATGTGGCTGAAGTGATAGTTAAAATCAGTACCTGTCCTTCAAACGGTAACCAGAATATAATTTCGGGCCAGGTGTTTATTGACAGGAATAAAGATGCTTTCAATAATGATGGCAGTGCCGGTCTCGCAGGTGTGAAAGTGTATCTGTATACAGACGGAAACTGCAGCGGTACGATAAGCTCTAATGAATTGACGGATTCAGTGACTGTAGACAGTTCAGGATTTTATCAATTTGCGAAATATCCTGAAAAAATTATTGAAGATAATTTTGATGCTGCGGGAGGTGGTGGCACTTGCGCCAATGGAACAGATGGCGATACTCCCTGGGCTTCTAATTGGACAGATGCGGGAGATGGTTCTGTTGGATTTTGCCAGTCTTCGGCATCGGCAGATGTAGATATTGCGCAGGATGGCGCATTTGGTTTTGGCCTGCGGTTAAAAGATAATGATGTATCAGCGAGACGTTCTGTTAATCTTAATGGTGTTACCAAAGCATTTCTGACCTTTTCTTACCGCAGGAAGAGTGCACTTAATTTGGGTGAAGATCTTCATGTACAGGCTTCTTTTAATGGAACAGCATTTACAACCATATATACCATCGCTGGTACCGGAACTACCGATGCAAACTATGTTACCATTTATAACCAGGACATTTCGTCCTACGCATCTGCCAATACAGCTATTAGATTTTTGACTGACGGCAGTATGGATAATGATGATAGCGTTTATATTGATAACGTTTCGATCCGGTATCTTAAATACCCGCAATGTTATATTACAAGTATTAACACGGCTTCAGCGCCTGCTACTTACAGTTTAACTACTGCGGGGCAAAAAACCGTTACCATTAACAGTGGTGGTACATGTACTTCCCAGTTCGATTTTGGTTTTGGAAAACCAAATGTAATAGTGAGGGGTACATTGCGGAATGATAAAAATGGTTTGACAGATAACGTGGTCAATGGAGCTGCTACCGGATCGCCTGATGGGGTTACAGTGTTTGCTTATCTCTCCGATGTTTCCGGAAATGTAGCTTTCAAAACAACCGTTAACAGCGCTAATGGTACTTATTCTTTCCCATTAGCGGAAATCAATACAGATTATCGATTGATAATTTCTACTATCAGTGTAGCATTGGGCAGCGTGCCTCCTGCAACCCTGGCTTGCCCTTCACTTTGGGTGAGCGTCGGCGATTCGTATGGTACAAATAATATGGTAGGTAGTGGCGTTGAAAGTGGAATGCCCGATGCTGCCATTGCTGTCAGAACAGGGATGAATAATGTAACGAATGTCGATTTTGGCATCCAGCGTCTTCCAAATTCTGATAATTTCCTGAGGTCGATAAATGAACCAAAGGTTAATGATTTTATCCTGCTTAACGGACAGGGCGTGAATCCGCCTGTATTAACTGGCTCAGATCCGGAGGATTGTGTAGTTGGATGTATACTGACCAACCGCGCTGTTATTATCGACACCGTTCCCGCTAACTCAGAAATGTATTATAATAATGCATTGGTTACCGATGGACAACTGATCACTGGTTTCAATCCCGATCTGCTGCAGATCAAAGTAACGGCCGCAGCATTGGGCGAAGTTTCCATTTCGTTCTGGTACTCTTATGTTGACGCAGCGGTTATGAAAGATCTTAGCCCGGCAAAATATACCGTGGTGTGGCTTGTTCCATTAACCGCACAGGGATTTGTTGCATCAGCAAGCCTCAATAGCAATCTGGCTACAATAAAATGGCAAACGCTTGCCGAGCAAAACACAAGTTATTTTGTAGTAGAGCGCAGCCTGGACAACACAACCTTTAAGGAAATCGGAGTTAAGACACAAGCTGCCGGAAATAGCGATAGCCGACGGGATTACCAGGTGACTGATGATGTGGAAAGTATAATGAAGCACCCGGTTATCTATTACAGGGTAAAACTTGTAGATATCGATGGAAAGGTCAGTTACAGTAATGTCGTATTGATAAGACTATCCCAAAAACCAGGGGTAACGGTATGGCCTAATCCTTTTCAATCTTCGATTACTATAAGTGTGACAGTACCCAGGGAAACAACCATCGACATCAAACTGATCGATGTAAATGGAAGGGTACTTAAGAGTGCTACCCAGCAGGCTGCGAAAGGATTATCGCAAATAAATGTGCAGAACCTGGAAAAGCTGCCTGCGGGTGTTTACCTGGTGGAAATAACAGATAAAACGGCAGGAACCACGTTTCAAAAGCTCCTGAAGAATAATTAAGTTTTAGTTTTTAATCACGTACCCCAGGGGCCTCAGAATTTAATATTTTGGGGCCCTTTTGTTTTTATATAATACAAAGAAACGGATCGCCTACCCCGTATCAATATCTAACCAGTTGGTACTTATCAGGTACAGTATTTATACTACATAAAATACGGTATTTTTTGGGAAAAAATACTCGTAAAACTTGCATGTATAAAACACGTATTATATCTTGTGTAAGAATTCGAAGAAACCCTAAGTAACAACGTAGATCCGATCATGAAGCAAGCCGTAATATTACCTGTAAAGTCCCCCGGCCACTTCAAATTATCTAAATCGGTTTTCATTGCGATCTGAAGGTTTCAGGCTCACCGCAGCCACCCTTAATAACCTGGACCTTAAAACTGATATGATGAAAACAACTTTACCCGGCAAAAAACTTTTACTGTCCCTTTTAATGACTGTCATATTTTATGCTGCTTATTCGCAAACCAATTCCGGTTTCGTTTTTCGCGACCCGGTTCTTAAATCAGGCAATGCGTTGAAGCAAGGTGCAGTTTATTTATTTTCTAATGTATATACCGGCATTGATGTTACTGTGACTATTAGTGCATTGGTAAACGGCGCGCAGGTCAATAAGATCGACGACAACTCGGGCGGTCTTGGCTATCGCGATGCATTTCAGCCGGAAATCAGGATACCCAGGATAATCGGCGAAGCTTACGCCACGTTTACTTTCAATTTTTATGAGGCAGGTACCACTACACCAAGGATCATTCATAATGCACAGGCGAGCACATTGGATATTGATGGAAATCTGTTGTTGAAAGAGTTCAGCGAGATTGATATGGGCGGTGGTTTGGCCAGTTTTATGAGCACTACGCTTGATATAAATGTTTTACAACTATTACTCAATAAGTTTAAAGGATCAAATATTCTCGGCATCGAGAGAGATGGAATCGATACATCAGCTCTTGGAAATATGTTTACAGTTACCAAATCAAACGTTTCCTCTTTCTCGGTTAAATACGGGGCTACTTCATTAAATGCAAATGCTACAAACCGCCAGTTCAGTTTATACATGAAAGGCTTTGCGTATCCCAACCAGATCACGTTACCGGTCGAACTGGTATCTTTTTCAGCCTTTCTGAATGATGATAATGTGGATCTTAAATGGACTACCGCTTCGGAAAAAAACGTTAGCCATTTTTCAATTGAAAAAAGCACCGACGGCATAAATTATAGCCAGGCTGGTATTGTATTCGCATACGGAAATACAACGGAAAAGGTCAATTATGCTTTCACCGATAACAGCATCAAAACAAGTAAGGAAGCAGTAGTGTATTATCGTCTTCGTTCGGTAGATATCGACGGAAGAAGTGATCTGTCGATAATACGATCGATCAGGCTAGCTAACAAAAATCAAGAGATCGTAAGCATCCTTACGTATCCGAATCCTGTAATAGAGCAGCTTCGGATTACAATACCCACCAACTGGCAGGGCAAGAAATTAACTTACGAATTGTTTAATAACAAGGGCCAGGCGGCAGTAAAGAGAGTGGTTGCAGCCGGCAGTCAAACGGAAGCGTTCAATGTGAGTAGCCTTGTTCCCGGACTTTATATCGTAAAAGTATCGTGCAACGGAGAGATAGCACAACAAAAGATTATTAAGCGTTGACATTCATCAATAGGGGTTCCTGGCTGGGTATGAAAGTGCCCGGCCTTCTTTTTATCAATTTGGTTTATATTGTAAACAAGTTTACATTTGAATTACCAAACTCAAATCAACTATTATGAAGCGGTTTCAAAATGCGCTACTTTCCGTACTGCTGGCTTGCATTATCCAGCAAGTTAATTCCCAGGTTACTGTTAAAGGTGTAGTAAAAGGAAATAGATCGAAAGGATTGTACGGAGTTAGTATCGCTCTGAAGAATACTTATGATGGTGCAACTACGGATTCGTCAGGTAATTTTTCATTTAATACTGCTGAAAAAGGAGAACAGATATTGTCAATAACCGCTGTGGGATATAAACCCTATGAACAAACGATAAAACTCGAAACAGAGCCTATCAATCTTAACATCGCGTTGAAGGAAGAGATTACGGAACTGGAAGCGGTTACCATTTCCGCAGGAACTTTTGAAGCAAGCGATAGAAAAAGAGCATCGGCAGTGCTAGACCCGATTGACATTGTAACAACGGCAAGCGCTAATGGAGATATTACCGGGGCTTTGAAAACACTACCGGGTGCTCAGCAGGTTGGAGAAAGCGAAGGCCTGTTTGTTCGCGGTGGCACAGCTGCCGAGACAAAAACATTTATAGATGGCACTTTAGTAAATAATTTCTTTTACAGCGGTGTACCGAATATTGCGCAATTCAGCCGCTTTTCACCGTTTATTTTTAAAGGAACTGTTTTTAGTACCGGCGGTTATTCCGCATTATACGGTCAGGCATTATCTTCCGCATTAATACTTGAATCGATTGACCTTCCTGAAAGGTCGTCAGCAAGTATTGGTGTGACGGTGCTGAGTGGTAATGCGGGATACCAGCATTTGGCAAAAAATAAAAGATCGTCCTGGGGCGCTACTTATGGTTATACAAATCTTGCACTGGCTTTTGCCGTCATCAAACAACGACAGGATTATTCGCAGGCGCCGGCCTATCATAATGCGGATGCCAATTTCCGGATCAAAACATCCAATACCGGCATATTGAAATATTATGGATATTTCAGCAGTAATAAATTAGCCTTCACAAACAACAGTATTGATTCAATGGGTTACTTTGACAAATTCGCGATTGCCAACACAAACTTTTATCATAACCTGGCCTGGAGAGAAAGTATTGGAAAAAGATGGAAGATCAATGCCGGCATCTCCTACACGAACAATAAAGACGATATCAATGGCAATATGCAGGATCAAAATAAAAACGATGTGGTATTAACCGGCCTGGAGTTTAAGAAATTTGGTATTGATACAAGAGGTGATTATTTCAATGCAAAGCTGGTATTGGAAAAAAGACTGAAAGGATTAAGTTCATTCCGTTTTGGCAGCGAATACAACTATAGCAGGGACCGGCTGATTTATACCGATAATAGCGGTCAGCAATATCCCGGCAGCCTGAATGAGCATATTAATTCTGTTTTTGCAGAAACGGATATTTATATTACAAATGCCCTGGCGGCAAAAGTGGGTAGCCGGTTTGAATACTCATCGTTATTGGAGAAAACAAACATTGCACCGCGGGTATCGGTTGCTTATAAATTAGCTAAAGGGACACAGGCTTCACTGGCTTACGGAGTTTTTTATCAGAATCCTGAAAGAAAATATCTTCCTTCAACAAGCCAACTCGACTTTATGAAAGCCACCCACTATATAGCACAGTTCCAGCGGGTGGTGAACCAGCAGTCGTTTCGTGCGGAGATCTTTTATAAAAAGTATGATAACCTGATAAAAACGGCGTTTTCAAATTTCCAGGAGGCCGCCGTCAATAACAATGGTTTTGGCGATGCGAAAGGAATTGAATTTTTCTGGAGGGATAAAAAGACAATTCAAAACCTTGATTACTGGATTTCTTATTCGTACCTCGATACCAAAAGAGATTTTCTTAATTTTCCCTACGCCATCACGCCCAGTTTCGCGGCGAAGCATACCGGCTCGCTGATAGTTAAACGTTTCGTTCAACAATGGAAAATGAACCTGAATGGTGCCTACAACTATGCCAGTGGCCGGCCGTATTACAACATCGGCTATGATGGAACGAATCCAAAGTTTAATGACAGGGGAACCATTCCCGATTATCATAATGTAAGTTTTTCGATCAACTATCTTCCTTTCATTGGCAAAAAGGATCCAAAATCTTACACGGTATGGGTGGTCCAGGTGAGTAATATTTTTAATATCCGGCAGACGTATGGTTACCAGTATTCCTATAATGGTTACAGAAAGGAAGCTATCGTTCCCACTTCAAGGATGTTTGTATTTATCGGCGCCTTTATAAGCTTTGGAGTTGACCGGAGCGATGAAATTATTAACAGCGGGTTATAATCTACTTTTAAAAAATAAAAAAACAGACAAATGAAAAAACAGTTCCTATTACTTACAGCATGTTTTATTGCCCTCACCTCTTTTTCGCAAAATGAAAAATATACAAAGGCGATGGAACAATTGGTACCCGCAGTTGATACTACCCAAAGTGCAGACGGGTTAACCACGTTGGCCAACTCATTTCAGCGGATTGCGGATGCTGAAAAAAATCAATGGCTTCCTTACTACTATGCAGCGCTGGCTAATGTGAGTGCAGCGTATGTGATGAGCATGGGGCAAATGGGGATGGCTGATAAAACAGATCCCATTGCTGACAAGGCAGAATCTCTATTGAATAAAGCAGAGGAATTAAGCAAGGATAATTCGGAGATCTATTGTGTAAAAAAGATGATCGCATCGCTGCGGTTAATTGGCGATCCTCAAAATCGTTATATGACGTATGGTCCTGCGGCAGAAGAAGCGCTTAATAAAGCCAAAAGCCTGAATCCGTCAAACCCGAGGGTGACATTATTGGAAGCTCAGGACAAACTTTTTACACCTGAACAATTCGGTGGAAGTAAAACAGAAGCGAAAAAATTATTCGAGGAAGCGCTAAAGAAGTACGAAACATTTAAGCCCGAAACCAGTATTCATCCTACGTGGGGATTGGCGCAGGCAAAATATTTTTTATCGGAAATAAAATAAATGAATAAACATCCCGCAAAGGCGGGATGTTTATTTTATTGAGAAAACAAACTGTATGACTGACGCTAATTTAACTGGCAGCATATGTACATTATGATTACCAGATGTTATTTGGCGCAGCGGCAATTTTATCCAGTTGTATTATCCCGGCTTATTTACTCCGTACCAGGACCAAATTTAAAAAAAGCGAATAATTTTATTTATGTCCCACCACGAAAAACAATTAACCGAAAAAGAAAGCCTTGCCCTTATTGCGCAAATGATCAGTAAGGTAAAAGATTCCTATCATGATACAGGGATGGGTGCCATGATGTGGGGCGCTATCATTGCCATTTGTTCCCTGGTGAAATTGTCGGAGATACATTTTGAATATAGATTGCCTTTTGATATTTACCTGCTTACTATCCTTGCGATCGTTCCCCAAATATTTATTACGGTCAAAGAGAAGAAGCATCGTAAAGTAAAGTCATTTGACGATGCATACATGGATTATATCTGGCTAGGCTTTGGTATTTGTATTTTTCTGTTAATTCATACAATCAATCTTGTATTTAATGCGTGGACACCCGTATCCCAGGAATACAGGACGTTAACGGGTCATACTTCTTCATTTCATTTTTCAGAATTCATCGCGCCGCTTTTCCTGATGCTTTACGGTTTGCCAACATTTATTACCGGCGCTGCCTGCAAATTTAAACCGATGCTTTGGGGCGGCATTTTTTGCTGGTTATGCAGCGTGGTCACTGTTTATACAACGCTGCGAATAGACCTGCTACTGACTGCTCTTGCAGCTATTGCTGCATGGTTTATTCCCGGCCTTATCATGGAAAAGGAATATCGCTTATACAAAAAGGAACAAAACGCCCTGGATGTTTAAAGATCTCGACCCTATATTACATTCACAATTACGACTGGCAGTCATCTCGATTCTTATCAGTGTGAAAGAGGCTGAATTTACTTATTTGAAAGAAAAGACAAACGCTTCAGCCGGCAATCTCAGCGTGCAAATACAAAAACTAAAAGAGGCCGGTTATATTGATGTGATCAAACAATTCAAAGATAATTACCCGCAAACTATTTGTAAAATAACAAAACATGGCGTAAAAGCCTTTGAGGAATACGTAAAGAGTTTACAAACTTACCTTGGTACTAAGAATTAGTTTAGAGAACAAAAGCTAACAAATAACATAACATTCCCGTTGCGAAAAATATATAACCCGCAGCGTTCCCTGGTATTTGTAATCCTTGTTCTTTGAGATGTTGCGGGTGCGTAATAACGTAAATTCGTGCATCAGGCTTTAAAACTAGCTTACGCGGAAGATAGTAACAGAAAGATTGACTATCAAAGAGGGAAAATTTGAGTAGGATGAGTTGTTGCTAAAGCTGGAGCGCTGAAAGACGAACTGCCAACATTATATCAAGATTCCGCTCTGCAAATGAACCGGTCGTGATGTATTAATGCATTAATAGTTAAAATGAGGCCATGTATTACGACGCGGCATAAAGATCATTAACTAAGAGAATACAGGTACGGAAAGCAAAAGTGAAAAAGTAAAATGTGTCGTTGTGACTTTGTGCGACTGTGGTTCAAAACGAAAAACAAATGAGTAAATTAAAAATACTAGGAAAAGAGCTACGTGCTATTGGCTACCCGCAAGGACCGGTGATAAGCATAGCGATGAGCGTAATGGAAAAAAATTTTAAACACCTTCCCCTGGAAGAAGCATTGAAAGTGCTAAAAGCTATTTTGCAAAGTCCGAATGAATACGCAAATGATCCGGTGTTAAATAAGATCGCGGATCAATTAATACCAAAGCCACCAGCTGGAGGTGCGGAAATATCATTGAATAATTCAGGTATCCAGTTCAATGTATTCGGACAGGAATATATTGAAGAAGGCGCTATGCACCAGATGTACACCGCAGCCAAATTGCCGATAGCTGTAGCGGGTGCATTAATGCCCGATGCACATCATGGATATGGACTGCCGATCGGTGGCGTATTAGCAACAGAAAATGCTGTGATACCTTATGGAGTCGGCGTTGATATTGGTTGCAGGATGTGTTTGAGCATTTTTGATATCGACCCGAAAGAATTAGTACAAAAAGAACAATACTATACCCGTGAACTGAATGAAGCGACCTTGTTTGGAAGTGGTGCCCAATTTGACCGTGCGGCAGATCATGAAGTGATGGAAAACAAAGCATTTTATGAATTGCAATTGCTGAAGAATCTTCATGGAAGAGCCTGGAAACAATTAGGTTCATCGGGGTCAGGTAATCACTTTGTAGAATTTGGTACAGTAGAGATCATATCAAAAGATGAAGTGCTAGGAATTGATGCAGGCATATATGTAGGATTATTGTCTCACTCCGGATCAAGAGGATTAGGCGCTAATATTGCAAACCACTATACGAAGATAGCCAAAGAGAAAAGACGTTTGCCCGGTGAGGCCAGCAATCTTGCCTGGTTAAACCTGGAGGAAGAAGAAGGCGTGGAATACTGGATTGCAATGAACCTTGCGGGTGATTACGCATCTGCATGCCATCATATCATTCATGAAAAAATGGCAAAGCAATTAGGCCGTAAGCCGATTACAATAGTAGAGAATCATCACAATTTTGCATGGAAAGAAAAATGGGAAGGAAAGGATGTGATCGTTCATAGAAAAGGTGCGACTCCTGCCGGTAAAGATGTATTGGGGGTCATTCCGGGATCTATGACGGCAGCGGGTTTTATTGTCAAAGGAAAAGGCGAAGCTGCATCGGTTAATTCGGCATCGCATGGGGCGGGCAGGCAAATGAGCCGTTCAAAAGCTTTACAATCTGTTACAGAAGATGCGCTGAAAGCAGAGCTAAAGAAGCATGGTGTGAAATTGATTGGAGGCGGACTGGATGAAGCACCCTTTGCTTATAAGAATATAGAGATGGTTATGCAATCACAAAAAGCATTGGTGGATGTGGTTGGTAAGTTTACTCCCAGGATCGTAAAGATGGACGGGGCGAAGCATAAAGTGTGGGGAAAGAAAGGAAGAGAAGAAGCACCGGGGGAATGATCGCCAGTTTAATCAACAAGGTTACCAGGTTTTACTGCTGCAGCTATCATAAAAAAACCTCTGTGGAAACAGAGGTCGAACCAAACTAACTGCATATGAGAAAATATTGTGAATAACGTTATTTATTTTAAAGAAGGGTAGGTTTTGAAGTTCATATAACCGAAGAAGCCACCCTCTTTTTCTTCCTGTGCTGTAATAACAAAGTCTTCTTTATAATTGGAGAAACTGAACTTCTTTATTTGCTCTTTATGCTGTTTGATCTTATTTAATGAAGCACTGATCAGTTTCTTTATTGATTTTTTCATAAAATGGTTTTGCGGTCTACCGAAAGTTTCAATTTCCATGCCAGCGAAAACTCATCTTAAGTTTCTGTTTCATAACAGGGTAAACCCTTATATGTTTTACAACGTCACTGGGTGAAAAATGGGGAAGATGGGGTATAAAGTCTGCAAACGATTGGTATAAGTGGTATGCTTTTACACTTTTATATAAATCTTTTTCTTGTCCATCCAGTAGCAAATGGCCCACATGAAAGTGATCACACAAAGCGCATATAACAGCGAACCTAATCTCGGATCGCCCGGAATATTTACCAATACTTTTTGATACAACCAGTTCCACGGATTTATATAACTCATTTCTCCTTTTGCATTCAGTTCGTTGGGTATACGAATGAGCGCCAAACCTTTGGGCAAAAAAGCACTTAGGGCAAATACAAACAAAGCGTTTTTTCCAAATACATCAAAAAACCTCGCTAAACCGCCTCTTACATTTTTTATTTCGATCATGTAGATCATTGTGGCGATAGTAAGTGTAGCCAACCCCGAGGTATACACTGTAAATGAGCTGGTCCAGATTTTCTTATTAACAGGGAAGACCATATCCCAGCAATAGCCTGTAACCAGCATGGCGATACCGGCGATGAATAAACCTGTGACCACCTGGTAGATGCCGCTGGTGTTATTTGCATTGGTGTTATCCAATTGTGTTTCAGAATTCTTGCCTTTCTTCTGGATATAGTCGCCTATCATGTACCCGAAAATAACCTGCACTATGGCGGCGATCGTACTAACCAGGCCTTCCGGATCAAAGGGAATGCCCTCTCCTTTATAAAGATGGGCTATGCCTAAAATATCTTTGTCGATAGCAGTGCCAAACCAGCCGGTTAAACTATAAGGGTCGGAGGGTTTGCCAATATAACAAAGCACCCAGTAAACTAAAAGAAGAACCATTCCGGTATAAATTGCCTTACGAAGCCGGAGATAATAGATAATGAAGGAGGCAAAGAAATAACACAGTGCAATTCGTTGCAATACGCCCAGGATCCTGACTCCTTTTGTGGGGTCGGCAGGGTTTACCCAACTAATAAAAGCGAGTTGGCCATCCTGCCATTTTACAAAAGGCCACCAGTTGAGAAACAAACCGATCAGGAAAATAATGGCTGTACGTTTCAATACTTTTTTCCAAAAAACGGCATCACCCGCCGCTTCCAGCCTCGGCATCACAAAAGCCATGGCATTGCCGACAGCAAAAAGAAAAAAAGGAAATACCAGGTCCGTCGGTGTCAGACCATGCCAGGGCGCATGTTTGAGCGGTGCATAGATATGGCTCCAGGAACCTGGGTTATTCACTAAGATCATCAAACAGACCGTGGCGCCGCGGAATACATCGAGTGAGTAGAAGCGTTGTTTCAAAGTTATCGGTGATTTTGGGTTTTAAAAATAGTGAATTGAGTGGGAAAGTCGGTGGGACGGTTGGTGATGGATTTTGAACGACAGCGGCACGGAAGGAAAGAGATTTGAACTAGGGACGCACGGCGGTTCACGACGGGGTTCTCTTCGCTGTGTGTCTCTGTGCCGCTGTGGTTCAAAACAGTAAGGACACCGGAGTCACGGAGAAAGCGATTTATATCGGTCTTTGTGACTTCCTGGTTTCGCGGGTAAAAAAATTTCCCACTATGAAGACCAATTGTTGATTTTAAAAACTGGAACACGGGTACCTGACGGGCTGAGTCGCGGTGTGCCGGTGAGTTTACATAGGGTTGCCGACTTGTGTGGGCAAAACATTCATGCTCTGCCTTTTTTAATGATTCGCCACTCCCATTTACCCTTTATATTTGCACCCGAAAGACAATAGCCATAACGTAAAACCGTTATACTGGCCTTGATTTTACCGGTCGTATAAAATTTTAATATGTGACCGAGGTGGCGAAGCTTTCTAAAATACTGAAGTGTCACGCAAATGGTTAGCCATATATAGCCGTCCCCGCTGGGAAAAGAAAGTAACCCAGCTACTCAAAGAAAAAGGACTGGAAAGCTACTGCCCCTTGAATAAGGTAAGGCGCAAGTGGAGCGACAGGGTGAAGCTGGTGGAAGAGCCGCTTTTTAAATCCTATGTTTTTGTAAAGGTCAGCGATGAGGATCGTTCCGTGGTCAGGATGACGCCCGGTGTGATCAATTTTGTGTATTGGGATGGTAAGCCTGCACTTATAAAAGAAAAAGAGATTACCGCCATCAAGCAGTTTTTGAATGATTATGAAAATGTGGAAGTACAGCCGCTGAATGTGGAGGTGAGGCAGCGGGTAAAGATCACAACCGGACCATTGATGGACCACGAGGGGCAGGTAATCGCCATTAACCGTAAAACAGTAAAAGTAGCCATCGATAGTTTAGGGTACATGCTGATAGCGCATATTGACAGAAGTAATTTAACTTCGGCACAATCTTGATAAAGCCAACCCCTTATTTTTGCAGCCAGCTGCATACTTAAAGCCGCTTCAATGAAATTCATTCGCTTCGTACTATTTCTTGCTTTTCCTTTCTATTTGGTCTCCTGTGGTACACAGCAAAAAGTGCCCAACTACCTTCAAAATGTGACTGATTCAACAGTAAATCAAGAAGTTACAATACCCGAGTTACGCATCCAGAAAAACGATTTGCTTTCAATACAGGTTTATAGTGCCAGTACAAAAAGAGATATCTCTGACATTCCTTATAATCTTCCCGTCGTTGGCGAGGGAGCAGGAAGCGGTGGGTTTTTAGTTGACATCAATGGTAATATCGAGTATCCACGTATTGGCATCGTTGCAGCGGAAGGTCTTACTAAGTTGCAATTAGCAGAGGTTATTAAAAAAAAGATCAACGAAAAGGATTCCGTATTGACAAATCCTTCAGTAATCATCCGATTCCAAAACCTAAAGGTCACGGTAATGGGGGAAGTAAATAAGCAGGGGCCGATAATTGTGCCGGGTGAAAGAGTTACGATATTGGAGGCGATTGGTTTAGCCGGCGGTATCAACGACTTTGGACTTAAGAATTCAGTAAAAGTGATCCGGGAGATCGATGGGAAAAGACAAGCTGGCATAGTTGATCTTTCTTCAGAAGACTTATTTGAATCTCCTTACTACAATTTAATGCAAAATGATATGGTATTTGTAGATCCCAGCAAGCGAAAAGCCAAAAAAGCGGAACAGGATGTGGTTATTCAGCGTATCGGCTTTGGTTTAAGCGTTATCACAGCTATTGCATTGCTCTATAATATATTTAGATAATGAGTCAAAGCGAAATTGCACAACCAGGGCCAGCATCAGGCCAAAATAATATAAATAGAATTGAGCTGGGAGGTTTGAGTATAAAGGATATGTATTATAAATATATCCGCTATTTTCCTTTCTTTCTTTTGTCCGTCGCTCTTGCATTGTTAATTGCTTTTGTTTATTTGCGCTATTCTACCCGCATTTATAGCGCGAGTGGTAATCTCCTTATTAAAAGCGAAGCGACTTCTGACAATGATAAGGTTGAGGATATTCTTATGGGAAAGAATCGTTCGCAGAATATTCAAAGCGAAATAGAAATACTGCGATCACGGCCATTAATGACCAGGGTCGTTAAAAAGCTGGACCTCGAATTTACCTACACCCCTATCGGGAAAATTATCGAAGACCTGAATGTATATAAATATGGTCCCTTTCTTATCGAAGCTTTTAAAATTAAAGACTCTTCCTCCGCGTTTTCGACCAATATAGATTTTATCAACAAAGATCAATTTCGTGTCAATAGCGATCCCACAATCTTCTCATTTGAGGAGCTATTCGAAAATAAAAATGGGGTATTTAAACTAAAAAGAAATAACAGATCGCCGTTGCCAGATTCAAGATATAAGGTAACCTGGCAACCTGCAGAAGCGGTTGCCGGAGGATTAGTGCAGGGATTGAAAGTATTGCCAAAAACGCCGGGAACAGGTATTATATCCATTGGAATCGAGACCACAAATGCACGAATGGCTGCTGACATTGTGAATACACTGATGGTGGAATATGACTCAATGACCATTGAACAAAGCAATTATTCGACTGACCAGATGCTCGGGTTTATTGACAGCCGCTTGCGTTTTTTAAACCGGGAGTTAGATAGTGTACAACTCAACTTATTGAATTTTCAACAAAGGAGCAATCTGATCGATGTGGAGGTACAATCGGGTGGATCTTATCAGAAGATTACAGAAGTTGATAAAGCTATTAACGAGGAGCAGTTAAGAGCGAACGTGGCGGACTTGATTCATGGCTATCTTCTTGACAAAAGAAATGAGTATAACAATGTGGTGGTGCCATCGTCACTGGGCCTTGAAGACATCACGCTCAACGAACTGGTATCAAATTATAACAGGGCCCAGTTGACAAGACAATCCCTAATGGCTTCCGATATACCAGTTGATAATCCTGCTGTTAAAGAAGCCGAAGGGCAAATTGAAAAACTTCGAGAAAGCGTAATAGAGAATATCAACAATATCAAATCTTCATACAACAACACTATTGCTCTATTGAAAAAGCGAAATTTGCTTGAGCAATCGCAGTTTCAAACATTGCCTTATAAGCTTAAAGAGTATGTAGAACTTCAACGCCAGGTAAATACGAAATTGGCGCTATATAACTTACTTGAAGGTAAAAGAGAAGAAGCTGCTATAAGCAGGGCATCTACTATTTCCAATTCAAAACTTATCGACCTGGCTCGTCCGTCTGACACACCCGTGAAGCCAAATAGGAGAGCGATACAGATCATGGCGGTAGTGATCGGCTTGGCTTTACCTGTCTTATTTATTTTTTTGAAAGAGGTGCTTAACGATAAGATAACGACCCGCTATGACATTGAAAAAGTTACCCAGGTACCGATCATGGGAGAAATAGGACACTCTTTTTCAAATAATACCCTGATTGTAAACAAGACGAGCAGGAGTATGGTCGCAGAACAGTTCCGCATTGTTCGATCTAACCTGCAATATGTTTTAAGTAAAATAGAAAAACCGGTTATTTTGGTTACTTCGTCTTTCAGTGGTGAAGGGAAATCATTTGTCAGTACAAATATGGCATCCGTACTAGCTCTAACCGGGAAGAAGACGATAGTACTTGAATTTGACATACGTAAGCCTAAAATATTATCCGGCCTTGGTTTGGGAAGAAAGCCAGGGATCTCGAATTTTCTGGTGGGCAAGGCCGAACTCAAAGATCTGATAGTACCTATACCTGATCAGGAGAACTTGTTCGTGCTGGCGTGCGGTCCTATTCCGCCCAACCCTTCAGAATTGTTACTGGATCAGAAAGTGACCGAATTGTTTGATTGGGTAAGAAAAGAGTTTGATGTTATTCTTGTTGATACTGCGCCGGTCGGGATGGTTAGCGATGCGATGACTTTAGGGAAGTTTGCAGATTGTACCTTATATCTTGTGCGCCAGGGCCGGACATTTAAAAAGCAAATCGGATTAATAGATGATCTACATAGAGAAAGCAAGTTACCGAGGATTTCTATCGTTATTAATGATGTGAAGATCAAGGCTGGCTACGGATACTATGGGTATGGACGCTATGGATATGGTTATGGCTATGGTCTTGGACAGGGGGGCTATTACGAAGAAGAAAAGGTTCCTCAATCCTCCTTTGAAAGAATAATCGGAAGGTTGAATGCGAAAAACTGGTTCCGTAAAAAAGGACAGCGTTCATAAATTACGAATTTATATATGAGAATTTTAGTTACAGGTGGTGCTGGTTTCATTGGGTCTAATCTCGTCGAAAAGCTGTTACAGGACCAACGGGTCAGCTTTGTCCGGGTCCTTGATAATTTTGCTACCGGATCAAGGAAAAACTTGGTGACGTTCTCCGGTGATTCAAAGTTTGAGTTATTTGAAGGCGATATTCGCAGTTTTGACACTTGTCTTGCAGCTTGCGAAAATATTGACTTCATTTCACACCAGGCTGCACTTGGCTCGGTTCCGCGGTCTATTGCTGATCCTTTAACGACAAACGAAGTAAATATCACTGGTACCCTAAATGTTTTTGCGGCTGCGAAAGAAAAAAAAATAAAACGTATCGTATATGCAGCGAGTTCGTCAACTTATGGCGATCATCCGGGTCTACCTAAAGTAGAAGATAATATCGGTAATCCGCTTTCTCCCTATGCTGTCACGAAATATGTAAACGAATTATATGCACGTGTATATTCCAGTTTATACAATATGCAAATAGTGGGGCTGAGGTATTTCAACATATTTGGACCCCGTCAAAATCCTAATGGTCCTTATGCTGCTGTGATACCTTTATTTGCAGAAGCAATTTTAAAAAATGAGGCCCCAACTATAAATGGGGATGGCAAACACAGCCGGGACTTTACGTATGTCGATAATGCAGTTCAGGCAAATATTCTAGCGCTGTTTACCGATAACGCTGAAGCGCTAAACCAGGTTTATAACATTGCCTGCGGTGATCAAACATCGTTGTTAGAACTATTTAACCATCTGAAGGAAGAAGCTTCCAGTTCTCTTGAACCATATCATGGTCCTGAGCGAAATGGCGATGTAAAGCATAGCCTGGCCGATATAAGTAAGGCGGCCGCTTTGTTGGGTTATAAGCCGGGAATTACCGTGAAAGAGGGTTTAAAGAAAACTTTCGAATGGTATAAAAATCAGGCGCAGTTGATTAGCTGATTAATTCGCAACACCCGGCGCGGTGTTCACATTTTTATATAGTTCCGAAATTTAAAATATGAGTACGACAATTATCATCACTGGCGGTGCTGGTTTTATTGGATCGCATGTGGTTCGTTTGTTTGTAACCAAGTATCCGGATTACAACATCATCAACCTTGATGCATTGACTTATGCAGGCAATCTTGAAAATTTAAGAGATATACAAAGTAAGCCCAATTACATTTTTGAAAAGGGCGATATCTTAAATACGGGGGATATCGAAAATATTTTTTCTAAGTACAATCCTGGCGGAGTGATTCATTTAGCTGCTGAATCTCATGTGGATCGCTCCATTGCATCCCCCCTTGATTTTGTTTATACAAATGTGATAGGCACGGTGAATCTCTTAAATGCTGCACGAAAATTTTGGAAAGGGAATTTTGCCGGTAAGAAATTTTACCATGTTTCCACTGACGAGGTATATGGCGCCCTTGGGGCGACAGGTTTTTTTACAGAAGAAACCAGGTATGACCCTCATTCTCCTTACAGTGCCTCCAAAGCTGCTTCTGATCATTTCGTGAGGGCTTATGCCGACACCTATGAATTGCCAGCAATCATTAGCAATTGTTCTAATAATTACGGACCCAATCATTTTCCTGAAAAGTTGATTCCTCTCTTTATTAATAATATCATTCAACAAAGGCCATTGCCCGTTTACGGTGATGGGTTGTATACCAGGGACTGGCTTTTTGTAAAGGACCATGCTTCAGCCATTGATCTTGTATTCCATAAAGGAAAGCTTCAGGAAACTTATAATATCGGTGGCTTTAATGAGTGGAGGAACATTGACCTGGTCAAATTGCTTTGCAGGCTAATGGATCAAAAGCTTGGCAATTCCGTTGGCACAAGCGAAAGTCTGATTACCTATGTTAAAGACAGGCCGGGTCATGATCGGCGGTATGCTATTGATGCGAGCAAGATTAATAAAGAGCTTGGATGGAAGCCATCCGTAACATTTGAAGAAGGTCTGTCCCTAACTATTGACTGGTACCTGGCAAATGCAGAATGGCTCAAGCATGTTACCAGCGGGGCTTATCAACATTATTACGACGAACAATACGCAAAAAGATAATTATGAAGGGAATCATTCTAGCAGGCGGGAGCGGCACAAGGCTTTATCCTATTACCAAAGCCATCAGTAAGCAGTTAATGCCTATCTATGATAAGCCGATGGTTTATTATCCGCTTTCGACTTTAATGATGGCCGGAATTAGAGAAATACTGATAATCACTACGCCAGAGGATAATTCATCGTTTAAACGTTTATTAGGTGATGGTAGTCACATAGGTTGCAGATTCGAATATGCAATACAAGAAGTTCCAAATGGCCTGGCACAGGCATTTGTGATCGGTGAGTCATTTATAGAACGGGAGAAGGTAGCCTTGGTGCTTGGCGACAACATTTTTTATGGTGCTGGACTAGGCAGTCAGCTTAAGAAACTCGCAGATGTTGAGGGAGGGTATGTTTTCGCATACCAGGTATCGGATCCGGAAAGATATGGCGTGGTGGAATTCGATGATCAGATGAAAGTCATTTCAATCGAAGAAAAGCCTTCTAAACCTAAATCAAACTTTGCAGTGCCTGGTCTCTATTTTTATGATAATAATGTAGTGGCCATTGCTAAAAATCTCAAGCCATCTCCCCGGGGTGAATATGAGATCACGGATGTGAACAAAGAATATTTGCAGCGAAATGATTTGAAAGTTTCCGTGTTGGACAGAGGCACCGCCTGGCTTGATACTGGTACTTTTGATAGTTTAAGTGACGCCAGCGAATTTGTCCGTGTAATAGAAAAAAGACAGGGGACCAAAATCGGATGCATCGAGGAGGTAGCCTACCGGAATGGATTTGTTACCCGGGAACAACTGTTACACATCGCCGATAGTTTGATCAAAAGCGGTTACGGGGAATATTTGAAGAAATTGATTGTAAACTGAATCAGCTTTAAAAAAAATGGATGTTAAGCAGGAGGACAATCAATGGGGAATTATAATTCAGGCACGAACCGGGTCGACAAGACTTCCCTCCAAAATGCTTTTACCGCTTGGTAACCAAGCAACTCTTTTAAATGTTATTATCAGTAATCTGCAGGCTTTCTTTTCTTCGGATAAAATAGTGCTCGCTACTACTATCTCCCCAAAAGATGATCCCCTTGTAACGATCGGGAAACAAGCAGGCGTTATAGTTTTCAGGGGTTCAGAAAACGATGTTTTGAGTCGCTTTATCGAAGCAGCAAGACAAGAGAACTGGACAAGGGTGGTCAGGGTGTGTGCAGACAATCCCTTCCTGTACGGCGGTACGGTGTTGATGTTAGTGGAAAATGCGCTCCGATCAAATGCAGATTATGTTTCGTGGTTTTTTAAAGATGGGTTACCGGCGATACGATCACATTCCGGTTTTTTCCCGGAGTGGGTAACGTTGAAGGCACTTGAAAAAATTGCCGGACATACTCAACAGGCTATTTATCGAGAACATGTCACCAACTTTATATATGATCATGCACAGGAATTTATTATTAGAAGAATAGCAATCGAAGACGAAAGTTTTTTCCGCACCATAAGACTTACTGTTGATACGGAAAGTGATTATACTCTCCTGAAAGCGATGTATGAGGATTTGTCATTGTCAGGCAGAAACATTACCCCTGAGCGACTAAAGAAATATATTGATGAAAGACCAGAGCTAAAAAGCCAAATGAAAATAAATATCACTAAAAATGAAAAGTAATTATCACACTTATATTATAGGTGAAATCGGGCAGAATCACAATGGGTCAGTTGACCTGGCGAAACTTTTAGTAGAAGTGGCTGCCCGAAAGCCCGAAGAAAATCTGTTTGGCCTGGAACTTCAGCCGATGGATGCCGTTAAATTAACAAAACGGGATCTTAAGGAGGAATTATCTGCGTCACAAATGGATCGGCTTTACGATTCACCTCATTCTTTTGGAAAAACTTATGGTCAACACCGCGCAGCCCTCGAGCTAAATGACGAGCAGCATTTTGAGATTTATCAGCACGCAAAATCTTTGGGGCTCGATTTTGTTGAGACATTATGCGCCAAAGGGTGTTTATCAATGCTTAAACTATTTGTTCCTGATAAATTAAAAGTAGCCAGCCGCGATTTGACCAATTTGCCATTATTATCCGCGCTTGCAGAAACAAAAATTCCCATAATTATTTCTACCGGTATGGCAGGTAAAATGGAATTGGATAACGCAATAACCTGCATAAGTAAATACCACAGTGATATAAGTATACTGCATTGTGTCTCCCAGTACCCCACTGAACCAAAGAATGCCAATTTAAAAACAATTACCTACCTGCAAAAAAGTTACCCTCAATATACAGTCGGATATTCTGATCATACTATTGGCATTTCCGCCCCGGTTGCTGCCGTTGCAATGGGTGCCAAACTAATTGAGAAGCATATTACACTGGACAGAAAAATGAAAGGTACTGACCAGGCCGGTTCTTTGGGAATTGATGGAATCAATCGTCTTGTAAGGGATATCAGGGTAATGGAAATATCAATGGGTGTAGAAGATATTTTTATTGATGACTCTACATCTGCGGCAAAGGTGAAACTCGAAAGATCCATTGCGACGAACAGGCAAATAAAGGCAGGCGAAATGATATCAGAGAAGGACATTCATATGCTTTCGCCTGGTGATGGATTAAAATGGGAGCAAAAAGAAAAAATAGTCGGAAAAAAGGCCAACGTTGACATTGCAAAGGATGAAATAATCTATTCAAATTTAATTCAAAGCTGATGAGCATTAAGATCAAGACAATAGCCTCGGAAAACGAGAAAGCAAATCGTAAAGCTTTTTTCGACTTATTTTCGCAATCACCACTACCGGATAATGAGAAGCTTTCAAATATTGGACTTTTTCAAAAAAGACAAGATCTAACCAAGCAATTGTTTTTCAACGATGTTTATCAGCAAATAATGGGTGTGCACGGTGTGATAATGGAGTTCGGCACCCGCTGGGGTCAGAATCTTGTTACGTTGAATAATTTACGAGCAATTCATGAACCTTACAATTTTAGCAGAAAAATCATTGGCTTTGATACGTTCGGTGGTTTTGCAAGTGTGAATTCCAAAGATGGTACGCATGATATTATCCAGGAAGGAGCGTTCTCCGTTTCTGAACAATACGAAGATTATCTGGACAAAATACTTGCGTATCACGAGTCCGAGTGTCCCCTACAGCATATTAAAAAGAATTACCTGGTTAAAGGAAATGCCATAGAAACGCTTAGGAATTATTTGAATGAACACCCCGAAACGATCATAGCTTTAGCCTATTTCGATTTTGATATTTATGAGCCGACCAAAGACTGCCTGGAATTGATAAAGCCATATATCACAAAGGGCACCGTTATTGGGTTTGATGAGTTAAATGATCCGCAGTTTCCTGGCGAAACAGTAGCGTTGAAAGAGGCATTCGGGCTAAGTAGTGTGTCAATTAAAAGAAGCAAATATTCAGGGATCCAATCTTACATTATTATTGAATAAAACTTTGATGACTTTACCTAAGTTAGTAATTACAGATATTGACGGCGTTTGGACAGACGGCGGCATGTATTATGATCAAACCGGAAATGAGTGGAAAAAATTTAATACATCGGATAGTGCGGGTATTCTATTCTGCCGAAAATTTAATATCCCTGTTGCAATAATTACAGCAGAGGATACAGCGATAGTAAAAAGACGGGCTGAAAAATTAAAGATCGATTTTCTGTTTCAGGGAATAGGTGATAAACTACTTGTTGCCACATCTTTGTGCAAGCAATTAAATGTAACCCTGGATGAGACCGCCTATATCGGCGATGACCTCGGCGATATAGATCTGCTAAAAAAAGTAAAATGGTCAGCCGCCCCGAATAATGCACCTGCTTACATAAAAAAAATAGTGCATCATGTAACAGAGAAAAACGGAGGAGACGGGGCCTTCCGGGAATTTGTAGAGTGGTTGCTTGAAGGTCAAACGTTAGTAGATAATCTATAGCCACAACTGTAAGACCGCAAAATATGTCGAACAAGAGAATCGTTTATCCCATAGAAACTACAAAGCGTGAGCTGGAAGGTGTCTTTCTGACGGCCTTGAAAATAGCTGCAAAGGGAAACACTGTGCACATTGGGCCAAAGTTTGAACTGGATTATCGGATCAACGCTATAAAGCCTGATGTATACATTGGCACGAGGGCCGACAAGACCAACTATGGGTTGCTAAAAACCTTAAAGAAAAGCGGAACCCATATTGCAATAGTTGATACGGAAGGGGGTATAATGGTTGGCGATGAATATAAAACCCGGCATTTTATAGACGGCCTAAAGCAGGTTGAACTTTTTTTTGCATGGGGCAATAAAGGGAAAGAGCAGTTATCACATGCAAATGCCATCGACCTCGAGCGCATTTTCATAAGCGGTGCGCCTTGGTTTGATATGAAAGAAGTGAAACCACTCTATAACGATACAATACACTTTATCAACGAAAAGTACCCGAAGTCATTTATATTGTTTAATTCAAGATTGCCATTTCCCAATCACAAAGCTGCAGCGATAAGCAAAGAGGTGGCGGAAAAGGAGCCTGAAGCGTTTGCCTATTACAGTAAGCAATTTAATAATCTTAATGAAACAATAAAGAAGCTGGCCGAAGACTTCCCGGCGGAAACCTTTATCATAAGGGCCCATCCTTCGGAGGATCCTGCCTTTTATTACGAGTACTTTAAGGGCAATAAAAATATTGTGATTAATGATGATTACAATGCACGGGCCTGGGTTCTTGCAAGTAAACTCGTTTTGCATAACAGCTGTACTACAGGACTTGAATCCGCAATGCTTGGAAAACCGGTAATTGCTTACCAGGAAGTCAGGGAAGATAGGTTCGACCGGCAATTACCAAATGAGGCAAGCCTCTCTGTCAATACCTACAGTGACCTGAAAGAAAAGGTACAGCATTATATAAGAAATCCGCATTCCACCTATGCACTGACGGACGATCAGACAAAAAAAATAAAGGAATTTTTTTACAACGTTGATGTCAGTGCTTCGAACATTATTTCCGAGAAGATCAATGAACTTTCTGCCACCGGCTTTGTTTACCGGCCAGATAACGAGTACAGAACGATTAAAACCAAAATGACGATTATATACAAGTACCCGATTTTGCTGAATCTGTTATCTCCGTCACAACGAAAAAGAGTGCAAAAGAGTAAGCAGTATTTTATGAGTAAATTTAAGCCGTTTGCTTTAGCACAGCTGCTGCGGATGAAAGATGTATTAGCGGACAGTTGCCCGGCCTTCAAAAATATTAAAATTGAAAAGCTGAGCGGAAGTAAGTATTCATACATTATTTATCCTTGATCCCTAACGAATGCAGGAAACGAAAATTGATTATCGCAGCATTTTCAAGTGGAATACGATCGGCAACATAACCAACCTCGGATCAAAATTCATTATATCGGTTATCTTACAACTACTTCTGCAACCCGCAGATTTTGGAATTATAGCGAGCATCCTGGTTTTTGCCGGTATTGCGCAGGTAATGGTTGACAACGGTTTTCAAAGCGCAATCATTCAGGCCAAAAATATTTCAAACAACGGGCTTTCAACCGTTTTCTATATTAACATTGGTATAGGATCATTTTGCACGATTCTTCTTTTTTTCATTGCCCCTCTGCTGGGCGATTTTTACAATGAATCCCGGCTTGTACCTGTTACCCGCCTGATCGCATTTACCTATTTACTGCAATCGTTCGCATTAATTCAAAGAGCGTTATTTACCAGGGAGCATGCTTTTAAAAAGCTGGCTATTGCCGACATTGTAAGCAATCTTATTGCTGGAATCATCGCAATTATAATGGCGCTTAATTCCTATGGAGTATGGAGCATTGCGGCCATGTATGTTTTACAAATTCTTCTTTGTAATTTTTTCTTATGGTTTCAATCTGCCTGGCGACCACTTTTTGTTTTCAACCTTCGGGAAATAACAGGGCTCTGGCAATATGGTTCTAAGGTTTTCTTGAGCGGGCTTTTTATCTACGCGAATTCGAGGGTAGACCTTCTGATGACAGGACGTTTTTTTTCAGCGGCGCAACAAGGTTTTTATTCCAGAGGAAAGGATTACGGTATGTTACCTTCAAGTATTCTCATTGGCATCGTAAGTAAATCCTATTTCCCTATTTTTTCAAGGTTGCAGGATAAGCCCATAGAACTGGAAAAAAATTATTATAATTCTTTGTCAGCTATCAGCTTTATTGGCGGGCTTATCTTCCCGTTATTGTTCCTGATATCAAAAGATGCTGTTCTTATAATTCTGAAAGAAAAATGGGCTGATATGATACCTGCACTAAGCTTGTTTATTGTATTTAGTTCGGTGCATATTTTTAATTCCATTAATTCCAATTTTCTTGCTGCCACGGGAAAGGCAAAGACAAATCTTCTTATTATTGTGACTATGGGATGCATACGCATGCTGGCCATACTTGTTTATTTTGTTGTGGCTGATAACCCAAAGACAATAGTTATTGTAATCATGCTGATACTTTTTTCGTTCATTGAAAATCATTTATCATTCTTTTTTGTCCGGAAGTATAACGGCTATGGTATCTTCAAACAATATGGGGTTTCCTACAAAGAAACTTTTGCAGGGTGGTTGATTGCAGCAATTATTTACTTTTTATTTGAATGGAGCGGTTGGCTGGATGGTTCTTATTTAGCGCACCTGCTAATTGCTACGCTGGCATTTCTTGCTGCATATGCGACCGCTTGTTATTTCATCAAAAACGCTTTTTTCGTTCATTGGCTTAAAGTTTTACGCGGTTCACCGCCCGGTACCCTGCGATAGCATGGCGGGTAAAACTTCAGGATACCTGACGACTAAAAATATGACAACATGACGGCTAAAAGTCTTCAACTGATTCAAGTATTAAGAGGCATAGCCAGCCTGCTTGTCGTATTACTACATACTACAGGGAATTATGAGGACAACTTAGGCAGAGAATTTTTGGGTGGCTTTTTTGGATTTGGGGGATCAGGTGTTGATATCTTTTTCGTATTAAGCGGTTTTATCATCACTTATACCAGCAGCAGGCATCTATCTGATAGTAGTAAATTTTTTCCGTTTGTCAGAAGAAGGTTTGTCAGAATATATCCCGTGTACTGGATCATCATATCGGGCTTTTTGTTAATGCAGATCATTCTCCCCTCGTTTTACAAAACGCACTATGATTTCACTGCTTCAAACTTGCTGTCGACTTATTTGCTTTTACCCGGACATGCAATGGTCAACGGCGTAAGCTGGACACTGACGAATGAATTATTTTTCTACATACTTTTCTCTATTGCGTTTTTTGTTCCCAACAAGAAGCTGCTCCTGGGATTAATGGGCGTCTATGCCCTGTCTATTTGTGTGGTTTACGCAGCAGGCTATGATTCAGGAGCACACAATAGTTGGCTGAATATGTTTCTTTTTCCAATGAACATCGAGTTTTTTCTCGGTATTGTATCTGCTTTGGTACTCGAAAAATTATCAATGCGGTATTGCAAGGCGATGATCATAACCGGATCATTACTTTTTTTAACGGCAGCATTACTTGTTCTTAATCAGTGTATTTTATTTGATAATCCATTCAACCGGGTTCTTTATTTTGGGATACCTTCTTTTCTCATTGTTACCGGTGTCGCCAGGCTGGAGTCGGTAAAAAATATGAAAGTTCATGGATTTCTTCTCTCACTGGGCGATGCTTCATATTCCTTATACCTGTTGCATTTACCGGTTATCGCGGCAGGTACGAAAATACTTTCGCAAACTGGCATTAAAAATGACATGCTATTACACTGTATTATGCTTTTTGTCGTATTGTTAATTTGCTTTGGCAGCGTTCTTTTTTTTAAACATATTGAAAAACCGCTGATCAATAAGTTAAACGCAAACAAGAATCAAAAAGCCAAACTTAAAATGGCAGGGTAGTTATGGGTATATATTTTTTCTATAAAGCTTATATACGTGCAGCCAGTACCATTTTTTTCTTTGTGATCACGGGGACTTTTGGAATCTACGGTCAACATACGGTATATATGGACAAGACAGCGCCAACTTCCGAAATCGAAGCTATCAGGGAGATGGTTGAACTTATTAATCAATCGCCGGCGATAAAATTGACAATCGATACATTAACCAAATTCTCAGGCCAGGGAATTTATATTACAACCACGGAAAGGGATTATTATAGAAAAGCGCCTCCGCAGCTGAAAAATATGGGTGAGGAAGCGATCTTTCTTAAAGGGTCAAAGGATCAAGTGTATATATGTGCCAATACTTCAAGCGGAATGCAACACGGAATATTCGTCTATCTCGAAAAACTAGGCTTCCGTTTTTATTTTCCCGATCCTGCCTGGCAAATTAATCCATCAAACGCTTCTCTTTTCTTTCCTTTTGAAGAATTGACAGAACCAGACTTTGATTACCGGAGAATTTTCATGGGCTTCGGATATGGCTCAGACAAGCTCAAAGACCAATATTTGTTTTGGGAAAGAGCTAACAGGATGGGCGGGGCATTGCAGGTGCATAATGGCCATGCTTATTATGCTATGCTTGCTGACAAAAAAAAGGAGTTTGAAAAACACCCGGAATATCTCAATAAGCCACTTATCAATGGTGTAAAGCAAAAGAAAACAGTTTTCAACTTCTCTTCACCGGGTCTTGCACAACTTGCGTATGAGTGGTTAATAGAACGATTTGCGAAATTGGAAAAGTTGGGTAGAACGCTACCTATGCTGTCATTAGAACCTTTTGACGGGCCAAATTATTGTGATTTGCCAGGTTGCAAGAAAATAGGCGACAACGCCAGCGATCAAATTTTTTACTTCACCAATGAAGTAGCAAGAAAATTAAAAAGGACACACCCGGATAAGAAAATCGGTTTGCTGGCTTATTATGATCATATTGATATTCCAAAGTATGACGTTGAAGACAATGTGTTCGTAACGTTAACAAGTAGTTTTAACACCTCCGCTTTTACTACAGATGAGCTTATCGCAAGGTGGAAGACCAAAGTAAAAACTATGGGGGTTTATGACTACATGAGTGTGTATTCAGGTTCTAATGATCTTCCGGGAAGGGGTTTTGCTGGTAATTACAATGATGTCGCCCGGACAATTAAAAAATATAAAAAGCTGGGTGTTACCGCTTACCAGGCTGAATCAACCTACGGATGGGTAGGAAAGGGATTATCACATTACATTGCGGGAAGACTTACATGGGAAAGTGAAGCGGATGTAAATAAAATCGTTGATGAGTTTTTTGACCTCTGTTTTCCTGAAACAAAAAACTTTATAAGGCCAGTAATGGATAAATGGAATTCATCATTTGTTTTGACTGAAAACGAACTTTATCAATGGTTTTCATCATTACGTTCGGCATTTAAAATTTGTAAAGACCCTGGAGAATTGAAACGGCTGTACCAGTTAGCCCTTTACGTGAACTATGTAAAGCTGTTCAGGGAATTCCAGGGCGGTAAATCCCAAAAGCAAAATGGCCCTGCCATTCAATTGCTTAGCTATTTGTCCGATATAATGGATGAAGGTGTTGTGGCTTCTTATGCTGCGATAAACACGTTAGCGCCCCCACTTGGCAAGGAATATGCGATTCGAAACAAAAACGCTGTTTGGCGCAATGTTAAGGTCGATTATCCGAAAAATAAACAGGCGTGGATAACGGCTATTGATTCTTATTTGCCTGCTTTAACCCGGATTCAAAATGTTAGAAACTATAAAACTTCTCCCTTATCG
>WUUC01005610.1_pt1 | contig 66187 bp, 52 predicted proteins | sample 6278441 | NCBI WGS metagenome assembly WUUC01 (sample SAMN13675441, study PRJNA597444) | soil metagenome | isolation source: soil | place: USA: Washington | collected 2017-10
CTGCCCGGCTGGGCAGTGTGCGGGAAAGTATCGAATACCTTTCACAAAAACCAGCCGTTGATCTTATCTTCAGCGACGTACAATTAAGTGACGGACTGTCATTCGAAATTTTTAACCAGGGAAACGTCCGGACACCGGTAATCTTTATTACATGTTACGACGAATTCATGATGAATGCCTTTGAATACAACGGCATTGATTACCTGTTAAAACCAGTGGACAAAGAGGATCTGCGAAAGGCATTAATAAAATACCGGATGCTGGAAAAACATTTTACTGACCACCATTCGCTTACCAGCCTGATGCAATATGTAGGCGAGCATAAAAAGAAACGAATACTGGTGAAAAAAGGAATGGAGAACATCTCGTTGCGTCTTGACGACGTCGTGCTGTTTTACACGGAGAACAAGATCGTGTATGTTATTGACCGCTGGGGTAAAAAATACCTTGCGGACAAGAACCTTGGCGAGATGGAAGAAGAACTCGACGACACAACTTTTTTTCGGGCAAACCGACAATATATTGTCAATATTAATTTTATCAGGGGGTTTAAAGCATATGAAAAAGTAAAACTGATCGTGGATCTTACGTTGCCCGATCTCAACCATTGCGTGATTGTGAGCCAGGAAATGGCACCGCAATTCCGGGAGTGGATGCATAATGCTTAGATTTTGAGGTTCGGAGTTTGAAATTCGGGTTGGGAGTTCAGAAAACCAACGCAATCTTTTACCGAATGTTCATCACGAAAACATTTTCTGTGATCGGGGTTCATTAACATCAACTCCGAACCTCAACTCAAAATTACATTTTTACACTACCAATAAACTACAACCGCGCAGATCGCTATTATCCATGCGCCCTAGTACTTCAAAACTGCCATCAGGAAAAACCCTGCCGGCATCGCTGGTGGCAATAAAGCTGCAGGAATAAACATTCGCCAGGTCTATAATGTTGATAGCACCGCTAGTAGGTTGACCAGTTTCCGATTGTTTTATATGCAACGGGTCTTCCTCGTCTCTTACTACTATTTTCATCCAGGGCGGACAATTAAAGATGCCGCCGCCTTTTGACCAGGCTTGCGATAAAAGTTCCGTCATACCATACTCGGAGTGAATAAACGGCAGGTGAAAACTTTTCTTCAAAACAGCATGTATCTGCTGACGCACCATTTCGACCCGGCGGCCCTTCATGCCGCCTGTTTCCATAACAATAGTATGGTTAAAAAGCCCGGGACAGATCCGTGAAGAAAAAGCCTCAGCAAAATCAAGTAAACCAAATGTCACTCCTATCAGTAACGTCTTTTGCTTTTTTTTCTCCAGCTGTGTTAATACATTGAAAAGCTGTTCAAATTCGTCGAGATAAAAACCGCTTTGTTCATGGCCACTTAAACCTATTAGTTCGTTGACCATATAAACCAACGATGAATTTTGCCTTTCAAGGTAAGATGGTAATAAGCCAAGTATACACCAATCGTTTACAGAACCATAAAAGCTCTCAAAACTTTTGATAAAACTATGCTTATATAACGTTGTACTTTTTACAAAATGCTGGCTATTGATGCTGCCGGTGGTTCCACTGCTTTCAAAAATTATCGCTGGTTCAAATGCAGTTGTTTTTACCGTATGCGTCTTAAAAAACTGAATGGGTAAGAAAGGGATCCGGTTAACGGACCCCACTGTGGCGGGATCGATTTGCAACGCCTTGATGTATTGATGATAAATGCTATTATTTTCATACTGGAACCAAAAAATATCCAATGCAAGCTCATCAAATCCCTGCTCGGTGGTAGTAAGAATTTTATCTTTCCATTGACATCCCATGGCCTTGTATTACTCTAAAAGGTATTATATTTGTTTACAATCAATTGTGTGATATGAAGACGATCCTTTCCATTTTTGTTTTCTCACTGGCTATTCTCCTCATAGCTTGCGACAAAGATAAATATGAAACCAAGCCCAAGCTTGAAATAAAAGATTATAACACGAAAGAGCTGTTTCCAAATGAAGACCTGAGGATACGTATAAATTATTATGATAAAGAAGGCGACATCAATGGCGCACCCGTTATTGGCGTTTTAACAAGGCTTAACCAGTTTCCGATCGGTCCCGACCAGGACAAAGTAGATACATTCAGAACAAACCTTCCTGACTTCCCTTCAAAAGATAATGGAGAGATCACTTTTCAATTACCTTACGGCTTTCTTAAGGAAAGCACGATAGAAAATGATACACTGGTCTTTCGTTTTGCCGTTGAAGACCTGGCAGGAAATAAAAGCGATACGATCACAAGCGACCAGGTTGTGATACATTTGTAACCCGCTGATGAATTTTGCCGGGAAATTATTCCGTTTTCTCATTTACAGCAACCTGTTTATCGCATGCTGCGCCGTAGCGATGGTGTATCAAACCTATCAACTGCTGTTACAGGCAACTCCCGGATACTATTTTACCACTTTCGTATTCTTTGCTACTATCTGTAGTTATAGTTTTCACTGGTACCTTACCCCGGCCGACATCAATATTATATCTCCCAGGACACAGTGGCTGGACAGGTACAAAAAAGCTCATCTATTCTTATTTGCTATTGGTGTCGCCGGTGTCGCGGTTTCCGGATTTTTTTTACTGGCTCACTGGCACTGGTTACTACTTTCCGCACTGATCACTTTTCTTTATTCCGCTCCAAAAATCCCCCATCCTTATTTCAAAGCCTTGCGAAAAGTGGCGCTAGCCAAAACCATTTTTCTTGCTTTTGTATGGATGTATGTTACAACTATTTTGCCCCTGCTGATGAGTGATCAACCATGGTCAAACGAGTTCCTCCTATTTGCAGCGGGCAGGTTTTTTCTTATATATGCGATCTGCATCCTTTTTGATTACCGCGACAGGGCGTATGATAAAAGCATCGGCATACGCAGCCTGATAACATGGTTAAGCGAAAAAAAAATAAACCTGCTTTTTATAATTTCTCTGTTACTGTACCTGATCTGTACCACGGGACTCCTGTTATATGGACAGTCATACGAAGTGGTCATTCTCTTACTTGTTCCCGGCGTTATAACGGCCGGTTTATATCGCTTCGCCAAACAAAACTTCTCTGACATGTTATATTATTTTGTCCTGGATGGGCTAATGGCTTTGTCTTCAGCTTTGACACTCGTTTTGGTCCGATGAAATATTCAAAATAACCGTAATAAAAAGTCATTTCATTTTTACTATTTTTTGTGAACAAATTATTACCTGATTTCCATTCTTAGCATAGAAATTGCTACAATGGAGGTTCATCTGATAGTTATGCAAATACATTTCACCAAAGTGGTTCATTTCACCCGTTTGATAAAGGCCGGCGGACGTCTCAGGGAATTTAATTTCAGGAGGTTGAGGCAGTTGGAAGAAGAAATATTTTCAGTAGATACAGTCGATGACCGGGGAAACCGGATCCTTTTCTATATGCGCAAAGACAGCAACTCAAACTGGAGCATTTCGCCACAACCCTTGCCTACCTGGGTGGTGGAAAATGAGGCCAAGCTCAATGAACATATTCTTGACGAATTACAACATCATTAACGTATCATCAACAGGGTGCAGCCAGCATTTATTAAACGCATTGATTTCCGTCAATGCTAATACTTGCAGCGCAAAAAATTATAATATACCTTTCTGAGATAATCAGTTTTCGTTTTCGCGGAAACGCTTTTCGATAGCCGATAGTTCCATTTCGTTTAAAGACGAAGTCTCTTTTAATACTTTTACGAAATGAGCGACTTCTTTTTCGCTGGCGGGACAGCCGCTATTATCGCCTGTTTCAAGCCCGTCTCCTTTTGGCCGTATTTTCGAATCGGCTAGCAGTTTGCCTTCTTTATTAAAGATTAACCAGTAAGGAATTCCTTGTTTATCGCCTTTATACTTGCTGAGTAAAGCTAAAGCGCCGGGAGTTTCAAGGTGCTCCTTTCCCTTTGATTCAAATACAACCAGGTGCCGGATCACGTAATTGCCGGTAAAATACTTTTTAACAGAAGCATCATTCATAGCAGTATCCATTTTGTGGCACCAGCCGCACCAGGAAGCATGAAACAGGACAAAAACATTTTTGCCTTCGTTAGCGGCTATAGTGTATGCATCTTGCAAAATGTTGTCGGCTGTTTGAAGAGGCTGACTCCTGACTGCCGTGGATACGAACAGCAAACCAGCTAATAAGCAGGCAAATGTTTTCATACTTCTGTTTTCTTAAAGATAATCATCTCCCTATACCATCTGCCAGTCCACTGAATATTCTTTTTTATTTGGATGGAAAACAAAACCTTTGCACCGCAAACGATATAGGGTGGCGGGCACGACTTAACTATTAATCACAACGTTTCCTTCATGGTTCAAGCTTATAATTTTTTAGCCGCCTGGCAATTGTTTCCTGAAAAAGGAATTTACGAACACGGCGAAAGGCCGAAAAGCGGAATTTATAAAATTGAATCGCAGGAAGGGAAAAAGGAACTGATCATTTATCACAATTGGGTGACACTCGAAAACCAGGCGCTTTCCTCGCAATATTATGTTATTGCCGACGGCGATCTGAATCCTTTTGACCAGCACGACCTGGCTGAGCAGGTGCAGGCAACCTTTATAGATAGCATCAGTTTTGAAATTCATTTTTATAAGAAAGGCGAAGTAGTTCTCCATATTGTTCACGAGATAATGCCAAACGGATACCTGAAGGTTATCCAACAGGGACTAAAAGATGATGGCACCAGGTATACAAACACAGAACTCTATCACAAGCAACTTAGTGTACTCCCCTACTCTGCTTCTGTTTCAGGCGTAGTGATCAAAGCCACTGAAGAAGGCGTTATCAAACACAAGGCATTAACAGCAATGGAAGAGCAAACGAATATGCAATTGCAACAGATCCGGAAACAGATCGAATTGCTCGCTTTACAAGCACAGGAAATACAAAAAAGAAAAGAACTTTCATTGATGATCTATAGTGCCAAACTTTTATTCAAACCTAATATCGGCCAGGTTTACTATTTATACGAAAAAAAAGATGGAAGCCATACACTGTCGCTTGTTTCTCCGAAGGAGTGGGGAGCCGGTGGACCTTTTAAAAAATTTATTGCAGGCGTAAAGTTGCTGGCTGATCATACCTGGATGGAATTGTAGCGGTCGGCGTTCACAGTTTCTTCCGATCATGAAGGCCCTCATGTTTATTTTAGTTGTTAGTAATTAACGATAAGTTTATCAATGAATAAAAATTTAAATTACCCTCTCCGGGTAAATAAAAGCGGCATTGCAGGCAAAGGCGCCTTTGCATTGAAACCTATTCCTGCTAAAAAGAAGCTGGGCAATATGGGTGGTGAAATAATTTCTTATAAAGAAGCGCAGAAAAGAGTAAAGAAACAACCCGGAAATGTGCTTTTCATGGTAGAGTTTGACAATGACGACATTGCCCTTGATGCAAGCGTTAACAGCAATGAATTGCGATACATCAACCATTCCTGTGATCCCAATACTTATATGCGCAGGGCCTATCAGAAAGTAGAATTTTATACATTACGGCCTGTAAAAAAAGGCGAGGAACTCACTTGCGATTATGGTGAAACACACCATGATGGTAAACTCCCCTGCAAGTGTGGAGCTGCTAATTGCCGGAGCTTTATTTAGCAAGATTTTTTTTGGAACACGGAAGCTCGGATTATATGAATATTACAAGTCTAGAAAAAATCCGTGTTCATCTGTTTAATCCGTGTCCCCCGTCTTCTATACCTTTGATCCATGACTAAACTTTCCGTAAACATTAATAAAATAGCTACGTTGCGCAACTCGAGAGGCGGCAATAATCCGGATGTAGTAAAAGCTGCCATGGATGTACAGCGCTTCGGCGCTGATGGTGTTACTGTCCATCCACGACCGGATGAGAGACATATCCGCTATGCTGACGTAAGAGAAATAAAGAAAATAATCACTACCGAATTTAATATAGAAGGAAACTGTACGGAAAAAAAATTTGTTGATCTTGTACTGGAAACAAAACCTGACCAGGTTACACTCGTACCGGATGCACTGGGTCAACTCACTTCCGATCATGGCTGGGATACAATAAAGAATAAAGACTATTTAAAAAACATTATTTCCGTTTTTAAAAATGCAGGCATCCGTGTCTCCATCTTTGTGGATCCTGTAGTGGAAATGGTAGAAGGCGCAGCAGCAACAGGAACGGACAGGATTGAATTATATACAGAAGGTTATGCAAGGCAGTTCGCAGCCGGGAGCCCCGAGTCCGGAGTCATGCCTTATCTTGAAGCTGCTATTAGGGCCAGGGAGTTAGGTATTGGATTAAACGCGGGGCATGACCTTGATATGCAGAATTTAAAGTACTTCAAAGAAAATATTCCGTGGCTGGAGGAGGTGAGCATTGGGCATGCATTGATCTGTGATGCGCTTCATTTGGGATTTGAAAATGCGGTACAGTTGTATAAGAGGCAGTTGAGGTGATACTATTTCGGGTCTTCTGTTATGGCTCTCCCCCCACAGCTTAATAAACACAAACACCTGCGTTGTTGATTTTACCATTTCTTTATTAAATAGCCACCCTTGCGACAATACAGGTGTTTATAAATATGGTAGTTTTGTCGACTACTGACCAACCATGCTTATCTTCTATGAATAAAAAATTCTACCAGCACATTTTCGAAAAAAAACAAGGCGTTGAAGCAGTTCCACCCAATGAGATCATTGCTTCATGGACGCTTCGTCTCATCCATCTTCTGTATCCCGAGAAAGCAGAGAGTTCTCCCGCTTCCGTTAATGACGTGGAACAGGGATTTATGTTCCTGGAGCAGGAATTAATCCGCATATTCAATGCTACAAAAGCCTGCACACAGTGTGATAATACCGGCAAAGCAAGTCAGTTTTTTAGTTCAATACCGGAAATGTATCGTATACTGAATACGGATATCGATGCCATATTCGAAGGTGACCCCGCATCAAGCAGTAAGTTCGAGATCATAAGAGCTTATCCCGGATTTTATGCTATCTCGTTTTACCGGATAGCGCATGCACTGGCAGATCTGGATATCCCGCTGCTTCCGCGAATACTTACCGAATATGCTCATTCAAAAACCGGCATTGATATACATCCTGCCGCTGAAATAGGTGAACACTTTTGTATAGACCATGGCACTGGCATTGTTATCGGCGAAACCTCCGTTATCGGTAACCACGTCAAAATATACCAGGGTGTGACCTTAGGCGCATTGAGTGTAGATAAAAGCATGTCTTATATCAAACGTCATCCAACAGTAGAAGATCATGTGATCATTTATTCTGGCGCCACGATACTTGGCGGCGATTCTGTTATCGGGCACCATAGCATTATCGGCGGAAATGTGTGGCTGACAAAAAGCGTCCCCCCTTATTCTACAGTTTATCACAAATCGGAGATTGAAGTAGTAGAGCAAAAAACTAAAATTTAAACATGGCGAGCATAATTGACCTTGTTGGCAATACACCAATGGTTGAAATAAAAAAACTAAATCCAAATCCAAACGTAAAAATTTATGCTAAACTGGAAGGAGATAACCCCGGCGGAAGTGTAAAAGATCGCCCGGCGTTGAATATGATCCGTTCAGCACTTGAAAGAGGAGATATAAAATCGGGTACGAAATTAATAGAAGCGACCAGTGGCAATACCGGCATTGCATTAGCCATGATCGCCCGGTTATATGATCTCGAAATCGAGTTGGTAATGCCTTCTACTTCTACCCGCGAACGCACCTTGACAATGGAAGCCTTTGGAGCGAAGGTTACTTTGCTGGATAGTATTGAGATATGTCGCGACTACGCAGAGGAAAAAGCTGCCACTGGCGAAGTTTATATTCTAAACCAGTTTGCCAACCCAGATAATTACGAAGCGCACTATAAAACAACCGCTCCGGAGATATGGAAAGACACTAACCAGTCCATCACTCATTTTGTAAGTTCAATGGGAACAACTGGTACCATCATGGGCTGTTCCAGGTTTTTAAAAGAGAAAAATTCATTTATACAGATCGTCGGTTGTCAGCCTACCGAAGATTCCTCTATTCCTGGTATTCGTCGCTGGCCGAAAGAATACCTGCCAAAGATATTCGAACCCGAACGGGTTGACCGGGTTATAGACGTGTCCCAGCAAGAATCCACGGCCATGGCCCGCGAGCTTGCAAAGGCCGAAGGTATCTTTGCAGGTATGAGCAGTGGCGGCGCCGCATCGGCAGCATTCCGGCTTGCAAAAGAACTGCCGTCCGGAGTAATCGTCTTTATTGTTTGCGACAGGGGCGATAGATACTTGAGCAGTGCTTTGTTTGGCTGATACCCCCGTTTTCCTCAACGAGTAACATTTTACCTTTCAGTCGGTGATGGTCAAATATCGACCTGGCTGTATCTTTACGTTTTTACATATTAAGCGCACGTTCAAAAAAAATGTATTTTGCGTCCGAAAAATTCGTGAAACAAATACACAAGCCAGTGACCCTACCCGGGGGATTAACCTAAACCCTATATGCTTTTCAATTCCATTGGTTTCGCCATCTTTCTTCCCATCGTTTTTTTCCTGTATTGGTTCGTGGCCAACAAATCACTTAAGGCACAAAACGTGCTCTTACTTCTTGCCAGTTATTTTTTTTACGGTTGTTGGGATTGGCGATTTCTTTTTCTTCTGGCCTTTTCAACCTTTCTTGACTATTATACCGGCTTAAGAATTCACAAAGCGAAATCTCGTAAATCTGGAAAAATATGGCTGTGGATCAGCATTGTTATAAATCTCGGATTTCTCGCAACCTTCAAGTATTATAATTTCTTTGCAGATTCGTTCGCCGTTATGCTGCAATCGGCCGGCTTCAAAGTCAATCCGCCATTATTACAAGTGATATTGCCCGTTGGTATTTCTTTTTATACATTTCACGGGTTATCCTATGTATTTGATATTTACAATAAAAAAATTGCACCAACAACTAACTGGATCAACTATTCGTTATTTGTTAGCTTTTTCCCGTTGTTAGTTGCCGGACCAATTGAGAGGGCAACCCATCTACTGCCTCAGATGGAGAAGCCGAGAAAATTTGATTATACCAAAGCGGTTGACGGCCTCAGGCAGATACTGTGGGGTTTATTTAAAAAGATTGTGATTGCCGATAATTGCGCTGAATATGCAAACATCATCTTCAATAATTCCGCCGATTATTCGGGAAGTACATTAGTGTTGGGAGCCTTATTCTTCGCCTTCCAGATCTATGGTGACTTTTCTGGTTATTCCGATATCGCCCTGGGGACGGCCAGGCTCTTTGGCTTTGAACTTTTGAGAAACTTTTCTTTCCCCTATTTCTCCCGCGATATTGCAGAATTCTGGCGACGCTGGCATATTTCACTTTCGTCCTGGTTCCGGGATTACCTCTATATACCGCTTGGAGGAAGCAAAGGCAGCACATGGCTGAAAATAAGAAACACCTTCATTATTTTTTTAGTAAGCGGCTTCTGGCATGGTGCTAACTGGACGTTTATAGCGTGGGGCCTTTTACACGCTATATACTTTTTACCCCTGGTACTGCTCAACCGAAATCGGCACAACCTGGAAATTGTGGCAAAAGGAAAGCTGTTACCGTCCTTCAAAGACACATTAAACATCGTGGTTACCTTTTCATTGGTTGTATTTGCCTGGATCTTTTTCAGGGCACAAAATATGGGTCATGCGCTGCAATATATCAACGACATGTTTAATGGACTCTTTCTTTTTTCATCGTATTTAGAAAGTTATCATTTTCTTACGTCAAGAGTTGGTTCTATGCTTCCTTCACTAACAGCATCATTCATGTTGATAGAATGGCTCGGAAGGGAAGACCGATATGCCATCGAAACATTAATGTTAAAATGGCCGAAGCTATTTCGTTGGTCGTTTTATTATTTGCTAATCATTGCCATTTTTATTTTCACCGGCAAAGATCAACAGTTTATTTATTTTCAATTTTAGATATGAAACGTTTTCTTTTAAACATTCTCGTATTTTTTATCCCGATCTGTTTATTGATCTTCCCTCCTTTTGCTCTATTGATCTTGTCAAAAGAAGGCTATTACGACCTTGATAAAGCGATCGCAACAGATAAAAAACTTGTTGTAGGGTATGCATACGAGGAAAGTAAATACGCCTATTTGAAGTGGAAAACGATCAAACAGCAAAAAAGAAGTGACATCATAGCTCTTGGGTCATCACGGGTACTGCAATTCAGAGAAGATATGTTTGATGGATCGTTCTATAATGCCGGCTTCGCCATTTCAAGCATAAGAGACTTAAAGCCTTTCTTACAGAGTATTCCCGCTACAAAATATTCGCAATATTTAATCATAGGCTTGGATCAATGGATGTTCAACAAATCCTGGGATGATCTGAAATATGAACAAGATGACCAAGCATGGACCCAATACGTGAAATATCCGGCTGCAACCGTGTATAAGCAGGTGTATGCCGACCTGTTTTCCGGCAAAATCAATCTTCATTCACTTTTAAAAAAAGATTCGTTGGCAAGAATAGGGCTGAATGCATGGGTGAATAACCGGGGGTACAGAAGTGATGGAAGCATGAATTATGGAAACACCCTTGACAAACTGATAAGGAAAGATTCCACTGTAAATGATTTTGGATATTCTGATACTTATGATCGCATTAATAAGGGAACAGGGCGTTTCCAATTCGCTGACAATATGAATATGGAAGCTGTGATGGTGCTCGAGGATTTGCTAAAGTTTTGCGCGGCAAATAACATTTATGTGATCTCTATTCTCCCACCATTTGCGGATAAAGTTTATAAGAAAATGGTTGAAAGTGGAAAATTTGGATATTTAAATCAAATTTATCCAACCCTTGCACCGGTTTTTAAAAAGTACGGGTTCGAAATATATGATTTCAGCACGATGGCTTTGGCTAATTCCTCCGATGCGGAAACAATTGACGGGTTTCATGGGAGTGAAGTCGCGTATTTGAGACTGCTTATTAAAATGCTCGAATCGGGTTCTGAATTATCCCGCTTTGCGAATTTAGAAAAGTTGAGGCGTGATATTTTACACAAGCAAAATAATTTTGTTGTTTACAAGTATTAAAGCAAACTATTTATATCTTTCGCCGGGCTACCAACACTAACCGCTAATCAATATGCTTTTTAACTCTTTAGAGTTCGCAATATTTTTACCTATCGTTTTTTTTCTTTACTGGTTCATGGCGAAGAAATCGCTTAGGGTCCAAAATATGCTTTTACTCCTGGCCAGCTATTTTTTCTATGGGTGTTGGGACTGGCGTTTTCTCTTTCTTTTAGCAATCTCTACCTTCATTGATTATTTCACAGGCCTGAGAATTCACGCAGCGACCTCACAAAACTCAAAAAGATTGTGGCTGCGTATCAGCATCATCGCCAATCTCGGGTTTTTGGGTGTTTTTAAATATTACAATTTTTTTGCCGAGTCGCTCGAAAGTCTTTTGAGCTCCGCCGGCATCCATGTGAACCCGGGAACCTTGGAAATAATCCTTCCCGTAGGCATTTCCTTCTATACATTTCACGGGCTTTCCTATGTATTTGACATTTATAAGGGGAAAATAACACCCACGGGTAACTGGGTGAATTATTCTTTGTTCGTAAGTTTTTTTCCTTTACTGGTTGCGGGTCCTATCGAACGGGCAACGCATCTTCTTCCGCAAGTAGAAAAGCCCAGGCAATTTGATTATACGCAGGCAGTGCGAGGAATGCGACTTATCCTTTGGGGGCTTTTCAAAAAAATCGTTATTGCCGATGCGCTGGCGATCCGTGTGGATGGTGTATTTTCCAATATCCCCGAACAATCGGCCCTTTCTCTAATAATCGGAACGGTCTTTTTTGCGATCCAGATATATTGCGATTTTAGTGGCTATACGGATATTGCCCGTGGGGTTGCCCGGCTTTTTGGATTTGAACTTCTGCTTAACTTCGCATTTCCCTATTTCTCTCGTGACATTGCCGAGTTCTGGCGTCGCTGGCATATTTCACTTTCTTCATGGTTCAGGGATTATCTCTATATACCCCTGGGAGGTAGCAGGAAAGGAACAGATAAAGCAATAACAAATACATTTATTATTTTTCTGGTTAGTGGCTTATGGCACGGTGCAAACTGGACGTTTATAATATGGGGCCTCTTACATGCGATATACTTCATGCCTTTACTGCTCTTAAGGCGGAACCGGTATAACACCGGCCCTATTAGCCCAAACTCAATAGTTCCTTCGTTAAAAGTTGCTTTGCAAATATGTTTTACATTCTGCCTCACATGTTTTGCATGGATATTTTTCAGGGCCCCGGATCTTGGTACAGCTTTTACTTTTATCGCTGGGCTGTTTACTCATCCCTTTTACAACGGCGACGAAGTGAAACAATTAATCTCTTATCTACCTGTTATGATCGGTTTTCTTTTTACGGCAGAATGGATCAGTCGCAACGACAGTATAGAACACCTCTTTGACAGGTTTAAGACGCCAATTGTAAGGTATCTATTTTATATTATTATTGCATTGCTGATTATTTTGTTTGGCACGTTCAATGACACCGCGTTTATATATTTTCAATTCTGATATGAAAAAGTTCCTGCTCAAAACGATAATTTTCTGTGGTCTTACATTGGCTATGTGTATCCCTCTTGCTTTTTTAGCGGATGGCTACACCGATTCGTCTTATATGAAGTTTACAACACCCCTTCAACGTTCTTTTATATTAGGTACTTCCCGGGCCGCAACAGGGATTATTCCCGACATTTTGGACTCGGCTTTAAGCAAAGCTTATGATTCTTTACGTATGAACAATTTCGCATTTACTCTCTTGCAAACTCCCTACGGAGAAGCGTATTATCAGGCAGTAAAAAAGAAGCTTGACCCACAAACAAAAGGAAGCGTATTTATCATTACAGTTGACCCCTGGTCGGTGTCAACTTTTAATAACAAGTATGGTGACTCAGCAACTTTTACGGAAGAATCGCTTGCACCGGGTAACATGCATCTTCTAAATATGCAGCCAAATTTTGAATACCTCGTAAAAAACTACCGCGACCCGTATTTTAAATTGATTCAAAATAGCTTGTTTAGGGATAGTCCCTATTACCTTCATAGTAACGGGTGGTTTGAAGTCAGTATCAAATTTGATAGTGCTACCGTTGCCCGGAGAACAGCTACGGAACTCGATGTTTATCGCAACGAATATTTTCACTCCAGCAAATTATCTGCAACCAGGCTCGAATATTTCGGAAAAATGATTGAACTTCTCAAAAAACATGGAGATGTTTATTTGGTAAGAATGCCCGTCAGTTCCTCTATTGTTAACATTGAGAACAAACTAGAACCGGCTTTCGACAGTATTGTAACCCGACTATCTATAGAAACCCGAAGCCCGTATTTAAATTTTAAAGACTCAGCAAATAATTATACTTATTCGGACGGTGTGCATTTGGATAAAAAAGCTGCAGTCAAATTTACATTACAGATAACAAAACTAATCGAAGCAATAAGAAATGATTCTGCTGCTTTAAGGGTACGTTAGCAGGCTGATTCCTGCCCCATCCAGTCAGGAAGTTCCGCGATAAGATTCAAACTCCGTTCTTTTTTTTCCCAACCATAAGTATTGTCGCCGTTGCTAATTATCAGCAGTCCTGTCGGTACACTAATATGATAGCGGAGTAGCTGGTGCAAAACAGATTCATCCAGCTTAATAGCAGGTGCTTTACACTCGATCATCATCCAGGGCACATGATTGTGATCATAGACCAAAATATCAAAACGCTTTTTAAGCTCACCCAGCTTTATCACTTTTTCCATCGCAATTAAGGCGGCGGGATACTTTTTTACCTGGATTAGATATTGAACAAAGTTTTGACGCACCCATTCTTCTGGTGTGAGCAACAACCATTTTTTACGGACCGGATCAAAGATGATCTCCTTACCTGCATCTCGTCTTATTTGAAAGCTGGGCTCAGGATAATTTATTGACAACATGCATCAAAAGTAAATGATTAAATTCGCTGAATAGTAAAACTACTTTATGAAGTCAAAAACAGAAATCGTTGAAAACTGGTTGCCACGTTATACGGGAGAAAAATTACAAAACTTCGGTAAGTATATTTTGCTGACAAACTTCAGTAACTATGTATATAAGTTCGCAGAATGGAACAATGTACTGGTGGTCGGAGAAGGCAGGCCTATGCAATGTGCAACTGCCGAAGACATCACCATTATCAATTTTGGAATGGGCAGCCCGACCGCAGCTACAGTCATGGATCTTCTGAGCGCCATAGAACCGAAGGCTGCTTTATTCCTGGGTAAATGTGGCGGCCTGAAAAAACGCAACAAAATCGGTGACCTTATTTTACCGATCGCGGCAATAAGAGGAGAAGGTACTTCCAACGATTATTTTCCACCTGAAGTACCCGCATTACCCGCCTTCGCGTTACAAAAAGCCGTATCTACTACCATCCGTGACTATGGTGTAGATTATTGGACAGGTACGGTGTATACGACTAATCGCAGGGTATGGGAACATGACGAGAAATTTAAAAACTACCTGCAGGATATAAGGGCTTACGCTATTGATATGGAAACCGCCACTATTTTTACAGTCGGATTTTATAACAAAATACCTACAGGCGCCTTATTATTGGTTAGCGATCAGCCGATGATACCAGAAGGGGTAAAAACCGAAGAAAGCGATAAAGGCGTTACGGCACAATTTGTGGATAATCACATCAAGATCGGCATTGATTCATTAAAACAACTGATCAACGATGGTATGACCGTGAGACATCTGAAGTTTTAAATGATAACATATGAAATTATTATTATTCTTATCGGCAGTCTTTGTGCTGACAGTTTCAGCCGATAAATGTGGTGGCAAAAAAGAAACAGCCTCCAACGGTATTTACAAAGCGAAACTCGAAACAAAAGCGTTGTGCATGAATTATACACTCCGTCTGCTGGAAGGTAATATTGACACGTCGCTTATCGTTGCCAATTGGACCGACGAATCAACAGGCAAATCGTATTCAAATGTTTTTGGTTTGGGCAGCCCTTGCACATTTCCCTCCAATATTGCGCAGGGAGATGATTTCTATTTTAAGATAGACAGCTCCGCTAAGCAGGAATGCGCCGTCTGTATGGCCTACTACCCTACTCCCCACCGGAAGTTATCAATTAAAGTGGTGGAGAAATAATGCAACCGCTTTTAAGTATACAAGATCTTTCGCTTGATTTCATTTCGGGCGAAGTAAGATCCACCGCAATAAAAAATATTTCTTTCTCCGTCAGCAAAGGAGAGATCGTAGCGTTGGTTGGAGAATCAGGTTCCGGCAAATCTGTTACGTCCCTGTCAATACTTCAATTACTTCCCTCTCCGCCGGCAAAATATGTTTCAGGGAAAATTTTATTTTCTGAGAATGGCATCGACCAAACAGATCTTTTGCAGAAAGATCGCTACTCGTTGCAGGCAATTCGGGGTAATAAAATCGCAATGATATTCCAGGAGCCGATGTCTTCCCTCAATCCTGTTTTTAAATGCGGTGAACAAGTAATGGAAGCCCTTTTAGCGCATAAAAAGATTACAAAAAAAATAGCTAAGCAAAAAACCATCGAATGGTTTGAGAAAGTAAAACTTCCAGTTCCAAAAACTATTTTCAACCGCTATCCACACGAATTAAGCGGCGGACAAAAGCAACGTGTGATGATCGCCATGGCTATGTGTTGCGAACCTTCTTTACTTATTTGTGATGAGCCCACGACCGCCCTCGATGTAACGGTGCAAAAAACCATCCTGGAACTGATAAAAGAATTACAGGCACAATCAGGTATGGGCGTTATTTTTATTACACACGATCTCGGAGTGGTAGCCGAGATAGCTGATCGCACCATCGTGATGTATAAAGGCAGCATCGTTGAACAAAATACCGTAGGGCAAATCTTTTCCAATCCTCAGCATTCTTATACGCAGGGCTTGCTTGCTTGCAGACCACTTCTTCATGAAAAAGGAAAACGCTTACCGATAGTCAGCGATTTTTTGGGAAAGAAGCCCGGGGAAAGGAGCCAGGAGCCGGATACCGATAACTATCCAGGCAGAGAAATGTTTAAAGCCGGAACATCAAGATCAGGAATTTCTGTTCCGGCACCTGATGCCAGACATCAATCTTCGGTTTTGCTTGCGGCAGAGCATCTCTCCGTTTGGTTCCCTTCCAGAAAAACTTTCCTGGGCAAGACGCTTGAATACTCGAAAGCTGTAGACAATGTAAGTTTTGAAATTTATAGAGGCGAAACCATGGGACTGGTTGGCGAAAGTGGTTGTGGTAAAACCACATTAGGCAGAGCCTTACTTCGATTAATAGAACCTGCTTCTGGTAAAATTTATTACGATGGCGTTGATCTGACAGCTAAGAAAAAAGATGAATTGCAATCATTGAGAAAAGAGGTTCAAATTATTTTCCAGGACCCCTATTCCTCCCTTAATCCGCGATTAACAATTGGGTCTGCTATCAGTGAACCCTTAAAAGTGCATCATTTGTTTGCCACACACAAAGCAAGAAAGGAAAAAGTATTGGAGTTACTGGAAAAAGTGGACTTAAAGCCGGAACACTTCAATCGTTACCCCCACGAGTTTTCGGGCGGGCAACGCCAGCGAATAGTCATTGCCCGCGCATTAGCATTAAATCCTTCGTTTATTGTATGTGACGAGTCTGTGTCGGCATTAGATGTAAGTGTGCAGGCCCAGGTGCTAAATCTATTAAATGACCTGAAAAAGGAATTCGGGTTTACGATCATTTTCATCTCCCATGACCTGTCCGTTGTGCGGTATATCAGTGACCGCATCATGGTTATGAATAAAGGGAAAATAGAAGAAAGTGGTACCGCTGATGAAATTTATTTTAACCCCAAATCCGGCTATACAAAAAAACTTATCGCTTCTATTCCGAAAGGCGTTGCGGTTTAATTTTCTTCATAGTCAACGACAGCATCGCGATAGTCGTATTCTGCGCTGTTTTTATCATAAAACTCTTTAGCGCTTTTTCTTCTTGAATAAAGCATCCGTTTTAATTCTGTGCCTAACTGATTGGCTATCGGTTCATCTTCCTTAAGCTTTGTATCACTAAACCCCCCAAAATCATCTTGCGATGACATAGAAAGATTATTATACAAAGAGGAATGATCCCGGGTTTTCCGCGGTTCTTTGTCAAATTCAAATTTAGCAGGGTTGTCAGGAACAAGCCCGGCTGTGGCTAACTTCCAGTTTGCATCGTCTTTCCTGATCTTGTACTTAAAGAAATAAATAAACCCTTTTCTTTCTTTCACTTCTGCCGCTAACCTGTCAAGGTAAACTAGTGAATCGGGTTTTTCATAGGCCTTTTCCAGCATCAGCTTACTTTTAGCAAGATCGATATGGCTATTATACTCCGCGGGAAATTTGCTTTGCTTATACAAAGCCTTTAGGCCAGCGTATAATTCATAACGAAAATCATCATCGCCTGCAAAGATTTTTAACAAGCTATCAGGGTAAGCTTTGTTTTGTCTCAGCAGCAACATCATCGTGTTGTACTTTATTCTTTTATCCGTTGAGGATAACAATTGCTTAAACAAAGCCTGCACCGGCAGATTGGTTTCCCAAAAAGGCATTAACAACGTAGCGTATAGGCGGAGTTTTTCGTTACCTGCTTTATGACTATCTTCTTTGCCGTAAAGCGCTGCAACGTTGTTGTTATTTTCTTTTACCTGTTCTGCCTTTTCAATGGCCTTTTGCTTTTCAGCGATAATTTGCTTCTTCAATTCCTGCTTCGCTTCTATCAAAAATTTGCCGAAGTATAACTCAAAATCCTTGTGACTGACAAGATTACTGTCCACCATTTCAGCAAGCAATTGCATCATGCTGTTTTCATAATCATCAAGATTAACCAGTGGCAACAGGGCGGGTAAAATCGTCAGGGTCAATTTCAGGGAGTCATGCAACTCATCCATAAAGTTACCATTGTCATAGCTATACTTTCTTTCTGCAGATGATCGCATATTGCTATTGTAATTGGCTCTATAATCCGTTGATCCATCATTTGAATTTATTTCCAGCACGGGCGGTTCGTTACTTATTATATCACGGAAGATATTATAAGCATATTGCGTTTTTTGCTGTAACAACACTTCAAGTGAACTGTGCTGGAGGTCCATGGTATCACTAGCTGCATAGTATAATTCTTTAAGATAATCTGACGCTTGAGGGGCGGAAATATCATCGAGCTTCCCGATCAGTAATTTTTTTGTATCAAGGTACTTTTTTTCTTTCCAGTCAAGGGATGATATGGCTCTTATCAGTTGCGGCAGGTCCGACGAATCCATTTTTACAGCATAAATATTTCTAATAGCTCTTTTATGCGCTATAGTGTCCCTGCTCATAAAATCGGCGAAAAAAAGGCTTGATTTTTTAGAAAAAGGATCGGAGCCACGCAATGTATCAGCGGGGCTAAAGCTGTCAAAAAAAGATTGTACAAAACTGCTGGCCTTACTTAACGTATCGGATTGTGTTACGATCGCATAACCAATTCCGTCTTTATAAAATGTTTTACTCCATAGAGAACGGCTGCTGCCGGTATCAGTGATAATGCTTTCCCATACTTTCATTCCACCCGGTAGCTCATATTTCCGTTTTAGTTTTACGATGCCGGTCGAGTCGCTGAACAGAGGGTTTTGATTGTCTTTCTCAAGCACCAGGCTGTCTTTGATGTAATTGTAGCGTTGCATTTTGAAAAAAGTGACGAAGATCTTTTCACCCGTCGAGTCATTAGCGATAATTTTACTGCGGAACGCTCCATTTTCCAACAGGTCATTTTCTGAAAGTTCATCCTCGTCATCAGTGGAATAATTATAGCGGGGGATCTCCAATTTTTCCTTCGGTGCTTCGGCGAAAACCGGGCTTTTCACAGAATAATAAAGCGCTGTATCCAATCGCTCCGTCGATGCTGCATAATTATATGGCTTTATTTCAAACGAGTTCAGGAACCGGTTCATGACGGCTTCCTGCCTGCCATGTGCTACAAGTGTATAATAATGTGGTCCCTGGATGATAAATCTTGTAAGGTACACACTTCCGCTTTTATCCCGATACCTGCAATCCAACGAAGGATAACCTTTATAGGTGCCTTGCTTCCTGGTTTCGAGCTTGTCAACAAAATCCGAGGCTCCAAAACTCTCCGCCATTAATCCAAGATCAAAAGTGTCTTCTTCGGCAAAATGATAATTGTGAATATCGGATCGGACAACACGGTATTGGGTATTGGTCGTTTTGTCCGCGGCGTCAAATATCCAGCTACCATCATTTCCTGTAAAAGGTTCATGCGGCATATCGATAGTGAAACCACCGTATGGCGGCGAATATTTTTTCCAGGCAGCAGCGGGATTTTCAACCGACTTGAATTCTTTCAACTGTATGCTTCCAAAAAAACGCGTGGCCTCGTTACCATTCTTTACATAATCGCCGGTACCGCTCATTTTAAAAATGATTATCTCAAATGGCGTAGTGAAAATATTGTAACGTTGTATATCCCCTCTTCTCGTTTTGTTGACCAGGTCGATACCGGCATAACCATTACGTGAGATCTTTGTTTTGCTAAGGATCTTTCCCGGTATATTTTCATACAATAAACTATCAATGATCCGGTTTACACGGTCTATGCTATGACTCCACATCCATGCATTCGTCATCATACGTGTCACCATATAATAACTGCCATTGGCCATGTCGGCATACTGCCGCTGATCAAACCCATTTTCTTCACCGAACTTGTAAAACTTCCCAGGTATCTCGACTTTGTACATGCCATCATCCGCTGACTGTGGGGAAAACGAGACCGCAACTCTTACCTTCTCTACCTGGTTCTTGTGCTGGCTATCTCGTCCTCCCATTTTTACAGGCCTTAGCCTGTAACCTTCGCGTCGAAGCATTTCAATTACGCCGCGGTTTCCGGGTAAATGCGCCGCTCCCACACCAACAAAAAGCGATTGGCCGGACTTAAGAATTGAATCAATCGAAGAAGCCTGAATTTCGTTTCTCCGGTATAAAAACTTTTCGTCAAAGGCGGCAGAAAAACTATTGTATTTATTAATTGAATCGAGCCAATCAAGATTGCCACTGCGATAAGCCTCCTGTAGTTTGTTGGAGGAATAACCATCCTCGTTGTCGAAACTCCGTTCCTTAATATTCCTGTCTTTTGCCGCATCCTTATACGCTTCCATCATCAGCTTCATACTTTCCCCGTACTTTTCAACACCCGCCACTTTTTTACCCCACTTTTTGCCGCATTGGTAAATGTACATATCCAGGTAGGTGTCTTCCTCAAAATCACTTTTTTCGTTGCCGTAGGATCGATACAACAAATTATTTATCGTCGACGGATTGCTGTATAATGTTCTTTCTATTTTTTTTTCATACCTATAAAACCGGAGTGTGTTGATACTGAGATAATCATTCGGTGCGGGTAAATAATTCACACCACCATACATCCCATAATTTTGATACCCATTTCCTCCCAGCTCATATTTGCTCATATCTTCCTGCCATGATTCTGGATTAGTCTCAAGTGCTACGACGTCGGCATTGCGGATTCCCAGGAAAAAAGAATCAGCCAGGTGAAACGCCAGCTTGCTGCTGACATGCATGGTGCCAAAAAGATAAGAAGGCTTGCTGAGGCCATTGCCGCTGATCTCCCATAAAAGGCTGGGATACTTTTTGGTTTTTGATTTTGGCTGCGCATAAAGCAAGTAAGGCAAAAGGGTAAGAAATAAAATAACCGGTCGCTTCATATATTGATCATTCAGTTGGTAAGTAAAATACTACTTTATCGGCGATTACTGTGGTGCAAGGCGTGCAGGAATATTAACCGCCCTCAACCCGCTACATATCCGCCTTTGGGCGTATCACCTGCCTGAGCGGCTATTATGCATAACGTATACGAAAAATCCTGCAATGAAACTTCAAGTTTTAAAAAATATTGCTCCTAAACTGATAATTTAGCCGTAAATCTTTACCTTTGCCCGCTTTTAAAGCTGTCGCATGACAGACCCGGTGCCGTAAGACCGGGGTTTGCCGCTCCGCTTTGATCATTTTTGTATCATGCCTGCCATAGGCAGCGGACCCGATCAACCCTCTTGTCTTCCTGCAAAGGCCCTTTGGGCCGGTTCATGTCTTAGACCTTTTCTAAACAATAATAATTATCAATGAAGCTTTCACAATTCCGTTTCGACCTGCCCTTAAACCTTATTGCTCAAAATCCCACTAAAAAACGTGAAGATGCCCGAATGATGGTTGTCCACCGTCACACCGGCCAGATTGAGAACAAGCATTTCCGCGACATCCTGGACTATTTTGACGACAAAGATGTTTTCACTGTTAACAACACAAAAGTTTTTCCGGCCCGCATGTATGGCCGCAAGGAAAAAACCGGCGCCAAGATCGAAGTGTTCCTGCTTCGTGAACTGAACAGGCCCAACCGCCTTTGGGATGTAATCGTTGATCCTGCCCGTAAGATCCGCGTAGGCAACAAATTATATTTCGGCGACCAGGAAGATTTGGTAGCGGAAGTAATTGATAATACGACCAGCCGCGGTCGTACCATACGTTTTTTATGGGAAGGAACAGAAGAAGGTTTTCGTGCGCAGTTGGAAAAACTGGGTGAAACACCGCTTCCCAAATACATCAAACGCAAACCGGACGAAGAAGATAAGGAACGTTACCAAACTGTATACGCAAAACACGAAGGCGCTGTAGCCGCTCCTACCGCAGGTTTGCATTTTAGTCGTGAGTTAATCAAACGTTTGGAAATAAAAGGCATCCGGTTTGCAGAAGTTACTTTACACACCGGTCTGGGCACTTTCAGGCCGATAGAAGTTGAGGACCTCAGCAAACATAAGATGGATGCCGAGTATTACAACATTGATGAAACGGCCTGCAAAATTGTAAACCGTGCTAAGGAATATGGTCATCGCATTTGTTCTATTGGCACTACCACGATGAGGGCATTGGAATCGTCTTTCACAGCGCAAAAATTATTGAAACCTTCTGAAGGCTGGACCAACATGTTTATCCATCCGCCTTACGATTTCAATATTGCCGATTCATTGGTAACAAACTTTCATTTACCAAAAACAAGTTTGCTGATCATGACCTGTGCTTTTGCCGGTTATGAACTTACTATGGAAGCGTATAAGAAAGCGATAAAGGATAAATACCGGTTCTTCAGCTACGGAGATGCCTTGCTTATCGTCTAGTTTATTAAAAAATTATTGCCGGAACAGCTTTGCTTTGCAAGGCTGTTTTTTTTGCTAAAATGTGTTGACACCCGCCCCTGGAAACGATTCCGCAAATTAAGGCTTTTCTCCCGCCAGCACTTAAGGCACAACATATTAACACCTGACGAAGGTCACTTTGGCTTACTCCCCCAATCCCTTACCTTTGCGCCAGTTTTTAAACCAGTATAACAATTTCTAATATGGCTGATATTTTTGAGCGTCTACTAAATAATTACGGTCCCCTGGGCCAGCATCGTGAGAGAGCACATGGCTATTTTGCCTTCCCGAAATTAGAGGGGGATATTAGTAATCGCATGAAGTTTCGCGGCCAGGAAATGATTGTCTGGAGCTTAAATAATTATCTCGGCCTGGCTAATCATCCCGAGGTACGCAAAGCAGATGCTGATGCGGCAAAGAAGTTTGGTCTTGCCTTACCAATGGGTGCACGGATGATGAGCGGGAATAGCAATTACCATGAACAATTAGAAGCCGAACTGGCCGCTTTTGAAATGAAAGAGGACGCCATACTGGTGAATTTCGGCTACCAGGGCATGGTCAGTCTTATCGATACCTTGTGCGGACGGCATGATGTGATCGTATACGATGCTGAAAGTCACGCATGTATTATCGATGGGTTGCGCCTGCACCCCGGTCATCGTTATGTATTTAAACACAATGACGTAAATGATCTTGAAAAACAATTGCAACGGGCCACGGCTTTAATAGAGAAACAGAACAGCGGAGGAATACTTGTTATTACAGAAGGCGTATTTGGTATGGCCGGCGACCAGGGAAAATTGAAAGAGGTTGCAGCGTTGAAGGATAAATATGAATTCCGTTTGCTGGTTGATGATGCTCATGGTTTCGGAACATTAGGTAAGACAGGAGCCGGCGCTGGCGAAGAGCAGGGTGTACAGGATAAGATCGACCTGTATTTTTCTACGTTTGCAAAATCGATGGCATCTATCGGTGCTTTTATAGCCGGTGATAAAAATATCATTGATTATATCCGTTACAATATCCGGTCACAGATTTTTGCAAAGAGTTTGCCCATGCCTTTAGTGATTGGGAACCTGAAAAGGTTAGACCTGCTTCGGACAAAACCTGAGTTGAAAGAAAAGTTATGGGAGAATGCTCTTAAACTTCAAAACGGTTTGAAAGAAAAAGGATTTGATATCGGTAAAACCGATTCGGTTGTAACGCCGGTGTATATGACCGGTGGTGTAGAAGAAGCCACGGCGATGGTAATGGACCTGCGGGAGAATTACCATATTTTCTGCTCTATTGTCGTGTATCCTGTAATACCAAAGGGTCATATCATTTATCGTCTTATTCCTACGTCTGTTCACACGGATGCCGATATAAAGGAAACGCTGGATGCATTTTCAGCTACCAAGAAAAAACTTGACGCCGGCGAATACAAAGTAGAAGCCATTCCCGATATGGCGGAAGTAACCGGTAAGCGTTTTGACTACATGACTGAAAGACCTAAAAATAAATAGTAAGTCATCGAATAAGTTCAAAAATGCCCTGTCGTTAAAGACGGGGCATTTTTTATGAAATCAATTGGAATACTGTACTATTTTAATAATGATAATGAAAACTTATTTACTTATCACATAAATGATAGAACTGCATTTCTTACTGTCCTTCATTGCCAAAAAATTGGACCGAATCCCATTCCAGCAAGCAGCCCACCAATTTGTTTTTCCCGTTCTATATTTACTGCTTAATAGTGAAATATAAAAAGCATCATACCACATAGGTTTACATTCTATAACCTTTAAGCCGTTCTTCCTAACCAGCACGTCTATTGAATGTGGAGAAAAATGATAGAGGTGCCTTGGCACGTCATACGCAGCCCAATATTCCCTGTAGATGGTTGCATCTTTAGCCGTATAATTAGGAACGGCAATAAACAATCGTCCTGTATCTTTTAACAATGTCTTTAATTGCTGAATATATGCCGGCAGATCATGCACATGTTCCAGTACGTGCCATAGCGTGATCGCATCAAAATAGCCAGCTTGCAATCGATACAACTCCTGCGAATCAGCCAGTTTAAGTCCATAGCTGTCCAATGCAACTTTCCTGGCATCTGCATCCGGTTCCAGGCCGGTTACTTCCCACCCATGCTGTTTCATCTCATTAACAAAAGAGCCGGTGCCGCTGCCGACATCAAGTATTTTACCTTTCATGCCTGAGCTTGCTTCTATTAGTTTTCTTTTCCTGCGTATTGTTCTTTCCCTCACGAAATGATATATGCGGTGAATAAGACCACGGGCGGTGTTGGTATGTGAGATATAATTCTCCGATTTATAATAAGGCGATATCGCGTTCTCATACGGTACATCCTGCGTAAAACGCAGCGTACATTGCTGACATTCTGCAACAGCAAAAAGCTCCCCGCTAACAGTATAATCTTTTACCTGCAGGACGTCTTTTATTGTCGCCGCACCGCACGCCGGGCAATAATGATAATGAATTCTTTTATTCATAGTGAACATCTGCTATTGAGACAGGCAGCAAAGTAAAATGAAATGAGCCATAATGTATAGTTGCAGCCCATTTTTATCATGCTCGCACAGGCATTATTGTTTGCCGGCGAATGAAGCAGACTATGGTGCAGCCCGATGAGTAGTCGTCGCCTTTTCAGGCGCCAGCTTTTGCTGATTGCCTGTAGCAGACGTATTAAACCCATTTGAAGAAAAATATAAAGAGATAAAAATAAAAGCCACCAAACCTGCGATCAGTGCAACAGCCCACCAATAATTCTTTTTTCCTTCGGCGGGGGCCAGCATTTCGATCATTTGAGAAGAAGTTTTTTGCTGCTCACCCACTCTTACCGTATGTTCGGCGTGCTCCCTGATCACTTTTACCGCAGGTACGGGAGTTCCTGCTTTCATATCTTTCATCGAAGCCTCAAAGCGTATCTCGCCGGCCATGCCCTTACTGAGTGTACCAACTCCGCTCCATTGCAATTTATCCCCCGTTAAGATTTTATTCTTTAAGTCCAGCGCAAAGTCATTGAAACGTATCAAAGCATCGCGTTCAGAAATACTGAGCGATGTAGCCAGCCAGTTAAATACTTTTTTGGAAGGAGTCGTACTACCGTGATGTAAGGCAACTGTAAACGCGGGTGGGTTCACTACTTTATTTACAAAATCAATGTCAGCAGGTTTTCTCTCCAATAAAAAAGTACCGATGCCGGGAACATCCAGTTGCTTATGTAAAATGAGATATTGATATAGTTCTCCGTACACCCTTAATTTTTTTGATCAAATGAAAATATTACTCCGCCGACAAAATTAAAGCCATATACCGGATATTGATTCCAGCGTTGGTATTCTTTATTAAAAATATTATTGAACTGGGTCCACAAGCTTATGTTCTTCCGGATCTTAAATTCAAGTCCGGCATTGAGATCAACGGCACCTTTCAGCTTTCCATCATTCCCATCTTTTTGTAGATAACGCGGACCGTTCCAGGCAAACAAGTCTCCTTTGATCCACAGATCTTTTATTACCTGTAGCCGCAGTGCTGTATTAAGTTCCAACGGCAGCAAGCCCCAGGCTTTTTGATTATCCCGCAGGCCGGTAAACTGGTTAAAACTGAGGCTGGTGATCACTGAAAATTTTTCCTCCACATTATATCCTAATTCGCCGCCAAGGTTCAACACATTCACGCGGCTTTCATTTACTACCTGGAATGACTTTCCATCCCCCGCAAAAGAAGTATCGTTGATAAATAATGGCTGATTATTTAATTTATTAAATGCTACTTTGGCGCTGTAAGTAAAATGATCTCCTACTGAACCCTTAAAGCCGGCAAATCTTTCTTCTATCCATGTATTTAACAAAGAAGCCGGCGTCCACAACCAGGGATTTTGCGAAGCCAGGTATTGGTAGGTCGTTTTGCGAACATAACCTGTCCATCCCGCCTGTAGCGTAAACCGCTGATCATAGGTTCCCACTTCCGCCAGCATATTAGGAAACATTTTGAACGTTTTATTATCCCATGATGGGCGAATACCTGCCTGTATCCTGAGGGTCGGCGTTTTGTATAAAACTGACGGCGAGATGTACCACATCGTATTGTTGACTGCCGATTTATCTTTCGGAGAAAGCCGGGTAAGATCAAATGTTACACCCAGGTTAACAGCAAAATCCTGCCCGATACTTTTTTCTAACGGCAGATTTACTACCGTGTTGCTTTCATTATTTTTCAGGTGATCACTAAAGATATCAATTCGTATTTCAGGTGAAAAGCTAAGGCCAAATTCTGTTTTATTTATATTATGAACGCCGATTCTTGCAGAAATAGTTTGAAACCGCTGCCGGATGGAATCGTTAACGAAAGACAGTGTTTCCGGCAGGAATCCATATTTATAAGTTCTTTCCTGCTTCATCCCCAGACTACCGTTCCACTCCAGGTTCTTGGCTGTTTTATAGAAGGCACTCAATTTTACCTGTGTATTAGTGAAATCCTGGAATTCTCTTTTCCCTTGTGATGAAACATGTTTTGCATAAATATTTGCACCAGCAGTGTTACCATCGCCAAATGAGAAGCCCGCTTGTATATAAGGCGTACGCAAACTTCCAAAACCTGCTTTGATATAACTGCTATTGTCAAATTTGCCGGACGAATCAATCTGCAGAGCCAGTGGTTTTAAAGTTCCCGGTTGGTAAGCAAACAAAAGATTGGGGTTAGGTATTTCATATTGTAGTCTTGGCTTAGCCGTATCTGCAGAAGGCGGCGTTGCATTAAAATTGATCTTTGCAGCATCTCTCAACACCGGTTTAAACGCTGAGGTAATGTCGATAGCCTTTGGTTTTGTTGTATCCCGTTGCGCATAAGAAACGGCAATCGAAAAAATTCCGGTTGCCAGCAAAAACATTTTAACGACCTGTTGTTTCATCTTACTCATTTACGTTATTCAACTTTAAACATCGATTTCTCAACCACCAGCTTTATCCTTCTTGATTCCTAGTTGTCCACTTTACTGTCTTTGCCTTCGGCTTCAATTACCAAGTTTAACCTGGTTTGCGCCTCGCTCTTTAATGTTGGCTCTATTGTGTTATCGACCACACTCTGGAAGGTGGCTTTGGCATTGAAGTAATCCTTTTGCTCAAAATACACATCACCTAGCAGGATGTAGGCTTTGGTAACCCAAAAGTCGTATGACCCTGATTTATTGATCACTTCAAAAGCGGCTTTCTCAGCATCAGCCAGCTTATTTAATTCAAGCCAGCTTTCTGCAATTCCATACCGTGCTTCTGCAGCCAGCGCAGCTTTGTTTAACTGAACCACCGTTTTAAAATTAGCTATTGCCTGGTCATACTGCTTGTTTACTGCATATGATTTAGCAATGGCCATATTTGCAAGAGCTTTATCATCGGTGCTGCTTCCTTTTGCCGCAGCAAGATCCTTTGCATTCGCAGCTGCCTCCGTCCATTTTTGCAACTGGTACTGGCAGCGCAATAGGCCCCTCATTGCCTCCAATTGATTTTGCTGGGTAGAAGCCTCGCGGCTTAATTGTATATAATAGGACTCCGCTTTTGCATAATTCTTTAACTCGAAAAAGTTTATCCGGGCAGCAGCAAGTATGGCTCTTTCCGCATAATTGTTCGGAGCATTCGCGGCCACCATTTCGTAACCGGATAGCGCATTGTTCCAATCTTTTTTCCCATTATAAATCTCGCCGCGGTAAAAATTAGCATCCATTGCATACACGCCGCCGGGAAATTTTTGGAGATAACTATTAAAGGCATTCAGTGCTGCGGTCGTATTTCCGTTTACCAGTTGATTCTCTGCTGCGGCATAAGTAAGTGAATCTTCGGTATCCACACTGATCGGCTTACCGGCTTTGCGCATGAAGGCAGCATAATCATCTGGCTTAGCCATTTCTACATAGATCACTCTTACATTACTGAGGGCATCATTCGCTTCCTGCGAGTTTGGATATTGCGCAACAAGTTCATTATAATTTTTGAGCGCCTCGGCGTTATTGTTGAGATTGTAATAAGACGTGCCCAATTTGAGGTAAGCTTGTGGCTTCAAGCTTGAATTACCACTTTCCTTTATCACATTGGAAAGGAAAGGGATCGCTTCGCTAAACTTTTCATCAGCCATATAGGTGTTAGCAATCTCAAGGTTGGCGTCAGTTATCAAACGCGAAGAAGGAAACTTCCTGTTCATGGTATTTAACAGGTTGATCTTATCTTTCGAACTTCTGATACCCGCTATCATCGCATTTTGGAAAGTAGCATAGTCTTCAGCAGGCCATGAGAATTTGATCACGTTTTCATATATAGCCTTTGCTTTACTGTAATTACGCTCCATGTAATAACAGTCTGCTGTGCGGAGATAGGCATCCTTTGTGAGTTCATCAGAATTCAACGCAGGGTTTCGTGCCAGTGGCTCAAAAAATCCCAGGGCAGCGCCATAATTTTCCTTTCTGAGATAACAATACCCCAGGTTATAGCGGGCATTGGAGATATTCGCGTCACCACTTAACGGTGATCCGCTGCTTATATAGGCGTTGTAATATTTAATCGCATCATCCAACCTGTTATTACGATAAGCGATCTCGCCTTTCCAAAAATTCACCAACGGTAACACCGCACCATTGTTGGGGTCTTTCAATGCTTTATCCAATAATGCATCAGCCTCTGCTAACCTGCCGTCATTGACAAACTCAGTTGCACGTCCGTATAAGATCCTGGGATATAATCGCTTTGCATTAGGCGTGGGATTATTCATCTGGTCGAGTAACGAGAGCGCCTCACGGTAATTGTTCGTATTGGTCAACACTGCTACTAACAGGTCTTTTGCTTCAGCATTGTAAGTTGAATTCGGATAATCATTTAAAAAGCCTTTTAAACTGTTTAGCGCTTCATCCTGGTAGCCCAATTCGTATGATAGGCGTGCATATTGAAATTTCGAAACCTCCTGTTGCTTTTTGTCACTGCTATTGGACGCACAGAAAAGAAACGCATTCCGGGCATTAGTTTTTTGTCCGGTTTTCAAATAGGCGTCTCCTAACAGGTACATGGCGCTTTGGCTGAGTGAATCTTCTTTACCGCTTAATTGTTTAAATCCTTCAATTGCTTTTGCCAATTGATTATTCATATAATAAGCATACGAAAGTTCATAAAGATCTTCGCGGCGAACCTTTGGCGAACGTTTTACATAGTCTTCAAGATAAGGCAATCCCTTATCGTATTCCTTTCTTTCAAAGTAAGCATGCCCGATCATTTGCTTCAGCTCAAGATCGTAATACTGTGATTTCCCTGTTTTGAGCTTTGTTTCAGCATATTTCAGCGCTTCTTCTTTTTTCCCTTGTATGTAATATATCTGCGCTATATAATAAGGAACAACGGTTGCATAATCTTTTTCGTTCTCCACCATTTTGAAACTTTGCAACGCATCATTGTATTGTTTGTCGCGGAAGGCAAGAAACCCGTAATAATAATTTGCATCCAGGTAATTTGGATCATCCTTCATAGTCCGGATCGTATTGAACAACGGTTTAGCCTGGGCAAATTGTTGCATGGTAAAATACGAATAGCCCTGGTGAAATTTCATCGCAGCAATATCCTTATTACTAAGGTTAGCAATATTAGCCTGTTCGTAATGTGCAACTGCTTTGTTAAATTTCTTCTGGCGAAAGTAAAATTCAGCCAGCTGAAAATTCATCATCTGTACTCTTGCCGTATTTTTTTCGAGATCTATATAGTCGATAGCCCGTTCTTCAGCGCTTTCTTCTCCCTGCTTTAGAGCACATGCTGTTGCATAATAGTCGATCTCCTGAACAGTAACAGAATTATTGGCCCGGTCAGTTTCCCTTATGGCCTGCTCCAATTCTTTTAATAAAGGATAGGCAAGGGTGTATTGTTCCTTTTGGAAATACTCCTTTGCTTCTTTAAATTTTTCGAATGGATCAGAATAATAAACCGTTTGCTGACTGAACGCAGCAACGCAGAGAACAGTAGCTATTGCGAGAGAAAAATATTGCTTCATGCCGTATGTCCTTTAACCGATGTGGGATTAACGTTGCGAATATTCAAATTATTTCAAGCAATGCCAAACATCATTCCAAACAGGTGTGGATAAGTCCTTTATTATCGCTTGTTTAACATTTGGCATATTGCCAGGCCATTTAAAACGATTAAGAATTCTTTCAGTATTATTGCATCCTTAAAAATTCAACCCAGATGAGAAAACTTTTCAGCATCAGGTATTCTGATAACGGTATTACATTCGCTACTTTGTTACTGCGCCTGGCCATGGGCGGTTTGATCATACCGCATGGATATAGTAAATTGATAAATTTTGCGTCAAGATCTTCCAGCTTCGCAGATCCGTTTCACATCGGCCATCCTACTTCCATGGCACTGGTGATCTTCGCAGAATTTTTTTGCGGCGTTTTCGTTCTGCTCGGCTTGTTTACCAGGCTCGCTTGTATACCGCTGATCATTGGGATGGCAGTCATCGTCTTTTCTATTCATAAAGGAGATTTTTTTGGCGAAGGGGAAAAGGCTGCTTTATTTCTATTCGGTTATCTCGCCTTATTGTTTACTGGTCCCGGCAAAATAAGCATGGATAAACTTATCGGGAAATAGATAGATTAGCTAACTGTTTCGTTCATGAACATTGAACCAGGTTTTTAAGCCGGATGTTATTGAAACATTGAAATGTTCAATGCTCATTTTCGATGTTCAACTTTCAAATTTAAAATGCAATGTTCACTACCGAAACGCAGGTACGGGTCCGCTATTCCGAAACCGACCAAATGGGTGTTGTATATCACAGCAATTATTTTCCCTATTTTGAAACCGCCCGTGCGGAATCAATCCGCCAGTTAGGATTTACATATGCGGATATGGAAAAAATGGGCATCATTATGCCGGTTATAGAAGTGCAATGCCGCTACATGCGGCCTGCATTGTACGATGACCTGCTGACTATAAAAGTAATTTTGAAGGAACTACCAGTGCATCATAAAATAGAATTTTATCACGAGGTGTTAAATGAAAAAAATGAATTATTAGCTACCGGCGAGATTATTTTGTATTTTATGGAATCAAAGACGATGAAAAAGTCCATAATGCCTGCCGAATTACGGCAGAAATTGGAGCCCTATTTTAGCTAATTTTAAAAAATGGAAAATTTTCCGGTGCCTTCTTATCAACCCGATAAAGAAAAACATGTCCTGACCGGGCCAACGTTTTCGTATCCACCCAAGTATAAAAAAACGGAACAACCCGCGAACGTATGGCTACGTTCATTAACCAGCCTGGCACTTTATCTTATTTTAGGTTATTATATTTTTCCCAGCTATAAAATGCTGTTGCTGATAACGGCCATTGTTATTATTCATGAAATGGGGCATTTTCTTGCAATGAAATTTTATCGCTACAGTGAATTAGGTATCTTCTTTATCCCGCTGTTGGGAGCCTATGTATCAGGCACCAAAAGAGAAGTATCGCAGGTTCAGTCCTCGGTCATTTTGTTGGCGGGGCCACTACCTGGTATTATCCTTGGCATTGTTTTTTACCTGGCAGACAGGAACAGTACGACAGGTTATTATCCTTTTGATATTTCTCTCTCGCAAATCGCTTTGCTATTTATACTACTCAATCTGATTAACCTGCTGCCCATTTATCCTTTGGACGGCGGACAACTACTTAATCGTGTCTTTTTAGATGAAGAAAGCATTATCAGCAAATTATTCATATTTCTATCAGCAGCTTTGATGTGCTGGGCGGCATGGAAGTTGAATTTTCCTGTACTCCTTATTTTTCCCGCCATGATGCTTTTGCGGTTGCGGCCAGACAAAAAAATGGATCATGCAGAAAAAAGAATCGAAGAGGAAGGGATCAATGCGGACACATCCTATGAAGAAATGCCGGATGAAGATTATTGGAAAATGCGGAATATTTTAATTGACGAGCATCCCTCTTTTAAAGATATTCCCAAAGCGCCGCCTTATGAATACAGCAACCGCGAGGAAAAAATGATGACGACCATACAAGGCTTGCTGCATCGTCACGTCATACAGGATCTTTCAATCGCCGGCAAAATCTTTATTTTTCTTCTTTGGATCTCTGCATTGGCGGCACCATGGATATTAGATATGGATATGTCGTTCTTCAGTCGGTTTGGGTTTTAGTACTAAATGCACCAGCATTTTAAGCACACGATATCAATAACGCAGCGATGAACCCTATACCCTGTTATGGTCCGGTCTCCAGTTTTTTATTGCCCGTTTAATTTCGCCGGCAACTAATTTTTCTTCAACAGCACGTTTAGCCAATACAGGCATTTCGTCATCGGCAGCAAAGCGAAGGGCAATGATCTGCCCGATGCGAAGACGATTATCAAACACTTCTCCTGTTAATATAAAATGCCGGAAATTTTCTTCGGCACGGATAGCCCTGTCCTGGGCACGCAGCGCAAACCACCGCGTGTACCAATAGAAAACAACCAGCAAAACAGCTATTAGTACAATGAGAGATGCGGAATAATGATCCTGCTTAGCCGCATTGACAAGGTTAATAATACTTCCGGTCAATAAGGAAAGGATCGACAGCGGTATCACAAAATGCCATAAAGGAATATAACGGCTATGCTTCTTAAAATTTTGTTCTTTCATAAACTTAATTGTGGTTGTTTACAGGTTTTTGTATTCCTAAATCCCATGCCTCATTTCAGAACATCGAGCACCTGATACATTTTATTTACCAATGCGGATGCACGGCCATTATAATTATTGACAAGAAAGGAAAAGATATATTCGTTACCATCGGCGGCTTTGTGATATCCACAAAATCCTTTTACGTCGCTGATCGTCCCACTTTTTATTTTCATGCCATTGAACTCCGGTAATGCATCATAGAAAGAAGGATACCAGCTTTTACCCTTTGCGTACTTTAAAATTTCAACCTGTGCATGTGTTGTCACACGATTCAAAGGAGAAAGCCCTGAGCCGTCATAGATATTTAACTCACCTTCATCGAGACCCTTTTGTTTCCAAAAATCTTTTACTACAGCAATGCCTGTATCGGTAGAGCCGAACCCTATTTTTTCATAGGCCATTGTTTTTAACAATGCCTCGCCGTAAAGGTTAATACTTTTCTTATTGAACCAGTAAATGATGGAATCGAGGGTAGGTGAAATTTCTGTGTAAAACATTGTTGGCTTATTTCCAGCGCCGTCATAGATGTAAATTAAAGGGGAGTTATTCTTTTGGGCTGGCTTACCCGTTACCAACTGTCTGAGCGTTTCTATAAATTGACTGGCCGGGTCAGGCATCGCCCCGGAAATCGCGAACCGGTTTTCATTCACAGGAATTGTTCCGCGGACAATAGTATTAGGTCCCTGCATCGGGAAATAGATGTACGCATTATCTCCGGTGCCTTTTGCTGCCGAGGTGGCTTGCGAGAGTATCGGAAAACTGTACAAGACGGGCCTGGTCTCAATCACTTCAACAGCATCGCCAATTTTATTACCCGACTTTAATATTATATCATATTGATTCTCGCGCCAGTTGAAAACCGCTGCACCTGCGCCATAGTAGTTTCCGATGTCCTGCCAAATCCAGCCGTCCGGCAATTGTGCCTTATCCCATCCCCTGGCATCGATGAGAGCTGTCGCCCAATCGCCAATTTTTACGCTATTGGCTGCTTTAACAATTCTGGCAAAAAGATTTAGGTCTTTTTTGAATTCCCATCGCCAACTTCCCAATGTGGGATCGCCGGATGGTTTAATGTATAAACTTTTAGTTCCGTTATTTTCTACCATTCCGAACTCCGTTTGGTATCTATACGCCTTTCCTAGTAACTCAAATGCCGAAACGCTTGTAATGATCTTTTGGGTAGAAGCAGGTGCTAAGCCCATCCGCGAATTTTTATCAAATACAACCTTACCTGTTTTTGCATCAATTACATACAAAGAACTGATAGCATACTTTAATTGCTCATCGCTTTCAAATTGCTGAAAGGCTTTTTGCAATTTTTGAGTAACGGGTTGAGCAAACGAGCAAACGACCAGTAACAGGAGCCCTGCAACAAGACACAATTTCATCATATCAAAACCTTATTTACGCTGAAATTAAAAAGAATTAAATTGGAAAAATTGAAAATGTTAAAGAACCGGCACCGAAGTATAACTATATTTCTCCGGAGCAATACCTGGAAATGGAGAGGGCTTCAGAAACAAAACATGCGTGCTATAGGGGCCTGGTATTTGATATATAAGGAGCATCTTTGCGCATAATTTCATTTCTCATAATGTATATGACAGCCTGATCGTTCTTTAAAAGGTAAAAACTGTAAACCTTTTGCGAGTGATTTGAGAATTCATATCCCTGCGAATACACGGTACACTTATCCGGACATATCGATTGTTTGCGGCAAACCAAAAACTGCAGATAGCTTCAGGGATTGTATCATAAATCCATCCGTAATTATAGAAATACTCTCCCAGTCAACAAAAGATTACGAAGGGGAACGAAGTTTACTCTTTACAGGCGCATAAAGACGCTAAAAGAATATATTCGCATTAATTCCACTTCTGTTTCGGTTGAACTGTTTACAATGCAGGAAGATAATAGCTGGGTACTGACTGAGTTCAAGCAATTACCTGACGGTTTTACTACTACAACTATTAACCTCGCCCTCTATCTAAAAGATATTTATGAAGATGTCAGTTTTGATGAATAGCTGATATTTGCATCTCAAATTTTTGTTATGCCCTCAACCATTAACGCTTCCATTATTACTATTGGCGATGAACTTTTAATTGGTCAGACCATTGATACCAACAGCGCCTTCATAGCACAGGAACTAAACAAGATCGGTGTATGGGTAAGGCGCCGGGTGGCCGTAGGTGACGTAGCAGGCGATATCTGGCAGGCGCTGGATGAAGAAAGCAAACATTCACAAGTCATCATCATTACAGGAGGACTTGGACCTACGGCTGATGATATTACCAAACCGCTATTGTGTAAATATTTTAATGGTAAAATGATCGTGGATGAAAATGTATTGAACCATGTAAAGTTTCTGTTTGAAAAGGTTTATCAACGTACCGGCCCTATACTGGACAGAAATCTAAAACAGGCTGAGGTGCCGGATGTTTGTATAGTGCTACACAATGCAAGAGGGTCTGCACCGGGGATGCTCTTTCGGAAAGAAGGAAAGATTTTTATCTCCCTGCCGGGTGTACCGCATGAAATGAAAGGGTTGGTGACCAATGAAGTTATGCCTGTACTATTGAAAGAATTTACAATGCCAGCCATTGTTCACCGAACCGCGTTTACAGCAGGACAGGGCGAATCGGCGATCGCAGAGCTTCTCCTGGATTTTGAAGCATTGCTGCCTGCTCATATAAAGCTCGCTTATTTACCAAACTATGGGATGGTAAAATTGAGGCTGACTTCCAGCGGACCGTTGAAGGAAGCACTGGAAAATGAGATCAATCCTTATTTTGAAAAATTACAAGAACTGGTAAAAAACTATCTCGTCGCTAATGAAGATGAAAGCCTGGAAATTGTTATCGGAAAAGTTTTAAAAGCAAAAGAAAAAACAATGGGAACGGCAGAAAGTTGTACGGGCGGGTATATCGCCAGCCTCGTTACCAGCATACCAGGTTGTTCGGACTATTACAAGGGAAGCATAGTTAGTTATGCCAATGAAATAAAAGAAAATGTACTTGGTGTAAACCATCAAACCCTTACCGATTATGGTGCGGTAAGTAAAGAAACGGTTACTGAAATGGTGAAAGGGGCGATCAATACATTGGATGTCGATTATATACTGGCGACTTCAGGAATCATGGGACCAGATGGTGGCAGCGAAGAAAAACCTGTAGGCACTGTATGGATTGGCGTTGGCAATAAAGACAAAACCGAAACTTTGTTGCTTAACCTGCGGTTTGACCGGGAACGAAATATTGCGATGACAGCGGCTAATGCGTTGAACTTTTTACGAAAATTCATTTTGACTAACAGTTGATCGGCTGATTATTTCCAAATCATTACCTTTGGCCGGTTAAAAAATGCTTGTCTTCTTTCATTCATGCTGTGTCGCTGAAATGTCCGCCGACGGCGGAAGGGACAATGAGTGATATCCAGGCACTGACTAACTAATAAGAAAATCTATGGCTATTGTGGATCTAATAATGCCCAAACTAGGCGAAAGTATAACAGAAGCAACCATTTTAAAATGGCATAAGCAAACCGGCGATCCCGTTAAGATGGATGAAACCGTGCTGGATATTGCCACCGACAAAGTGGACAGCGAAGTGCCAAGTACGGCTGAAGGCGTGATAGAAAGCATTCTGTTTAATGTAAATGACGTAGTGCCTATCGGTGCCGTTATTGCAAAAATAAAAACAACCGTTGCCGAAACGGTTTCATCATCCTCTGCTCCAACAAATCCTGCGCCGGCACACGGTGCCTCCGCCCAAAGAACACAGGAAGCCGAGGTAGTGGAAGCTATTGAACAACCCGCACAGAAATCGCAATCTTCCAATGGTTCTGCGAGTCGTTTTTATTCCCCCCTCGTGCTGAATATAGCCGCCAATGAAGGAATTAGCTTGACCGAACTGGAAAAAATTCCGGGTACGGGTAATGAAGGAAGAGTTACGAAGAAAGATATTTTGCAGTATGTAAGCGACAAAAAGCAAGGAAAAACGACAAGCCGGGATTCACGCCCTATCATTCACCAGGAAGTTACGGTGATGAAAGAACCTTCGTCAATGCCCGCGACTCAAAACTCCCAGCTTACCGCTTACTCCGGCAATGTTGAGATCATAGAAATGGACAGGATGCGCAAACTCATCGCTGACCACATGGTGCGCAGTAAGCATACCAGCCCGCATGTTACCAGCTTTACCGAAGCAGATGTAACCAACCTGGTATTGTGGAGAGACAAAATGAAAAAGGATTTCGAGAAAAGAGAAGGGACAAAGATCACGTTTACACCATTGTTTATTGAAGCGATTGTAAAGTGCATTAAGAAATTTCCGCTGATCAACAGTTCGTTGGATGGCGATAAGATCATCGTAAAAAAAGACATCAATATAGGTATGGCCACAGCATTGCCGAGTGGTAACCTGATCGTGCCCGTTATAAAAAATGCAGACCAGTTAAATCTTGTTGGCTTATCAAAACAGGTAAACAACCTTGCTGATAATGCCCGCAATGGAAAGCTAAAAGCAGATGATACACAGGGTGGAACATTTACAATGACCAACGTGGGTACTTTCGGCAGCTTGATGGGCACACCTATCATCAACCAGCCCCAGGTAGCAATACTGGCAGTTGGTGCTATTAAAAAACGTCCTGTTGTTATCGAATCTGCACAAGGCGATAGTATTGCTATACGGCATATGATGTATTTATCGATGAGTTATGATCACCGGATAATTGATGGCAGTCTTGGCGCTACTTTCCTTACTTCAGTGGCGAAAGAACTTGAAAATTTTAATGCGGACCGCGATATATAACCTTTTATCAGCAGCGGTGGGTGATTAAGTATTGCAGTTTATACAAAATGATTTAACAACTATAAAAGTTACCTGGTGCAGGCATACTATGAAGTATGCCTGTTTTGTTGTAAATTAGAATACGTAAATCGAAAACTAAACCACCAGACACTATGAAACAATTATCTGAGACCTGGTTTGCCGAAGGCTATATTGATTTTGAATTGAAAAAATACACACTCCTTGCTTACCTGCAGGAGGTAAATAAATACTTCAACCAGAATAAACTGTATCCCCAACTGGGAGATGTTGTGTTTCACTATAACAACCTGGTTGCTTTTCGTGAAAATAAAAAGTTTTTGCAGGAACACTTTCCAAAAAAAATGACGGGCGTGCAAATGGAGAAACTGCAACTTCTTTATGAACAAATGATCGAAGATGATGAGTTGATGCAGGAACTGGAAGGCATTATACATTATGCAGCCGATACAATAAAAAGCACATTACAAACCGGTGCCGGCATCTATGAGTTTGTAGAGGAGAGGATCAATATTTCACCGGTAGGCCTAATACCACTGGATCTGAAAGAAGGTTACTTTTTTCTAAGCAGCGGCAATACAAAAACGTCAAGAACCTATCACTACCGGCTTTCTATTTTTGAAAAGCATGACGAAAAATACCGGAGCATCAAAACCGTGTTAGTAGATAAATGGCAACGAAGTATTGCCAGCACTTATGAACATATAAAAGCTGAGCTGATCCGGAATCACCGTCACCTTCCTAACCCGGCTGTATACTCGATCGAAACAGGGTTAAGTTTCCCGGTGGACGAAACACTGTTGCCAATCGCTAAAAGAAGCTTGGTAAAACTAATTACGACCCACGCGGCGTAGGAAAATTAGCAAGTAAAGAATTGATAAGTTGAATGGAAAATACTTTACTTCTATAACATACGCCTATGCCTTTACAGCTTGTTCTACCGTTGTATAAAACATATCGCTTATCAACTAATTGACTAACTCCAACCCCCAATCTTTTCCTTTTTTAACAGCGGGGACGCCCCCGGTAATCCATTTTGCGGGCTTTTCTCCCTTGAGTAACCAATCAAAATATTGCTGTTCCCTTACCTGGATATCTTTCCTGTTTTTCCGTTGTATAAGATTATGTGCTTCGCCATTATAGTTAAGCATCCAAACCTTTTTACCTAACCGGCGCATGGCAGTAAATAATTCAATACCCTGGTACCAGGGCACGGCACCATCCGCATCGTTGTGCATGATGACTAAAGGCGTTTTTATTTTAGGAGCATGGAACAACGGGGAATTTTCAATATATAGTTCAGGTTTCTCCCACAAAGTAGCGCCGATACGGCTTTGTGTTTTCTCGTATTGAAACTGGCGGTTAGCACCACTCTCCCATCGAATGCCACCATAAGCACTCGTCATATTTGCAACCGGCGCTCCCGCCCATGCGGCCTTGAACATGTCGGTCATGGTGATTAATTGCGCTACTTGTATACCGCCCCAGCTTTGTCCCTGGATGCCGATGTTCTTTGCATCCACCCACCGGTATTTTGTCAAATCTTTTGCGGCGCTAACAATATAATCATAAGCACTTTTAGCGGGATGACCAATGGTATAGGTAATGTCGGGCGCAAAAACGAGGTAGCCGCGGCTCACAAAAAAAGATATATTCAAACGACTCGGTGTTGGTGCAGGAGCAATATAATTATGCAACCCGTTTGACAATTTTTCATAGAAATAAAGTATCAGCGGATATTTCTTTGAAGGGTCAAAATCTTCCGGCTTATATAAAATCCCCTGCGACGGTTTACCCTTAAATGTTTTCCATTTGTATAATTCCGCTGTGCCCCAATTATACTCTTTTTGCTGGGGATTGATTGCAGAAAGCTTTGTACTTCTCAAACTGTACCCCCTGATCTTTGACTCCGTACCGGCAGCCTGCAAAACAGGTTTCATGGCTTCGCCAACATACAGGTCCGGGGAACGGTAATATGATTCTTTTGTATAAATGTACTGTCCTGCATCTTTTGCCTTACTCACCTGCCCAATGCTCACACTTGAATCAATGCTCACCGGCACAAATTTATACTCATTGTAATCCCATTGATATTCCCCGAAGCCGGCTTGCTTATTTGCGTCATTAAGCGTTCTGAATACAATTGTCTGCTTTGGCTTAATAAATCTATCTTCTGTGTCAATGGTGACAAAGCGATACTGTTTTTTAGAAGCCCGCCCGCTGATAAACAAAACAGGGGCATATGCGTTGGAGGGGCTCACTTTCCAAACACCATATTTTTCATATACAAAAACCGCTTCTTCATTTTCCAGCCATCGCATGACGCCATGCGGTGATGGATCGTTTGGCGAATCATTTTCTTCGTCAGACAATGGTGACTTTATCCGTGTTGTAATGTTACGGGTAGAGTCACCATCATAAGTGAAATAATTTTTTGCCTTGCTATCATACCACATAATATACTTACCTGTTGGAGAGATATAGGAAGGGGTAATAATACCGGCAAGGTTTCTTTTCACAAGCTTGCTGGTGCCGCTTTTTACATTGATCGTATAAATATCTTTTTTAGTGCTGCCTGTCCATTGACTTTCTATTCTTTTTCCCGCATCCGTGACCCCGATAAATGTATCGCCGTCGCCTTCATCGGTTTGATAAACTGCAGGTATTTCTTCTGTTGCTAATTGTTGAAGGCTTTGATTCTCCAGGTCATAAACAGTTAAAAAATTCCTTTGCAGATCCCGCGATAAACGGCTCAATTGTACGGTCTGCAGGTAATCGTCGTTGTAGTGCCATACGTCCAACTTTACCAGGTCAATATCGATGAGCGATGTGTCCTTTGGAGCCTGGATCGGTTCCACTCCAAAAAATAATCTTTTACCACTCTTACTAAACTCAGGAGGTGCATTGCCGTTAATGGTCATGCCTAACTTCATTCCTACAGAATTCTTGTCAACCAATACAGCCGCACTGTCCATTCCTTCCTTAAAATACCATAGCTTAAAATATTTCTCAAGATCTTTTGGTTTAGAGTCCCGTTCTGCCACATAGGCTACCTGTGAGCCATCGTCGGTCATCGTAAAATTTTTAAATTCATTCCCTCCGCGGCTCAGCGTGTCCGCATACTCTTTCCTAAGATCATACAAGAGTACCATTGGTTTACTCAACGAATCCTTCGGATCCCGCGATTGCTCAATTAACAGTTTTTGACCTTTTTTACTGAAACTATATTCGGTTACATGCTTAAATAATTTTTCCTGCCCCGTTTTTAAATTGCGCAGCCGCAGATCTGACCCGGTATTGACAGCAACAGTCGGCGTTTCATCGTCATCTGCGTCGCCTGTCAGCGCTGACTCTCCTGTTACGTGGCCGGCTTCTTTTGAATCATCTTTGCCTGTCAACTTTCCTTTGGGTATCAGCGCCTGCAACGAATCAATGACTTTTGTTAAGCTATCCGCTATCCTTTTTGCATCGCCGCTTAATGTTTTAATTTTTGAAACATCCCTGTCTTTTTCCAACTGGTATGCTACCCATCCGAAACTTCTTTCAGGTGTTCTGTATCCCCCTACCCGAGCCCGCTTCCAAACACTGTCTTTTCCTAATTCAACAATTGCTAGTGAATCTTTTGGCATTTCATCCGTCTTTTTCTTTTTTATTCTTGCTTCTCTTACCGCTTTATAAAAAGGCTTGATCCTGAAAATAGCGTACCGGCTATCTTCGGTGATCACGGCATTATACCCTCTGGCAATAATTTTTCTATAGCTGCTGTCAGATACAGTGGATTGTATCACGAGTTCGTTATCGCCTTCCTGGAGCTCGATGGTATACACAACCCATTTGCCATCGTTGCTGATCAGTTTTTGCCCGATGCTCTGCCAATCATCATACACGGAATGATCTAACGGCTTTTTTTGTGCGATGGCTGATTGCAGTGCAAATAAAAAAGCGAAGAAAAAAAGATACTTCATCATCAGAAAAAGTTAAAGCTTTAAAGATAATAACCATCAGGCATACATTTTTGTAAATGTGCTGATTCAAATGCCTGGTTGTTCTAATATGAAAATCAGTTGCTGGTTTTTGCGACCAGATCTCTTTCATATTTTAGTAATAAAAAAATATGAATGACGAGCGCAGCCGCTATAATGGCAAACCCTACATAAAACCATTTGCTGAGCAGCTCGTTTTCCCGGTAGACAATAAACGCCAGCAATATCCCATAAACCGGTTCGAAATTATAGCTCAGGTTGACCGTAAAAGCAGATAATCTTTTGAGTGCATTCGAGGAAAACTGGAAAGCAATGACAGAACAAAACCAGGCCAGTACCAATAACCACAGCAGATCTTCCGTCCCCGGAAAAAAACTTTCAACCGGGAACCGTTGCAAATAAAAAGGAAGCAGTAACGATAATGTAATCAAACCGCCTGTTTGCTGCCAGGTAAGCATTGTTTCTACATTGATGCCGCGTTTCAAAAACTGCCGGTTATAGATGGGAAATAGCGAAGCCAATATGGCGGATATCAATCCTATGATAATGCCGGTTTTGTACTGTGTGTCAAAATGAAAAATAATATAAATGCCGCCAATCGTCATCAATCCCAGGACCATTTCAGTCCAGTTAATTCTTTTTCGGAGTATCAGCGGTTCGAAGACGGCAGTGAAAAAACTGATCGCGGAAAAACAGACCAATGCGACCGATACGTTTGCGTATTTGATAGATCCATAAAAAGTAACCCAATGCATGGCAGCGATAAATCCTACCGCACTTATTTTTAAAATGTCATTAACGGGTAATTTATGGAGCTTCTTCCTGGTTCCAAACAGTACCCACATCGTTGCGGCCGTGAACAATAGCCTGTACCAGACTATCATTCCTTCATTTAAAGATATCAGCCTGCCTAATATTCCTGTAAAACCGGCCAGGAAAACTGCAATGTGAAGTTGAATGAAAGCTTTTTTCATGTTAGTTCTGATTGGTTGGTGGCAAAGCCCGAAATGCCAGAGCTATATTACACAGCCACTGTTTTATGGTTAGTCATTAATACCACAAACTAAGAAAAGCGGGAGAATAAATTTAATAGGAATAAAAAAGATAGAACTGAATAGAAAAATTATTTTCCTTCAGCCACCATTTCTTTTTTGTGCAGTGAGGTCATTGAAACAGGCTCGGTATTCTTCACTCTCTTCCGGTAATTAGTAAACCAGCTATGCCAGCGAAGTTTCAATACACCCAGGATACCCTCTTTCACGATTCCTTTGTTCATTTTGGAAACGCCATAAGCCCTGTCCTGGAAAATGATAGGCACTTCTTTAATTTTGAATTGAAGTTTCCAGGTCGCGAATTTCATTTCAATCTGGAAAGCATAACCTGTAAAACGAATCTCGTCGAGATTGATCGTTTCAAGCACCTCCTTTTTATAACATACAAATCCGGCGGTAGGGTCTTTCACCGGCATCCAGGTAATCAACCTGGTGTAAACCGAGGCTCCTTTGGATAAGGCGATACGATTAGACGGCCAATTTACAACGCCGCCACCTTTTACATAACGTGAGCCGATGGCCATATCAGCACCTTCATATTTACAAGCATTATACAGTTTATTGAGATCATCCGGGTTATGTGAAAAATCTGCGTCCATTTCAAAAATGAACCGATAGTTATTTGCAATCGCCCATTTAAATCCATAAATATACGCGGTGCCCAATCCGAGTTTACCTCGTCTCTCTTCAATAAATAATTGTGTTGGAAATTTGGCCTGGAGATCTTTTACTATCTGTGCAGTGCCGTCAGGTGAATTGTCATCAATAACCAATACATGAAATCCTTCACCGAGGTTAAAGATTGCATGCAGAATATTAGTTATATTCTCCCGTTCGTTATAAGTTGGTATGACGACTAATTTCTCCACAGCGATAAAAAAGGCAAGTAACGAATTTACAACAATCACAAAAGATTGCTATGTTAAAATTGTTCACAAGTGATGCAGCCAAAATCAGGCCTTTTTCAACATCGTGCGGGTATAGATTTCGGTTAATTTTTGTTTGGTATGTTGCGGGAAATCGCCACGCATCATCCAGTCATAGTATTGAGGCTCAGCCCTTAACACATCAGACACGGCTCGACCTTTAAACTTGCCGAAGTTAAACACCTCCACGCCGTTATCCATTACAAAGCGCCGGGCGAAATCCACAATTATGTCTTCCCCGATCACTTTTAAGATAGTATCAACGGTATTACCCAGGGCGGGGTATCTTACCGTTTGGGCTTCGAGTATCTCAAAAGTAGCGGTAGCATCGGCTTCAGCACTGTGAGCTCCGTCAAGATTTTTGTTGCAATAAAATTTGTAGGCAGCACTTAATGTACGTTGCTCCATCTGGTGAAAAATCTTTTGTACGTCTACCAGTTTCCGCCCTTTCATATCAAATTCCACCTGAACACGCAGAAATTCTTCCATCAACAAAGGAATGTCGAAGCGGTTGCTATTATAACCGGCAATGTCACAGCCATCGAGCACTTGTTTTAATTCATTCGCAACCTGTTTAAAGGTTGGGGCATCTTTTACCATTTCGTCAGTGATGCCGTGGATATCGCTTGAGGTTTTGGGAATTGGCATTTCAGGATTGATCAGCCTTCTTTTGACGCTCCTGGTGCCATCGGGAAGGACTTTTACAATCGCAATTTCAACGATACGGTCAGTACCGGGGTTAACACCGGTAGTTTCAAGATCAATAGAGGCCAGCGGTTTGGACAGCTTCAACATCAGGTAAGTAATTTCTCTTAATAATTTAGGCGGTAAAGGTAACAGTTTGCAGGGCTTTGCAAAATCAAAATTTACCTGTGCTGCATTTTGCCTTTTAACACAATGTAAATAGGTGAAACGTTAGGAAAATGCGTAAATCGGTATACTTTTGTAAAATAAATAACCCCGGGTTCACGTTATTGTGAATAATAATATTTGTAAAGAAATGAAAAAGTTCTCGTTTATCGCTTTATTACTGATCATGGTTTCCCTTTTTGCTACATCGTGTTATTCTTCCAGGAAGAACGGATGTCCCGGCAATCCACAGGCTAATTACAAATTCAGGGGATAACTAATGTAGGCTCCGCCTGTTAAATGCCCTTTGCATTAATAAAGTTGACAAGGGCGGCAGTATTTTTCAACTTTAGTTTCTTAAGGATATTGTAGCGGTGTACCTCCACCGTTTTCAAAGAGATATCGAGCTGTAATGCTATTTCTCTCGAGGATAGCCCCTCTTTGATCAACTGGATAATATCCAATTCACGGCGTGACAAATTGTTCATATCAGCGCCTTTATCAGAATTTTCTTCCAGTTCCTGGTCAGCAAGGATCGCTTTGACTTCCTGGCAAATAAATTTGTTGCCTTTGTTAACTTCAACAATGGCCGTTATCATTTCTTCCTTCGATGAATTTTTTGTTACGTAACCCATGGCGCCAAGCTGCAACATACGTTTGGCATAAGCCGGCATCGTATGCATGGATACCGCTATTACTTTCGAATCAGGAGAAGTCTTGTGTATTTGTTTAGTAGCGTCGAACCCATTGACCGGCGACATATTAACGTCCATCAGGACGATCTCCGGCCTCTTGTCCCGTGCTATCTCAATAGCCTCTTCGCCAGAACTGGTTTCTCCCACGACAATAAAACGCGGATCACTGTTTAGAATAAAAGACCAGGAATCTCTTATTAATTTATGATCGTCTACAAGTAAAATAGTTATTTTTTCCATTTGGATATAAAGGATAAGGCTTAAAAATTAATTGAATAAGATAAAAATTTACGTAAAAAAAACAAATAACATCACATTAATTAGTGTAAGTGGGAACTGCAAATTATCAACTAAGAAGATACCCTTAGTTTCAAAAATTATTACCTGCAAAGATACCGGTTACCAATAAAAGAATTGTTTTAACTCTAAATTTTAAAATACAAAATTTATACCCCCCGTTACCCATCTGCCGGGCATGACAGCTCCCAACAAGTCGCTGTATTTTTCGTTAGTTATGTTATTAATCTGCGTGAATGCGCTCAGGTGTTTTTTCCAAATAAAAAATGCAGCTTTAGCATTTACCACAAAATAATCACCGCTTAATTCAGCATGGATAGCGGGTGCAGTTTGTCGCAGGCGATGTTTGTAGATACCATTCATACTCACCAAAATTCGTTTGCAGGTGAACTCTGCAAAAAAATTGGTCATAAACTTCGCATGGGACGAAATATAAAACGATGGGATGCTATCGCTGCTTTTACTTTCAAGCCACACGAGGCCTATACCAGCGTATACACTGCTACTGCCGGACATGTTTTTATAATACTGAACATCCATTTCAGCGCCGGCAGTGTTGACCTTTGCGATATTTTTTGCTAGCGCATACATACCCGTAGGCAAAAGATTTTCTTTTCTTGGCATATCGGTATAGGCAGTCGGCACATAATCAATCAAGCGCCTCTGCAAGCGCTGGAAAAATGTTGCCGAAATTTTTAGGGCAGGCATAAAATAATCGACACCGGCTTCATAACTGAATGAACGTTCTGCGTCAAGCGACGGATTACCGATGCGGCCACTGCTAACAAGAGGCTTGTTGTAATTATTAAATCGTTCTGTAAAGTCGGCATCACGAATCGTTTTTCCGGCACTGGCCCGCAACTGAAAATCTTTCAATTTATAAGAAACGTTTAGTTGTGGGACTAATTCAATACCGGATCGCTCATTCCAATCAATCCTCAAGGCAGGATTAACAATAAACTGATCAGTAATGACCTGGTTTAAAACAAAAAAAACTGCGCCCTGCTGTAAGTTATGACCGCCCCTGTCGTTCGAAGCGATCCCTTTATCAATTACTTGCACGCCGCTGATCAGCGTTGTACGCGGTTGCACTTTCCATTCATCCATGATGGTCGCCTGGAATAAACTGCTCTTGTTCTGATTAGCAACGGAGAGTTTATTGTATAGGTAATCATCCTTTACTTTTTTATACCCGGCATCTAACGAAATCTTATGACTGCCGGCTTTATATGAAAGCCGTGCCTGGCTCCAAAACGTAGATACCTCCTCATCGGCGGTATCGCTTAAGAAAGTGGTGTAAAAATTCTGCGCCCCAAAATCGCGGTTGTCATAAGCCGAACGAAAAGACAATTGCCATTGCTCATTAAAAAAATGTGTAACTGACAGTGAAGCTGTGTTGTTGTGGACATTTCCCCGCGTGCCTCTTTGTAATTGCCCGGTTGTATTGTTACTCAGCCAACCGCCGCTTAAAACCGTTTTATTTTTTTGATAAAACGCTCCCATGTTAGCGCTGGCAAGCCCATACTCGCCTGCTGAAGCCTGTACTTTCACCTCAAATTTTTTGCTGTTTGGTCTTGCAGCAAACGCTTTTGTAATGATATGTATCACCCCGCCTACTGCTTCGGAACCATAGATGGCAGAAGATGCTCCTTTCAACACTTCGATTCTTTCAATCTCTGCGGGTACAATGGGAGTATAGCTGCTGAAATGGCCTGTATTCGGGTCATTGATCCGCACCCCGTCGAGTAAAACGAGTACCTGCTGAAAAGTACCGCCCCGAATTACGATATCGCTTTGCGCCCCCATCGGTCCACGCATTTGCATTTCCACGCCGGGCAGGTATCGTAACAATTCATCGATAGAATTGACAGGCAGATTATTGAAAGCCGAACCTTTAAAACTAATAATGTTTCTTCCTGTTTGCGAAACCGGTTTAGGTTGCAATGATGCAGTAATGGTAACAGGATCCAGTTCCAATTCGTTTTCCTGTCCTGTTACATTGATAACAATCAGAAGTGCAAAAGCAGCCAGTACGTTTTTCATTCAGCAAATATTTGGAAAAGTGTAGTAAATTATCAAATAATAAATACCGGGAAATATGTAAGCCATTACATCTTGAATGACTCAAGCCGCAAAAAGAACTACCGGTTTATTTTTTATGCCGGTCAGCCAAAACATTTTTAACATCATCCAGCGAAAAGCCTTTTGCCTGCAACAGTAGCATATAGTGAAACAGCAGATCGGCCGCTTCATTTAAAAACAGCTCTTTATTATTATCCTTTGCTTCGATGATCAGTTCGACAGCTTCCTCCCCTACTTTCTGGGCCACTTTATTGATGCCTTTATCAAACAATGCAGAAGTATATGATTTGTCGGTTCTATCAATAAAGCGGTGACGAATTATTTCATCAAGGGTTTGTAAAATGTCTTTCTTATTGTTTTCATCAAAACAAGTGGCGGCGCCGGTATGACAAACAGGTCCAACAGGATCGGCTTTTATAAGCAGTGTATCATTATCGCAATCGGCGATAATATTTTTTACCACTAAAAAATTTCCGCTTTCTTCGCCTTTTGTCCATAAACGTTGCTTGCTCCTGCTAAAAAATGTAACCTTTCCCGTTGCTTTTGTTTTTTCCAGCGACTCCCCGTTCATAAAACCAAGCATCAGTACTTTGCCCGTTGTATCGTCCTGTATGATAGCGGGCACCAGGCCATCGCTATACTTTTCGAATTCTATTTTCATTGTGCTAATTTTTTTTAACCTCAATACTGCCTATTTTCTAACAGGAATATTTTTCTCACTCAAATATTTTTTTAAATCCGGGATATTGATCTCTTTAAAATGAAAAATGCTTGCTGCCAGGGCAGCGTCAGCTCTTGCCTCCAGGAACACTTCTTCAAAATGCTGCATCGTGCCACCACCCCCACTGGCAATGACTGGTACCGGAAGTTGAGTAGCTAATAGTTTTGTAATCTCAAGTGCAAATCCAGCTTTGGTTCCATCATGATTCATGGATGTCAGCAAGATCTCGCCTGCTCCATTGTCTACTCCCTGCTTCGCCCATTCAAAACATTTGACGCCAGTTTTTACCCGTCCACCGTTCAGGTATACGTACCAATCTCCATCTTCCTCCTTTTTTGTATCGATAGCAAGCACGACGCACTGGCTGCCAAATTCTTTTGACAGATCATTTATCAACCGTGGATTTTTAAAAGCAGATGTGTTCACGGAAATTTTATCAGCGCCCTTTTGCAACAGGATATTTACATCTTCCACCGAACTGATGCCACCGCCAACGGTGAAAGGAATATTCACCTGGTGTGCCACACGGTTTACCAGTTCCGCTAATGTTTTCCTTTTCTCAACAGTTGCTGTAATATCAAGAAAAACCAATTCATCGGCCCCTTGTTTTGCATAAAGGGCAGCCAACTCTACAGGGTCGCCCGCATCCCTGAGATCAACGAAATTGGTTCCTTTTACCGTTCTGCCATCTTTGATATCCAAACAGGGTATAATACGTTTTGTAAGCATAGCTATGCAAAAGTTTTAAGTTCCTTAAGGCTGACCCTGTTCTCATAAATGGCTTTACCAACGATGACGGCGCTGCAACCAATCTCTTCCAGTTGATGGAGATCATCAACCGACGCAACACCACCACTGGCAATAAAATACAGGCCCGAAAATTTTGTAATGATCTCTTTGTACAGCTCAAGAGAAGGCCCCTCGAGTTTTCCATCCTTACTCACGTCGGTACAAAAGATCTGCTTCACGCCTTTGCCGATATAATTCTCTATAAAATCAATGATGCTCCTGTCGGTGGTTTCCTGCCAGCCATGTATAGCGATCATTTTATCCTTTACATCCGCGCCTAATAAAAACTTATCTGCACCGAATATGAGCAACCATTTTACAAACTCAAATTCATTTTTAACAGCGATGCTGCCAACCGTTGCCAATGCCGCTCCTGAATCAAACACAATTTTTACATCATTTTCCGTAGCAATACCACCACCAAAATCAATTACCAGGTTTGTTTTAGATGCGATGGATTCAAGCACTTTCCAATTCTTCACCTTTTTTTGTTTGGCACCGTCGAGGTCAACCAGGTGCAATCTTTGTAAACCAGCACCTTCAAATTGCTTGGCTATTTCCAATGGATGCTCGTTATAAATCTTCTTCTGCTCATAGTCACCCTGTGTAAGCCGGACGCATTTACCATCAATAATATCTATAGCCGGAATGATCTGCATGTTATGTTAATTGTTTTTCCATTTTTATAAATTCAATACCATATTTTTTCCAGCCAGGCCCAACAGGTTGCATACCGAATTTTTGATACATGGTTGTTGCAGTTCTCCGGGCATTGCACCAAATGCTTTTCTTGTTATGGCTGACAGCCCAATTCATAATAAACTCTAATAGTCTTGTTCCATATCCCCTACCCTGCATTGAAACATCGGTAGCAAATTTCCTGAATTGGATTCCATTGTCTCTTTCAAATACCGAAATAACAGCGACTAAATTGTTTTCTATATATAAACCGAAATGCAATCCGTTGTCATCATCATCTAACTTTACAAATTCAGGGGTTTCTTCCGGGTACATCACGCTGTGTCGCAGTTGCCATACTTCTTTTATTGGTGCTTCCCTGATTTGTATACTATCCATTCAGAAAATTTTTGAGCAATCGTTCGCCTATATCCGCTGATTTCTCTGGGTGAAATTGCACGCCATAGAAATTATTTTTTTTCAGCCCTGCACTGTAGGATTGTATATAATTGCAGCTAGCAATCGTTTCATCACAGAGGTCCGCATAATAACTATGCACCAGGTATACATATGAATTTTCAGGCACGTTGTTAAACAAAGGAGATCGGAGATCGTAAATACTGTTCCACCCGATCTGCGGAATTTTTATGGAAGCATTATCAGTGCTGAATCGCTTTACCGGCGAGTCGAAAATATTCATGCATTCTGTATCATTTTCCTCGCTATACCTGCACATCAACTGCATACCGAGACAAATGCCTAAAACAGGCTGCGTTAAACCTTTTAATACTTCATCCAGTTTTCTTTCCCGCAGGTATTGCATGGCAGTGCTCGCTTCTCCGACACCCGGAAAGATCACTTTGCCGGCTTGTTGAATCAGCACCGGATCGTCTGTAACAACTGCTTCCACGCCAATTCTTTCCAGCGCATACAAAACCGACTGGATATTGCCCGCGTTATATTTTATAATTACGACACTCATTAAACACATTTTGATTTTTCCCTTTCCCTATTGACTTTTCATTGGGAACTACTGGTTACAACACCCCCTTGGTACTCGGCAAATAATTACTGAAAGGATCTTTTTTGACAGCCATACGAATGGCCTTGGCAAATGCTTTAAAAATCGCCTCTATTTTATGATGCTCATTGTCTCCTTTGCATTCTATATTCAAATTGCATTTAGCTGAATCGCTGAATGATTTGAAAAAATGAAAAAACATTTCAGTCGGCATTTCACCGATCTTCTCTCTTTTGAATTCTACATTCCAGACCAGCCAGTTCCGCCCGCCAAAATCGATCAGCACTTTGGCTTCAGCATCATCCATCGGTAAGGCAAAACCATAACGCTCCATGCCCGTTTTATCAGCCAGCGCTTTAGCAAATACTTCTCCCAGGGCAATCCCGGTATCTTCTATCGTATGATGTTCGTCAATATGCAGATCACCTTTGCATTGAATAGCTAAATCCAGTTTACCATGACGGACTATCTGTTCCAGCATATGATCAAAAAAACCTATGCCGGTATGAATACTGGCTTTGCCGCTTCCGTCTGCATTTAAGACGATACTGATCTTTGTTTCATTGGTATTGCGCTCATGCTTTACTTCTCGCAAACCAAGCTTCAGAAAAGAATAGATCTCGCTCCAGTTGGTTGTTTCCAAAGCAACGGTTGGTTTAAGCTCTTCTGCTTTATCTATTATTTCGGCTCCGCCTAATGAAGCATCAACCTTCAACCAGATACCTTTACATCCCAGGTTTTTGGCAAGTTGTATGTCGGTGATACGATCCCCTATAACAAATGAGTTTGCTATATCATACTGTTCATTGCCGAGGTATTCTGTGAGCATGCCTGTCGCCGGTTTACGGGTTGGTGCATTATCGGCAGGAAATGTCCGGTCAATAAACACTTTTGTAAAATTGATCCCTTCGCCTTCAAGGCTTTTCATCACCAGCTCATGCAATGGCCGGAAACTATTTTCCGGGAAAGCATCGGTGCCCAGGCCGTCCTGGTTGGTCACCATCACCAGTTCATAGTCAAGTTCCCTGGCGATCCTTCCCATGTATTCAAACATACCGGGATAAAACGTGAGTTTATCAAACGAATCGAGCTGATAGGTAGGTGGCGCTTCGTTGATCAGTGTTCCGTCACGATCGATAAATAAAACCCGTTTTGCCATAATGTGAAAATTTGAAAAGTGCTACTGAAATAAAGAAAGCTGAGTTTTATTTACCCGCTTCCTGTTTCATATAATTAATTAAAGCGTCTACCAGCACCGTGTTTTCATGTTCTGTACCAATGGTAATGCGGAGGCACTGATCACATAAACTTACTTTGCTCCTGTCTCTTACGACGATGCCATCTGTTAGCAAATGTTCGTACACGTCCACTGCATCCCTGACTTTTACCAATAAAAAATTAGCATCAGAAGGATATACTTTTTCTACCAACGGCATTCGCTGAAAAACCTTTGCCAGCTCTTCCCGCATGGCAACGATCTCTTTGATCATATCGTTCACCTGGCCCAGCTCCTGCAACGCATCTAACGCGAGGTCCTGCGTAGCCTGGTTGATATTGTACGGGGGCTTTATCTTATTAAGCAATTCAATTATTTCGGCTGACGCAAAAGCCATTCCTAACCGTAATGCTGCAAGACCCCATGCCTTACTAAAAGTCTGCAATAGGACGAGGTTGGGATATTCGTTTAACTCTTTTAATAAAGAATGTTGTCTTGAAAAATTGATATAAGCTTCATCTATTACTACAAGCCCATTAAAATTATTCAGTAGCAGCGCTATGTCGTGGTAATTAATACTGTTACCAGTTGGGTTGTTGGGCGAACAGATCCAGATGAGCTTTGTATTGGCATCAACCAGGTTCTCTATCAAGTCAACATTGAGTTGAAAATCCGGCATCAGTTCCGCTTTTTTAATTTCCACATCATTGATAGCTGCACTTACTTCGTACATACCATAAGTAGGTGGGCAAATAATTACATTGTCCTTACCCGGTACACAAAAACACCGGTATAAAAGATCGATACATTCATCACTGCCATTTCCTAAAAAAATATTTGCGGTTGCAATGTTTTTTACCTGGCTGATCGCCGCTTTTAATTTGTGCTGGTGCGGATCAGGGTAACGATTATACCATTTCGTCAACGGCGAGCCAAGACTGTTTTCATTAGCATCCAAAAATACTTTAGCCTCGCCACTAAATTCATCTCTTGCCGATGAATAAGGTTTCAGCGTTTTTACGTTTTCCCTTGTTAATTTATTTAAATCAAAACTCATATTCCTTTTGTTGATTGCCGGGAACGGCAGCTTTTATTATTTCATCAACCGTATACTTACTGCATTCGCATGTGCATCCAGGCCCTCTGCCCTCGCCATGGTTTCAACTGTTTTACCGATAGTCATCAATCCCTGCTCCGTTAATTTCTGGTAAGTGATCTTTTTTACAAAGCTGTCTATGCTTACCCCGCTGTAAGCTTTCGCAAAACCATTTGTCGGTAAGGTGTGATTGGTGCCACTGGCATAATCACCCGCACTCTCGGGCGAATAATTACCCAGGAAAACAGAACCCGCATTGACGATCCTTTCAGCGATAGCTTCATCATCCTTACACGAAATAATTAAATGTTCCGCAGCATATTCATTCACGAGTTCTATTGCTTCCCCTATATTATGTACTACAATCGCTGTACTGTTTGCTAAAGATTGTAATGCGAATTTCTTTCTTGGTAATTGTCCTGACTGCACATTAACCTGTTCTTTCACTTTATCAACAAGCAACCTTGAAGTGGTAACGAGCAATACCTGGCTGTCGGCCCCATGTTCCGCCTGGGATAAAAGATCGGCGGCAACAAACGAAGCATCCGCGGAATCATCCGCCAGCACACATACTTCGCTCGGGCCGGCGGGCATATCGATAGCAACGGCCGACTGGATCAATTGTTTGGCGCAGGTAACGTATTGATTACCGGGCCCAAAGATCTTATATACTCTAGGAACACTTTCGGTGCCATAAGCCATGGCCGCTATAGCCTGTGCGCCACCTGCTTTAAATATTTTAGTAATGCCCGCAAGTTGAGCAGTAAATAAAACAACGGGATTCACAGTGCCATTTTTTTGGGGCGGTGTGCAAAGAATAATGTCTTTGCAGCCGGCCAGCTTTGCCGGGATACCCAGCATCAATACCGTAGAAAAAAGCGGGGCCGTACCGCCGGGAATATATAAACCGACTTTTTCGATGCCTACGGATCTGCGCCAGCATTTTACACCGGGCATGGTTTCTATGGCCTGTTCCTGCTGTAATTGTAACCGATGAAAGGCCGTGATATTATCTTTTGCAATGCTAATGGCCTCTTTCAGTTCCGTTGGTACAAGGTTTATTGCTTCACTGATCTCCTTTTCACTTACCTGCAGGTTTTTGATCTTCACGCCATCAAACTCCTTTGTCATTTTTTTTATCGCCTTATCGCCACCTGCTCTCACTTTATCGAGGATCTTTTTCACCTTTTTTTCAAGTGAAACCTGCTCCATCGCGGGACGCTGAAGCAAATCAAACCATTCCGATCGTTTTGGATATTCTACTAGTTTCATTGTTACTCGTTTGTTCGTCTCTCGTTATCTCGTTTCTCGGTTATTAATTTGCTCGTTCAAACTTATATTATCATCTTTTCGATGGGTACTACCAGGATTCCCTGCGCACCAGCATCTTTTAACTGCTCGATGATATCCCAGAAATCGTTTTCGTCGATCACACTGTGTACGCTGCTCCACCCTGACTCGGCGAGGGGAAGTACCGTCGGGCTTTTCATGCCGGGTAACAGGCCAATGATCTCATTTAATTTATTGTTGGGAGCATTCAGCAGGATGTATTTATTATTCTTTGCCTTTCTGACCGCCCGGATCCTGAACAATAATTTTTCCAGCAGTCTTACCTTTTCCTGGTCCAGTGTTTTATTGCGGATCAATACCGACTGCGACTCAAGGATCGTTTCGGCTTCTTTAAGCCCGTTGGTAAATAAGGTGGAACCGCTGCTTACCAAATCACAGATCGCATCGGCCAGCCCGATCCCCGGAGCTATCTCCACGCTGCCGCTGATCTCGTGGATCTCGGCGCTGATCTTATTTTTATCGAGATAATCCTGTAAAATAACCGGGTAACTTGTTGCGATCTTTTTGCCGTTCAGCCCCTGCTTGCTGAATGTCTCGTTTTTATCGACAGCGATAGAAAGCCTGCATTTGCCAAAGCCAAGCTGCGCCATTATCTCCACTTCCTTCTTTTTCTCATACACCACGTTCTCCCCAACAATGCCGGCATCCGCCACGGCATCCTCGACATACTGGGGAATATCATCATCTCTTAAAAAATAGACTTCCAGCGGGAAGTTGGCCGCCGTGGATTTGAGTTTATTGCCACCATTGGAGATATCAATTCCGCACTCTTTTAACAAACGAAGGGAATCTTCATGAAGCCTGCCTGATTTCTGTATCGCGATCTTTAGTTTCATATTTCGTAACTCCGCTGCCTGCCGGAGCGTATTTAGTGTTTAAAATAAAAAGGGCCTACCGGTATGGTAAGCCCCTTGAAGTTATTTATGCTGACATACTACATAAAAACATCACAGCTTACCCTGTGGGTAAAATGATGATGGTGAGTATGCAGGTTATTATTCATTTTTTGTTTTGCTGTGCAAAAATAGAATCCTTTTTGATATGGCAAAATTTTTCTTTGTTTTTGCCAATTCCCAAAAACGTGGATAAATACCCGCAAAGTGGTATTGCACCAATGAGAAAAGTAGTTTAGTATTGTACTGGTTTTTCATAGGATATTGGATTTTAAAACGGGGCTGGATTTTTATCCTGGCCCCTTATTTTTTAAAGCCCGACAAGCCCGGTCTTAAAAGGCTAATTTAATATTTTAATGTGCTGGATCATGCCACCCCGAAAGGGTGCAATGATTATACAAAAAGCATTTGAATAAAGCTAAAGCCCGAACGGGTGATAAAAATAGACGACAGCTAATCATACCATTCAAACAAATACTTATCATCATATTCTACTTGTTAACTTTTTCTCTCCTACCCTTCTACAGTTAACTTCTGACTTTTCATTTTTACTTCTAAGGCACTACTACCATTTTCGTCTGCACCGTATGCGCACTAAAATAGCCTAATGCTCCGCCGCTGATATTGGTGACAGGATTGGCAGGCGAAGCCGATTGGCTGTTACCGGTTGCACTCTGGTTCACACTGTACCAGTATTTATAAATGGGCATATCGATACATTGCATGTCGAGCCGGATGGTATCACCGCTTTCTATGTCTTCCTCTTCATTTTCGTCGTCGTCGACTATATACCAAAGTTTCGTCTCCACATATTTGCCATCCGAGTAGTCATCATTATTTACAAATATGGGTTTGCTTTTTTTGTCGTTGATATATTGAACATAACGATAGCACTGCCCCTTGCCTGCAGGATCCTGGTAGGAAACATTGACCAGTTTTCTTGCGTCCCCAAACAATACCTCCTCGCTGATGAAAATGCTATCAAGATTTATTTTTTGCGGCATGGTGGAAGCAGCGGTAAATGTTTCCCCGTTTACAATTACCTGCAATGAATACGTTTTTCCTTCGGCACCCGTCAAATCCGGCGCTTCATATTTACCAGCTGTAGTTTCTGTAAACACGAAGGTATTACCTGCATTGTCGGTAATAGTTACTGCAGCGCCGCTGATTCCCGGGAATGTATTGCTTTCTGAAACTTTTTTCGTGGTAGACAATAACACTTTGCTCTCCCCGGCTTGGTCGGTGACGATGGCTTCTATTACGTATTTCGGTTCCGCATCGTTCACATCCACATCAATTACTTTCTGGCAGGAACTTAATAAAGCCATGGCCGCTAACATGGATAGCCCTGTAACTGCTGCGAACGTTTTGCCGGGAAAATGATTTGAACGCATCATTATCAAAATTTAAAATTGTAAGAAACGGATGGAATGTATTTGAACAAGGCTGTCTGCACAGCTTCGGTTTTATCGGGATTGTCTTTGTTGTCGCGAAACTCGATGGTATACGCATTCTCCCGGCCGTAAGCATTGTATAAACTAATGGTAAGCTCGGAAGAGAATCTTTTCTTTTGTTTCAGCAGCCAGGTAGCGCCCAAATCAAGACGGTGGTAAGCCGGCATCCGGTAACCGTTTCTTTCGGTATAATAATAAACCGTCTGGTCGTCGATCCTGTATTTGCCAGCAGGAAATGTAACCGCACTACCTGTATAATAGATCCAGTTAGCGGAAACCGTCCATTTTTTATTCAACTGGTAAATACCCACCACGGCAATATCATGCGTCCTGTCCTGTTTTGCATTGTACCAGTGATTGTTGCTGATGCCATCGATCTTTCTTTCCGTTTTTGACAAGGTATAACTTACCCAGCCATTGAATTTGCCTGCTTTCTTTTTAAACAACCATTCTATTCCATAGGCTCTACCCTCTCCAAACAACAACTGCGTTTCAATCGCATCTGAATTGATATAGATATCGGCGCCATCTTTATAATCCACCTGGTTTTGCATGGTTTTGTAATACGCTTCTACCGATAGTTCGTAGCGGTCGTTACTCAAATTTTTATAATAACCGAGTGAATACTGATCGGAAATTTCAGGCTTTATGATATTGGTACTGGCTACCCATTTGTCGGTAGGACTTGATGTAGTAGAATTAGAGATCAGGTGAAGATTCTGCACGTTGCGTACATACGATGCTTTCACAGACGAAACAGGGTTGAACTGGTAACTGACCGCCAGTCTCGGCTCTGCATTCAAATAGATTTTTACCACTTCGCCCTTATCGTAACTAAATGTGTCGGTCACAACACCGTCCGGGTTGATGGCATAAAAATCGCCTTTTCCTAAAATGCTGAATGCCGTAAGCCTGATACCATACGTAATATTCAATTTATCCGCGGCTTTCCATGTGTTGGTGGCATAAGCTGCATTTTCCAGCGAATATCTTTTTTGCAACCTGCTGCTGTTGATGCTTGATGCGGCTGTGGCCGTTACTTCGCCGGGACGAATGCTATGGTAAATCGCATTCACACCAAAGCGTACATTATTACGGCTGTTGGCAAACCATTGCAGCTCTTCTTTTAAATTCCAGTCGCGGATCTGCGAAAAAATATCAAAATCCGTTGCGCCGCTTAATATGGAAATGGTATAATTATAATTGCTGTAGATGAGTGAAGTATTGGAAAAAAGCTTGGGCCCAAAAATGTGGTTCCATCTTACGGTGCCGGTACCATTGCCCCAGGCCAAACCAAAAGTGCTGCCTACACCCAGGTTGTCACGGCCAAAATAACCGGAGAGAAAGATGCGGTCCTTTTTTCCCAGAATATAATTGGCCTTTGCATTAAAATCATAAAAAGAAAGATTGTTGCTGTTGACGGTGGAGTCGCTTGATAATTTTAAGAACACATCCACGTAGGTTCTCCTGCCGGTAACAAGGAAAGAAGACCTGTTCTTTTGGATCGGGCCTTCTACATTCAGCTTGGTGGAAATAAGACCAATGCCACCGCTAACATTAAAATCCTGGTTATTGCCATCGTTCATTTTAATATCGAGCACAGAAGACAACCTGCCGCCATACTGGGCGGGCATCCCAGCTTTGTACATGGTCATGTCTTTGATGGCATCCGAATTAAATGTAGAAAAGAAACCGAGCAAATGCGATGCATTATAAACAGGTGCTTCATCGAGCAGGATCAGGTTTTGATCGGCTGCACCACCGCGTACAAAAAAACCACTGTTGCCATCGCCGGCCGATTTTACACCGGGAAGCAATTGCACCACTTTCAAAATATCCCGCTCACCTAATAATACGGGCACATACTTTATATCTTTTGTAGAAAGTTTTTCAACACCCATCTGGGGGCTGCTAAGGCTGCGGCTGTTTGTTCTTGACGAAACCACTACTTCATCCAAATCCTTTACGTAATCTTCCAATGAAATATTCAGCACAATATCTTTATCTGCGGTGATCTCCTGGCCGAATGTTTGAAAACCGATGGCGCTGGCCTGTACGGTATATACTCCCGGGGTAACGGTGATGGAATAAAAACCATAATCGTTGCTGGTCGTAGTGGCTGCTCCTATTTTGACAGTAGAACCAATGATTGTCTCCCCCTTTGTTTTTGAGGAGACGGTACCGCTGATGGTAATTTTTTGCTGCGCATTTACCCGGGGAGGAAGAATAAGGCCAATGCTGAGGATCATAAAAAATAGCCCAATGGAGCTGCATGCTTTCGGGGTCATACTGGTTATTTGGTTCATCTTTAATTCATTGTTCCGGTCAAAAATCCTGCAATGTTAGCGGTAATTCGCCTGACCAGCCAACCGCCCGCTGATAGTTAACACAATTATTACAAACGACCCGGTAACAGGTTCGGCCGATGCTGACAAAAGATTTTATACGGTACGGATGGTTACCGGCAATTGCGGCCTTGTTTAAACCTTTGTGCAGGTGATCGCCTGGCCAGTGATGAACCCGGAATTTTAGCCAACAGTAAATTGGGGGAATCTGTCGGGCAGTTTGACTGAAACGGGCAATCGTGGACAAAAATATTTGCGTGTAACTTGAAAATTCTAAGAATAAATTATGATAATTGCTAAAGTTTATTACTTTTATACAGCCTCCTACCATCCTATTTACCCAAACTCCACAATTTCCAACCCAGCCAGTATAGCTACGTGAAGCCATAATTCTTTTAAACATCGATGGTAAAATACAATCCGGCAATACCTGGAAAGGCGAGCCATGAATTGTAAAAAAATAAGACAAACCGGTCCGCTTATTAATGGGGCAAGTAATGTCTTGTTGATTGCTATATCCATCCGTGCTAAACCACCTACACCCTCTGAAGCAAACCTGTAAGCAGTTACATATCCATACCATTCCGGCTAAACCCCCTACACCCTTTGAATTTAAGCATGTAAGTAGTTACATATCCACTACTATCCCGGAACAACCACGAACCATTTAACCATAATGCCCGTGCATTGCTACCTGAAGCAATGCTAACTGCTTAATGAAATAATTCATGCTTTCTGTAGAGACTATACATGCCTCAAACTGCAAAAACAGTTGCCGGGGCATCGCTTTTTTATTTATTCAAAGAGCTTTTTTCCTCTCGTTATTTTTTCTTGCATTTTTTGTTGTGGATGTTAATGCACAGACGGGAACGATAACGGTTGACGATAATAACGTGTGCGAAGATGATCCAATGCCAGTCATTACTTTTACAGGGAGCGGCGGGACTGCTGAATATACTTTTACTTATACGATCGACGGGGGTCCGCAACAAACAACCGGAGTAAGTGCAGATAATGAAATTACTATTACGGTTCCAACAGCTAATGACGACGTTTTTACATACACGTTAGTAAGCGTAAGAGATAATGGTGGCACTGGTGCAATCACACCTGTGAACCAGACCGTTGTTGTAACAATACATGATTTACCAAACACTCCTTCTATTACAGCGGATGGGCCGTTGACTTTTTGCGCCGGTGGAAGCGTAACCCTTACTTCCTCCGGTGCAGCCAATTATCAATGGTATAACGCACTTCTTGGCAGCCCTCAAATAATTACGGGAGCTACAAATTCAAGCTATACGGCTAATTCAAGCGGCATATACACTGTTGTAATTACAAACAATGACGGTTGTTCCACAACTTCTGCTGCAACAAATGTTACGGAACAACTTGTGGGAGATTTCATCAACGCCACTCACAATTCCATATCTGAAGAGCGATGCATCCATTTTGATCCGGCTGCTTTAACAGTCAGCCCAACCGGTGGCACAACACCGTATCATTATCAATGGCAATCCAGTTCAACAGGTGGAGCGGGTTCATGGTCGAACATTGGCACGAACTCAAGTTCATATGACCCCCCGGCATTACATACTGAAGGTAATTATTATTATCGTGTGACTATAACAGATGCATGTGGTATACAATTCTTTACAACTCCGAAAAGAGTAACAATTGTGGAAGATGCAACAGTCGAAATAGACGGGGGAAATAGAATTGTTTGTCCATCCACATTAGTACAACTGGAAGCCGATGTTGATGGCCCTGGAGCTTATAATACACAATGGCAATCCAGTCCAACGGGAGCTCCGGGGACATGGACAAATGTTCCCGGTGCCGGGAATATTACTGCCCCCACGACGGCAGCAGGTACAACATATTACAAGGTTATTTTAATCCCTAGCGCCCCTTGCAATTCAATTGAGTCGCCTTCGGTATTTGTAACAGTAACTGCTCCGCCGACTTGTACGATTTCTGGCAATAATACTATTTGTACAGGTGGATCAGCGACGTTCGTTGCCGAGGATGTTCCGGGAGCTTCTTACTCATGGACGGGTCCCGGTGGCTTTACCGCCAATGGAAGAATAATCACCGGTATTACACAGGCTGGTGTTTATACTGTTACGGTAAATGGCAGTTGTGCCAGCGTTTGCAACCGCGAGCTTTTTGTTACAGCACCTCCTGCAGCGCCAATAGCCAATCATAATAACCCCTGTTTAGGAGGAAATTTAAATCTAACAGCTTCCACTGTTCCAGGAGCCACTTCTTATAACTGGACCGGTCCAAATGGATTTACCGCTAATACACAAAACCCCACCAGGTCTAATATAACCACGAACGATGCAGGCACCTATTCGGTAACAGTAACCGTTGGAGGATGTACTAGTGCTGCGGGTACGACAGTAGTTAATCTTGGTGCGGCATTAAACGCCGGAACAATTAACACGGCCGCGGGAGGGTCATTCTGTATTGGATGGACGGAAACTATTAATAGTATAACCCCTGCGTCGGGTGGTCAAGGGACGCTTATTTATCTCTGGCAGGAAAGAATAAACTGTGCGGGCCCCTGGAATCCTGCGCCCGGCGTTAACAATAACCCTGGTTATACCCGTAGCTTTCCTGCTGCGGGGTCCTATTGTTATCGCAGGCTGGTAACGGATGCCTGCGGAAATACTGCCACGGCTGAAGTACAATTTCAAATTTTTGCGGATCTTATCTCGCAAAATGTAAACGGAGCTCCTAATATGCCCGCCGTATGTGCGGGTACTGCTGTCTCTGCAAGCTTTTCTGGTGGTGGAGGCGGAGCACCCGGGCTTTACACTGATGAGTATGAATATAGCACGAATGGGGGTAGTAGCTGGGCAACGTATCCACCCGGTTTTCAAATCCCTACTACAGGATTATCGGGAACTGATATCGTACGGGTAAGAACGAGACGCGAAGCTGCTAATGTCGCCGGCTGTGATTTTGGTAGTTACAATGAATTTGCATGGGATGTAAATCCAACACCCGCCGCGCCAACACCATTAAGTAATCAGCCTGTTTGCGTTGGTGGACAATTAACTTTATTCTCAAATAATGCGGCAACAACCCGATCTTGGTCGGGCCCCAACGGATTTGGTTCCGGCCAATCGAACCCCGTAATAAATAATATATCAGAAGCATTTGAAGGGCTTTATTCCTTAACAGTAACGGTTGGAGGATGCACAAGTCTCCCCGGTACAGTCAATGTGGTAGTAAACCCCAACCCTCCTGCACCCACTATTACCGGGCCTGCATCATTTTGCGTGGGAGATAACGTTTCGCTGGTTTCCTCTTCTAATAATGGCAATCAGTGGATGATGGGCGGTGTGGATATTGTCGGAGCGACGGGACAAAACTATACACCCACTCAAAATGGAAATTATAGTGTCCGTTACACTGACGTGAACGGATGTTCCGCTGTGTCAAATGTAATTGGTGTAACGATCAATGCTTTGCCCCCGCAACCAAGTATCACCGCTGACGGTCCGCTGACCTTTTGTGCAAACCAAGCAACGATACTGACTACTCCGCTTGTTGCCGGTTACACCTATCAATGGTTTCGCAACGGTGGGCAAATTACTGGTGCAGATCTGAACACCCTGACGCCCCCACTGGATGGCAATTATACCGTACAGGTATCAAACGGCACTTGCACATCGGTCATGTCTGCAGGAATAAATATAATTGTTCGGCCCATTCCGACTGTAAACGAAACAACCGGTCCTACTTCGGTTTGCGTAGGTAACAGTATCACTTTAAACAATTCAACCGGTGGCGGCAGTTGGTCAAGCAACAACACATCAATAGCAACTGTAGTCAATATCAATGGTTCCGTCGTCGTAACCGGTGTAGCGGCGGGCGGCGCAATTATTTCTTACACCGTTACAAACGGGTTTGGTTGTTCAGTTGCAGAGCCCTACCCGGTCAATGTAATTACACTGCCTATTCCACCGGTGGCCGTAGCATCGCAAACAACGATCTGCGTGGGCCAACAGATCAATTTATCATCCACAGGCACTCCTAATTCATTTGCGACACAAACCTTTTGTAACACACAGGATGATGGTTTTTACAATTGCGGGAATCTTACAACCTGCTGGGCACAAAGGACAATTAATGTATCCGGCATCCCGGTAAATATGGGACAGCTTACCAACGTTTCGGTGCAGGTAAGTATTACACACCCTACTGCAAGTGAAGTTGAGATATACCTGGTAGCACCCTGGGGTTCAATAAATAATAACCCGGGAAATGCGGCGCCCGCTAACCAGAATACCCAGACTTATAACTTTGGAGACGCTATAACACTAACTTCGGATAATGGAGGCAATGGTAATAATTTCAATAATACAATTTTTTCCAGCACTTCCGGGAACCCGATAACCGCGGGTACCGCTCCTTTTAATACAACTTACAGCCCGGAAGAGCCGTTCAGTAATTTCCCGGCCGGCAATAGTCCTAATGGCGTCTGGACATTAAGGGTTATAGACGATGTAAGCAGCGGAGATGTAGGCGACTTAACCAACTGGTGCATCACTTTTACCTATGGCAGTGGGATCACCTACAACTGGACATCCTCCAACGGAAGCTTTACTTCTAATGTAGAAGATCCGGGCACAGTGACACCGCCTGCAGGTACAACGATCTATACCGTCAGAACCACATCTACCGGTACAGGTTGCTGGCTTGAGTCATCCGTTACGGTCAACGCATTACCAGCACCAACTATTACGCTGGGTCCTAATCCAACGGTTTGCAGCGGCACTACTACCGCTAACCTGCCTTATACAGCGACAACGGGCACACCTGATCAATACAGTATTTCCTGGAACGGTACGGCAACCGGGCAGGGATTTTCTAATGTCACTAATGCAACTTTACCGGCAAGCCCGATCGTGTTAACCGTACCCGGCGGCGCCAACCCCGGCACGTATAACGGAACGATCACTTTGAGAAATAGTGCCGGCGGCTGTAACGGTATTGGCGTACCTTTTACAGTAACGATAAATAATGTTACGCCGGGAGTTATCGCCGGTAGCCAGGCCATTTGCAGTACGGGTGATCCTGATGCTTTTACAGTAAGTACCGCTGCCACAGGTTCAGGAACTTTAACCTACCAGTGGCAAAGCAATACATCGGGTTGCGGAGCGGCATTTACCGATATAGATGGTGCAACCGGTGCAACCTACAATCCGCCACCGATCGGTACGACAACTTATTTCCGTCGTGTAGTTACTTCCACGCAAAACGGCCAGCCTTGTTTCGCTATAAGCAACTGTATTACGGTTACTATAAACAGTATTACCGCAGGTACTATTGCCGGCAACCAGACCGTTTGCAACGGGGGTGATCCAAATGGTTTTACTCAAACTGATGCAACGGTAGGTTCCGGAACGGTCAATTACCAATGGCAAAGCAGCACGACGGATTGCAGCAACGGATTTAGCAACATTGACGGAGTGACTTCGGCAAGCTATGATCCGCCGGCAGGATTAGCTACCACCACCTATTACCGGCGTATCGCTACGGCGAGTGTTGGTGGTTGTACCGCTACCAGCAATTGTATAACGGTGACTGTAAATAATGTTACGCCGGGAACAGTGGCCGGCGACCAGGCTATTTGCAGCGGCGGGGATCCGGCTGCTTTTACGATATCAACAGCTGCTACAGGTTCGGCTACACCTACCTATCAATGGCAAAGCAGTACATCAGGATGCGGAAGCGGATATGGTGATATAGCAGACGCAACCAATGCAACTTATAACCCGGGAGCGCTGACCACAACAACTTATTATCGTCGTGTTGCGACATCCACCGTGAACGGTGTACCCTGTTCAGTCAATAGTAATTGCATTACCATAACTGTCAATACTATCAATCCCGGATCGATTGCAGGTGAACAGACTATCTGTAACGGTGGTAATGCGAATGCATTTACTCAAACACCGGCTACAGGTTCAGCTACGCCTACCTATCAATGGCAGAGCAGCACTACTAGTTGTGGCGGTGGATTTGGGGATATCGATGGAGCTACTTTATCGACGTATGATCCTCCAGCAGGGTTGACTGTTACAACTTATTATCGCCGTGTTGCGATATCTACGGTGAATGGAGTTCCTTGTTCTGCGAATAGCAATTGTGTAATTGTTTTTGTGAATAATGTAAACTCTGGCGAAATAGCAACACCGGATCCCATCTGCGCAGGTGGAAATGCCCCAAGATTTACGATTAATACTCAAGCTACCGGCGACGGTGCATTAAGTTACGTATGGCAGTTTAGCAATGTAGGATGTAATACTGGACCATTCCAATCCGCACCTGGCCCTACTAATGTAACTGAAAATTATGATCCGCTGACAAGATCTAATACAACATATTATCATCGTATCACAACGTCTACATTAAATGGAGTAGGTTGCGCCGAAACGATTTGTGTAGTATTAACGGTGAGTCAGCCATCTGCTCCAACTATAGGCGCTATTACACAACCTTCCTGCACGGTGGCTTTAGGATCTGTAGTATTAAATGGTTTACCAGCAGGTAACTGGACGATCAACCCGGGTGCTATTAATGGAACGGGTACATCAACAACTATTAATGGACTTGCACAGGGTACTTACAATTTTACTGTTACGAGTGCAGCCGGTTGTACTTCTGCAGCCTCTGCTCCGGTGGTAATTGATCCGGCACCGCAGCCACCGGCTACGCCAACTATAAATACGGCGCAACCTAACTGTACGGTTGCTACAGGAACGATAACGATTACTTCTTCAACTGCTGGTCTAACCTTCAGCATTGATGGCGGTGCTTACGCTGCTTATCCTGCCGGTGGTTATACTGTGGGGTCAGGTCC
>WUUC01226811.1_pt1 | contig 65703 bp, 93 predicted proteins | sample 6278441 | NCBI WGS metagenome assembly WUUC01 (sample SAMN13675441, study PRJNA597444) | soil metagenome | isolation source: soil | place: USA: Washington | collected 2017-10
GCAGCGGGCCCGGTTTGCCCTGGAGGCGGCTCATTGCGTCGCCTCCGCGTAGAGACGCTCGGCCGTCGCCTGGTAACAGAAGCTGCAGGGGAGAGGCGGCGGGCCCGGCCATGCGCAGGCGTAGGTGCCGTCGGTCGCCGTGCGCGTGCAGGGGTTAGCCTCCGTGCAGCCGCAGAGATTGCAGACGCGCCGGCCGCAGGGGCCGGGACAAACACCGTCGTTCGCCAGCAGCTCGCTGTCGGAGAGGATCGTCATGCAGTTACGACACGCGGCCATCGCCCACCTCCCGCACGAGGTCTGTGACGTCATAGAAGACTGCGAAGGCCGGGCCAACGTCCTCGCCGTCTTTGAAGCGGCTGGTTATGCGTACCCGGTCGCACAGGTCACCGAGGTCGAGGCTGAGCGAGTCGGCGAGCCACTTCATCACCGCCACATCGGGTCTGGCCGCCCTGGCGGTACCGAACAAGTCCTGCTGGTTGGGGCACTCGTCCGCGCGGACGACATAGACCTCCTTCCGAAAGTCCTCGCTCACCGTCTGCCACGCCGCCCGCATGATCTGGAAGGTGTGGAGGTCTTTCTCGACGGCCGCCTCGAACTCCTCCTCGTCGACAGTAATCACGTCCTCGCGGCTGATGACGCGCGGGGCTTCGCCGCGGTCGTTCGCCTCGACGTGCAGCGGCGGAGGGAAGTTCTCGAAGGTCAGCATCAACTCGCCGGCCTCCGTCATCACGGCCGTGATGTTCGGCTCGTGGCAGTGGCCGCTCGGGCAGCGCACGCATGCGCCGTTGTGCATGTGCATCGAGACCTGGGAGCCCGGACGCAGCACGTGGGTCGCTATGCAGATCTGCTCCGGCTTTTCGCCGTGGCCAGTGTTTTGGTTGTAATGGACGTGCAGGCGGTGCGCGTCCTCTTCAATGTTGATTGTGGACATGAAGCTCTTCCTCCAGTGTTGATAAGTCGAGGGCGATGCGCTCGCAGTAGTCTTCCTTTTCCTCGAAGGCGATACAGTCGAGGCCGTGCCGCAGCGCGAACCTGAGCGCCGTCCCGCTGCCGGCGAAGGGCTCGAACAGCGAGTCTCCGGGCTGGCCGAAGCGCCGGGACGCGTCGCGGTAGAACTCTTCAGGCTTCGGGCAGGGGTGCCAGCCGTTCCAGCGCCCCTCGTCCTCAGAGAAGCGGCAGGCGGCGAAGCGGTGGCATACTTCGAGGGCTTCGACGGTGCCGTACACGAGCACCGGCTCCCACGTCAGGCGGTTCGGGTACAGCAGCGGGAACATGCCGGCGGGCTCTTCGAGGCGCTGCCACATCGCGAGATTTGCGAAGCCGGGTGTGAAGACGGTCGCGCGGCTGAAGCGCGAGACGCCAGCGAACCATGACGCCGACCAGTGCTGATAGTCGAAGCGACGGTCAACCTCGCCCGCAAAGATCTGGCCGGAGTTGAACGGCGGGTCGGTGACGGTGAGTACGGAGAAGCTCGGGCGGAACTCGTCGAGGTGCGCGAGCACGTCGGCGTGATAGAGACGGACGCCCCCGACTTCACAGTATGGTTGGATCGAAAACATTGGCGGACGGCCCTTCCGCGAACGTAATGTGTATTATCCGACGCCGCGTATCTCGTTCGACTTGACGATGACGACGGCGGCGCGCGTCAACCGCAAGATGTTGTGGCGACCGTCACTCCTGCGCTGCCCTCTTCAGGTGCGCGAGGTGGTACCAGTTTTCAAAATGGCGGACACTACATCTTGTGGCGGTCAATCGTCATAATTGCGCGTGCTGCGCGCCTCGCCACCGAGACCCTGCGCCAGAATTCACGCCAGTCCTCAAGGGGCATCCCACACTCGATATGCGTCGGGAATTTCAACTCGTTGTCGACGACGTGCATCAGGCACTCGTCGCCGGTCAGGTCGGTGACGCGCAGCTCGTCGAACGGGGCGCGCATGACGTTCACCATCCAGAACCAAGCGTCCTCGGCCGTGGCGATCTGCACCGGCGACAGCCAGCCACTGGCGGCGAGTGCGTGGCACAGGTACGGACCAGCGGGTTGTCTCGACGGAGGCGCAGGGTTGATTGTCGTCACTGGAGTTCTCCTCTCTCCAATCGGCCGCGGCGCATGTCGTCGTATCGCTTGACCAGTGATTCGATCTGCCGCATGAGGCGCGTCCGCTCCGTCGGGTCGTCCTCCTTCCAGAAGCGCCGCACGAGGCGGTCGCGCTCATCAATGACGGCGCGCTCGGCGGGCAGCAGGGCTCCGATGACCTTTGCAGACGACATGGCTACCGCTCTCCCTTAGGCGACGTTCTCTTGAGGCGCGTCCGCGGCGGGTGCCGGGACAAGCGATAGTTCAGCAGACTTCCCCGTCGAGTCCTGCGACCGCTCCTGCAAGCGGCGCTCAAGCTCGACAACCCTGCGCTCCAACTCCTCGACCCTCCGGCCCTGCCGGTGCAGGGTCTTGAACAGGCCGTCGAATGATTCCCAAACCGATTCGCTCATAACTGAACTCCTTTCCGGAGGCGCGCGACCATCGGACGGCCGCGCGCCTCCTCGCCGGGTCGCTGCTCACGCGGCGTTGCGACGGCCGAGCTGCTCGGCCTCGTAGTCCACCTCGGCCGTCCGGTACTCGCGCCGGAGGGCGTCGATCTCGACCTGCAGGTCGGCGCGGCGGTCGTCCACCGCGTCGAGCTGGCTCTGCCACTGGAGGTAGTCGAAGTCTTCCGTGAGCGAGAGCCTGTATGCCGCGTCGCGCGTCTTCTCGTTCCCCTCCTTGACCGAGAACGCCTCTCGCTTCAGCTCGACGTCGCGGCGGGAGAGGTTGCGTTCGAGGTTGCGCCGGAGCTTGGAGAGTTCGAGCATCTGGAGGTCGAAGCGCCGGCGCTCCTCGCGGAGGTAGTGAACGTCGCGCGCGTCGCCGGCCAGAGGGCGCGGGAGCGACGTGCGGCGCAGCTCCGGCACCTCGACACCCTCCGCCTGGAGTAGCGCAAACTTGCGCACCAGCTCGTCGCGGTTGGTGATGATCTCCTCAAGGCCGTCGGCGCGGACGGCGTCGATCTGCTGCTGCGTGCCCGTCACCTGGGAGACGACCCAAGTCATGCCATCGGCGACGAACTGGTCGCCGCGCTTCGGGGTGTAGTCGCGATCGAGGAATGTGGCGCTCATCTTTTTCTGCTTCCCTTCTTCTTGGCGGACGGTGTGGCCGGGGTGGTTTCGGGTGCGACTGCGGGCCTGTGCTTCAGGCACAGGCCGAACTCAAGGTCGGCGTCGTCGGGGTTGGTGCAGTGGTACTTTTGGAGGCAGTCCGAGCAGACGTGCTCGTGCCCCCCTTCCTCGCTCTGAGCCACGGCTGTAAATCCTTTCTCGGTGATTCATGGTCTTGACACAGGATTGCGCGCGGCCGGTGGTAGTGGTCACCGGCCGCGCCCTGTCGGGGAGTGTTACTGCTGCTGCTTGTTGGCGAGCTTCTTCAGCCCGTTGGCGGCGAAGTAGCAGAGGCCGACGCCGTCCACACTCTCTTGGCGGAAGATGCCGAGGCGCACCATCTCGCGCGCGATGCGCTGCGGGTAGACGGTGAGGCTTTTGCGCGTGACGGGGTTGTCGACGGTCGCGCCCATCACGGCCACAGCCAGCTCGACGACGCGGAGGCCGTTCATCCGCTCGATGGTGTCGTCCTGAAACTGGGCGAGGTAGGTGAGCAGTTCAGGAGTCGAGCCGGGGACGGAAGCGCCAGCGGCCTCGCGGGGCTCCTTCGGCTCCTTCACCTTCGTGACGCGCGCGGCCTTCTTCGACGCACCCTTCTTCGACGAGCCCTCAGCAGCGGGGGCCTCGGTGGGGACGTCGGGGGGAGCGGCGGCCTTCTTCGAGGCGCGCTTGCGCTCGGACGGCTTGAGGATGGGTTCTCCGGCTTCCGCGGCCGGCTTCTTCTTCTTCGAGGCCTTCTTCGACATGGCGTTGATCTCCTCTGCGGTAACGTACCTGTTGACTACTTTGGCGGCGTCGAGCGTCGCCAGAAATGTGCTGCGCGTGTTGCAGGCGGCGAGGGCAATCAACTCCTCGCGTGTAAAGAAGCTGGGCGAGTACTCGCGGCGCGCGTTCTTCACCCGGTACTTCCCTGCCCCCGGTGTCGGGCCGCCGACGTAGGTCACGTCGTAGCCCTGCAACCGGATGCTCCGGCGGGCCGCGGCGACTGCGGCAGCGTCGTCGGCCGCGGAGGGGCTCGTCTCGGCGACGGCGCTCATCGGGACACCCCCTCGGCCTCGTCGAGCTGCGCCACAAGGGTCGCCAGGTGGCCCTTGTAGAAGCGGAGGTCTCTCAGCGCGTCCAAGAGGCCGGCGTGGCTGGCGGTCGTCCGCTGCTCGGCGTGCCACGCCCTGCGGCAGGCGACGACCGTCTCGGCCTCGGCCACGACGTCGCGTTGAACTTCGATCTGGCGGCGGAGAGCTTTGGGGTCGGCGGCGTGTGCTGTTGCTGTGGTCATTTCGGGGTGCCTCCTGTTGCGCTTAGTGCGTAACTCTTAAACTATTTGTTACGTTACACCCGAAACAATTTACCGTCAACAGGAAATTAAAAAACTTTCCTGTTGACGGTAAATTAAGAAGGGGTGTAGGCTGTCGGGCATGGTGAAGACGAGGATCGGAGAGCTGGCGCGTGCGGCCGGAATCGAAAAACCTTATCACTTTCAACAGCAAATCGGCCTGTCGCCGACCACGGCCTATCGCCTCTTTAACGACGAGGGCGCGGGACTGGAGAATGAGACCATTGACCGGTTGTGCGAATTTTTCGGGTGCGAGCCCGGCGAACTGTTCGTCCGCACTGTTACACTATCTCCGAAACAACCGAGCCGCCCAGGACGACAGCGTCCGCCCTCCCGCCGCGGGAGTAAGCAGAAAAAGAGTTCTACCTAAGGGTGTGAATTACTCGGGCTGTTATAAGGCGACGCCTGTGCTGGCCAACGGAACTACGCACAATTCCCTGCCCCGGCGGACAAATAAGGCTTGAATCGTCTACCTCAGACGTGTTACAAGCCTAAATCATATGGCCGCAGATGATACTCCCTTCAGCGTAAGTCCCAATCCCAACAACCTCTATGTGACTCCGCTCATTCGCTCGGCGCTTCGTAAGACCCGTTACACCGTGGATAAGCGGCAGGGGCTGGCGTGCGTGCTCGGCGACAACGGCCTCGGCAAGTCGAGCTTCCTCCGATTCCTCTTCGCCGAGTTCGGCGCGCGCGAGGACGTCGAGACGACGCTCGTTCCCACCCCGAAATTTAATTCCGAGTTCGCCATGCTCAAGAGCATCTGCATGGACTTCGGAATCGAGCCGAAGCGGTCGCTCACGCAGCAGCAGGAGATGCTTCAGACGTTTCTCATCGAAAGGTACAAAGAGGGCAAGAACGTCGTCCTGTTCATCGACGAGGCGCAGCTCCTGACGAATCGTATGCTGGAGATCGTGAGGACGATGCTCAACTACGAGACGTCACGGCATAAGCTCATCCAGGTCGTGCTCGCCGGGCAGCTCGAACTCCGCGACCGACTCCTGACCGCCGCGAACAAGGCGGTCAGGAGTCGGATTATCGCTTCTTCCCTGCTCGACGCGCTCTCGCTCGAAGACCTGCGCGGCATGATTGACCACCGCTGCAAATTCGAGGGCGTCGAGAATCCTTTCACTGCGGCCGCCTTTGAGCGTCTCTACGAGTTGACGCTCGGCGTCCCGCGCGAGGCGCTGAAGATGGCCGGGCTCGCCTACGAGTTGATGAAGTCTTATGAGGAGCGCGAGATCAACGTCGAGATGCTGGATGCAGTACACAGCGAGGCGGCATTCGCATGAGTAAGCGTTACACCTTCGCCGACCTGGCCGCCGTCCAGCCACCCTCCCAAGAAAGTGAACCCCCTAGAGAAAGTCAACCCCCTGCGGAAAGTGAACCCGTTAGAGAAAGTCAGCCCCCACCACAAAGTGAACCCGTTCGGAAATTGACGGGGGTCACAAAGTCAACCCGTTCAGAAACTCTCACCCCTCAGACAAAACGAACCCGTACCCCTTCGCCCGTGACTGGGCCACCCTTAGAAAGTGAACCCGTTCGGAAAGTCGCCCCCGTTCTGCCCGCGAACGCTCCGCACCTCCGGACGCCGCACGTCACCATCGAGGATTATTTCCGCCGCTTGAAGCCCGCGCCGCGCGTCATCTTGGAAGAGATTTTTCGAGCCTCCGCCGGCTGGCACTCGGACGAGTGCGTGATCTCGCTCGGCAAGCTCAGTCAGTACACGAACATAGAAGGGACGAAACTGCGCGAACACCTCCGCACGCTCGCTGCCCTGGGCATGATCGAGCGCCTGCCCGACGTGCTCGGCGGGAAAGACCTCGACAAGCGGGGCGCGCACTTTCGCATCCTGGTGCCGCGGATGGCCCCCCCGGAAAAGCGAACCCGTTCGGAAAGTCAACCCGGTGGAGAAAGCGTAGCCAATAAAGTAAGAGCTTTAAAGGAAAGACAGTTTAAAGGCGGGTCGCCTCCGGCGGCAGGCGAAGGGCAGGAACTCGTGCCGGCGGAGCTGGAGGAGCATGCCGGCATCATGGCCGAGCAGTTGAGAGCGGGGAGGTCGATCGAGGAGTTGGACGGACAGTTCGCCGCGAGTTACCGTCCCGACCAGTGGGCATCGATCCGGAGTATGGCGCTACAGTCTGCCGGCATGGGGACGCCCGAAAGATGAGACGACGCCGTTGCTACCGGGCGTGCGATGAGCGAGAGGGAAGTACGGCCGGGAGGTCTAACCTGTCGTCGAGGAGAACGTCGGTGCTGATGCCGGCGGCCTCGGCGTACAGCAGGACGACGTGCAGGGGCGGGACGCGTGTGCCGAGCTCGTAGCCGGAGATGCTCGCCTGAAGGAGAACGTCCGACAGTCCGAGTCGCCTGATCATCCCGTTCTGTGAAAGTCCGAGTGCATGACGAATCTTCAACATCTTCTCCGCCAGTCGCTTCGGTTTCCCCTTTACAGTTTTGCCCATCAGGAGGTGCCTCCTGATGGGCGATCTGTAGGCTTGCGTCTAAAACATCCTTGTTTTAGTATGAGGCCGTTCGACTCCCCAGCCACCGGCACGTACCTGACATGCCCGGTGCCGGCGCTCATCACCCGAAATGAGCCGCCTTACGCTTACCCATACTCTGCCTGCATTTCAAAGAGCCCTTGACAGGGGAAGGGAGTCAATCGTAGATTTTTCCCGCTCAGAAGATCTCTCCGTGTTTCACTTCTGAGCGGACGCCTTCGTCTTCCTCCCCGGCACGTAAACCACAATGTCTCCAGTCTGGCAGCCGAGAGTCTTGCAAATCGCGTCTAAGGTCGCGAAGAAGACGGATTCCCGCTTGCCCTTCGCGAAGGCGTGCAGCGTGTTGTAGGTGACGCCTGTCTTCTTCTCCAGCCAGTAGAGGGAGCTCTCACCCTTTGGCCTGGCGGCGAGCACTTGGAGCAGTCTCACTTCGATCATGTTGTTATATCTACCACACGTGTCCCACGTTTTGAAGTCCCACGTATTGACGATATATCGTGATAGGGGTATAGTCAACGGCCGGCAGGCGGTCGCGCAGGCCAGCTATCTTTTTTCGTTGCGCGCATCGGCGTCGCGGGATTAAGATGGCCTCGCCTTACCAAAACCTTTGCAGCACGGTCATTTGACTTACACTGCAAGTTTTCGGAGATAGGGCGAGGCATCAGGGCACACGCCAACCAAGCCGCGCGCGCCTCAGCCGCACGCGCGGATTCATCAAAGTAGGGAACTGACGCTCCCGGCGTTAGAGAAGGGAAAGCACCATCTGCACGAGCGACAATGCCGCCTCGGTAAGGCTGTCGTCTGTGTCGGTCTGTGCGGATTCGTCCTGATCATCCGGCGAGGGTGCTTGGGCGGCAGTCGGCGTCGGTTCCGGTGCTGGCGCGGGAGGCATCTCCATGACGCCGCCGGACGCTCGGACGGTTACCGAACAACCGAGAGTGATCATCGCGACCACGAGAAGCAGGGGTCTGAACGCGTTACGGTGAATTTTCATAGTCTCTCCAGTCAGACAAGGCGTGCAAGAAAGTCGGGGCGGCAGTAGTTGAAGGCCGGCAAAGAATACACGCATTGCAGTCACACTTGCAATAACGACCTAAGCGGAGAAACCTGATGGCCTTACATCAAAACAACTCACCCGGTAATACTGTATTGACGTCGGTGGCAGGCGTCGTCGCGGTCTGCGCCGCGGCACGCGCGTTGGAAGAGGGCGGGCGTTACCGGGAGGCGGCGGAAGCCATGGCTGATTACTGGCCCGGACCAGGTTACCAACCCCGATTCGAGGGCAGCTCACTGGAGCGCGCGCACGTCTACCTGAGAGCTGGCTCGCTAACTGGTTGGCTCGGTAAGGTGCAGGGGCTCGCCGGATTTCAGGAGGAGGCGAAAGATCTGCTCGGCCGGGCAAGGTCCCTCTTCGAGGCGGCGGGGGACGGCGAGGGCGCGGCGGAGGCGACTGTTGCGATGGCCGTCGCCTACTGGCGGGAGGGTTCCTTCGAGGAAGCTCGGGCTCTGCTCGATTCGGTCGTCGACGCAGGCGCGGTCGCGGGGAGACGTGGCACCCTGAACGCCCTTCTGGCCAGAGCGATGGTCGAGCGCAGCGTCGGTCGTTACAGCGACGCTGCCGATGTTCTGCGCCAAGTCGAGCCGCTGCTGACCCCTGACGACTCGCCGGTGACTCACGGCACGTTTCATAACGGCCGCGCCGCCACGTATCACTACCTGGCGGTGGCCACCGGGTTGACAGACTTCCTGGAGCGCGCGGAGCAAGAGTACATGGCGACCAGCTACTACGCCGAGTTGGCCGGTAACGGCTACCTGCATGGCGTGGTGGAGAACAATCTCTGTCTCGTGTACCACCTCCAAGGGAAACCGAGGGCGGCGCACGAACACGCGGTGAAGTCTATCGGGCTCTTCGAGGCGGCCTGCAACGGCCGCGCGGCCGCCACGCCTTACGAGTCGCGTGCTCGCGTCTATACCTCCGAGGGTAACCTCGCTGCTGGCGAGCACTGTGCGTCCGAGGCGGTCGCGCGGCTGGAGACGGGTGACGAATCGGCGCTGCTGGCAGAGGCACTGGTAACGCGCGGGGTAGCGCGCGCACGGCTCGGTAAGATGGAACACGCCCGCGATGACTTCGACCGCGCCGTCGAGGTCGCATCCCGTGTCGGCGACGACGCCGGTGCCGGGCGAGCGCACCTCGCGCTGATCGAGGAGTTGCTACCGTCGCTGACGGACGCCGAGGCTCAGACGTCCTATGACGAAGCCGACCGGCTGCTGGCGAACGTCCAGGACGCCTCGGTCGGCACGCGCCTGCGTAGTGTTGCCGGGAAACTACTGCGCGCCGCGCGCGGCCGGCTGGCGGCGCAGGACACTTACTCATGGGATGGGTTCTCGTTTCCGTTGGCCGAGAGGGGATTCAGGGAACTGTGGGTCGAGCGGGCACTGAGGGACGCCAACAGCGTCAGACTGCAGGCCGCACGTCTCCTCGGCATCAAACACCAGTCTCTCTTCCACATCCTGAACCGCGAGTTCCCGCACCTGCGCGAGAAGTACCTGGGCAAGCGCCGGGGTCAGACCGCTTTCAACACGGCGCGCAAGAGAACGGCGCGGGTCGTGCAGACGCGGTCAACCGGGTGCTGCCGAGCCGAGCCTACGTCCTTCGAGCGGCTCCCGCTCAAAGACGGCGACGACACGCTCGCCGCGCGCGGCCCGCTCGGCGGCGACAGCCTTGTCGTGAGCCTGTCTGAGGACGCGCGGCCGGGCGACCTGGTCGTCGTGCGCGAAGGCGGGCGAGTGCATTACGGCTACTACCGCCCCGGTGTCGACGGCTTCACCCTCGACTTCGGCTCGGACGATTTGGAGACTATTACCTTTAAAAGGAAAGAGCCGGACGCCCTGGTCGTCTGGCTGGTCGTCGGCTACGCGCCGAAGGGGTCGCCGCTGACGATCTTACCCCTCATCCCGCGCTGAAGCGCCGGGGGTTGCCGTCAGGCGGAAAAGCGGAAGGGGCTGGCAGGTGATTCACCTGCCAGCCCCTTCGTCGTTCGCCTCGCGCCGGTCGAAGCCGGTCGTTCACTCCTCGCCTTTCTTCCGCGGCTGCTCCAGCTTGACGCCGTCAGAGATGAGCTCCGACAGTATTCGCAGCTCGGCGCGCTCCTTCTCATCAAGTTCGCGGTAGCGACCGTGCAGGCTAGCACCTTCCGCAATCAGCGCGTTCGTCAGCAGATCTCCCACCAACTGCTCGACGTCAACTTCTCGCCCCTCTGCTAACTCGCGCACGATCCGCAGGTGCGTGTCCTGGAGAAAGCCAAGTGCTTCGGAAACGTGCTGCGGCCCTTCGCCGGTGATCAGCCAGTGTAGAGAGCATTGCGTTAATTGCGTAACAAGTAGAAGTTTCTCATAGGGCAACTCCGTTTCGCCGGCCAAGATCTGCGACATCCACGAATCCTTATACCCTATCTTTTTGCCGATTTCACGGCCGTTAGCTCCGTCGAAAGCTTGGACGAGGCGCGCCCCGAAGGGGGATAGGGGTTTTCTTCGTCTTTTATTTTGTTGCGCGTTTGGCAAAATAGGGGCTTGACTTTGTTGTGTGATGTGCGTAACATCCGGCTCGCAAAATGTTTGGCGGTTAATAGAATAAGCCATGAGCACGCCTGAAATCAATCAATTAACACGGAGACTATTGCTGCTCGCCGTCGGCCTCCACGAACGGACGACCTTGGCGGAAGTGACGGGAGAGCGACTGGACGCGGTTTCGAGCGTCGTCAGCGACTCACGCCCGCTACGGCGCACGCGCAAGTTGGTGGCCGACGCGGTCGCGCAACGCGTCTACGATGTCTTCGGCGTGACCCCGGAAGATCGTCCCACGTCATTGTCCAAATGACGCCTGTGCCACGCGGGGAATATATCTTTATGGCGAGATATAGTCAAGGATTTTCGGACAGTGAGGCTGTCGCAAAAAGGTAGGCCGGCAGGCCACTACACCTACCGGCCAGTGGTCCGAGAAAGGTCCACAGCCTTACGGCATGCCAATAAAGTAGCACGGCCGGTCGGGTATCTACAAGACACATCGCGAGCATGCGGCAGGCTTGCATTACCGAGAAAGGTAGTTCTCACCATGGTTAACACTCCAGTCATTGAGGAGCCGGAAGCGTTGCGTGAGGAGCGCGGTCGCCGGACTGCGCTGATGCGCCTCGTCGAATTCGACGGCGCTGACTTGATCGTCACGCCGCCGTCGAGGCCGGGCCAGACGGTTTCTTTCAGAGTCTCCCTCGTCGAAGGCGGGCGGCTGCGCTGCACCTGCGCCGAGTTCGAGGAGCGGGCGGTCTTCAATCCCAACCACCGCTGCGAGCACATCTTCGCCGTCCAGTACTCGAACGTCGGCGAGGTCGGTCAGGGCGCGCGCGGCGTCTCGACGTTCGACCCAAGGGCGCGCACGCGGGCCGACCTCGTAACGACGGGGCAGCTCTCCTCCATCCGCAGGGCGGCGCGCGCCGCTGGCGTCGATGCCGATGAAGAGTGCGGGACTCTCTGGCGCGACGTGGAGTACGGCGAGCTCTCGAAGCTCGCAGCGCAGATACTCATCGCACACCTGGAAGGTTTAAAGGCGCGGCTGGCGGAGGCCGCGCTTCAGTCGTAGCGCCAAAGGCACGGCGCTGCGGGCGGGGCGGGGGTCGCCGGGGGGCAGGCCCCCGCCCGATGGGCAAACACTTGACACCTGACTCGATGGAGAAGCTCGACTACACGCTCGAAGAACTCTTCGAGCTACTGGAGGAAGTACTCGGCCGGAAGCTCGCCTACCAGCCGGCCTTCACGAAGCTCGGCGGGGGGCGCGCCTGCGCGGGCGTCTTCCTCTCGCAGCTCTTCTACTGGACTCCCAAGGCGACCGTCGTCATCGACGAGCGCGACGGCTGGGTCTGGAAGACGGGTAACCAGTGGTTCGGCGAGACGGGACTGTGTCGTGACGATCAGGTCGAGGCGCGCGAAATCTGGAAGAAGCGAGGCGTCATCGAGGAGAAGCTGGCTGGCCAACCTGCCAAACTCCACTTCCGAATCAACCGCCGCCGGCTCGTCAACCTCCTCCTCGGAAGGGAGAGCTACGAGAAGCCGATCTCGGCCGCCAAACGCCGCAGCATGGCGAACCTCAACCGTACCGGCCGTAAGAAAAAAGGAACCGAGGAGTTTGTCGAGGCTCGACAAACTGAGTCTGTCGAACTTCGACAAACTGAATCTGTCGAGCCTCGACAAGCCAGCAGCTCCGAATCTCGACAAACTAGCTTGCCCGAATCTCGACAAACTATAGAAGAGAGTACGGCAGAGAGTACGGCAGCAATTACTTCAGAGACTACAAATTCTTTGGAGACGGCGAGGGCGGCGCTCGGGGGAACGGGGCAGCAGCCGGTAGGCCCACCTTACCCGCCTGACGAGAATGCCGTGCCAGCGACGTCGCCTTCGTCGAGGTACTTCGTACCCAATCCTTTCCCGGTCGATAAGGAGATGCGTGCATGGGCTGCGGAGGTGTGTCCGCTCGTTGACATCGATGACGCGACCGAGAAGTTAGTTATCGAGTACAGCCCCGCCGGGAAGGCTGGAGCGGACGCTCCGCGCTTCGGTGCCGGTCTGTGGCTGACCAAGTGGCGCACCTGGATGCGTCGCGAGCAGAAGTTCGAGAAGCAGGCACGAGAGAAAGATTCTGCGCTCGACAGAGATAGGCCGCAGCCTTACGTCGGCGGCGCGGCGACGCGCAACTTCGCCGAGCATGTCGCAGCGAGTGAGAAGTACGCGACCTGTCCGGACTGTCTAGGCACCAACCTCAAGCAGGTAGCGGGGAAAGGTGTGACGGGCAAGTGTAAGCACGAGCGGTGGACGCCACCCGCTGCTCCAGAGATCGCGACCGCGGCGGATCGGGAGCCGTCCGCGGCGCGGTGAGGCCCGGCCGGCGGAGATGGTGACGGCGGAGACGCCGGACGGGGACTGTCAGGTCCCTCTTGAAGTACCGCCGGCCGGGACGTTTTTACGAAGAGACCGAGGAGGTCACGTAGCATGGCAGCACAATTCGACGTCGCGTCGCCAGTGCAATTCATCGCGAAGCGGCTCATCAACGATCATCACCCACACCTCCAGAAGCAGAGGATCGAATATCTCTACCTGATCGACAAGCCGAAGAAGCAGTCGAAGAAGAACCCGAAGAAGAGGGAGCCGGTCGGCGAGGTCAAGGTGATCACCGGACTGAACGCCTACCTGGCGGGGACGACCGACGACCCCTTCGGCGAGCCGTTCTTCGTCCTGCTCCTCAACAAGCGCGTGTGGGACAAGTTCGACGATGAGCGGCGGCGCGAGGCGCTGGTCGACTTCTTCCTCTGCCGCATGATCCTCGACGAGAAGACCGGCGCGCCCAAGAAGCGCGAGTTCGACGTCCAGGCCTACAGCGCGAACGTCGCGCGCTACGGCCCCTGGTACGAAGACCTGGAGGAGCTGCTGGACGCGGGCGAGCAGTACAAGCTGCCGCTCATCGCTGGCCCCTCCTCGACCAAGAAGGCGGTGAAGGGCGGCGCGCGTATCCGGAAGCCGGGCGCGCCGCACTCGCCGCGTTGAAGACCCCCAGGTCGCGTATGCAGAGACGCGGCCGACCGGTTGAACATTTAGCCCCGCAACGCCTCCGGATGCCACGGGTCATACTTAGAGTCCGATAACACAGAGAGGTTTGAATGATGTCTGGCTACTGCAAAAACAAAAAGTGTCACGAGACGCTCAATATTTGGAGCGGTCAGATGCTGTGCCCCGCGTGCAGTCACCTGGCGCGTTGGATGTTTGGCCTCGGGGCCTTCGCCGTCGGCGTCGCCTGGGGCGTCTGGATGCTGCTAACACGTGGCTGATGGGAGAGCATCGTGCCCACGCGGGATCAATCTCTGTTATCTGACCCACTCATTCCGGCGACGCCGTCGTCGCACTCTACGAGGCCCATCCGCGTCGAGCCCGATACATGCCTTGAAGACTTCTGCCAGATGAACTACGTCGACGCGGCAGAGTCAAAACGCTTCCTGGCTTACGTGAGTGCCTGCGGAGGCGGTGAACACACGGACTGCCTCACGCTCGCTTACCTCTACGACATCTGGACGCAGCTCGGCCTGCGCGGCGCAACTTCCGAGACCTCGGCCGACCCGCTCGAAGAGTACGACGAGAGCGAGCGGCGCACCCTGCGTAGTGTCTCGGTGATGTGGGGCGGCAAGGTGATTGAGGGGCGGCTCACGCGCGGGAGGGAACGGGCAAGATTGTCACTCGGAGAACAACAGCCATGACAGTGATAAAAGCCGCACTGGAGGCAGCCCTCTCGAAGGGCGTGAAGGCCGGGACGCCGACCGTTCACGACGCCCGGAAGGAGCGCCTGGAGTACATACCGGTCGATCAGATCGACGTAGTCAAGAACGTCCGCAAGACCTTCAACCAGACGCGGCTGGAGGAGTTGGCCGCCTCCGTCGCGGCCAACGGCGTCATCCAGCCCCTCGTCGTTCGCGTCATCGCCGGACGCTTCAAGCTCGTTGCCGGCGAGCGGCGCTGGCGTGCGGCCCAGATGGCCGGGCTCAAAGATGTACCGTGCGTGGTGCGAGACATGGGCGACGCCAAAGCCCTTGAAGCGCAGCTCGTCGAGAACACACACCGCGAGCAGATGAACGCAGTCGACGAGGCGTTCGGCGTGAAGGAGTTGCACGAGAAGCTCAACCTCACCCAGCAGGTGACGGCCGAGCGCCTCGGCAAGTCGGAGTTCTACATCTCGCAACAGATCGCGCTGACGGGGTTGCCGCGCCGCGCGCTCGAGGCATTGCGCCGCGGCGTCATCAACCGGGCCGGTGCTTACGAGCTGACTAAGATCGCCAAGCCCGCCGACCGGGCGGCCGTGATCGAGGCGGTACTGCCGGAGGGAGGCAAGACGAAGTGGGAAGGCAGACACGTCTCTGCGGCAAAAATAAAGTCGGTCGTGCGCGCGTTACGCGCGCACGACCAGTCGCCGCCGCAGCGGGTGCGAACACCGTCGGGCGAGACGAGCGCGGAGCGACGGAAGCATTGGCGCTACTGGCTCCTGCAGCTAGCTCCACAGGAGTTCACCTACTTCTTAGAGCTTTGCCAGGGACGTTACGACGCTGACGTGATGGCCGAGGCGGTGGACAAGATCATCGGCGAGCGCCGCGCAGCCGCGGCGCAGGATGGACGGACGAAGAGGAGTTGACGACTGATGTTGTGAACGCGCCGGCGCAGGACGCGACACCAACCATGTTCCTGCGCCAGCACGAAGGGAACTAGTGAGACTCCCCAACTTCAAAGAAGGGGCTTCTTTTGAATAGATACGGAGGTTGGCTTTGTTTGAACTAAACGACGTAACGCGCGCCATTCTCGGGACGCCAGCCGTCCTCTGCTATCACTGGGGAAAGGCTTTGCGCGCGATGGGACACACCATTCCCGACAAGTGCGAAGAAGAGCAGGCATACGTCATCTATTGGATGCTGTGCCTGTACGAGACGCATGGCGCGAACTGGCGCGCAGAAGCAAAGAGGCTGGTAGCGGAGGCGAAGACGGCACTGGAAAGCGCGCCTCCGGTGGCTACGCATTCCTCGGCGGCCTAAAGGCGCGCGGTCTCCTGCGAGGTTTTGATGAAGATCACCCCCGACATTAAAGAGACTCGCTCGGACGGCACGCCATACCGCGTCGGTAAGGTGACGATTGAAGCAAACCATATCAGGGACGAACGAGTGCTCGCGGCGATAGCTCATGTGCTGAGTCGCCTGGATGAGGTTCACTTCACTACCAACACGGTCAGGCTTAAAGGCAAGCCGAAGAAACGGACTCGGCGATGAAGCAGCGGCGCTGGAAAGAGTCGGACGTTGCAGCCTATCAGAGGCGCGGCGGCGGGGCGGGGAAGGCCGCGCCCGCGAAGGCTGCGAAGTCTCCATCCCAGGGCTGCGGCGACGTCGCGCGCGTGAGGTCGCGCAAGGAGCCCAACCGCACCGAGCGAGAGTACGAACAACTCTACCTCTACCCCGGCCAGCTCGCCGGCGAGATCGCCGAGTACTTCTTCGAGTCCCTCTGCCTCGTCCTCGCCGTCGACACCCGCTACTACCCCGACTGGCTTGTGCGTCGCTCGGCCGGCCGACTTCAGATTCACGAGGTGAAGGGCGGCTACAAGCGCGAGGACGCCTTCCAAAAATTCAAGCTCGCGGCGGAGATGTTCGGTGGCTGCTTCGACTTCTTCCTCTGCGAGAAGCTGAACTCCGGCGAGTGGAGGATCACTGAGTACCGGAAGGGGGCGAGCCGGTGAACTGCCCGCACTGCGGTCGGCCGAACAACAGCCGGGTCATCGTCTCCACGCCGGTGCGGGACACCATCAAGCGGCGGCGCGAATGCCAGTCCTGCGGCGGCAGGTTCACCACTTACGAGTCCCTTGCAAAGAAGCCTCAAAAGGCGCGAGGTCTGAAACTTACGCAGCCCCGCCCCGCCCGCTGACCCCCCACATATGGCATACCACATCTATAGGGGTACGGAATACTGGGGTGCGTGACAGAATCGCCCGCGCCGGGATACACCCCGGCCGAGACTCCATCTACACGTGAGGTGAGAGATGTTCACTGCTCCCATGTTCTTAGCTTTAGTCTTCAGGCTACTTCAGCTCGACTCTGGATCGCCCCTCGCGGGTGGCGGAACTTTCGTGCTGTCGTCGCTCTCGGCCGCGCCTGTCACCAGCCTCCTCGTCGCGATGTACAAGAAGTCGTACCCGGAGGCGCGCTCCTCAAAGGTGATGTGGTGCGCGCTCGGCACCGGGCAGCTCGCTTCCTTCCTGTTATCGCTCGCGCTCGGCACGACGTTGACGCTACAGACCGCCGCGCTCTGTGTGCTCGGGGGCATTGTCGCTGCGGGCACCGCGATGGGCGTGCGCAGCGCCGACAATAACGCTGACGAGGGGCGGAAGTCCGCCGCCTCCGGAGAAACACCGTGAAGAGACTTCGACTCAAACACCTGCGCGCATTGTGCGTCGCGTCACTGCTCGTCTTAGCGTCCTGCGGCGCGGAGGATGTCGACAAATTCGCCTCCGTCTCCCTCCACGTGCAGCACGGCGTCGAGCGCGGCATCCCCATCGCGCGCGCGCTGCGGCAGGAGGGTAAGCTCACCGCCGAATACAACCTCCGGCTGGCACGGAAGGCGAAGCTGGTCAACTCCCTGCATCGGGAAACCATCGACCTCGTGCTCTCCAGTGATCCGGACGGGGGCACCTTGCATGACAAGCTGCAAGCGCTCATCGCCGGGGCCAAGGATCTCCAATCCGACGGCACCATCGGCTCAGAGGTGCTCTTCGACCTCGGTGTCTCACTGGCGGAGGCCGAGCTCCAGGACCTGGCTGACTCGCTGAAGGGGAAGCGCGGCGTGAAGCTGCCGGTGACTCCGGCGGCGCGGGAGAAGCTGGGGCGGGCGAAGTCTGCGTCGGAGCGAAACGGCACGAGCCTCGACGAGGCGATTCGTCTACTCACGCCGCCTGAATGAGCTGACTCGCCCGGCGCGCGCCGCGGCGAGGGGGTGGCCGCGGGCCGGCTGGTACCGGCCCGCGACCTGTCCCACACCGACTCCCGGTCAGGAGCGTCGGCGCGGGGCGACGAAGTTATCACGGCCTTCCTCACGCCGTAAACGTCGAGGGCCGGCGTGGGAGCCCGCATGAAGGCATGGCTCGAGAAATACATCGTCGAACTGTTACTCCTCGGCGTCGGTGCCGTTGCGAGTGGCTGGGTCGGCCTCAACAAACGTCGCGAGCGCCAACTGAAGGAGAGCCGCCGCCGCATCCGTAAACTCACCGCTGAATTGGATAAGGCGCTACGCGATTTAAACCAGAGCCGTGAGTTCAATTTCAAAGACCGGTGGACGATCCTGGAGATGGCGAAGATGATCCGGGACATGCGGAAAAAGCTCGGCGAGCCGGACGGAGACATCATCCTCGAGCTCAACGACAAGGCCGAGTCGGAGATGCGCGCGCGCCGACTGGCGGCGGGCATTCACACCACTACCACCTCGATGGCCGACGAGGGATCCTACTCCGATGATTGACACGCAACTGTCGAAGCCGCTCGTGCTTTTCGTAGATGACATGCCTGACGTCCGCGAGCTGTTCGCGGCCGGGGTGGAATTCTACGACCCTCCGTTCCGCGCTGCCTTCGCCGAGGACGTCGAGGGCGCGCTACGCATCGTGCGCGATGAACACCCGGCGGCGGTCGTGATGGATTTCAACCTCATCGGCGAGACCGGCATCGACCTGGCCGAGAAGCTACACGACTACTACCCGGACATCCGCAAGGCGGTGCTGACCGGATATGACATGTCGATGACAAATGTCAACGCGCACGCGTTGGGCATGGAGGTGTGGGCGAAGCCGGTGAAAGCGATGCCCGACCTGATCGACCTCGTGATGGCGCTGCTGGCCTCCCCGCCGCCGGCCGGGCGTGAAGCCGACGGCACGGTGCTGCCTCGTGTCGTGCGTGCGCTCGCTGCCACCATCGGCATTCTCACCGGCTCTCACATTCACAGGCTGCACTGATCGGCAAAGAGAGGGCGATGCAACCCAGAGTCAGTAAGAAGAGCAAGGCTCCGTCGCCACGGCGCGGCTACGCCGTGCTAAAGCTCTCAGAAGTCTTCGAGGACCCGGCCAACGAGTTCCGCCACCCCGAGCCCCAAGTCGAGCGGTTGATGCGCGCGCTCACGCGCTTCGGCCAGCAGCGCGCAATCATCGTTGATCAGCAGAACACGGTCGTCGCCGGTGAGGGCGTTCTCACGGCGGCGCGTCGGCTCGGCTGGGAGACGATTCGCTGCAAGTACACCCGGCTCGAAGGACACGAGCGCGCCGGCTACCGGCAGGTTGACAACATGAGCCAGCGGCTCGCCCGCCTCGACGAGTACGTCATGGCGGCGAACCTGGCCGGGCTCGTCGAGGCGGGGGCGGTCGGCGACGTCCTGTCGCTCGGCTTCGACGATGAGGATTTCGCGCGCGCCCTCGACCCCGACGCCTGGCGCGGCCGCACGCTCGACGCCAACTCCATCGGCGATTACGACCCCGGCGCGGAGACGTTCGTCATCAAGGTCGCGGGCGTGAAGAGGGAAGAGGCGGATGGGCTGCTGGCGCGGGTGGCGACGGCGCTGGAAGGGACGAGTTATGAAGCGACGGCGGGCTGAGCCGAGACACGGGCTCATCGACATCCGACTCGTCGTCGAAGACCCCGACAACGAGTGGTCGCACGACGGCGAGCAGCTCGACGTGCTGTGCGCCAGCCTCAGGCGCTACGGGCAGCAACGCGACATCGTCATCGATGCGACCAACCGGTGCCTGGCCGGCCACGGCGTGTTGAAGGCCGCCCGCCTCCTCCGTTGGAAGAAGATCGGCTACGAGCGGTCGTCGCTCGAAGGCCCTGAGCGCGGCGCGTACCGCGCGGCCGACAATCTCCTCGGGGCGCTGCGCGAGCTGGACCTGGAAGTCTACCGCGCCAACCTGCGCGGGATCGCCAACGGTCTAGGCGAGGGGTTCGACCCGCTGATCGTCGGCCTCCTCCCGGCGGAGTTCGCCCACGTGGTCGGCGGCGGCGCGCGGGAGGACGCCGACCACGTGGGCGACGGCGGTGCCGTGACGCTCAAGGTGGCCGGGGTCAGCGCCGCCGACCGCTTCCGAGTACTCGCGCTCGTAGAGGGCGCGCTGGAGGGCACGCAGTATGCCGCGCGCATCTACTGAAGAACGCCTCCCCGTGCTCGTCTCCTACGCCTTCCTGAAGGACTCGCCCGCCCTCGCGCAGGCAGTACTCTCCGCGCCCGGCCTCGAACTGCTCTTGGACTCCGGGGCCTTCACGGCGCTCAACGCCGGGCACGAGATACTGCTCGCCGACTACGTCGAATTCCTGCACCGGTGGAAACAAAACCTCTTCGGCTACCTGGCGCTCGACAAGCTCCAGGACCCGGCGCAGACCGACGCCAACCTGCGCGTGATGCTGGCCGAGGGTTTGAAGCCCGTGCCGATCCACGTCTACGGCGACGACGGCGCGCGTATGGACGAGCTCTTCGAGTACTCCGACTGGGTCGCGCTCGGCGGCTTGCGTCGGCCGCACCGCGGCTCCGCGCCGCTCACGTACCTCAGGCAAAAGATGCTGTGGGCGAAGGGGCGCAAGGTTCACTGGCTCGGCTACGTGAGGGCCGACGCACTGCGTGCCTTCAGCCCCTACTCGGCCGACTGCTCGTCGTTCGCCTCGGGCGTGCGCTACGGACAGGTTCACATCTACGCCGGCCGCGGCGAGTGGCGCTCGTTCACCTTCCCCGAGGTGGACGCGCAGAAGTCTTACCTGCGCTCCGACGTGCGCAGATTGCTCGACGACTACGACGTCCCCGTCGAGCGCTTCGTCGACGGACGGTACTGGCGCAACGGTGTAAGGTCGGCCGGGATCAGCAACCGCGACTGTGTGGCGATGGTGCTGCCGTGCCGCTCCTGGGTGCGCTACGTGATGGAGCTCAAACGGGAGATCGGCGTCAGGCTCTTCATCGCCTCGATCCCCGGCTCGCTCCCGCACGTGCTGGACGCGTTCGCATGGTGGAAAGGGAAGTATGGCGGCGACAACAACCAAGGTCTTCGTGACGACGCAGTTCGAGGGGTTCCACCGGTGGCCGGACGCGCCGCCCGAGGTGTCGTTCCTGCGGCACCCACACCGGCACGTCTTCCACGTGCGCGCGGAGAAGGCCGTCACACACGATGACCGTGACGTCGAGTTCATCCTGCTGAAGCGCGCCGTCGAGCAGGAGATAGTGACCATCGGCAAGGAGGAGGACACCGGGACATGGTCGTGCGAAAGGTGGGCGTCGGAGCTCCTGCGGCGGATGCAGCTCGACAAGGTCGAGGTCAGCGAGGACGGAGAGAATGGCGCGGTCGTCGAACGCGCAGCACTTGGGGCGAGCGCATGAAGGCGTACCTCGAAGCCCGGAGGGGCGTGCGATTCATGGCCGGCGGCCTGACGCCGATGACGCGCCGCGCGCTCACGAAATGCAGGCGACAACTCTGGCTGTGATGAGGGATTTATGACGCGACGTTGGAACGTGAAGACCTGGCTGCTCGTGGCCATCTACCTCAGCGCGGCCGTCGCCGCCAACCTGGTTGTGAGTACGTATGGCCCGGCGGCGCTGCCCGTCTCAGCCTTCCTGCTCATCCCCTTCGACCTCTGCGCGCGCGACGTGCTGCACGAGCGATGGGAGGGGCGCGGCCTCGGCTGGAAGATGACCGCCCTCGTCTTCTGGGGCAGCTTGCTCTCCGCGGTGGCGGTGCCGGCGGCGGCGCGCGTGGCCCTGGCCTCGGCGTTGAGCTTCGCCCTCGCGGGGGGCGTCGACGCGCTGGTCTACCAGCGGCTTGCCGCCTGGCCGCGGTCGTCGAGGATGAATCTCTCAAACGTCTGCTCGGCCGCCGTTGACTCAGTCGTCTTCCCACTGCTGGCCTTCGGCGCGACAACTTGGGCCCTCTCGTCCGGACAAGCGGGGACGAAGGTTGCCGGCGGGTACCTGTGGACGTGGGCATTCCTGGCGGTGATAAGGCGTCGGCGCGGGCTCGTCGAGACGCGCCTCGACATGGAGCTGGTGGAGGCCGGGCTGCTCAGTCGGCCACGGCCGCCGATCACTGACTTCCGGCCCTATCAGGACAGAAAGCTGATACGCGTAGAAGGTCAGCCAGTTTCGGAAACAATCATCGAAGACCGGAGGTAGTGATGTACCGAATAACCAAAAGATTCACATTCGAGGCGGCACACCGGCTGAACGGTCTGCCGCCCGGCCATAAATGCGGAGAGGTGCACGGCCACTCCTACGGCGTCACGGTCGTGCTGGAGTCGGAGCAGCTCGACGAGCGCGGCTTCGTCCGCGACTACGGCGAGCTGGGGATTCTGCGGACGTACATCGACACGCAGCTCGACCACAAGTTCCTCAACGAAGTCGGCGAGCTGCGCGGGATCGCGGAGTTGCAGCAACCGACAGCCGAGAACATCGCCCGTCACCTCTTCCACTGGGCGCAGGAGTGCTGGCCGGAACTTGCCGTGGTGATCGTGAGCGAGACGGCGACGACTTCGGCCGAGTACCGACCCTGAGGACGGAGACTTCGCTAATGTCTGAAATGGTCGAACGCAAAACCTGGGAGGAGTTCAGGGCGGCGGGACTGCTCTGGTGGGCCAACCGCATTCTGCACCTCTTCGGCTGGGCCATCGTGGTCCTCGTCGAGGATGCCACCGGCAAAGTCATCGACGCCTACCCGGCGCGTGTGCGCTTCCGCGACTTCGACCGCGCGAGCGAAGAGGAGGGCTTCGCCGCGCTGACTAATCACCTGGCGGAGAGCGCCGGGCAGCTTAAACAGGAGGTCGCAGAGCAAGGATGAACCGCAGACGTTTCTTGAAGATGCTGGCGGCCGTCGCCGCCGCCCCGGCCGTTCGGCCAAAGGCTGCACCCAAACGCGTATGGATGTGTGAGCGGGTCGGCTATGCGGTCGCGCCAGCCAACGCGCCGGAGATCAAGGTCATCTCCGTGCACAAGTACGGACGCGCGATTCAGGCGACGTACGAAAGTCTCCGTATGCAGCAAGGTCAACGCGACCTCGGGAGGATGTGTTGAGAGACGACATCAGCATCAGCGAGATCTTCGGCCCGACGATTCAGGGCGAGGGGCCACTTGCCGGACTGCCGACGGTCTTTGTCAGGACGGGGGGCTGTGACTTCCGCTGCGTCTGGTGCGACTCGATGTATGCGGTGGATCCGGTGAACCGGCCCGACTGGGAGAGCATGACGCCAGGCGATGTACTCGACCGCGTCATCGGCCTCACTCGCGGTTTCCCCCTCCTCGTCTCGCTCTCAGGCGGCAACCCGGCGCTGATGCCGCTCGGCAGCTTGATCGAGGGCGGGCACGAGATGGGCTACACCTTCGCCCTAGAGACGCAAGGGACGGTCGAACGCGAATGGTTCTTGCATCTCGATCACCTGGTTTTAAGCCCGAAGGGGCCGTCCTCGGGGATGCGTTACGAGCGCAAGCGGCTGCAGAAGTGTATCGCGGCCGCGGGCGCACAGACCGAGATCTCGCTGAAGGTAGTCGTCTTTAACCCGGACGACTACCAGTTCGCGCGCGAGCTACACGACGACTTCCGCGAGCTACCGATGTACCTGCAGGCGGGGACGCCGCCGGTCGTTAAACTAGCGGGCGTGCCAGAGGACGAGCGGGCCGAGGTGACCGTCTCAGACATGCGCACGGCCATCGCCTGTAACACTGTCTGGCTGATCGAGCGGGTGAAACAAGATCGCTGGTTCGACGTGCGCGTCGGCTGCCAGCTCCACGTCATGCTTTGGGGGGCAAAGAGGGGTGTCTAGCACGTTACTCCAAGAAGAGAAGGCGGCGGCGTCGCCCGCCGTAGACTACGAGTGGCTGAAGCGCATCGGCCGCGACCTGCTGCTCGCCATCGGCGAAGACCCGGAGCGGCCGGGACTGGTTGACACGCCGCGCCGTTTCGCCGACGCCTGGCGCGAGTTCGTCCAGTTCGACGCCGGGAGGATTGACACGGCGTTCCCCGAGCAGCACGCCGACGAGATGGTCATCGTCAGCGGCATCCCCGTCTACTCTTTCTGTGAGCACCATCTGCTGCCCTTCAGCGCGGCCGTGAGTATCGGCTACATCGCCGCCGACAAGGTGCTCGGCCTCTCCAAGTTCGCGCGCATCGCGCAGCTCTACGCGCACAGGCTCCAGCTTCAGGAGCGGCTCGTCAGCCAGATCGCCGAGCACGTTAGCAAGGCGACCGGTTCTCCCGACGTGATCGTGGTCGCCCGCGGCTCACACTCCTGCATGAAGTGTCGCGGCGTCCGGAGCGAAGGCGAGATGATCTGCTCGAAGCTGCTCGGCCGCTTCCGGCACGACGTGGCGATGCGCGCGGAGTTCATGCATCTCGTGCGCCCAGCGTGAGCCGCAACAATTTTCAAGCTCTTCCATTACCGAAGAAAGGAGGACAACCGAGGTGAGCAACGAACAGACACAGACGCAGCCGACCGAAGAGGAACTCTGCGCCACTTACAAAGTCCCGCGCATCGTGCGCGTCGGCGACCCAGTCATCTGGCACGACCCGCAGGGCGGGGCGCATCACGCGCTGGTGACGGCGGCGTGGACGCCGGTCTTACTCAACGTCGTTATCGTCGACCCGAACGAGGGCTCGACCGACAGCTACGGGAGGCAGATTCAGCGCCACACCAGTCAGAACCACAAGAACCAGATGAAGGTTCACGGCTTCTACTGGCGCTTCCCCGACGAGGAGCCTAACGGCTACACCCCGCCGATGGAGACCTAAACCCGCGACCGACCCCGGCGAGTAGTGCGGACCGACGAGGGACGTGCGAAAGGCCGGGCGGCAACGGGTGGCGGCGCGGTTACCCATGAACGCGCGGTTACCCATGAACGCTTTCAACCATGTCCCGATGCGGAATAGTCGAGAAGAACAAGCCGGCCTGCATCGAGCAGCTCGACGAGGAGGGCGTCTGTCCAGTCCACTGCTCGGCGAAGACCCCGCGCGGGCCGTGCAAGAAACGTCACTGCAAGGGGCGACGTCGTTGCTTCAAACACGGGGGCAAGTCGAAGAAGGGCATCGAGCACCCGAAGTACAAGGAGGGGAAGTTCGTCAAAGAGCGATACAAGTCGTTCATAGACGACCCCGAACTCGGCGAAGCTTTTTCCGACGCAGAGCTGTTCGCCGACCAACTCTCGCTACGGAAGGAAATCACCCTCCTCGATGCACGCGCGGCCGTCATCCTCAAGCGGCTCCAGCACGGCGAGGGCCCTTCGATACTGCGGCGCGCGCAGGAGGCGTTCGAAGAGTTCGTCGAGGCGCAGGCGTCGAAGAAACGCGACGCAGCCCTCGACGCCGCCCAGCGGCTCGGCCAACTGTTACGCCGGGGCGTGGCCGAGGAGCGGGACTGGGAAAAGCTGGAGGAGCTGGCCTTCGAGCGCCGGCCCAAGCTGGTCGAGTCTGAGATCAAGAGGCAGCAATTCCAGGTCGAGGTCGTCCACATCATCATCGTCGAGCGGATGCTCCAGCTCGTCGCGGAAGTCATACGGCAGCATGTTAAAGATCGAGCGGCCATCACAGAAATCGAAACCGCCCTCGTTAGAATCGCTGGCGACACGGCTGGTAGCCTTCCTCCGGGAAGGCGCGTCCGAGCCGGCAGAGCCTGAGCCAGTGGCAGACGGCGGCGACGACGGCGCGCGCATGGTCGCACCTCCCGACGCGCTCGAATGGGCGCGCATGTACCGGCGCATCGACAACAAGCCCTTCTCGCTCGCCCGTTACAAGCCGCTCGAACAGATCTACCGGGACACTCATCCGTACATCGCCATCCGCAAGCCCGCGCAGAAGGGGCTCTCCGAGTACGCCGTTACGCGCGCCTGCCATAAGCTCGACGTGGGCGCGAACTACTACGACCTCGACAAGGCCGGCCTCAACGTCGGCTACATCTTCTCGACGAAGGACGCCCTCAGCTCCTTCTCGAAAGAACGCTTCAGCGGCCTCCGCCTGGAGTCTGACAAGCTGGCGAGCCTCTTCACGGTCTACGACGCGGTCGGTTTCAAGCAGGCGGGGGAGAGCTACCTCTATTTCGCCGGCGGCAAGTCGGTTCAGGCGATGAAGTCGTTCGCGGCCGACGATCTCATCCTCGACGAGTATGACGAGATTCCGCCCGGCATCGTCGCGCTCGCCGAGGTGCGCCTCAACGAATCTGACCTCGCCCACCAGGTCAGACTGTCCACGCCGACCTTCCCCGGCAAGGGCATCGATGCCGAGTACCAGCAGTCTGACCAGAACGTGTGGGAGGTGTGCTGCGGCCACTGCGGCGATTGGAACGAGCTCGACTTCTTCCGCGACGTGCGCGCCGACGGTCAGCACTACGAGGTGTGGAAAGAATTGCCAGAGGAGGTGCTGCACGTCGCCTCGATGGACGTGGCGTGTCCGACCTGCCGTGAACCAATCGACACGCTCGGCGAGGGACGTTGGACGCCGCGCGCGCCCGAGCGGAAGAGGGTTCGCGGCTACAGCGTCCCGGCCCTGAGTTGCGGCAAGGTCAACCTCAACCGCATGGCCGTGAAGGCGGTCAGCCAAGACCCGGAAAAGCTCCAAGAGTTCTTCCGCTCAGACCTCGGCCTGCCTTACGAGCCGAAGGGCGCGCGCGTCACCGACGCGATGCTGAAGCAGCTCAGTACGGGACTGCCGAACGGGCTGCTGCCGACCGGCGTTCGGTGGCGCAACGTGACGATGGGCGTAGACCAAGGCTCGCCGCGCTTCTGGTACCGCATCTCCGGCGTCGGCCCCGACAACGTCAGGCACGTCCTCGCGATGGGCTACGTCGTCGGCGACAGCGAGCAGAACGTCTGGCAGAAGCTCAGCGACCTCATGGAGGTCTGGCACGTCCGCAACTGTGTTGTTGACATCGGGCCGGAGATGAACGCGAGCGCCGAGTGGGCCGAAAAGCACAAGGGCAAGGTGCTGCGCGCCTCCTACCCGACGACGGCGAAGGCGCTCACGGGACGCCTCTTCCGCCTGCCGGCAGAGGAGCCCGACGACGCTGACAAGTCCGAGGAGCAGGCTGCCAACGTCGTGCAGGTCAACCGCACGATGGCCATGGACGCCGTTTTTAACCGGCTGGCGAAGGCCGACGAGCGCTGGCCGGCGCTCATTCATAACGACCCCGAGGTCGTCTCGCACATGAAGGCACCCGTGCGGGTGCTGGTAACGAACAAGGACGGCATAGTCGAGCCGAGGTGGATCCACACGACGCCCGATGACTACTTCCACACGAGCGTCTACGACCTGATCGCGCAGCAGACTCTTCCGAAAGGCGTGCCCGGTGCTCTCGGCCTCGGCCGCACTAAAGATAAATGGGGGACCGGACAATGACTGAACGCTACAACCCGCTGGGCATCTGGACGACCTTCCAGCGGCCGGCTGGCACCGCGGAGTCGAGGCCGCGCCACGAACGAGACCTGACGGGAGCGTCTGCCCAGCGCGGGCGTGGCATGGCCGGCCGCGTCTCTATCGACAGGCAGGACGATCTCTTCGTCTCGGCCTACAACACGCTGGCACCCTTCCACCCCGGCTTCGACTTCGTTGACTTCAACATCAACCCGAAGGCGCTGCGGAACATGCCTCCGTCGAAGCTGATGGAGTTACTCGCCGACGTGTCGCCGGACGTGTCGCGCGCGCTGTGGGACTTCCTCCTCTTCTGCAATCCGGGCTGGACGGCGAGGGCATACAAGCCCGGCACCAAGACGGAAGACAAGGCCGCGCAGAAGGCGCTCGATGACTTCCTCTCCAACCTGCACGGCACTTACAGCGTGCCCAATGTGACGCCGGCCGACGTGGTCTTGGACACCCTCTTCATGGGCGCGTTCCTGCGCGGCGGCTTCTTCGCCGAGCTGGTACTCGACGCCGACGGGCGCATGCCGCTGGAGATCGCGACGCCCGACCCTGCAACCGTCAGGTTCCGCCGCGTGCGCGACGAGGAGCGCGGGCCGGTCTGGCAGATCGGGCAGCAGCAGATCGGCGGCTTTGTTCCCCTCGACAGGCCGACCGTCTGCTACGTCCCCATCCACCCGCTGCCGGGCAAGCCCGAGGGCCGACCCCTCGCCGCGCCGGCCCTCTTCACGACGCTCTTCCTCATCGGGCTTTTCCACGACCTACGGCGCGTCGTCTCGCAGCAGGGCTACCCGCGCCTCGACATCGAGATCGACTATGACCTGCTGAAAGACGCGATGCCGGAGGAGGCCAAGGACGACCCGGTAGAGTTCGAGAAGTGGCTCGACGCGCTTGTCGCGTCCGTCGAGGAACACTACGGCAAGCTCGAACCGGACGACGCCTTCATCCACGGCAAAGCCGTCAAGGTCAATCGGCCCGTCGGGGCGGTTGATTCGCGCAGCCTCGGCGCAGTCGAGGGCATCATCAAGGCGCTCGAACGACAGGCCATCCGGGCACTTAAAACGATGCCGCTCCTCTTCGGCGTGAACGAGGCGACGACGGAGACGCACGCCAACCGCCAGTGGGAGATTCACGTCGCCGGCATCAAGTCACTCCAACACCTCTGCGAGACGATGCTCGAACGCCTGCTGACCTTCGCGTTACTGGTGCAGAGCATCCAAGCCGACATCGAGTTCCGGTTCTCGGAGCTACGCGCCGCCGAGAGAATCCGCGACGCGCAGGCCGAGGCACTGGAGATTGCTAACGCGGCGCGCAAGCGCGACGAGGGCTGGCAGAAGCAGGACGAGTCCGCGCAGCAGATCGTCGGGCACAAGGCGGTCGCGCCCCCGCCCGCCGTCTCGCTCGGCGGCGCGGGTGACGTGGGCGACACCCCGCCGGGCAGTGAGCGGCGGCGGTCGCAGCGAGCCAGCATCGACGATCACCAGCGCATCGCGGACACGCTGGTCGAGAACGCTCTCCAGCCGCCGCAGTCGGCCCCGGTACAGCCTCCGAGTCAGCTTTGATGACGAAACACGCCTCATCCAATGTTACGGGAGTGGACTGGAAGTGTCCGCACTGTCAGGCCGTCGTGGGCGTTTCGACGGGGCACAGCCTGACCATCGCAGGCGTCGAACTGGTGCAGCCGGTGAGACCAAAATGTAAGCAGTGCAGGAGATTTTTTTCCTGGCGACCGACCAGACCGAAAAAAGTTGTTGCGCAAAATGCGTAACATGCTTTAGACTCCCGCCGTATCCCCGGCCACGCCCCGACGGCGGTCGTTGACAGACTAGCAGCTTGCGGCCTTCCCTGGCCGTACAAATCGCGAGAGTAATGCGCCTCGCTCGGGTGTTCATACAGGACACCCGAGCGAGGCGCATTACTTTTGTAACCTCAACTCTTTCCAGGAGAACCCAGTTGATGAGAACTCTACCCCGGCCACTCCAGGCGCTGACGGTCGCGCTCGTCTCGGTCCTCGTCATTTGCGCCTTTACCACCTTCGCCGCGGCTTCGCCCGAGCCGCCCCACGACGCCGTCGCCTCCGTGCGTGCGGGCCTCGTGCCCACGTCGGAGGCGACGGCGTCGCCCGCGCAGCTCGCGCCGCGCGCGGACGGTTACAACGCCACCGCCAAAGTCACGCCGGCCGTGAGCCGGGATGAGGCGCTCACGGCCGCGCGCACCGAGACGCCCGGCCGCAACCAGATCGCGCGGCAGCGCGTGTCTCCGTCGAACGAGAGGCTGAACGTCTACGACGAGCCCGCCCTCGACCTCCGACTGAACCGCTCCGACCTTTGACGCCGCGCGCGGACGCTGGGGCAGTCGCGGCGGTCGCGCTGCCCCAGCACTCTTCATAAGCGTTACCACCGACCACGATGCCTCCAATCCACAAAACCCCGACCCGCTGCCCGCGCTGCTCGAAGAACCTCGGCCCCGACGCCGGGTCGTGCCCGAAGTGCGGAGCGTCGCTGCCACGGACGAAGGAAACCCGCCGAGGCGAAGGCGGCGGGGATCCTCGTCGTCAGGAACCAGTCCCGAACAAACGCTCGGAGCCACTATGAGCACAGAACTCGCCAAGCACATCTTCACCTTCCCGTTCGACGTCGTGCGGGACGTGACGCAGGACGCGTTGCGCGCTCGCGCCCTCGAACTGCGCGTGTTCGACGAGGCCAAGCTCGCCGAGCGCAACCCGTACTTCTTCCCGGCGACCATCTCGAACAACCGCTTCGACTCGCACTCCACCCGCATGGCCGTCTCCTCGCTGCGCAACTACGCGCGTGAGGCGGAGGAGGGCGTCTCATTCCTCTACAGCCACGACAGGGAGGAGATCGTCGGCCACTCGATGGGCGGCCGCTTCGTCAACGGGCAGGGGAACGGCGTCGCCCACGTGGACGCCGACTTCTACCTCATCCCCGGACTCCGGCTCGGCACCGTCGAAAGCGACCAGGTCATCCTCGGCATCGACACGAGGGTGCTGCGCTACGTCTCAATCGGCTTCTGGGGCGGCGAGTGGATTTGTTCGATCTGCGGCTTCGACATCTGGAATTTCGAGGAGTGCCGCCACTACCCCGGCTACACCTTCAAAGTTCAGGCCGACGGCGAGACGAAAGACGTGCTCTGCACGGCGGACGTCGAGGACGCGCACCTGGCCGAGGTCAGCAGCGTCTACAAAGGCTCGACGCCGGGGGCCATCATCACGAAGGCCGAGCACGACGCGCGCGCGGGGCTGCTCGCTCCGTCGCTCCGTTCCGCTATCGAGCGCCGCTTCCACGTCACGCTCCCTAACAAGGGCGTCGCCGTTGGCGGCCATTCCACCACACAGGAGGACTCTCAGATGTCTCAGGAGAGGCAGCAGAGCGCCGGCCCGAAGCCCGGTGCCAACGGCGGCGGCGCGTCCGCCACGGACACGCCGGAGGGCGGCGGCGAACGCGCGGGCGGCGGCTCGGCGGATGAGACGCTCTCGATCACCTCCGAGACTCTTACGCCGCACGCGCCCATCCTGCGCGCGCTGCTGGCCGAGGCTGGCATCCCCGAGGCGCAGGGCGAGCGGCAGCTCGACGTGACGGCGCGCGTCCGGCAGCTCATCGGCGCGGCGAAGGACGGCGCGGCCTACAGGCGCGCCCTCATCAAGCAGGCGCTCGACGAGGGCGTGCGCGCGTATGGCACGGGGTTCAAACGCGAAGTCTATCAGCGCACGCTCGAAGCGTCCGACATCGAGACCATCCAGGTCTACCTCGAAGACTGGACGCGCGAGGCCAAGGCCAAAAACCCCGGCGGCCGTCAGACCGTGGACAGCACCGTCCCCGTGGGCGAGACGAGGGGCGGCGACGCCAAGCCGGCCGCACAGCCTCAACGCGGGGTGCCGAGGTCGGCGTACAAGACCCGCCCGCAGTAATCACCGCGCCCGCGTGGCGCTTCACGCAGGAGGAGAAGAAACATGCCAGCAGGCCGGAACGAATGCGACTACACAGACATTCGGCGCGACGCGCTCACTTACAAGGTGGACGGCATCACGCTCGTCTACGACCGCACGCAGCCGAACGGGATCGGCAAAGCCGTGGGCACGGGCCCTTGGGTCATGCTCTCGAACGACGACACCGTCGCGCTGACGAGCGACGGCGCTTGCGTCGAGGGCAAGGTCGAAAAGATCGAGTCAGACGGCTTCGCCACCGTCCAGCGCTGGGGCATGGCTAACGGCCCGAAGGGCGACAGCGGCATCGGCACCGCCACTCGCGGCCGCAAGATCGTCGGCGCGACGAGCAGCGGTGCCCGCGGCTACATCCGCGACGTGAACACGGCCACGGCCGCCGAGCTGGGCCTCATGCGCGGGCAGATCATCAACGTCGCGGACGCGGCCAACATCGTCGTAGACCTCGGCTAAGCCCGGACACTCTTCAGGAGAAGGAGACGCACCATCAATGACGGTTGAAATTACCAGAGTGAGCCCGGTCGACGCGGCCCGGGACTTCAACGTGAACTACTTCACGCGTGCCTACGAGACTGGCATGAACGTCTCGCAGCTCCTGGAGCAGGACGATCCGACCAGTGAGTACCCCGAACACGAGCGCGACCTCGACGCCTTCGAGCGCGTGCTGATGGCGGCCGGCATCGTCACGGCGAGCGACCCGGCGACGGGCCTGCGCGCGACGACGTGGGAGGACGCCACGAAGACCAAGTCCAAGCGCGCCATCGTCCACGAGTTCTGCGCGCGCGTCTACAGGCAGGCGACCCAGCCCGTCACGATGACGCCGACGACGCGCTCCCTGCTCCTGTCCGGCGACGCGCCTATCAACTCCATCGCCAACATGTACGCGGACGACACGACGATCCGCGCCAAGAGGCTGGAGCCGCCCATCCCGCTCAACCTGCTCCTCGCGCGCTCCGAGGGGATCAAGGGGCAGGACTACCGCTCGCTCTACATCGTGGACGACCTCGGCACGGACGCGTATCGCCTGAAGCGGGTGATGGAGGGCGCGCGCATCCCGGCGACGACGCTCGTCACCGGCGAGCACGTGATGCAGATTCACAAGTTCGGCCGCATGCTGCGCGCGACCTACGAGCAGCTCCGCCGCCAGCGGGTGGATCGCATCGCGTTCGTCATCTCCCGCATGGCGCTTCAGGCGCAGGTGGATAAGGTCGCGCTCGTCCTCTACACCGTCATCAACGGCGACGGCAACGCCAACACCTCCTCGGTCGTGCTCAACCAGACGGCGCTCGACCCCGGCTCGGCCGCCGGGACGGCCACGCTGAAGGCGTGGCTGACCTTCAAGGCGCGGTTCACCAACGCCTACTCGCTCGACGTGGTGCTGGCGCAGGAGGCGGCGCTCCTGCAGGTGCTGTTGCTGCCCGTCAACACCGTCAACGGCATCCCGCTCATGCTGCTGCCCGGCAACGACCTGGGGGCCATGCGCAACATCGGGAATCGGTTCAACGGCGGCGTCGGCTACGGCATGACGGCGGACGCCCCGGCGCTCAAGATCGTGGGCTGGGACACCACGCAGACGGTGGAGGAGGTCTTCGAGATCGGCGGCACCATCTCCGAGGTCGAGAACTTCATCGAGAACCAGACCGCGGCGATGACCATGACCGAGAACGTCGGTTACGGCATCAACGACGCCAACGGCTCGAAGACCTACAACATTAACGGCTAATGCCGCGGGGCGATAGCCGCGCACCGATTAACTGACGGGCCTCCTTGCCGAGGCAATAACCGAGGAGAAGAGTTGAACCATGGCGACTGATCCGAACAAAGAGAAGGGCCCCGATAAAGGAGCCACGCAGGAACCGAAGGGCGCGCAGGGTGCTACCGCACAGGCGGCCGAAGAGGACGACGCCAACGTCCTGTGGGTCATCTCCAACCGGCAGGACGACCGGGTCGTCCTCTTCGAGCGCGACCCGCGTCACCCCGGCGGCGAGGCATTCGTCGGCGGCTCGGCCCCCGACAAGGTCTACCGCACCGCCGAGGTGGAGCGCCTGCTGCACACGGGCGAACTCCTTGAGATACCGGAGCCGCCCGACGGGCCGAAGAAGCCCGTTGACGTTGCCCCGGTCATCTCCCAAGCGCCGGCGGCCATGCCCGGCCAGCCGATCAAGCTCGGCCGCAGGTTCGACCCCGACATCGTGCCCGAGGGCGCACAGGCGAAGGTCGGGCAGCGCCAGCGACAAGCGCCGAGGGAGATCGCGTCGAAGGCGACCGTGCCGCCGGCGCGGACGGACAAGGAGACGCACACCAGCTAACACGCCGTCTGGCGTAGGGGTCGAGGTCGCTTCGCATGAGTTACGTCAACAAGCAGGACTTTGTCGAGCGGTTGGGTGAGCGAAAGCTCATTCAACTCACCGACAGGAGCAACTCCGGCGCTGTTGACGGCAAGCGACTGACGGTGGCTGCGCTCGCTGCGAGCGACACCTTCGACTCCTACGTCTTTCCGCGCTACACCGCCCCCATCTCGGTCACTGGCAAGGTCAAGCAGGTCGTACTTGACATCGCGCTCTACGAAATGGTCTCCGACCTGCTTGAGACTGACGAGGGGAAATACAAGATCTACCGGGATCGGTGGCAGGCGGCGCTCAGGTACTTGGCGGACGTACAGAACGGCAAGGCTGCGCTGGTTGGCTCGCCAGCACCGCCGGTGGCCGACACCAGCGGCCACATCCCGACCCTCTTCAAGACAGTGAAGGCCCGTCGGTGTCCATGACGGACCGCACAACAGATCTATGGCCGAGATAATCGGATTCGAGAGGTTGGTCGCACGACTCGAGGAGATGCGCGCACGGGCCCGCGACGCCTCTCCGGCCTTAGATGATGCGGCGGACCTCGCGCTCGAATCCATCGGCGAGAGTTTCGACGTGGGAGGCCGGCCAGCCTGGGCACCACACGCTCTCTCGACCCTGGCCAATCAGATCGGCCCGCGCCGGCTTCTGATCGAGCACGGCGACCTACAGGGCTCCTTCCAGAAAAGGGTCAGCGCGACCTCGGCCAGCGTCTTCCCGACGGACTGGAAGGCAGTCTTTCACGAGATGGGCACTCAGATGCACGGACAGCAGCACATCCCGGCTCGCCCATTCATGCACCTCCAGCAGCCCGGCGACATCTCCGCCATCGGCAAACTGTTCGGCGAGTACCTATTCCAGTGAACCGCACATTCCAAGTACACGTGCAGGGCATCCTGGGCGGCATGTCGGCGGCCATCGACGCGACGCTCGGAGCCCGGCGCGTGCAGCCCGGCGGCTACGTGCGCACCATCGTCGTGCGCGCTGGCCAGCTCAACCGTGAGGGGATGAGGGAGACGCTGAAGGCGACGCTCGCCGCCATCACCAGCCCGCTCCCGCTCGTCATCCTGTGTTACGTGCTCGGCAACGACGTCCGCGTAGACGCCGATGGCGCTCTCGCGGGCGAGCCGATTACGATCCGCCATGACTGCGCGTTTGCGGCTATCTGCGCAGATGCCGACGCGCGCGGGCAGGAGGCGCAACTGGAGGGTACGCCAGACCGCCCCGGTCTCATCCGGATGATCTCGGACGTGCGCGAGGTACTCGGTGGCATGCAGTTCGTCGCGCGCGATGAAGAGGCGGGTGCGGACTTTGACCTGAACGAAAGCCCGCTGCTTCCGGCGGGCGTCGAGCCCATTGACAAGGTGCCCAACGTGTCGGCGTACGCGCTGCACTTCCTGACAGATTTCTTCCTCTCGACAGCCGACCGGACGGCGGAGCCCGTCCAGGTCGACATCATCAACTTCGGCATCGATCTGCTGAACAACCCGTCGGGTCCCGGTGGAATGCCGGGCGTGCATCCCGGCGGCCATCAATCCTGAAGGAGCACACCATGAAGGTGACGGTCATCAATGAGGGGCGCGAGCCGATCATGCTTGAAGACGGCACGCAGGTCGGCGCGGCCTACACGCCAGAGGCAAGACGCACGGTCGAGTTGAGCGAGAACGACCGCGCACAGTACGTGAGGCCGGGCAGGCTGGTTATCGTCGAAGACGCTCCCGCGCCGAAGACGATGGCGGTGCCCGCTGTCGCTCCCGAGGGCGACAACAAAACCGAGAGGAGGGGTAAGTAGCCATGACCTTGATCTTAGGAACAGCGGCCCCTGGTGTTTACGCCACGGTGAATGCCGGCCTCGTCGGCGGCCCCGTGCAGCCCGACACGTCCGACACCGGCTTCTTCGTCATCTACTCTACCTGGGGACCGGTCAACAAGGCCGTCTCCATCACCGGCATCACGGAGTTGACGTCCATCTTCGGCGGCTTGAGTCCGAACAGCCACGGCATCAACGCCGTTCACAACTTCTTCCGGCAGGGCGGTCGCCGCGCATGGGTCGTCCGTGTGGTCGGCGGAGCCGCGGCCGTCGCGACGGCGACGCTGAACGACCGCGCAGGGACGCCCCTCGCCACCGTCCGCGCCGACGCTAGGCATGCCTCGACGGCTATCGACGACGTGCAGTACAAGGTCGAGGCCGGCAGCGTGGCGAACACCGTCAAGTACACCTTCCGTAGCGTGAAGCGCGGCGCGGCCGCTCCCATCGAGGTCTTCGACAACTTCAAGCTCACCTTCACGCAGCAGGAGCTGGAGGAAATCAACGCGGGGCTCTCGCGGCTGACGACGATCCAGCAGGTCAACGACCTCTCCGGCCTCGTGAAACTGACCAATCTCAACAGCGCGACCGTCGCGCCGAACAACCTCCCTGCGCTCTCGGCAGTCGTTTCGGGCGTCGTCCAGTGGACGACACTCACCGGCGGCACCGACAACTTCGCGGGCATCACCGACGCGACCTACATCGGCACCGACGACGGGCTGACGAAGACCGGCCTTCAGGTCTTCAACGACGAGGACTTCAACACCGGCCAAGTGATGCTGCCCGGCGTGACGACGCAGGCGGCGCACGCGGCGATCATCGCCCACTGTGAATCCTTCCTCCGCAGCGGCATCCTCGACCTGCCGCTCGGCACCGACCGCGACGCCGCGATCACCGCGCGCCGCCTCGTGGGCTCGCCTTACGCGGCGATGTACTGGCCGTGGGTGAAGCAGAAAGACCTCGAAGGCACCGGCGCGGAGAAGTACTACCCGCCCTCGGGGCACGTCGCCGGCGTTTACGCACGCGCGGAGGCCGAGATCGGCGTCCACAAGGCCCCGGCCAACTACGTGCTGGGAGGCGTGCTCGATGTCGAGCACGCCTCGAACGGCGCGCCGCAGACCAACCAGTCGGCGCGCGCGATGCTCAACGCGAACGAGGTCAACGTCATCACGCCGTTCCCGGAGGAGGGCGTGAAGGTCTACGGCGCGCGCGTGCTCGCCTCTTTCGGCCGCGTCACCGCGGTTCACCAGCAACGGGTGCTCAGCCGCATCTACTACGACCTCAAGCGGGCATACAGGCAGTTCCCCTTCGCCGTCCTCGACGCCGAGGGTCGCCTCTTCCGTGAGGCGAAGTCGATCACGGAGCAGTACCTGAGTCTGCTCTACAGCTCCGGCGCGCTGACGAGTACGACCGGCAAAGAGGAGGACGCCTATCGCGTCACCTGCGACTTGTCGAACAATCCGCCGGCCTCGCTCGATCTGAAGCACCTGAATGTTGGGGTCGGCGTGCATATCGTGGAGATGGCGGAGATGGTCTTCCTCGATATCAACAACGTCCCACTCTCGGCGAGCCTCGCCGCGCTCAACGCATAGGTCGGAGGGCGGCGAGACTCGTCGCCCCGAAACATTTTCATTCGTGTAAGTCAGATTAGAGGAGAGAACACAGATGGCCACACCAGCCAACCGACTGACCTCCGCCAACCGCTACCGCGTGGAGATTGACGGCATGCCGCAAATCTCGGCCACGCAGGCCACGCTGCCCGACGTTAAGGCGAACCTGCACCAGCACCAGGCCGGCAACCAGCGCGCCGCCGAGTACGGGCCCTCGACGTATGAGGTCAGCGAGTTCAGCTTCCGCCACGCCACCGGGAAGGCGAACGTCGACCGCGCGCTGCTGGAATGGTTCCGCGCCTTCAACGTGGACGGGGTCGTCGACAAGCGTAACGCGCGCGTTGTCGTCTTCGACCATGCGGGGCGCGTCCCGCTTCGCACGTACGAGCTGCGCAACTGCTGCCCCGCCTCCTTCAAGCCCGAGGAGCACGCCGGCAACAGCACCAACACGGCTGAGTTCAACTTCAGCCTGCAGCCCGAGGATTTCGATATCGTCTAAGGCCGTCGCCCATTGAGGGCGCGAGGGAGAGTATGGAGAAGAGACTTACATTAGCTTTCGGCTACGAAGGACGTCCCGGCGAGCACGTGCGCGACGTGGTCGTGGGGCGGCGGGTGACGGGCGGCGACCTCATCCGCATCGGCGACGAGGCCGATGGGCAAGGGCAGACGCAGTTTCAGTTGGCGGTGCTGCAGGCGGCCATCACGAAGTTCGGGGACCTTAAGCTGCCCGTCCCCATGAACGTACTGCTGAGCCTCAAGCGTCCCGACCGGCGGCAGATCGGCCGAGCCTACGACGAGTTCTGCAAGGAGCAGGGCGAGACGGGCAAGGCGGAGAAGCTTGCCGCCGGCCGTTACAGACTGGCGCACGGCTTCACCGTCGGCGAGGTGGTCTACGACGTCGTCGAGTTCGGCAACCACCTGACCGGCTACGACGAGATCGACGCGGACGAGATGTCGGGCTACCGCCAGGCATGCTTCCTGATGGGCAGGGAGATCACGCGCCTGTCTCAGTCCAGTGGCCCCGCCTCGATGGCCGGCCCGCTGGAGGTGGAGGCGTTCGAGTCCCTCTACGCCGAGGACGTCTTCGCCCTGCAGCGGTTCGAGAACGACTGGTACGACTCCTTTCGTCCTCAAGAGGGAGAACCGGTTCAGGCGGGCGCTGGCGACCGAAGTGACGTTTCTGATGATGTATCTCAGGCAGCCGGAGGCGGTGATTCTCAGTTGGTCTCCTGAGCGCAGGGAGACCTACCTCCTCGAAGTCGTTGAAATGCTGCGGCCACCCGATAAGTAGGCGTGGCCGCAGCTTCTTAGTAGTAGAGGCCGTTCTCTGTTATGGGTGCCAACTCGGCCAGGTACACACTCTCCGTCCTCATCCAATTGCACAGCCAGCTCGCGCGTGGGCTGGCTAAGGACATCGGCGCGCTCAAAGGCTTTAAGAAAGAAGCGGACTCGGCGCTTAAAGTCTACGGCAAGCTCCGTGCGTCTCTCGCCAAACCTCTAGCCGCCCCGAAGTCGAAGGGGCTGCTCCCTGACATGGAGAAGGCGACCAGGCTCAACACCCGGATGAGTTCTCAGCAGGTCGCCGACGCCACACGCGTGTTGAAACTGGAGCGGGAGCGCGCGCGGCTCACGACCGAAGAGACGCGCGCGGCGCGCGAGCAGGCACGGCTCGGGACAGAGGCGGCGACGCACTCGCTGACACTCCAGCGCGAGGAAACCCGCCTAACAAAAGAGCAGGCGCGCGCCCGGCAAGCTTCTAACCATGCCGACACCTCAGACCTTCGCTACCAGCGGGAGCAAATCCGGCTGAGAAGGGAGGCCGACCGCTTCAATACCGGCCGGCGCGGCGGCGGATTCATGGAGCGCGTGAGCGGGGCCACTGCTCGCTTTGATAGCGTGAGGAACGCCGCGTTCGACTTCAAGGCAGCGTTCAATACGGCCAAAGACTTCGCGCAGCCGGCTCTCGAGCAGATGAGGGCCGAGGCGCGATTCCGCGCGATGGGCTATCCAGCCCAAGAAGGCGCGCGCGGCATGGGCGCGGTGGACGAGACGGCCCGCAACATCAAGGGCGTCAAGCGAGCCGACCTGATCGAAACGCTGACGGCGCTCAGCTCGACGTTCGGGGACGTGGAGCAGGCGAGTCGGTTCCTGCCGATAGCCGCCAAGTACCGAGCGAACATGACGGCGCTTTACGGCGACCAGTACGGCCCCGCGGAGATCAGCCGTCAGATTTCCAACACCTTCAAGAGTCTCGAGCTGCTCGGCGTAGACCGGCCGACGGGCCCGGACGGCTCGTTCACCGACATCGACCGCGCGCGCATGGAGAGCTACTTCAGCACCATCGCGCAGGCGACCGCGGCGACGGGCGGTGACATCAACCCCTCGGAGTTCCGCGCCTTCGCCAAGTACGGCCGCACCGCCGTGATGGGGCTGACGCCGGAGGGTCTCCAGAAGCTCCTGCCCCTGGTGCAGCAGCTCGGTGGATCGCAGACCGGCACGGCGTTGATGTCGCTCAACCAGAACCTCATCGGCGGGGCGATGCCGCAGTACAAGCTGCGCGAGTGGGAACGCCTCGGCCTGCTCGATACGAAGAAGGTCGAATACACCAAAGCCGGGTTAGTGAAGCGTATGCAGCCTGGGGCCATCCCGATGGCGGAAACACTGCTCACAGACCCGATGGCTTTTGCCGATAAGCTCGCGGACAAGTTCTCGTCAATCGGCATTGATACCAAAGACTTCAACGCCGTTAACAAACAGCTCTACGCCATGCTCGGCAACCGCACGTCGGCGGGCGCGCTGAGCCAGATGATTAACTACCGCGCGTCGCTCGACAAAGAGGCGAAGAATTACGAGCGCGCGCTGGGTGTCAGCGAGTCGTACAAGACTTTTTTTGAAGGCCAGAATCCGCTGGCGAACATCGTCGACCTGCAGGCGAAGTGGACGGACGCGCAGGCGCGCGCCGGCCGACCCTTCGGCGAGCAGGGCGGCGCGGCGGCAGGCAGCGCCGCCGCCTTGATGCTCGAGCACCCGGACGTGGCGGCTGGTCTGGCTGGCGTCAAGGCGCTCGGGCTGGCGTCGACGGAGGCCGCCAGCGGCGTCGGCTCGCTCGCGTCGGCGATCGCCGGCTTGCGTGGCGGAGGTGCCGGTGGGGCGGGCGGCGCGGGTGGCATCGCAGGCAGTGGCGTCGGGGCGAGCGACGTGGCCACGAGCGGCTATCTCGGCTGGAGGGCCTTGAAGTGGGGCGGCGGCATAGGCGCGTCGCTGGTGTCCAAGCTGTGGGGCCCTGCGGCAATAGCCTCAGCCGCGGCCGGCTCCTTATACGCCGTCAACGATCAGTACGAATACGACCGGCAGAAGCGGCGGGAGGCGGAGGGCGGTGCCGGCGTCGACTTCGAGCAGGTTAAGAAGATGCGCGAGCAGGCGGGAGGCCAACTCCCGGCGGAAGTTGCGCGCCAGCTAGCCGCCCGCGCCTTCCCCGGCGTCCACCCGAGCCAATTACTGAACGAGCTCGACGTCAAAACCTACGGGGCCCCAGGGTACCCCGGCATGATGGCGAGGCCGCAGTACGACCGTGACCAGATGTTGGCCGGCAGTTTCGCCCGTCGCGCGCCGGAGCTCCAGTTCCCCGAGTTGATGCGTGGGTTCATCCAGAACATCCAGGGGCGGGTGCAGCGCGGCGAGATCAACAAGGCCCCCGGCGACGCTATCCTCGACATCGCGCGCAAGGCTTTTCCGGAGAGCTTCCAGAAGGCGAGCCAGGACGCGGCTGCGGCGATGGCGAAGCTGCCGGAACCTCTGGACCAGACGGGCCGCGCGCTCGCGGAGGTGCAGGGGCCTGCGCGAGACCTCCCGTCGGCACTCGCGCGACTCGGCGGCTCCCTCGACTCGCTCTCAGGGCGCATCAGCGGCATGACCATCACGCCGCCGGTCGTGGTTGTCGGTGGGACGGGCGGCGGAGCCCAGCCGGGCGCGCCCGGCGCACGGGGGCGCAGTTTCCTCTTCGACCAGTTCAACCCCTTCGCCCCACCAAAGAGCGCCGCAGGCAGCATCGTGCATCGCGACGGACTCGTCAGCGCGCATAAAGGGAACGTCCTTTTCCCGGCGCGTCTGTCTCGACGGCGTCCCGGCGACTGGCTCGACGCGCTGACCGCCGCCGGGCGGGGAGCCTCTGCTTTCGACGACGGCGGCGGCGGCGGCGCTGCCGTCAGCGTCAACGCGCCGGTGAACATCAACATCTCCGGGGCCGGTGACCCCGCGGCCGTGGCGGCCGAGGTGCGCTCGGAGATGGCGCAGCACCGAGCGCACTTGGAGCAGTTGATTCGACGCCTGACCGACCGCCGCCGCATCGAGAGGGCGCTCTCGCACCGCAAGTCCGTTTGGGAGGAGAAGGCCGCCTGATGCCCCAGCAGACCTCTTCACCCTTCGACGATCCGGTCTACGCGCTCGTGCTGATCAACCTCGACACGGGCGAAGGGTTTCACTTCAACCTCTTCCCGCAGTCGATCGAAGTGGGGACGGGGAGCAACTGGCGGCCTCGGCCGGTGACCCACGGCACGATGCCGCTCAACTACGCCAACAACAACCCGGAGAAGGTCACCTTTTCCACCTGGCTCGACCGGGCGGCGCAGGGCGAGTCGGTCTCGCCCGACATCGTCAAGCTCATGGGGTGGATGAAACCGGCCGAGGGGCAGGGCGCGCCCCCGCCTCTGCTGCTCTCATGGGGGGACACGGACTTCCGCTGCGTGCTGGAGGAGTTGAAGGTGACGGAGAAGTATTTCGACGCCGAGGGCAGGCCGCGCCGCGCGGAGCTGAACCTGACGTTCGTCGAGTTGCAGGAGGACGACGCGGCTGGCGCAAGGAGTCTCGTCGCGCCAGCCGCGTCGCAGCCGTCACCGGTGCCGAGCGGGCAGGACGCAGGCGGCCACGTGTTCGGGCCGGAGCCGTAAGAATGAAGGTGCAGGTCAAATTCTTCTGGCGGGATTGTTGGATCGGATTTTACCTCAGCGACGAGGAGCCGAAATTAGTGGTCTGCATCCTTCCAATGTTCCCGATCATAGTTGAGTGGTGATATGCCGAGAAGCCCTTCACCGTTCGAGCTGTACAGCGTCTTCGTCCCCGAGGCGGACGCCAACCTGCGCACGCACCTGCTCGTGGCGGGCGAGACGCTGACGGGGCTCGCCTTCAGGTACTACGGCTCGGTCGCGCGGTGGACCCTCATCGCCGACCGCAACGACGTCGTGGACGTGCGCCGCCTGGAGCCGGGCACACTCCTGCTGATACCCGCGCCGCCCGCGGCCGATGCTGAACTGGAGTCTCTGTGACAGTCCCCTTCAACCCACACGCGGTCGTCGAGATCGGCGGGAGGCGCTACGACTCCTGGCGCGACGCAAGGATGTTCGAGTCGGTCGACGTGGAGCTGGCGACCAACGAGCCGTCAGAGGCCGAGGTCAGAGTCTTCGACCCCGACCCTGAGTACGCCTTCATCAACTCGATCACCCAGGGGGACGGCGTGGCCGAGGCGGCGGTGAAGATCTGGCTCGGTTACGGTGAGACGGAGAACCTGGGACGGCCGCTCTTCGAGGGTGTGCTGGCGCGTGTCGAACGCGACCAGGGGACGACGATCTGCCGGGCGTACGACAACGGCTTCAAGATGCGCAAGCTCCAGAAGACGGAGAATCACAACAAGACCACCTTCCTGAAGTTGATCGAGAAGCTGGCCCGCCGCAACGGCCTCGGGTTCGAGGGCCCCGACGCGCCGCCGTCCCTGGAGACGCACCCGATCAAGCAGGAAGCCCGGACTGACTGGGCTATGGCGCTCCAGTGCGCCGACGAGGCGGGGCTCGTGCTGCACGTGCGCGGTAACACTCTCTACGCCAAGGGACCGGCGAAGACCGCGGCCGAGGCCCTGCTGACACTCCACTTCAGAAAGGATTTTCAACTGCTCGACGACTTCCGGTTGAACTTCAAGGTGCCGGAGAACGTCGAGGGGCGGCCGGCGAAGGTGCAAGTCCACGCCCGCGGGCGCGGCGGGCGCAGGCTGAAGGGTCAGTCTCAGGTCCACGCGCGGGGGCACGAGCGCGTGGAGATAAAGAATGACCTCCACCGGCGAAGCGGGAAGGCGGCAGCGGCGCGCGCGGCGGCGCGGAAGGAGCTGCAGCGCGAGCACGCCTTCACCGGCGAGGTGGCAGTGCTGCCGTCCTTCCAGGTGCCGCGCGTCGACGTCCGGGCGACGGTCGCGCTCGCGGGTCTGCCGAAGCTATTCAACGGCAAGTATCTGGCGGATCGCGTCGCGCACAGGTTCGCGCCCGGCGAGCTGACCATGCAGCTCACCGTCTACAGAGACATAAAAAATTAACGATGAGCAGCCTTTACGGGAACGACAGGAGAAAGTCACACGCGGCGCGCGACGACTGGTTCAGCGGCGTCGAGGGCATCGTCGTGGAGACGGACCCGACGACGTACTGCGTGAAGGTGATCATCCCGTCGGTCGACGAGGAGATGGTCTTTGACGACTGGGTGCCGGTGCTGACGCCGTTCGCCGGCCCGCCGGGCTACGGTGCCGCTTTCATGCCCGCGCCCGGCTCCGAGGTGGTGCTGTTCAGCCGCGGCAACGAGGGTCTCAGCCTCTTCGCGGTCAGCCGCTTCAACGAAGAGTACCTGCCGCCGGCGGAGGCGGCCGACGGGTCACACGTGTTGAAGACGCCGCACGCGCTGAAGCTGCTGGCCGACCTGTTAGTTCTGATCCGGAGCGGCCAGACGGTGACAGTGCAGGGCGTGAGCGGGGTTAACGCTGACGCCCCGGATGTGCGGCTGATGAGCGGCGGCGCGGTCGGCGTCCACGCCCAGGGGGCGAAGGTCGGGTTCATGGGCGCGTCTCCGGTGACGCGGCGACCGCTGCCGGGGCCGGCGATAGACCCGGCGTCCTGCATCGCGCTGGCGAACGCTATCCGCGCCGCGCTGATCGCCCTCGGACTCTGCGAGTAACCGAAATGAAACGTACGGTCACAATTGATCTGCGGAAATTAACCGATGCGCCGTGGCAGGCGGCGGACAAGGTCCTGTTCCGTCTCCGCGAGGGCGGCTTCACAGTCACGGCGACCTACCCCCGGAGTCTCCTCGAGGTGGCGGTCGACGAGGATGGCCGCGCCAGTGTCGAGCTGTGGTGTAACGCCGAGAGCCTGGCCGAAGCGAAGTACGTCTGCACGCTGCCATCGGGCGAGGCGTTCGAGTTCACGCTGCCGGCCGGCGACTCGGAGATCTCGCTCGAAGTGCTGCGCGCGCTTGCTGCCATCCCCTACACGCCTTCGAGCGAGGCCGCGTTTATGGCGCTGCTGGAGACCCATGCGGAGGCGGAGGCGGCGGCGCGCGCCGCGGCCGAGGCAATCTTCACGCTGAGCGTCGCCGAGGATACCGTGCTCGACCTCGGTGCCGCGCTGCGGGCGCTCATCCTGATCGACACCACGGCGGGCGACGTGACCGTGACGCTCCAGCCGCTGGCGGAGATGGCCGGCCGCGAGATCGTCTGCAAGATCGTCGCCGGTGACAACCTCGGGATCATCGACGCGAACGGTTCCGAGACCATAGACGGACATCTCGTCTTCAACCTCGAAATGCGTTATCAGCGGGCCCGGCTCATGCCTGGCCCTACGGAGTGGTGCTTAGTATGAAAAAAGTTTTATCCCTGCTCGCTCTCTTCGTCCTGTTCTCGTCCCGCGTACCCGCGCAGGTGGGCGGCGCGAACCAGCTCGCGCACGGCACCCTCGCGCAGAGGCCCGCGCCCTGTAAGGTCAGCCGCGGCGAGGTGTACTACCAGATTGACGACGCCGGGGAAGGGGTGGGCGTATACGACTGCCCGAACAATGCCTGGCGCAAGTTGACGTCCGACCTCGCCTCCCAGGGGACGCTCGCCTCCCGCCCGGCGGTCGCGCCGTCGAACAAGTCGCGCTTTTACTTCGCCACCGACGTCGCCGGCGGGACGCTCTATGTGAGCACTGGTTCGGCGTGGGTCAAGGTCGGGCTCGGGTTGAGCGAGGGCGGCGGCGGGGTTCTCGATCACGGCGCGCTGACTGGTCTAGGTGACGACGACCATCCGCAGTACCAGCTCCGTTCGGAGAAGAACGCCCTGAACGGGTACGCGGGGCTCGACGGCTCGGGGTTGGTGCCGGACATCAGGCTTCCCTCGTCGGTCGCGCGCGACACGGAGGTCGCGGCGGCCGTCGCAGCGCACGAGGCGGCCTCCGATCCGCACGCCCAGTACCTGACCAACGCGCGCGGCGACGTGCGCTATGCGCCGCTGACTCACCTGCACATCATCGCCGATGTCACCGGGCTCCAGCCGGCGCTCGACCTGAAGGCCGACGCCTCGGCGCTGACGACGGAGGCCGCGGCAAGGGCGTCGGCTGACTCAGCGGAGGCGGGCGCGCGCGCGTCCGCTGACACCACTCTTCAGACCAACATCACGGCCGAGGCCACTGCACGCGCTTTGGCCGACACGGCGCTGCAAGCGAACGTCGACGCCAAGCAGCCGCTCGATGCAGACCTGACGGCCGTCGCTGCGCTCTCGCCCGCTGACGGCGACGTGATCCAGCGCACGGCGGGCGCGTGGGTCAATCGGACGATGGCGCAGCTCAAGACAAGCCTCGCGCTCACCACCACGGACGTCGCCGAGGGGTCGCGGCTCTACTGGACGCAGGGGCGATTCGACACGGCCTTCGGGGTGAAGACGACCTCCGACCTGGCCGAAGGCTCCAACCTCTATTTCACCTCCGCGGAGCGGACGAAGCTCGCAGGCGTGGCCACGGGTGCGACGGCGAACAGCGCTGACGCAACGCTGCTGGCGAGGGGGAATCACACCGGCTTTCAGACCGCCTCGACCATCTCAGACTTCGCTACGGCGGCCGACGCGCGAGTCGCCGCGGCGGTGGGGGTGAGCGTGCAGGCGCAGGACGCGGAGTTGGCCGCCTTCGCCGGGCTGACCTCGGCGGCCGACAAGCTGCCCTACTTCACAGGATCGGGCGCGGCCGTGCTTGCCGACTTCACCTCGTTCGGGCGCTCGCTCGTCGACGACGCCGACGCCGCGGCCGGGCGCGCAACGCTGGGGCTGGGGACGGCGGCGACGCAAGCCTCCTCGGCCTTCCAGGCGACGCTCGGCTTCACGCCGGAGAATGCAGCGAACAAGGACGCGGCGAGCGGCTACGCGGGGCTCGATGCGAACACGCTCCTGAAGGCTGCGGAGTTCCCGGCCTTCACCGGCGACGTGACGAAGGCCGCGGGCTCGCTGGCGACGACCGTCTCGAAGGTCAACGGCAACACGCCGGGCGGGACGTGTACGAGCCAGTTCGTGCGCTCGCTCAGTTCCTCAGCCGTGCCGACCTGCGCGACCGTTGCCCCGGCCGATACGACTAACATCGCGAACACCAACACGGGGAACACGTTCATCGGCAACCAGACGGTGAACGGTAGCGTCCTCGCCTCCGCAGAGGGCACACACGCCGTAGGCGCGCAGGCTTCGGGTCGGTTCAAGGTGTTCGCCTACAGCCTATCGGTCGGCGGCGGCGCTGCTAATGCAGGGGATTCTTACTTCGGTACGGGTACTAGCGCCGTCCGTATCCAGCCAAGCGGCTTCCTTGACCTCGGCTCGACGGTACATCTGCGCGGTAGCGGCGGCGACCCGAACTCTGTTGCCGCCGACGTAGGGATGAAGCGCGACGCCTCGGGTATCTGGGTCTTTACCGACGGTGGGAGCGGAAGCGGCACTTACTACTCCAGACTTAAGACCGACACCTTTGCAGCGTCCCAGACTCTCAACTTCGCTCTCGGCAACGTCCACACGCTGACGCTCACCGGCAACGTCACGACGTTGACCCTCTCGAATTTAAAGGCGGGCGCTGAGTACACCTTGCGGGTCGTGCAGGACGCTACGGGCAGCCGCACGATTACGTGGGGTGCTTCGGTGAAGTGGGTCGGCGGCGCGGCCCCGACGCTCTCGACGGGCGCGAGCAAGGTGGACATCTTCAAATTCCTATCGCCCGACGGCTCGACGCTTGAAGAGCTCGTCCGGGCGCTCGATGTCAGATAGTACGGCGCAGATAGCCGGAGCGGTTGAATGTCAGCAGGAACTTTTCGCGAGAGCGGTCAATCTCGAAATGACGATCAGACTTCAAAAACTCTCTGACGGCCTCCATCGGTCCAAGCCCGTGTTCGGGCAGGACGGGGTGGCCGTTGACGTTGGTGTCTTCGACGACGAGGTAGCAGCCCGACGTAACGAGCGGGGAGTATGCACGCAACTCGTCGAGGACGTGCGCTGCGGAGTGGTCACTGTCGAGAATGACCATCGTGCGCCTGCCTGCAGCCTCCTGCTGCACGCGCTCGACAACCTCGGGCGAGGTAGACGAGCCGGTGATGTACGTGACGCGCTCGTGCTGTGGCAGGTCGGGGCTCGGAGTGATGTCAACGGAGATGACCCTGCCCTCGCCCAGCGTCTCGCACAGGTGCGCGAGATAGAGGGCGCTCCCGCCGTAGGCCGTGCCGGTCTCGACGATCACCTCCGGCCGCGTCGCGTGAAGAATCTCCTGATAAGTCCAGAGGTCGGTCGGACACTTCAAGAGGCGCACGCCCATGTAGTGCGTGTCGCTCCACGTTCCGCCGGTCTGCCCGGCGTAGTAGTAGAGCTGCGAGAAGCGCCCGATGAGCAGCGAGCGAAAAGGTTCACGGCGGATGAGGCGGCGCAGCAGATAGTGCTTCATAGACGTGGGCGCGAATTCTATCAGAAGGGTGTGTAGGTCGGAAAGATGAACATACACGGCACATGCCTGGCTCTCCCTATACGCCCCGACTCGCGCGGCTCTCTCGCCGTCGTCTCCGACCCGACGGCCGGGCTCGAGCAGGAGATCATCTCCCTCATCGAGACGCGGCGGGGTGAACGTGTGCTGGTTCCCGACTACGGGATGCCGGACTCCGCCTTCTCGGTGAAAGGTGCCGGGGCGATGAAGGCCATCGGCTACCTGCTCGGCCAGCAGGTAGCGAAGTACGTGCCCGGCGTCGAGCGCGTCAGGGTCACCGAGATCGAGTCGTCCGAGCATCGGGCGGTGTTACACATCGAGTGGCGTGAGAGGGGCGGCAACGTGCCGCACAACCTTGTCTACCCGACCCGCCGGCTCGCCGACCTTTAAGAGGAGGAATTATTTTGGGGAAGCAGAATGATAAACCGACGGCCGTGAAGCTGACACTCGACCCTACATACCTCGCGAAGGAGATGGACGGGAGAGTCGCGCTCCTGCGGGAGCAGCTCGCGGAGAAGCGCGTCGAATGCCTTCACATCGAGGGGCAGATCGCCGAGGCCTCGTACTGGCTCCACCTGGTGCGGACCGCACAGCCCATACCCGGCGGCGGCGACGCGCAGGGCACGGGCGCGGCGTCTGTTGAAAAGGAGTGAACGATGCCCGAATTAGTGCCGGCACCAGACCTGGACGTCCGCAGCGTGGAGCAGATCGCCGCGCAGGCCATCGGCTTTACTTGCGCGCCGCTGACGGTCGAGCGCGTCGACTTTCAGATCGGCGTCATGCGGGAGCTGCGCGCGCTCGTCGAGGCGGGGGGCGTGACTCAGCCGGTGTGCCCCGAGTTGACCAACGCCAACGTCGGGTCGGCACACACGATCCTGCTGGAGGTCTTCGCCTGGCTCGTCGCCGTCATCGCGCGCCGCATAAACGTGCTCCCGGTGAAGGTGCAGGTCGAGTTCGCGCGCCTGTTCGGAATCGAGCTGCGCGAGGCGACGCGCGCCGCCACGATGCTCAGGTTCACGGTCGCACCCCCGACGCCGCAGCAGGTGACCATCCCCGCCGGCGCGACCGTCAAGAGTCAGGACGGCGCTTACACGTTCACGACCTCCGCCAGCCTCGTGCTTGCGTCCGGAGTCACGACCGGAGATGTCGGGGCGCTGCGCGACGTGACGGGCGCGACCACTCTCTCGCCCGGCGTGCTGATCGCGCTGAGCGACCCGATAGCGTGGGTGCAGTCGGTGACGAATCCGGAGGCGGTCGAGTCGGGCACGGACGCCGAGCCGGTCTCGTCGGCGCTCGCGCGCGCGCGCAGGTACCAGCGGCGCGGCGAGCGGCTCGTGTCCGCGCAGGACTTCGAGGACGCGGTGCTCGACGACGTGCTCCTCGGCAACGGCATCGTCAAGGCTTTCCCCTTCGTCCGCGGCGCTGAGTACGGCTCCATGGAAGCCGGCCACACGACAATGGTCGTGATGACGCGGGCGGGCGACCCGGTGAGCGCCGCCGTGAAGTTGCAGATCGCTTCGGTGCTCCAGCAGGCCGTCGGCAACCAGTTCGTCTACGTGGCCGACCCCTCGTTCGTGGACTTCACGATCACGGCGGATGTGCGGCTGACGGGGCTCGTCCCGCAGGACGCCATCCTCGCCGCGGTGAGGAAGACGCTGACAGACTTTTACGCGCCGACCTCCGGCAACTTCGGCAGGTCCGTCTACCAGTCGGACATCATCGCGCTCGTCGAGCGGAGCGAGGGCGTCGAGCGCATCGTCAGGCAGCCGGGGGGCGAGCTGCTGGCGCTGCCAGCAGCCGACCTGCCCGTCGCCCCTTACCAACTGCCGCGCCTGGTCGCGGTGAACCTGACCCCCGTGACGTGAGATGAGCTTCAGGTCAAATCTCGAATACCTCTGGGAACTCCTGCCCGAGTGGGTGCGGCGGCAGGACGAAGAACTGACCCCGCAGTACTTCCTGCGACGGTTCATGAGTTTCTTCGCGAACGAGATGGACGACGCCGACCGCGTCGTCGACGAGCTGCACCAGAGGGTCGCGCCCGAGACGGCGAGCGAGGAGTTCCTGAACTGGTGGCTGTGGGCCTTCTTCGGCTGGGCCTGGTTCCCGGTCTGGATGAGCCTCGAACGGAAGAGGGAATTCTACGCCTCTATCGCGACGCACTATGCGCGCAGGGGCACGGCGCGGGGGATCGTCGAGTTCCTCGCGGCCTTCGGCATCACGGCGCGCGTCATCAACCAACCCATCTTCTACGACGAGTGGACCACCGACGAAGAGGATTGGCTGGTCGAGAGCCCGCTCGTCATGATCGTGCAGATCTTTCCGCAGACCGACGCGCTGGCGGAAGACTTAGCCTTTTACGGAGAATTCACGACGGACGAGTGGTCGGTCGCCGACCCTGCACTGGTGCCCACCCGCCCCGACATCGACGCGCTGCTCCGGTTCTGCCAGCCGGCCGGGCACGTCATCATCATCGAAGAGAAAGTCGCAGCCTGAGAGGAGCTAGAAAATGAGGAAAGTCCTGATTCTCAACCGCGTGGAGGGCGGGGTCACGTACGGGCGGGTGGTGAAGACCACCGAGCACATGGACATGCAGACTTACGCTCACGAGCACGTCGATAAGGTCACACGCGACAAGCTGATGAGGAACGCGACCTTCGCGGAGGTCACCGGTTTCGTCGCCGCGCTGACCACGGGGCTCGGCATGTCCATCGCCGAGGGGCACGCCATCGATGTGCAGGGGCGGAGCTTTCAAACCCTGCCCACCGGCCAGGCTACGGCTGTGGTGATGCCGCCGGCGCATGCCTCGCTCCCGCGCATTGACCTCGTCTACGCGTCTCTGGTGGTCGATCAGGACACGGCGAACCTCGATCTGCCATTCCGCCGCCTGCGCACGACGGCGGAGCTGCTGGCCGGAGCCGACCCCTACCCGATCTCCAACTTCAACGTGGCGACGCAGCGGAACAACGTCGCCGTGGTCGGCGTGCGTCAGGGGACGGCGGGCGCGAGTCCGGTCGCGCCCGCTATCGGGGCTAACGAGGTGGCGCTCTACCAGGTGCGCGTGGAGGCCGCCGCGACTGTCCTGGCGGGCAACAAGGTCACCGACGTGCGTAAGGTCATGAAGTCCCTCAATGACGCGCTGGTGCGTCTCGACACGCTGGAGGCGAGCCCGGCCTTCCTCAACTTCAACGAGGCGGTCGACGACAGGGTGAACGACCTGTTCGTCGACAGTACCTACCTGACGAAGGTTTATAACGACGGGAGCGGCCTGCTGGCGCTCGACGTGGACATCGCCGCCGTCGGGCCGGCGCTCGACTCGCGCTTCGTGAACGCGACCGGCGACACGATGAGCGGGGCGCTGCGGGTGAACATCGGCGGCGGCACCGACCCGTACCCCGGCATCAACGTGGGCGTGGGCGGCGTCAACAACGGCCCGGCCGGCTCCCAGCCCCGAGGCGTTTACGGCTACGGGCAAGCTGGGCTGGGGAATGGCGACGTGGCCTACGGCGGGTTCTTCCACGCGAACGCCAACCGCGCGAACTCCGCCAGTGGCACGACCAGCTTCGGTATCTTCGCCGAAACTGGCGGCGGCGACACGCGGTGGGCCGGCTACTTTAACGGCAACGTCCATATCGCGGGCATCCTCACGAAGAGCAGCGGCACGTTCCGCATGGATCACCCTGTCGACCCAACCAAAGACCTCATCCACAGCTTCCTCGAATCGAACCGCAACGGCCTTCTCTACTGGTTCACGGCGACGCTCGTGGCAGGCGAGGCAGTCGTCGACCTCGACGATGCGCTCGGCCTGCTGGAGGGCACGTCGCGCGCCCTGATGCAGAACGTCGTCGTCCTGAGCGTCCGGCACCCCGACGGCACGCACGTCTCCGACGCGGTGGCCGTTGTCGGAGCGGCCTTTGAGGTGACGCTGACGAGCGAGGACGTTGGCGACACGGCCACCGTCGTCGTCTTCTTTGCCGCCGAGCGCGCCGACAAGGTGATCAAGTTGAGCCCGTTCGTCGACGAGGACGGCATCCTGCTGACCGAGGTGAATAAGCCGGCGCTGACGGCCGAGGACGAGGTTCAGATCACCCCGCAGGTCGTCGCCGTGCCGCCCGGACACCCGCTGCTCGGCCACGCGGTGATGACAGTCCAGCCGTCGCTGATCGGCAAGCTGGGGTTCAGGTGGCAACCTAAGACCGAGCCATTAGAGCCCGTCGTCCCCGTTCGCTCGACGGCCTACGTCCCAGAGGGCCTGGCAGAGGTGGTCACCGGAGCGCCGGGTGCCGCCGAGAACGGCTCGGGGGTAGGTACGCGCGATTGGGAGAGCGAACTCGGCCCCGGCGCTCCGCTGCTCCCGCGGCTTGAAGATGAAGACGACGGCGGCGTCATAGTCGGCATGGTTACTGTGGGCGGCACGGCCACGTCCAAGCCACTCGTCGTCAGCAACTTCGGCCTGACGGGCACCATGCCGCGGGCGGTGGTCGTGCAAATCAAGCGTAAGATGTCGGACGGCATCGTCGGCAGCACGGTCATAGATGACGTCGTCAGCTTGGTCAAGGGCGGCGTGGTGCAGGCGGTGAACAAGGCCGACACGGTGAACGCGTGGCAGCCGGCAGACGTTTACACGAGCTACGTCTTCTCCGGGGAAGACCTGGCGGACTTCGACGTTGATGACTTTAACGACGAGGGCTTCGGTGCCGCGATCTCCGTCACGCTCGCGTCGGCCGACCCCGAGGAGGTGCCGACAGTGAAGGCGAAGGTCGACTTCATTCGCATCCGCCTGTACTACGACGAGTAGAATGGTCTGAGATGACGGAAGGGTGAAGGGTGCCCGCGAGTGTGGGCACCCTTCACCCTTTTTTATGCCATCCCCCTCGTGATAGCATGCGCCGCCTATGACTCTTCACGCGCGCCTTGACCGTCGCAACCGTCGTTTTGGAGGTGCGTTAGCTGTACTCCTCTGCCTGGCCTGGTGTTGTGCCGGGTGCGGAGGAGCGGCCTCGCGTGCGCCCGTCGACGTGACTGGCTCGCCCACCCCGACGCCGCCATCCCTCGAATACGTGCTGGCTTCCCTGGACGAGGGCTATCAGGTCACGGAAGACACGATCCGGGTCAAGAGGTACCGGTACCTGCTGAAAGACTTGTCGGAGCGTACCGGGGAGACCGAGTATGAGATCGCCAATCACACCGTGCAGGCCGTGAATCACTCGCGGGAATCGTACGGCAAAGAATTTAAGATTATGGACCTGATGGAGAGGGCGCACGACTTTTACAAGGCGACCGGCTCGAAGGAAAAATACAGTTACTTCCTGGCGGCGATCATCATACGTGAGGCGAAATGACTGAGGGAGCAAGGCTGGGACGGGCAAGGCGCGCGCAGGGCGGGGCTGTAGGTGCTGTGTAGCCTGGTGGGTGACTGGGGGTGCCGCGGGGTGCGAAGCTACTACGGGCGGCGGCGACGCCCTCGGGGCGGCTTTACGGCCTTCAGGTGACCGGGACGGCCGGGGAGGCGCACGCGCACCCGCTCCAGGTCGTCGACGTGGATGACCTGCACGCCGAAGAACTCTCGCGTCGGCAGGCGGGGCGCGCCGCCAGGCAGAGTCTCCTTCGTAATCTTCACCACGCGCGAGCGGTCTACTTCCAACTCCTCGGCGGCCTGCGTGATCGTGCGCCAGTCGTCGGGGCATATCCACTCTTTCTCGGTCTTCTTCGTCACGGTGGCCAGCATCATAGACTCCTTTCGACCGGAAGGGAACGGGCGGCTACTACTCAGCCGCCGTGATTGACTTCCATCTCCGAGGCGAGGTCGCGGAGCACTTCGGCGTCGCGGCGACAGGATTGAATGATGCCGGACTCGTCGAGCTCGCGGACGTACCCCTCGGCGTCCCGGTCGCACAGCATCGCGAGCGCGCGGAGGATTTCCGGCAGTGAGTGAACGGCGCAAATGTTATCCATCTGTTCGAGGAGCTGCGCGTCGGCCTTGGGTGACGTCGTCGGCGTGTTGTCGCCGGTGCCAAGGTTGTCGCCGCCGAGCGGCTCGGGGAGTTTGCGCCAGCCGGTGCGCTCGCAGACGTAAGACCTGCGGCCGCCCTCATCCTCTAAGGTGATCACGTCGCCGGCAGACATCGACCTGTTGTCGTAGCCGACCGGGTGGTCAATGTTAAAGCGCTCGAAGAGGCCGTGGAGGATACGGGTTTCGGTTGAGCGGTCGAACGCTTCGGTGCCGGGCGCGTCGAGGTCGTCGAGGCGGCCGACCCAACCGGCCTCCATCTTGTCGCCGTCGTGATATGCGTCGAACCTGTGGCCGCGCGTCTGGTTGAGTAGTAAAAGGATTCTCATTTCGATTGCCTCCCTGGGGTGATGAGGGCGGCGCTCAGGCCGCCCCTCCGGTCTTACGCTTTAGAAAGTTGACGACCATGTGACGGCCGTCTGCCATGATGGCGTCCGGGTACCTGACGACGATTGACTCGACCGCGGCCCAGAAGCCTTTGCTGCACTCCTCGCGGGTGAACTTGTGGCGGCGCGGGTCGGTGCCCTTCTTGAACTGGCCGGGGTTGACGCTGCGGGCGGACTTCTCCTGTGACATCTCGCTGTGCTCCTTCCTGTTTCGTGGCCGTGGGGTCTGCTTAGTCGACGAGCTGCGCGACCTGGTCGCAGGCGACGAGGCGCTCGCAGATGAGCAGGTGCAGGCGGTGGATGCGCTCGAGCTTGGGGCTCGCGGGGCCCTCGGCGCGGGCGACGCGGCCTTGCTCGGTGATGAGCGCGTCAGACAGGAGCTGGAGGTCTTCTTCAGAGAGCGCGGGGAGTTTGGAGTTGATCGTCATGGCCATGGTTCCTTTTCTCGGAGTTGGGTTGTCGCCGGTAGTGCGGCGGGGTTCGGAAGCCGCCGCGTGTAGTGGCGCGGCGGCTTCCGTGATGGCTCTTAGTCGAGCGAGGCGAACAGCTCGATGACCTTATCGACGGCGGCAGAGCAGACGGCCTCGTCGTGGCGCTCGGGGTCGGTCATGCCTGCCTGCTGGACCAGCTCACAGAAGCTGCTGTCACTGAGGTTGATCTCGAAGGTCTGACTCGTGCTGCCGGCGGTGACTGTGATCTGGTAGGTCTGCATCTCGGTTCTCCTCGCGGTTTTTGTTTCAAGTTCGACTGCCTTCAACATGGATACCGTCCTTTATGTGGGACGGTTTGCCAACAGCAAATTTCCTGATTTCAGCAACCCATTTCGTACCTGAAAAAGGAGAGGGGCGGCCCGCGGGCCGCCCCTCTTTTCGTGAGGAGTACTGGAGGATTGTCTACACAGCGACGGGGATACGGAGAGGTTCGAACGCCTCGACGAACGCCGAGGCCTCGGCGGGCACGTCGTCCAGGGGACGGTCGACGACGACGACGCGCGCCGCCCAGCTCGTCGGCCGGTCGGAGTTGAGGAACGCGCCCTCGGGCAGCTCGAAGGATGAGCCGTCGAGCGAGTCGAGCCACGCGCGGAACTCCTGCGCCTTGTGGTCGCCGCGATAGAAGACGCCGTCGCTCATCAACGACACGAGGCGGCCGCCGGGCTTCAGCATCGTGTAGGCGTGGCGGACGTGGTCGATGTCGGTGCCGACGCCGTTCGCCCCGAAAGGCGGGTTCATCAACACCCGGTCGAAGCCGCTCCACCGGCAGGAGATGAAATCGGCCTTGACCGGAACCCACCCCTGCGCCTCCAGCGCGCGGCAGAGAAGACCCGACCACTCGCAGAGGGTCGCGCGCGCGTGCGGGTACAGCTCGCGCACGACGTTAGCGATGTGGCCGCTCCCGGCCGAGGGCTCCAGCCAGTCGAAGCCGTCCTCGAAGTCGGCGTACTCAAGCATCAGCTCGACGACGTCGCGCGGCGTGGGGAAGTAGTCCGGAGGGAACTGGCCCGAGTAGAGATCGTGCATGACCTTCTCGGCCATCGACATTGTGTCGGGGCGCTGACGGTGCCCCTGGTACTCGCGCAGCGCCGCGCGCAGCTCGGGCAGGCTGTCGAGGTTCATCAGGCGGCAGCGCTTGAAGTGGCCGAGGGCGTGGCGGACTGAGTCGAGCGCCCAGCCGCGCACGCGGTGCAGCCTGGCGCGGCGGTAGAAGTGACGCAGCGTGTCGGCCGCCCCGGAGCCGCGGAAGACGACGACTCCCGCGCCCTGCTCCTCGCACATCTTCAGCACGCGCCGGGTGACGAGGATCGAGCCCTCCTGATCCTGAATCTGCGCGGCGATCTCTTTCAGCGAATGGACGCCGAGGCGCGGCCACGGGTACTCGACCGAGGCCATGCGGCCGCCTGAGGCCGCGAGGATGTCGTCGAACGCCTCGGCGTGCGTGCGCCAGCGGATCCGGTCGGTGTGCAGGGCGAGGCGGGCGCGCAGGGCGGTGGCCATCGACCGGAGCGTGTCGGCCATCGCGATATCTTCGTGCGCGACGTCGCGCGCACGCTCGGCGAGCATGATGCGCCGCTCCGTGTTCTCCAGCCGCGGCCGGTCGAGCGAGTCATGCGCCCGTCCCTCCATCCGGTCGCCCAGGGTCTCGAAGTGTGTGACCGCGTTCGAGCGGACGCGGTCGCGTCGGCCGACGAGGCGTTCGAGGCGGGACATCTCGAAGACGTCGCGGCTTTGCAACTGGACGAACTTCTCGGCCTGCTCTTGGGCGAAGAACTGGAAGCCGCCGGGGCGGTCGCCCCACGCGCGCTGGTAGCCGCCGCTCAACTTGCCCGCCGCGATGCACAGCTCCTCGAAGGTCGTCCTATCCTCGCGCTCGGCGAGGACGACGAGCCAGGTGTCACACTCGCGCTTGGTGTGCCACCACTTGAGGACTTCCATGTAATTGCCCTCGCCGATCTCGATGCGCCTGACGGTCGAGCGCGCGACCATCTCGGCCGAGCGACGCTCACGTGCTTTGGCCGCCTGCAGCTCGTCGTAGCGCGCGAGCTGCTCGTCATTCATGGCGCGGAGCCCTTCGCGACGGATGATCGCCTGCTGCTCGTTCTGCTTGCGCGGTGCCCGCTTCTCGGCCTTGAGCGCCGCCAGCGCACGCACGCCGTGATGCCAGATGAACGATTCGAAATCGTCGTCGGTCTGCGGATCGGCGAGCCGCCGCTGGTGCTCGTCGGCCTCCTCCGCGCGTGCTGCGCGTGATTCGGCTACGCGCTCGCGGTACTCCACTAGGTCGGCGTCGATCAGCGTCTCGACCTTCTCGGTGATGAGCTTCAACATGCCGCCCGGCGTGCAGAGGACAGAACTGCTGATGCCGCCCGCCATCGCTTTGCCGAGCGAGAACGCTTCGAGGAGTTCGTCGAGGGCGTACTTCGCCAGCTTCTCCTTCGTGTAGTCGCTGGCGCGCAGCCCGGCCAAGCGGGCGAGTGGCATCTTCTGGAGCTTGTTCAGTTCGGCGGACAGTGAATCTCGGGAGGCGAGGGCGCGGCGGAATAGTGCCTGGTGCTGCGCGGCGGTGGTCTCGGACAGGAGGATCGTCTGCGAGAGGTGCGCGCGCACCTCTCCGAGGGTCACGGCCTCGGGGACGTGATTTGCCATGTGATGTCAACCTTTCTCGGACTGCAAATTTACAAAGCCTGCCGCGGCGGTAGTGCGCCAGCGGCAGGCTTTTACCGTCCTTTCTTTGGGACGGTTTGGCAACAGGGAAAGTGTTAGTGAAGGGGCCTAGACTTTCTTTCGAATGTTATTACACTAAGGAAACAGCGCGGCGGCCCGCCCGCCCGACGCCGCCGCGGCCGACTGTTCTGGTAGCGGAACGATTTAGCGTTGACAGTCAGAGGGGGAAGATTGATAATCCCATCACTTATTGTGGGTTACGTAGGTACGCTGGAGCGTATGCGCCGCCCGCAACCGAGTATCATCCGCGCCTGTCCTGGAGCTCTTTCGCACCAGGCGGGCGTTTCGCCGTATTAGGGTTGTTGACTCCAACAAGTTGGAGGTGACTCCAACTTGTTGGAGTCACCGGTAAGCGCCTCGGAACACAAAAAGAGGGGCGGGCACGCCTGGTAAGCATCTCGCCCGCCCCTCCGGTCGACCTCCGCGCCTCGCGGCCTGAGGTCTGTCTGCTGCCGGATGATAACCCCCTAGCTGCGGGGGTGTCCATCCAGAAGGTTTATCAATGGAGAATGTGCCACTGGCGCTCTTCTTCTTATTGCTGATATACAGGCTGACAGAAGGCCTTCACGTGTTCAGCGTCGGGCCCGTCCGGCTAGAGTTCTACGAACGCCGCAAGAGGGACACCGGGGAAATTACTGAAGCGGCGCGGCAGGTGTTAGCGCCGCCTCCGACGGCCGAGTGTGAAGGTCTTGTCAAACAAAGTACGCGCCGTCGGAAGCGTCGAGGGCGGCAGGGCTGACGCGGCCGACTGTGGGGGCAGAGAAGCGAACCGCTCGGCCGTAGATTTCCATGCTTCGGCGCAGGTCCTGAGCCGTGCCAATTCCATCGCGCCCCATCCTTGGCGGTGGCGGTCTGTGACCTGGAAGCCGACTCGACCGAGGACGGCGACGGCGTCGCGCTCGATCTCAGCGCGGAGCTTCAGCCGCTCATCCTGCGTTGCGGGTAGTTTGTACGTGCGAGTCATGCTATTGACCCCTGACGCCGGTCGGCAGTATCTTCGCTGGCATGGATAAACTAATTTTAGTGCGATTGGATCTCAGCACGTCCGCGAAGGTTGCGCTGGCCGTCATCGTCGCCTGCCTCGTGGTCCTGGTGCTGCTGCAACTCAAGAAGGTTGCAGACGAACGGCGGCAAGCGGAGCAACTAGCGGTCGCCGACAGTATTCCCATGTCGGTCGTCGGCTTCACCGCGTCGCACAAGTCCTGAGTCACCCGGTGCATCGGGTTACGCATCCCCTTTGTCGGCCACGAGTGTTGGCCGCGCGCCGTTGTATTCGGATTCCGAGACGCTGCGCGGGAGCGCCGTCTCCCGCGCAGCCGGGCGCAGCATGAGCCGCCGCTCGGTCTGGAACTTCTGCACGACGACCAGCTTTTCGCCCGAGAGGTCAACGGTGTCGCCGATAAGCGTCGTCGTGAACGTCAGGCGCGCCGAGTCAAGAAATCTCTTCTGCCCTGCTGCCATCAGTTCGCGACCTCCAGCGCCTTGGGCCATTCCTCATGCTTGCGCCCGTCGAGCGTGTTGCCCGTCTCCTCCTTGTCGGCGAAGCGTTCCATCGCGACGCTGTCATCCGACCCATCCCAGTTCGAGTTGTAATCGAACGAGCGACCGTCGGCATAAATGATTTTTGTCGGCCGCTGACGGTTGCCGACCATCGTGATGGCGTGAACGCCGCCGCGCTGCTCACACTCGGCCCATTGCCCCCACTGTTTGAAGAAGAAGGAGATGTCGCCGACCTGGCACGCGTCGCGCAGGCCGCGCACCCATTGCGGGTGCATGGGGCGGGCGCGCTTACCCGACTCGCCGCCAACTACGACCCAGTCGACGATGTCGTCGTGCGGCGGTTCCTCGAAACCCGAGGCGAGGTAGAGTGAGAGGTCGACCGGTCCGAGCAGGGGTTCGGCCGAAATCCATCGCCTGGCGGCGGGCGTCTGTAACAGGTGGGGCAGGCGCTCGTCGGCGTTCTTCTGGTCTTCGACCGAGACGCCGAGCCAGACGTTCGGCAGGGGCAACCACGGCTCGCTCTGCGCGAGGATCGGCGGGCGCATCTTTGTCAGGTTGAATTCCTGCGCGACCTCGGCGACGGCGTTCATCCAGCACGCCTCTCGCTCGGGGTTCGTCATGTACTCGCGCATCCTCTTTGCTCTCTTCGTCAGCACCTGATAGGTGTGCTGCCGCGTGAGCGCCATGACGGCGAAGACCTTGTCGATCTGCGCGTCGGTGTAGAAGTCGGCGAACAGGTCGGTCATCGAACAGGGAAAGATGAGGCGAGGGCGCGCCCATCGAATAGGTTGGTCGAGGCCGAAGAACTCGAAACGCACGAGCGGCAGGTTTGAGGCGACGTATTTGAGGCCGTTGCCGCGCCAGAGGTTCATGCTCTCGGCGTAGCAGTTGCGGCAACCTTCGGACGCGTGGATGCAGAACCAGCCGCGTCGCCACTTCATGCCCGGCGCGTCTTCGAAGGTGTAAGTGCCTCGCTCGTTGTCGCGCATGAATGCGACCAGCATGTTCCAAGTCGCCTCAGTCCACCCAATGCCGGTGTTATCTCCCATGATCCTCTCCTTGCTTTCCTTCAGTCGTATTGGAGCGCAGGAATGTTCACCCCGCTTCACGGTTCGCCTTCCACGTCTCCCTGCTCGATGATCACCGGCTCGGAGCTGTGCATCGTCTGATAGTCTGAGTAGAGAGTCAGGTGTCGAACCCTGACTCTCAGGTTGGTGCGCCCGTCGAAAACTGTCTGGAACATCAGCACGTCCTCGCCCTCGATCCGCACCGGGAACCCGCGCGTGTCCATCGTGTACAGGCCGCGGGGGAAGCGGTGCTCCTCGCCGTCGTAAAACCGGAAGGCGGGCGCGCGCCGTCCCTCGGCTCTGACCGCCAATCCCTCCGGAGTCACCCACACGAGGCCGTCGAAGCAGGGTGACTCCGGACTCGCGCCGGCCGCCGCCCAGGTCCTGAACTTCCACCATTCTCCTTCGAAGCCGACGAGGCGCATCTCGCACTGGGGGGAGAAGAAGGCTGGCAATCCTTCGAGCACGTCGCGCAGTGCCTCGTCCTTTGGGAAACGCAGCCGCTTCAGCCCCGGCCCGGAGATCGACACGCGCCGGACCTCGGGCGGCCGGTCGGGGTGGCGAAAGAGTGACCATTCGCCCTGACGCGAGCCTGTCACCGCGCCACCGTCGTCGAGCGTTTCGAGGCGCATCTGCTTTCGGTAAGAGTAGCGGGAGAGTTTGGCTCTCACTTCGCGCTGGCTCCGGAGGAGCTGCGCCGCAGAGGGCGGCTCCTGGGCGTAAGCGGCCGCGGCCAGTAGACAAAGAACTGTGGACGCAAGTATCTTGCGCACGGCTGATACTCCTTTCAGTGGGGTTGTAGGCCATGCGGGGAGCCCGAAGTTTTCCAGGCAGAGGGCTCTCCGCGTTTATGTTGTTAGCTCAGTTCACGAAACTGTCGACTCGCATTTGTAGATAGCTGGCTGCGCAATACACGCGCAGCTCGGCCGAGAAGTACTTCAGACAGGCACGGATGATCGGGAAGGCGTCGACGTCTTCGGTGAGCCTCGGGTGCGGCGCATACCAAAGGTCGTCACGACGCCGGCCCTTATAGCCGCCGCGCTCGAAATTCTTCCCGCGCTGCCTGGTGAACACCTTTTTCCTGACCAGCGACTCGCAGAAGGCGACGGTGCGACCGGTCTTCAACCAGTAGCGTGGCAGGTAGAGATCTTCCGGCCGGCCGCCAACGATGTCCCCGCCTGTCTCGGCTTCCTCCCCTAAACGCTCAGCGTCGACGATAAGAAGCAGCATCGCAGCCAGAGTTCTGGCTTCGTCTTTAGTTAGCTTCACTCACTGTCACCGGACGGCGCGAAGGGTGAAGGCGGAACTCCGAACAACTTCTCGGCAATGCCGCTCTGGTCAACAATGGGGCCTTCCCGCTGCGTGCCGTAGGCGTCGCGCAGCAGGCGGCTGTAGGGCTTGCCGTCCGGGTCGAGGAGCGTGAAGACCTCGCCGCCGTCCATCGCAGCCAGCGTCTCTTCCGAGAGGTCTTTACCCCATTCAACCGTGCGGCCGTTATCAAAATACGTCTTCGGCTGACACGTGCCAGGCTCGGCAGAAGAGAGGACGACGGCTTCGTTGACCAGAGCGGCCAACTCGTCGCCTTCAATCTCATTAGTCGGGAGGATGCGCATGTCGAGGACGAACAGCCCGCCCACACCGCCCTTGAAAATGATGCGAGCGAAAGACCTAATGCTCCTGCACTCGCCGACGCTCTCTTGCCGTTGATGCTCCTCGATGAGCCCGTCGAGCGCGAGCATGACGCGTGAGCGTATCGCGTCGTCGGTGGAAGTGCCTTCGTCGAACGTGTCAGCGACGCGGCCTCTTAGTTCTTGCGGTTCATGCATCTATTTCGCTTCTCCTCCAGCTTCGGGTATTAGAAAAGACTGACCTGACCGTCCTCGTCAGGCAGAAGAGGGAAGGAGACTGACGCCTCCGATTGAAGGTGGCGCTCGGCCGAGAGCTGCGCCACGCGGTCGCGCTCTCGCCGTGCCATCTCGTCGGCCTCGTAGACGGACTCCCATCTGTTTGCTTGGCACATCCGGCAGGAAAGGGCGACGGGGTCGAGCACGACGTCGGGGTCTGTCTTACGCCGACCCGGCCCCATCTTCTTCTGCGGCAGCCGCTCCACGTTGCAGCCCCAGGATAGGCTGTGCTGGCAGCGGTAGCAGAGCACCATCTCCAGCGTGTGAGCTTCCGTCTCGGGATGCCAACACATGAAACGGAAGCAGAGCCCGGCGCGCGGCGGCACCGACGTCGAGCCCTGCTTCTGTGTCTGAGAGGTAGCCACGTCTCACCTCACCGCGCGCGGGTCGATTTGGAACTCTTCTTCGCCGAGGACTTCGCGGCCGACTTCTTCGACGCCTGTTTGCCGGCAGCGCCCTTCTTACTCGCGGCCTTCTTAGCACCCTTCGACGGGCCGGACGGGTCGGCCTCGGGCTCCGGCATCTGGCGCTTCTCCAGTTCGGCCCTAACTCCCTCGACGTAGACCAGCGCCGCGGCTGACACTTCGACCACCTCAACCTTCGCCCCGGCAGACTCCAACCTGACCTTGCACATGACCGATGCGCCGGTCGTCTTGAACTCTTCGGATGTGGCGCTCATAGCGCCCTCTAGGAAGCCGATGCGCCCCGAGTGATCACTAGCAATGAACCGCACGCGCGCGCCGGGTAGCACGACGCCCTCAGGGCCGTCCAGCCACGGCGTCGGCGTGACAAGCTGTTTCACCTTAGCTTCCAGCCCGTCGGGCCCGCCGAGAGTGGAAAGGTTCCACAGCTTTTCGTCGAGGTAGATGGCCGGGAACGCCGGGGGCATGCGGCGAGGCACGACGCCGTACAGCACCCTAAACAGGTGCAGGCCGTGCGCCCCGTGATACTTCTTACCGGGGCTTTGCAAAGTGCGCTCACGCGCGTCGAAGAGTTGATAGGGGATGCCGTGCGCCTCGGCCACGCGGATGATCTCGCTCTGGTCGCGCGCGCCGGTGATGGTGCCGAGGTTCTCCCCGTAGTGTGCGACCGAGCAGAGGAACAGGAAGCGCGCGAGGGCGACGTCGCCGAGTGACATAATCAGCTCGACCGCCTTGTCCTGCTTCCGGTTGCCCGCCGTCCAGCTATCGCCCTTAACCTTCACAGCCTCCTCCCAACCCAGCACCTCATACATGACGGCCTGTGTGTCGCTCGTGATGCGTCGGAAGTGCTCGACGGCCATGCGGACGAAGTAGTCGCGGCCGAGCGGCCACGTGACGTCGGCCGGGTGGTCGACGAAGGTGTCGGGGTTGATTTTGTCGAGGAGCGCCTTCAGCACGCGACGCCTCACGGGCTCGGCCACGCGCGCGTCGAACAGCTCCTGCTTGCGTTTGCGCCCCTTCTCCTTCTCCGCCTCCGATTTCTCGCCGCCCGTCGAGCTCGACGAGGAGCGGCTCGAAGACGAAGACTCTTTGCGCCCCATGTGGTCTTTGCACTTCCGGTCAGTGCAGACCCACGCCTTCTGGCCGCGCTGGTTTCCCTGCACGTAGACGGCTGGGAGGGTGGACTCACAGCGTCCCTTGACCTTCTCAACTACGTGAAAATCTTCAGTACCGAGAGCGCCCTCCGGCAAGTTCCACCGGCGGATGGTCTGCTTGTCTTTCGCGTCGTAGAAGGCGGTCAGCAGTAACACCTGAGGCGCGCCGCCGGCCTTCAACTCCGACACCTGGCGGTCGATCCACGCCCGCATCTTCCGCTCGTAACCTTCCGGGTTCGTGCAGATCGCGCTCTCCGCCGCGTCTCCGAACAGGAGTTGATTTGTGGCGGTGTTAGAGGGGCAGGAGGAACACGGGCCTTGAGCCTCGACGAGAGTGGCGTCTTCAAGGCTCCACGGGGCTTTGGTCAGGTCGAGAGTGAGCTTCTGACTGATGAACGCGCCGAGGTCGGCCACGGAACTCATCTCCGTCTTGATAGTTCTATATACCTGCTCGCCCTTGACGGAGTCGTACTTCACGAACTCGCGGCCGTAGCACGCCTCCAGCGCCTTCGGCTGCACCTGTGGAGCCAGCCGCGAGAGCTGCACCGCGTGGCCGAGGGTTATCAAACCCTCCATGAAGTCCTGTACGGCCGGCTCGATGAGCGTCGTCAGCGAGAGGCGCTGCGCCACGTACCGCGGCGACTTGTTAACGCGGCGCGCGAGTTCTTCGACGGTCAATCCTTCGACCACCTTCAACAGGTGCTGATAGCCGAATGCCTCGTCCATCGGGTGAACGTCGGCGCGGTGCAGGTTCTCGTGAATCTGCGCGTCGAGCACCTGATCGTCAGACATCTCTCGAAGGACTGTCGGCACATCCTTGAGTCCGGCCGCCGTCGCCGCGCGCCAGCGGCGTTCGCCGGCGATGATCTCGAAGCGACCCTTCTTCGCTGCGCGCACCAGGAGCGGCTCAAGCACTCCCTGGGACTTCACACTCTCTGTCAGTTCATCCAGCTTCTGCTTGTCGAAGAACTTCCTCGGGTTGGTCGGCGACGGGTCTATCTTCGTCGTTGGCGTCCATTGGAACTGAACATCGTTGTTAGGTTGCTGCTGTGCGCTCATGTTTTATCGGTCCTTTCTCGTGGCGTTCAAAAGTCAATCTATTGTCCCGGCTACACCGTGTTATTCGGCACTGCGCCGGGTGTTACAGAACTCGTTAGGTGGGCGCGTTACCCACGGCTGACGACGCAGCTTGCGCATGGCACCCTTCTCGATGAGGTAGATCATTGCCCGCGAGCAACCGCACGCCTCGGCTATCTCCTCCTGCGTCAGTTCCACCCCGCGCGGCGTGATGAGAGACAGCAGGTAGAGCCCAGCCTCAATACTCCCGTCTTCAAGTTCGCTCGGGTCGAAGCGGGTGGAGGCTTCTGGCATTACCTGCGATCTCCCTCCGCCCGGTGTCCTGCCGCCTGCGTCGTCGTGCCGACCGGCGGCGGCGGCATCTCCATCCAGTGCGTAATGACGGCCTGGTCGCCGCTGCAGAAGAACCAGCGCCCCTCGTCGCCGTGTTCGTAGTAACCGAGCCACCGCTCGCCTTGCTCATCGACGACGAAGACGTCGCGGTCGTCTTCGGGCAGGCGCTCGTCGACGGGGATCCACGCGGGCTGCATCGATTCGAGCAGCGTGTACTGGAGTTCGGAGGGGCCCGACTGGGTGATGACGAAGAGGGCAGGGCGTCTGAGCAGAGCCCTCAACGTGCCGCGGTTCACGAAGGCACCGGAGCCGTCCACCTGTCGTAACTTGGCCGCGGAGCCATTCGCAGTTAGTACCGCGCCACCGCGCATTAAATTCAGTACCCGCTCAACTCCCGTTACCGTCTTCACCGTGACACCTCCTCTGCGTTGGCGGAGTGCCCTTGCTCGCCCGGATCGCAGGGGCAGGTGCATTGCCATCGCTGCCCGTGGGACTGGAATTCGGGCTGGCAACCCTCGTGGTCTTCGACCTCACACGGCGGGCAGACCGCATCTGACGCATCAAAACTGAGAAGGAACTTCATCGCTTCTTCGACCCTCCCCGCGGTTGACAGTTGAAGCAGCGCCCCGACCGCACCTCGTCATCCATCACGCACTCGTCGCCGAGGAGCCGGCCGCACTTCGCGCAGCGCATCCGGATCGGCTCCTCGTGGCCACACGCGCCGCACTTGGCGACGGTCGGCGCGTCCTCGGGGGTGGCGCGCAGATGCGCCAGCTCCTCCGGCATGACGCGGCAGCCGTGGGCGTACGCGCCTTCGAGCTGGTCGGTCACGCCGACGTCGCCGCGGTCGAGGAAGAACGAGACGACGCGCACGGTCGCGCCAGCCGGGGCCGTGTGTGAGGTGGCGACGACGGGGGCGACGCCGCCCTCGGGAATCTCGTACCGCTTCATCTCGACGTCGCGCGTCAGAGTGGCGAACCTGTTGACTAAGGCTTGCAGCATCACAGCAACCCGATTGACCACAAGTAGACGAGAGTCAGCGCAGCCGCCGCGGTGAATAGAGCCGAGGTGAGCAGCGGGCCCGGTTTGCCCTGGAGGCGGCTCATTGCGTCGCCTCCGCGTAGAGACGCTCGGCCGTCGCC